>Ga0126373_10001571_pt1 | contig 16323 bp, 13 predicted proteins | sample PanSoiMetPlot_11_FD_92545 | JGI IMG/M metagenome (GOLD analysis project Ga0126373, IMG submission 92545) | Tropical forest soil microbial communities from Panama - MetaG Plot_11 | ecosystem: Environmental > Terrestrial > Soil > Tropical forest > Bulk soil | place: Panama | collected 2016-02-17 | reverse complement strand
CAACAGCACAGGCCGGGTGCCTGATCGTGCTGAACAGCATGGGCGAGGCGGTTACGACAATTTCAGGAGGTGATATCAACGGGCCGTGGGACATGACGGCGCTCGATCAGGGATCTACAGCGCTTCTGTTCGTCACCAATGTGCTCAGTAACGGCACAGTTGCCGCGGGTGGCAAGACCGTCAGCGGCGCAACCGTGCTTCGTATCAAAGTCAGCATCACGGGCAGCTCCCTCACAGAAACTTCCCGCACACTCATCGGTTCCGGGTTCGCCGAGAGAACGGATCCGATGGCCTTAGTTATCGGGCCGACCGGAGTGGGCCTGGGAGCGGGAGATGTGCTTTACGTAGCAGACACTTTGAACAGCCGCATCGCGGTGATCGATCAGGCCAGCATGAGGAGTATGAGTGCCAACACCGGAAGTACAGTGTCCGGCGGTGGAGCTCTGAACGGTCCACTTGGATTGGTGATTGCGCCGAACGGAAACATTATCACGGTCAATGCAGGTGACGGAAATATGGTGGAAACCACGCCCGGTGGAAAACAGGTCGCTGTAAAACCTGTTGACGTCACCGGCGGAGGAGCAGGCGATTTGTTCGGCCTGGCAATCAGACCTGAAGGGTCCCCAGGCGTCTATTTCGTGAACGACGGCAACAACACGCTGGACTTGTTGCATTGATCTGCCTCTGGCGACCAGATACTTCGGCACGGCGCACGACGTCCTAAGCGCCCGGCCAGGAGTTAGGAGAGGTAACGAACTCTCTTGCGCTCCGTCTATCTCCAGAAGGGAGGCCAGATGCCCGCCGAAACAACCCAAACCGTGCGCTATCTCATCCGCCCGTCCGCCGAAAGCACGCTCACGCTCGAAGCTTTCAAAACCGGAATCCTGGCTGGCAAAAAGCATCTGTTCTTCTTCGAGGACTACTCGGGCGAGATCGACTACGATCCCGCCCACCCCGAAAACTCCAAAGTGCGACTTACTATCCAGGCTGGCAGCGTCACCTGCAAAGACAACTGGGTCAGGCCGAACGATCGCAAGAAAATCCTCGACGCCGCGCTCAACGATATGATGGCCGTCAGTCAATATCCACAACTTGCATTCACCTCAACGAGGATCACATCGAAATCAAAAGGCCAATACGAAGTCCAAGGCGATCTCACCGTGCGCGGGATCACGAAGCCAGTCACGCTCGAGGCCGCGGTCAAATCAGTCGCCGACATTCGGCTGGAAATCGACGGCGACGCCCGCATCCGTCATAGCGACTACGGTCTGAAACCGCTCTCCAGATTCGGCGGCATCGTCGGCACCAAGAACGAAATGCTGCTGCGCTTTTTAGTCTGGGCCGAAAAGCTGCCGTAACCGAACCGAGACTCCTGACCTCGCATTTCGATTGCGGCCTGGCGCGCCGACATCCACAATAGAAGCATGCATTCCGTGCACACGGCGAAGTTTCGTGTCGGCTTGATCCAGATGAGCTGCGCCGTCGACCCAAACGAGAATCTCGAAAAAGCCGTCTGGCGTATCCGCGAAGCTGCTGCGCGCGGCGCCGAGATCGTCTGCCTTCAGGAACTTTTCCGCTCCCAGTATTTCTGCCGCGAAGAGAATGCCGCGCTGTTTGCTCTCGCAGAGCCGATCCCCGGGCCGTCGACTGAAACCATCGGCCGCATCGCGCGTGAGCTCGGCATCGTCGTCGTCGTTTCTCTGTTCGAACGCCGTTCCGCCGGCCTCTATCACAACACTGCCGCGGTCATCGGCACGGACGGAGAGATCGCCGGAATCTACCGCAAAATGCACATCCCCGACGACCCGCTCTATTTCGAAAAATTCTATTTCACTCCCGGCGACCTCGGCTTCATCAACTTCAATACCAAGTTCGGTCGCGTCGGCGTTCTGGTCTGTTGGGACCAGTGGTATCCGGAAGCTGCGCGCCTCTCCAGCATCGGCGGCGCAAATATTCTCTTCTACCCAACAGCCATCGGCTGGCACCCGGCTGAAAAGGAACAATACGGTGCAGCGCAGCTCGACGCTTGGCGCACCATCCAGCGTGCCCACGCTATCGCAAACGGCATCTACGTCGCCGCGGTCAATCGCGTCGGTCACGAAGGCCCGGCCGCCGGCGGCCTCGAGTTCTGGGGTTCCTCCTTCGTCGCCGACCCCTTCGGCCAAGTCGTCGCACAAGCCTCCTGCGCGAACGAGGAGATCCTGATCGCCGAATGTGACCCGAAGCGCATCGAAGAGATCCGCCGCAACTGGCCCTTCCTGCGTGACCGTCGCATCGACGCCTACGCACCCATTTTGAAACGTTGGCTGGATTGAGCATGCCCACAACGAAAACCCGCGGAAGCGGGTTCCGCATGCCGGCTGAGTGGGAGCCGCATGAGGCCACCTGGCTCGCCTGGCCGCACGAGCGCACAGACTGGCCGGGAAAATTCGCACTCATCCCCTGGCTCTACGGCGACATCGTGCGCTGGCTGGCCAGCGTCGAAAAAGTTCGCATTCTAGTCGAGGACGAATCCACGGAACGCAGTGCTCGGCGCGTCCTCGCAAAATCGGGCGCCAATCTCAACGCTGTCGAATTTTTCCGTCATCGCACCAACCGAAGCTGGACGCGCGATTATTGCCCCATCTTCGTCCGCGACTCTAAGAACCGCATCACCATCGCCAACTGGCTCTTCAACGGTTGGGCTAAGTATCCAAACTGGCGCGACGATAACGCCATCCCCGCCTTCATCTCAAAACGCACTAAAATCCCGCAGATCGAACCCGGCATTGTGCTCGAAGGCGGCAGCATCGATGTCAACGGAGACGGCCTCTTGCTCACCACCGAGCAATGCCTCCTGAGCGACACCGTGCAGGTCCGCAATCCTGGATTCACCCGCGGCGATTGGGAACGCTACTTTGCCCAGTACCTTGGCGTCCGCCAGACGATCTGGCTCAAGCGCGGCATCGCTGGCGACGACACCCACGGCCACATCGATGATCTTGCCCGCTTCATTTCCCCGAACACTATCATCGCCGTGACCGAAACCAATCGCGCCGAAGACAACTACGAACCCCTGCGTGAAAACCTCGCTCTGCTGAAGAAGACCGGCCTGCGCGTCGCGACCCTGCCAATGCCTGCGCCCGTCTGGTTCGCCGACCAGCGCCTCCCCGCTAGCTACGCCAACTTCTACATTGCGAAAGGCCTAGTACTTGTACCAGTGTTTAACGACCCCATGGATCGCATCGCGCTGACGACCCTCGCCAAGCTCTTCCCCACGCGCCAAATCGTCCCCATCTACGCGCGCGACCTGGTCCTCGGCCTCGGCACTCTGCACTGCATGACCATGCAGCAGCCCGCCGAGTAACGCCACGCTGCCTATCAAACGCCGACCCTCGTGCTATCATCCGCTATCGATGCACTTGGCCGACTTTACCGTGATCGCCCTCTATCTGGTCGCGATCACCTGGTTCGGCGCGCGATTCCGCACACGCCAGCACGGCCTCAAAGACTACTTCCTCGGCGGACGCACCGCGCCCTGGTGGGCCATCTCGCTCTCTATCGTCTCGGCCGAAACCAGCACCCTCACCGTCATCGGAACGCCGCCGCTGGCCTTCACCGGAAATTTCGAGTTTCTCCAGCTCATCTTCGGATACCTGCTGGCCCGCATCGTAATCTCGGTCCTATTCCTGCCCCAATACTTCCGCGGCCAGATGTACACCGCCTACGAGCTGATGCGCCGCCGCTTCGGCGAGCGCATTCGCAAACTGACCGCCGGAACATTTCTCGTGCTCCGAGCTTTGGCCGAGGGCGTTCGCGTCTTCGCCGTCTCCATCATCATCACCACGATCCTCGGCACTGGAGAGTTGATCTCGATCCTCGTCATCGTAGCCCTCACGCTCTTCTACACGTTCGAAGGCGGCATGACGGCCGTCATCTGGACCGATGTCGCCCAAATGGTCCTCTATGTCGCCGGCGCCGTACTTAGCCTGATCGTCCTCCTGCACCAAATCCCCGGAGGATGGGCGCACGCGTATGCAGCCCTGAGCAGCGCACACAAACTGCAAGTCTTCGACTTCCGATTCTCCTGGACGCCCGAATTCTTCGCTCGCCCCTATAGCTTCTGGGCCGGAATCATCGGAGGGTGCTTCCTTACCACCGCAAGCCACGGCACCGAACAGCTCCTAGTCCAACGCCTGCTCGCCGCCAAGGACGAAGCGCAGTCGCGCGCCGCTTTGCTTTCGAGCTGGTTGGTCATTTTCTTCCAATTCGCCTTGTTCCTATGGATCGGGGCGCTCCTTTTCGTTTCTTATTCCGATTCCCATACACCTGCTCCCCAACCACTCGAAGCCCTATATCCAAAATTTATCTGGAGTAACCTGCCGGCCGGTCTCGCGGGCCTCGCCATCGCTGCAATCCTTGCCGCCGGCATGTCGAACCTGAGCGCAGCCCTCAATTCCCTCGCGTCGACTTCAGTAATGGACTTCTACCGGCCGTTCGCTCTCCGCCGGGATCCCTCCAAACCCGAGCAGCACTTCCTCACAACCGCCCGCACAGCAACGATAGCCTGGGGCGTCATCCTAGTGGGTGTGGGACTGGTCGCCCGCCACTGGGGATCGGTCCTCGAAGCCGGCCTGACTATCGCGTCCATCCTGTATGGCTCACTGCTCGGCGTCTTTCTGCTCGGCCTGCTGACATCATCGGTCCACGAAAACGCGGCCATTGCCGCCATGTTCGCGGGACTCGCCGTCATGATCGCGGTAAAATTCTGGACGCACATCGCCTTTACCTGGTATGTTCTGATCGGCACCAGCGCCACGTTCGCAACTGGCTACGCCGTCTCGCTGTTGATTAAGGAACCTGGCCATGCACAGCACTGAACCACGCCACCCTCCCCAAGCAACTGAATCGCACCAGCCCGACCTGAAACGCGAGCTCGGCATCTGGAGCGCCGCATCCATCGTCATAGGAACCGTCATCGGAAGCGCCATTTTCATCGTCCCGAGCGCGATGGTCAAGAGCGTCGGCACCCCGGCGATGGTCTTTGCTGTCTTCGTCGTCGGCGGAATCCTCACCCTTTTCGGCGCCCTCAGCTATGCCGAGCTTGCCGCCGCTATGCCCGAAGCCGGTGGCGAATACGTCTATCTGCGCGAAGCCTATGGACCGCTATGGGGCTTCATCTACGGCTGGACCCAAATGTGGGTCGCAAAAAGCGGCTCCATTGCTACCATCGCTACCGGATTTTTCATATACCTGGCCAATTTCCGACCCGAGCTCGAACACGTCTGGGTAGTGGTTCCGCTACCGCTCGGCGAGGGCGGCGCTCCCCTTGAAATTCGCTATGGGCAACTGCTCGCCGTGGCAGTAATTGCAATTCTCGGACTGGTTAATTACTTCGGCGTTCGCGTCGGCGGGGACGTTCAAGTCGTTATTACCCTGGTGAAGGTGGTGCTTATAGCCGCAATTATCGTAATCGGGCTCACCACTTCCCACGGAACAGTTGCAAATTACCGGACCGCCATACCTTCGGCTGCCGGCATTGGGGGATTTTTCGCAGCCCTCGTGGCCGCTCTGTGGGCGTACGATGGCTGGAACAACGTGGTCATGGTGGCGTCGGAAATTCGTAAACCTCAGCGCAATCTGCCGCTTTCACTCGTCCTAGGATCGCTCGCGGTCATAGCGATTTATCTGGCAGCGAATTTCGCCTATTTTCGGGTCCTCCCGGCTGGCGGAGTTGCCGCGCACGACCGCGTGGCCAGCGAGATGATGCGTCAGATTCTCGGCCAAAATGGCGCCGGCGCAGTTAGTATTGCGGCCATGATCTCTATCTTGGCCGCCCTGAACGGCTCCATCTTGTCAGGATCCCGGGTTCCGTTCGCCATGGCCCGCGACCGTCTCTTCTTTCGGCGCGTTGCGCATGTTCACCCACATTACCGAACGCCGAGCTCGTCCATCCTAGTGCTCAGCGCGTGGTCGGCGCTGCTCGTCTTGAGCAGCCGCTACGATCAGCTTTACACCTACGTCATTTTTGCCAGCGTGATCCTATACGGAATGGCCACCGCCGCTGTCATCGTAATGCGTTACAAACGTCCTGAAATGCCACGCCCTTATCGCACCATCGGCTATCCTTTCGTTCCCGCCATTTTCGTCCTCGCGATCGCTTGCCTGATCGTTTCTACGCTTGTGAAATCCCCCCGTGAATCGCTCATGGGCATCGTGCTCATCTTGATCGGTCTGCCCTTCTATTACTTCTGGAAGCGCCAGCGCCAGAATCACCCATAGAGCCGCTCGGCTGGTCCGGTGCTACTCCCTAGGTACGTGTGCTAGCTCTCTAAGGTACTTTTTGTTCGGTTTTCAGAACAAACCACTTGAAAGAAGTGTTACATTGCGGTACAAACAGTAAAGACAAGATCCTTAGATTCTTAGGGACTGTTCGGTTTTCAGAACAGAATCCACTTCGAGCGTCTGAAAATTTGCGGAGAATCCAATAGATGGACATAAACAAAATGTTGGCGGAGTTGCGCCTCGAGCGAGAGCACATTGAAGAGGCGATCATGACACTGGAACGATTGGCCAGGGGCCGCGGTCGGCGCCGGGGCCGTCCGCCCGCCTGGATGTCGCAGATCAAACGGCGCGGCCGCCCACCCGGGAGTAAGAATCGCCCCAAGAGCGAAGGCAAGCCCTCTGCAGCGAAGGCTGCTGCCGCTTAGCTTCCGCAGGGCCGTTTTTCTCCAGAGGCCGGTTCTCGAATCGGTCCTGAAGCAGACAGTCTCGTTTGCGCGGCCACCCCAGCGCTTGGCTATGACTGCGCTATCTATAAATCAGGTACTTCTCTCGCCGCTCGACAAATGGTGCGAGCCGGTCTTCGAGACGCTGGACGATCGTGCGAGGATCTACACCCGCTTTTAGTGCATCGATCGTCTCGTGATTTCCGATTAAAAACCGATTCACATCCAATTGAATCTTGCCGGGGTACAGTCTCTCCAACGCGCCAGCCACTTCCAATCCCAATCGCGTGCTGTCGAACGAATTTCGATCCGTGATTATGAACCGCACGCCCTCAATCGAGTGGCCGGCAAAATTCGAAGCTGAAGGGGTGAACTTTGTAGCGTACGCGCGCACGCCGGGAATATAACGGCTATTGAGCGCCGCTGCGAGCGGCCGGCCACGAATCCAGTCCGCGCCAATCTGCTCGAAAGGTGCATCCGTTCCCCGTCCCACTGAGTAATTCGTCGAGGCTTCAAGCATCGCAAGGCCCGGATACAGCAATGCGGCGTTGACACTCCGCATATTGGGCGAAGGATTCACCCACAATAGCCCGGTTTCGTCGAACCAATCGCCCCGATTCCAGTCGCGCGTCGCGATCACATGCAGGTCCGCCCCAATGTGCTGCTCATCGTTTTGCCACTTTGCCAGCTCTCCCATCGTCATACCATGCCGCAATGGAATTTCCATGCAACCAACCGGAGATTCGAGGTCCTTATCCAGAATTGGTCCTTCGATATGCGTGCCAGTAATCGGGTTGGGTCTGTCAAGAATGTAAAAAGGCACGTGCACGCTGGCAGCCGCCTCCATCGCATACCGGAGGGTGCACGAATATGTGTAGAAGCGCGCGCCCACGTCCTGGATGTCGAAAACCAACATGTCCAGGCCGTTCAGCAGCGCCGGCTGGATGCGTCGTGCGTCGCCATGATACAAGCTGACGATCGGCAACCCGGTCGACGGATCTTTCGAGTTGGCGATATTCGGTTTATCCTCGGTGCCCGCCAGCCCATGCTCAGGCGAAAACAGCGCCGCGATCTTCACGCCTCCAGCGAGCATCATGTCTATATTGCGCTGCCCATCGCGGCTCAGTCCCGTTTGGTTTGTAATCAGACCGATTCTCTTGCCGGCCAGCGGCGCGAAATGCTGCTGGGCCAATACATCGAGCCCCGTCTTCACATCGCCCTGATGCTCGACATCCCGATGCAGCCCCGGTCCGGTGATGGTCTCGTTGTATCCGGTCAAGCTGACGCCGGGCGCCACGATCCCATACGACGCCGCGACGATGGTCGCCACCTTACTGCGAAATGAGCTCAGCGATTTCCCGCGATGCGGATGTACGACGTTGGTCAAAAGAATTACATACGTCCTGCTCGTAGGATCGATCCATACGGAAGTTCCCGTGAACCCGGTGTGCCCGTAGGAGCCGAGCGGAAACAGTTCACCACGGTTGCTCGAATACGGTGAATCGATATCCCACCCGAGCCCGCGCAGAATCGGTTGATCGGCAGGCGAAGCCGGCGACGTAAATTTCTCCACCGTCGCGGCGTTGAACAGCCGCGTGCCGTCCGGAAGCGTGCCGCGATCGATCATCATCTGCGCGAACTTCGCCAGATCGTCGGCGGTTGTAAACAATCCCGCATGTCCGGCCACGCCTCCCATATATCGCGACGTATCGTCGTGCACCGCGCCGCGCAGCGGATTCCCGGTGTCCGGATCAATCTCGGTAGGCGCGATGCGCGGAATCAGCGAAGCCGGCGGCTGAAATTGCGACTCATCCATCCCGAGCGGCTTGAAAATGTTCTCGCGCGCGTAGTCAGACAGCATCTCGCCGCTGATCCGGTGCACGATTTCGCCCAGAAGGATGAAGTTGATGTCGCTGTATACGAACCGCAGCCCTGGGGGCCGCACGGGCTTGTCGATCAGCGCGCGGTGAATCCCCGTTTCATAACCACTCCAGGCCGGCTTCAGATCCAAGTCCGCACGAAGTCCGGAAAAATGCGTCATCAGGTCGCGAACCTCGATGTCGCTTTTGCCACCCTGAAACTCGGGCAGGTAGCGCGTCACCGGATCGTTGATTCGCAGTTTTCCTTGTTCGAACAGCTTCATGAGCGACGGCGTCGTGGCAATCACTTTCGTGAGCGAGGCAGCGTCGAAAATCGTGTCGACGGTCATCGGCTCGCGCTGTGGGATCAGTGCACGATCGCCGTAGGCTTTCCGGTACACAACCGCGCCATCGTGCCCAACCACCAGCACCGCGCCTGGGATTAACCCCGACCGGACCGCGTCCCCAATCTGATCGTCAACGGCAGCCGCGCCGGGAAAAACCGGCTGCGCGTACAAGCCTGCGGCCGCGCACACCAACGCCAAAATCGTCTTCATTGCAGCTTCTTTGCGACGGCATCGAGCAGCTTGGCGAGTTCTACATCTTTCTGGGTGATCCCTTGCGCATCGTGCGTCATGAGATCCACGCGGACGCGATTGTAGACGTTGAACCATTCGGGATGATGGTTCAGCTTCTCGATCCCAAGTGCCGCCGTCGACATGAACCCGAACGCGTGCACAAAATCAGGAAAGATATAATCCTTGTGGAGCTTGCCCTCGGCGACTGTCCAGCCGGGAAGCTGGTCCAGCGCCTCCTTCAGCTCCGAGCCGGAAAATTTCCTCATACCGCCATTATGCGGCAGATGCTCGTTGCCGGTGGAGACTAAGACGGAAGAAAAATGACCCGAGCAAATCTGTGGATCAGGCGGGTCCGAAATTGCGTGGGATGCAGGATCAACGGAAACCCGCACCTGCACCGTGATTGGCGGCGTGAGGTACGAGGCCCAAACCCTGCCCTCGAAGTTCGGCGCTGTGACCCGCAATGTCGCTCCGCTGCTCGGCATAGCTTGGCACCCAAACGGTCGTGGGCCATGGGTATTCCGCGCAGGCGCCGGTTTGTTTTACGATCGGTTCCCGCTCGCATTTCTGAACGATGCGATTCAGAAAGATGGCGTCCACCGTTTTGAGCAGTATGCCGAGGCACCGAGGCGGCGCGCATTTTCGCACTCACCGGAGGGCGGAACGCTTGCGGCCCCGGTTCCAGGAATTGCGCCCTCGATCTATCGACCACAGGCAGCGTTTGCGTCGAATTCCACCTATGCACGCAAGTTGACAGCTGGTCTGGAGCGGGCCCTGCCAATACGAGGCTGACCGTGGAATACATGAATATTGCGGGCTATCATTTGCCCCGGCTGCATAACACCGCACTGACTCTTCCGCCGGAATTCCTCCTCGAAAAGAGCGCCAGTTCACGTTATCAGGGCGTAAGCGTAACGCTGCGCCGCCGGCTGACGAAGGACCTGACGTACCTAATCGCCTAGACGGGGGCGCCGCATACGACGACGCCAGTGATTTCCATGAGCCACCGATGAATCCTGCGAACACGCGCCTCGATTGGTCCCGCTCCCGGCAATACGAGGCGCACCGCGTCGTGGCAAGCAGCTTGTTCGGGTTGCCGCTTAACGACCCGGGAGCGCCCGAGTGGCAGCAAAAACTCGGGAAGAACTTCGACCTCGCTCCGATCGTTTCCGTGGGAAGCCCCAAGCCAGTAAACGCGCTCGCGATGTTGGCTCTCTTCGGGACCGGCGCATATCCTATTACGGCGCGCCCGGACGTATTGGCCAGAAATCCGTTTTACGAACAAGGCCTTTCCAACATCGATCTTCGCGCGACGAAGGGCTTTGAATGGTGGAAAGATCATGGCATCTTTCTGTTTGGTGTTGGTGTCTACAACCTGACCAACCACACCAACCCGATTCTCGTGAGCCGCGTATTACGGCCTGGATACACACCTACCGTGGTCTGATCGAATCGCTGAACGCGCGGCAAGTACAGTTCAGCTTTCAACGGGAGTTCTGAGCGGAATCGCGCGCAAAAACGCCATGCCGGTGAACAGCTTAATGGAGCGAATCAGACATTACTCAATGCCCGAGGGCACAGTCGAGTGTCGCGGCACCTGGTTGCGTCAGGTGGGCGAGATGCATTTCGTTCCGAGCGCCCGTGGTTCCCTTTCAGCGCGTCGATTTCCACTGGAACGCGTGGGTCCGAATGGCGCCTCTGATTCGCACTCGTGTCGTCGATTCCTTCGACCACGGCACGGGGCTATTGTCAGGCTGGGTTTTCGGCTTCATTCGCATTGTGCGATCGCGGGGTCGTGCAACCGACAAGGGCGAGGTTATGCGTGGCCTCGCCGAACTTCCCTGGAGGCCGTTTGCTTTCGGCGAAGTGCCGCCACTTGCATGGGAAGCCTTGGAGGGAGACAAGCTGCTTGCGAGTTTCAATGACTGGAGGACTCAAGCGGCAGTCGTTTTCGATGTCGATCGAGAGGAACGAGTGCTCGGCGGCATCGGGTCCGACCATCCGCGCTTGGTCGGAAAATCCGTTGTGGAAACCGGTTGGTCGGGAAGCTTCGGCAACTACAGAGTGTTCGATGGCGTTCGAATTCCGACCGCGGCAGAAGCAATCTGGCATCCCCCCGAAGGACCTTCACATACTGGCGGGGACATGTTACGGAGTTTCGCGTTCTCCATTGATATGCGCACGCTCGGTACGCAATAACGCCGCGTTGATACCCTCGTCGGAGAGGAAAGCACGATGAAACCTGCCGAGAAGTCTCCGAAGACCGCGGCGACGCGAAAGAAGCCTACCGGATTCACGGACGAGGAACGGGCCGCGATGAGGGAGCACCTCGAAGAGCTGAAAGCGGAGGCGCGCCGCGGATCACGCGCGAGCGGTGCGGACGCGGAAACCGCCGTGCTTGCGAAGATCGCCGCGCTACCGCAGCCGGATCGGGCCATCGCAGAGCGGCTCCACGCGATCATCAAAGCCAACGCGCCAGCCATCTCGCCGAAAACCTGGTACGGAATGCCGGCCTATGCCAAGGACGGCAATGTGGTCTGCTTCTTCCAAAGTGGACAGAAGTTCAAAACGAGATACGCTACGCTCGGTTTCAGCGACAAAGCGAACCTCGACGAAGGCCGCATGTGGCCGATAGCCTACGCGCTAAAGGAGCTGACCGCGGCCGAAGAAGCTAGGATCGTCGCACTTCTCAAGAAAGCGCTCAGTTGAGAATGGTGTCGCCGTTGGACGCGGTGGGCGCCAGGCAGACCTTGAAACTTGGCCGTTCATCGTAAACCCGCCGCGATCGACGCTGCATCGCGAGTCTCCCCGGTTGCGCGCTCACCGTTTAAGATCTCGCGTCTGCTATTGCTATTTAACTCGTCCAGAAGCGCAGTGAACACAGCATTCGTCCAACCAAAGCCTGCTTCATTCGACCGATAACCGAAGCGTATGCCGGCACTAACCTCGGCTGACCCGTGAACGACGTCGTATTTCTCAACGATGGTCCCGGTCTTCAGGTACTCGTCCCGAACCAGCGATAAGAATTTCATGGCAATGCGGTCCGCCTCGTCCGAAAAGCCATAGCGCCGGAGTCCCAGCACCGCGATCATTTGCAGCGGCGCCCATCCGAACGGAGCATCCCACTGATTTCCGCTGGCGATGGTGCTGGTCTGGAGGCCGCCTGGTTGTTCGAACATCGGCAGGTTGGCCGCCACCCGCGCGGCCTGCTCGCGTGTTGCAATGCCCGCCCACAGCGGATAAAAGGTCGTAAGAAAGGCGTACTTCCGCAGGCGCTTATGCTCGAAGTTATAGTCGTAGTACAGGCCGTCCTCTGAATCCCACAACAGCTTATTAATGCGCTCGGCGCGCGCAATTCCCCGCCGGCGCCAGATCTGCGCTTCAGCTTCCAACCCAAGGAGGCCAGTGATCTCGGCCGTCTGCATCTCCATCAGGTAGAGAAGTGAATTTAGGCAAACAGGATTGTAGTGAATTATGTCGACGCTAAATGGGCCAAAGCGATTCGACGGATCGAATCCGGACTCACGCATCGAGCGGTCGCCCTTGTAGAACAGAGCTGTGAGTTGATCCGTCCGCCGGTTGTAATATTCCGAGACATCGTAGTCCGTGATCTCGTGTGTCCGATAATATGCTTTTGCCAGGTCGTAGTGCGTGCGGCCCTGTGGATCGCGCTCGGACGCGAGAACTTCGGGAGCGGGACCGTCGCCCAGATCGAAGTAGCGGGATAGTCCGGTCTGCGGAACCAGATGGGGCTTGGTGGTCCAAAAAAGATAACATTTCTCGATTGCCGGAAGCGCCTCGCGCAACCAACCGCGATCCTTTGTCCGTTGAAATACACCGAGAACCATCTGTGTGAGAAAGGGAGGTTGCGATCGAGTCAAGTAATATGTCCGGTTGGCGTTCAAGACTCTCCCGTAATTCCGGATTTCATACAGGAAATTGTCCGCCATGTCCTGTGCAAGACCAATCTCGCCATCGCGGAGAAGGCCCACCTGTATGAAATAGCTATCCCATCCGTACATCTCATTGAAACGGCCTCCCGGCACGACATACGGCTTCGGTAGATAGAGTAAGCCTTGTTCGCGGATGTTTACAGGATTTGGTAGAAGCGGCCGCAGCTCAATCTTTTGCTTGTCTGCCAGTGCCATCTCGTGCTCAAGACGCTCTTCAATCTCGCGAATATCGGCTTGACGAGGGACGTAGACCGGCCAGCGGCCATCGGATAGAGGAGGGTATTTGGGATCGACAGCCGCTGACGCCAGATCGCGATTCGTGCGCGTCAGTGTATGCCAAGTTTGCTTGATGTAGTCAAGGATTGGGACTTTCCGCGGCGTGGCGACCTGCGCGTAGGAAAGGACGACCGCAACGATGAGAATTAGCGCGGGTGATCTGCGCCATGCATTCCGTGCAGTTTCGAACTTCACAGCCCTACCTCGCTAACCCGATTATGGCGTGCGATCGCTGCATGATAGGTGAAAGCCCCGGCCCGAACGCAAGTTCCGGCTTACGCGTCAAGCCTCCGCGATCTCTAAGCCTGACCAAGCAGGCGAGGACCGCCCTCGACCTTAAACACCTCGAGCGCCTCTTGATGCATTGACTGGGCTCTATTCAGGATTCGTTTGAACTCGCCATCGCCGCGAATCGGATCAAGCCACGGATCGGAAGCCATCTGCGGGTAGCAGAAATACCCTCCATCGACGGCCCTCTTCAAGACGTTTGTCGCGCGGCCGACGTCGTTAAGAAAGGCGAGCTGCCGGGCCAGGTAATATTCTCCTTCCGGGTCCTTAAAGGGCCCATTCATCAGGTCGTCGCTCGCCTTGAGGCTGGCTCCACGATTCCCTTCCAAAAGCGCGCGCAGCGAAATCATAAACACTTTGCCGAGCCGCTCCGATACAGAAGCCTCTTTCTCCTTTAGGACGGTGATCGCTTCCTCCACGCGCCCGAGCATCGCCAGACGCAGCGAGGTGAAATAGCCAAAGTCCCGGCCGGCCGCATCTAAAGCGCCTTGGTAGTCGCCAATCGCGAAGTAGGTATGGGTCACGGTGGTGTGAATGTTTGGATCGAGACGCTGCGCCTGACGATGCGCTTCGAGCGAGGCCTGGAGCAGACCGCAGTAGCGGCTGGCGTGGATGAGGCCCGCCAACAACTCCGGATCGGTTTTCGAACTGCGCAGCCTCTTGAGCAGACGCCTCATCGCATCCATCGCGTGGCCTTGGTCCACTTGGAGATTCGTGTACAGATTGTGCGCCAGCGGAAGATCCGGATTGAGCTCCAGTGCCCGCTCGATCGCACTGCGGCCTTCCGCTAACATCTCCGCCTGTCCTTCGGAATACTTGCCTATTAGCCAGCGGATTCGCCCCAAACGAGCCCAAGCGGGTGCGTACCCGGGATCGAGCGCAAGACACCGTTCATACAACCCGATAGCGTCCGAAAACCCGCTGAATTCTTTGGCAGCTTCATTCGCGCGCAGATACAGATCGTATGCTGCCGGATTAGCCGGCGCATCGTGGGCGAGCTGCTGCCGCTCGCCCGCAGTCAACGGCAGCGCGAGAGACTCGACGACGCCGCTCACCAGTGTGTCCTGCAGTTGAAAAACGTCGCTCAGCTCTACCTGCGACGCCTTCGACCAGATCAGCGTGCCATTCGGAGCCTCCACCAGTTGAGTCGTGAGACGCAACTGATTACCGGCACGGAGAAGAGTGCCGGTGAGCACCGTATCCACGTCAACTTCTTTGGCGATCTCTCTCAAGTCCAGGACCGATGCAGCGAAGCGAGCCGCCGCAAGACTCGATCGCACCACGAGGGAGCTCAAACCGGCCAGCGATGCCGCAATCGCGTCCGGCAGACTGAACGCCAGAAAGTCAGTCTCAGGATCAGAACGGAGCACGCGAAACGGAAGTACGACCAGCCGCTTCACTGCGCGAGTCTCCACGTGCGTGCCCGAGTCGTCCATTTGCATCACCGCACGCAGTTCCGCGGCCATTTCATCTGCGGCAGCAAAGCGATTCGCCGGATTCTTGTCCATTGCCCGCCGCAGGATGCGATCGACGGCCGAAATGGCTTGCGACCCGCTCAGCACTGGTGGCGTTTCATGCAGCACGGAGTGATAGATCTCCAGCGCCGAGTTACCCGCGAAAGCGGGCTTGCCAGCTAGTGCCTCGAAAAGAATCGCAGCCGCCGCGAACAGATCCGATCGCGCGTCCACCGGCTTTCCGGTTACTTGTTCTGGCGACGAGTATCGCGGCGTCCCGACGATCAGTCCGTGTGCGGTCAGCCCGCTCTCGGTCTGCGCCTCGCCAGAGAAAGTCGAAACTGGTTTGGCGAGCCCGAAATCCAGCAGCTTCACGCCCTGCGTCGAGAGAAACACGTTCGACGGCTTCAGATCTCGATGCACGATCGAGGATTTATGCAGCGCCGACAGCGCCGACAGGATGCTCAAGGTAACTTGCAGCGCCTCGGACAGAGACATCGGCCCATATCCAAAGCGCTCCGACAACGACTGCCCTTCGAGCAGTTCCATCACCAGGAACGGCCGACCGTCGACCTCGCCGATGTCATACAGGCGGCAGATATTAGGGTGCGTCACTCGGGCGGCTGCCTGCGCCTCGCGCAGAAAACGTTTCCGGCTCTCCTCGTCATTGCCCGAATCGAGGATCATCTTGACCGCAACGGGCCGGTTCAGCCGGGTGTCGCTGGCGCGGTAAACAACACCCATTCCTCCCTCTCCCAGTTTCCCGGTGATTGTATACGGACCGATGCGTTCGGGAAGAGCAGGCATCTCCTCAAGTGTAGCCGCACGGAATTGAGACCGCCTCCCGATCACGCTGAACCAGCGCAGTCTTCCGTTACGTTTCAGTTTCTATATTGTTCCGGTTCGGTGAAATTCAGCCCTCCTCGATGCCGCACGGCTAGTACCCGCCTAGGTAGACGTGTCATCGATTCTTAACAGAACCTCGATGAAATTCCAATGACAAGCGCGCCATGCTGAAGCTGAAGATAAAGGAGGAAAGAATGGATTTCCTGAGATTGTACTTGGGCGATATCACGGGCCTGGTGCTCGTATTGCTGACTGTTTTCGTCGCGTCCGCGATCGCGATGCGGCGCTTCCCCAACCGAAGAATGGTGATCAAGATCACGCGGAACATCTGCCTCGCCGCAGTGGTCGGCGGATTTGCACTT
>Ga0126373_10001570_pt1 | contig 16329 bp, 15 predicted proteins | sample PanSoiMetPlot_11_FD_92545 | JGI IMG/M metagenome (GOLD analysis project Ga0126373, IMG submission 92545) | Tropical forest soil microbial communities from Panama - MetaG Plot_11 | ecosystem: Environmental > Terrestrial > Soil > Tropical forest > Bulk soil | place: Panama | collected 2016-02-17 | reverse complement strand
GCCGCGGTGAACGACCCCGAACTCGCCGAGACACTCTCGCCCCGCACGTTCCCGCTCGGCACCAAGCGGCTATGCCTCGACAGCGGCTATTACGAGACGTTCAACCGGCCGAACGTGCACCTAGTGGACCTGCGCAAGACACCGCTCGTCGAGTTCACCGAGACCGGATTGCGCACGTCGAAACGGGATTATGAGTTCGATGCGGTCGTCTTCGCGACCGGCTTCGACGCGATGACAGGTTCGTTGACCGGAATAGACATCATGGGACGGAACGGGGTTGATCTCGCGTCGCAGTGGTCCGACGGTCCGCGCAATTACCTCGGCATCGCAATGGCCGGATTCCCGAATCTGTTCACGATCACCGGTCCGCTCAGTCCGTCGGTGCTGACGAACATGGTCGTTTCCATCGAACAGCACGTCGACTGGGTCACCGACTGCATCGCATACCTCCGCGACAACGGCTGCGGTGCGATCGAGGCCACTGCCGAGGCGCAGGACGCGTGGGTTGACCATGTGACCGAGGTTGGCTCGTTCACCCTGTTCCCCATGGCTGACTCCTGGTACACAGGCGCCAACGTGGCTGGCAAGCCGCACGTTTTCATGGTCTACATCGGCGGCGCAAACGTGTACCGGGAACGGTGCGACGAGGTAGCGGCTGCAGGCTACGAGGGCTTCACGCTGACCGGGCGGAGGGAGCCTGCGATCGCTTAGTCACACGGGTCAGGGCTGGCTGCGGCTGATCTTGGCCGGCGTCTCGTACACAACGTCAAGGAAGTACCTGGATAGATCGGCGAGACTTGTCGCATCCTCATCGGTCACGGAATCAAGCGGATCGTTGTAAGCAGCGGCATTGCCTATGAGCGGTATGTTGTTCGCCCAGGTCACGAGCGTGGGGTGCAGGGCGTGATCAATCTCCATCTGCTTCAGTTTCTCCAGCAGGGTGCCCGCAGCATTGGCCTGCGCGCTGCCGATGTTCCTGACAATCTGGTCCAGCATTGCCAGGAACATGATTGCCGCTGCACGATTGGCCTTTACTAACAGGCACTGCATGCCTTCGGTGAAAGCTGACACAACCACAGGGGGTATCGCAGGGTCCAGGTTCCCTGCGCCCGGAATGGGCCACCAGTGAATCCCTTCCCAAGTCAGCGGGTTAGTCGACAGACGCCGCTCTATGACGACAATCCAGTCCTGACAACCTTGACACTGGTACACGCTGACTTGCTCTGAGCCGTCACGCTTCAGGTTGGTGGAGCTCGCCCTGTGGAACGAGGAGATCAGCGTGCATCTCGGACATGGCCCGCTAGGGTCCGAAGCGTCGGGAAGTGTTGCAGGGTTGTGGCTCATGGCTAGGGATGTTATCGAAATGGACTACGCCATTGGCCGGAAAGATCAGCTAATGTCGCGCCGCACTTCCGATTTACCGCGGAATGCTTTGTATTCCTCGCGCGGGCGCTGCTGTTAGCTAGTGGGACGCACTTTCGTTGCGATTGATGAGAATGAACCAAATGCAAATAATTGCCGTTTTGGGAAACCTGCCAAAACGGTAACTGCGCCGGCTCGGCCCTCGCGTCAGCGCTCCACATCGGCATGGGACCACCGCCTCTTTCAGCCGCGCCACCAGCCAGGTCTAATAAGAACAGGGGCGGGTCGCGGCTCCTCGCCGGGCGCTGTGGTCGATCGTTATCCAACGACGACGGATCGGCTGGTACACGGATGAATCCAGCCAGGACGGACCGCAACAGGCAGAGCCCGGGGTTCGAGGTCGCGAAAAGCGCCGTGATAGTCGAAGCGGCAGGAGCCAGTCATGACGTCACTTGATTCGAGAGTCGCCAGCAAGCCATCCACTAACTCGTTCGAGTCGGAAACCGGTGAAACCGCGCGATGGCTCGCGAGCCCGCGATTCGACGGCATCACGCGTTTGTATTCCGCGCGTCAAGTGGTCGAGCAACGAGGCACCATCTGCGCGGACTACCCGGTTGCAAGAGTGGCGGCTGAGCAGTTCTACGACCTGCTCCGGCAGCATCTGGCCGATCGCACGTCGATCACCACCTTCGGTCCATACTCGCCCGGTCAGGCAGTGGCCCTGAAGCGGATGGGCATCGAGGGCATCTACCTGGGTGGCTGGGCGACGTCGGCCAAAGGTTCGGTGACCGAGGATCCAGGACCCGACCTGGCCAGCTACCCGCTTTCCCAGGTGCCGGAGGAGGCCGCGCCTATCGTGCGCGCCCTGCTCACCGCGGACCAGAACCAGCGCTTCGCCCGCTCACGCATGAGCGAGTCCCAGCGTGCTGCAACCCCCGAGACCGACTTCCGGCCGTTCATCATCGCTGACGCCGACACCGGACACGGCGGCGACGCGCACGTCCGGAACCTCATCCGTCGCTTCGTCGAGGTCGGCGTCCCTGGTTACCACATCGAGGACCAGAAGCCCGGCACGAAGAAATGCGGGCACCAAGCGGGGAAGGTGCTAGTCGGCGTTGACGAGCAGATCAAACGGCTGAACGCCGCCCGGTTCCAGCTCGACGTGATGAGGGTGCCAGGAATCATTGTGGCCCGAACCGATGCTGAAGCGGCCACATTCCTGGAGGGGCGGGGCGACGAGCGTGATCATCCGTTCATTCTCGGCGCCACGAGTGATGAGATCCCGACGTACAAAGCCGGCTACGTCACGATCTTGAATAAGCTCTCCGAGCTTGGCGTCGAAGATGCGCGCGGCCATCTGTTGTTCAAGATCTCTCCCGATGAGTACGACGAGGCCACCGCCTGGCTCGACCGAACGGGTGTGATGAGCAAACTCGAACTCAGTGCGCAGACGTTCGACCAGGCTGAAGGGTCGGTCGAGGATCTGCTAGAGAGTGTCGAGACGCAATACCTGGAGGCGTGGCTGTCCGAGGCCAACCTCAAGAGCTATCCCGAGGCGATCGCGGACGTGATCGAGTTCCGCGCCGGCGAAGGCGAATCCTTCGACATGACCGCCGACGAATGGCTGGCTTTCGCGAACAAGACCTCGTTCCACGCCGCCAGGGCGAAGGCGAAGTCGATGGGCATCGACATCTTCTGGGATTGCGATGTCTCCAAGACGCCCGAGGGCTACTACCAGATCCAGGGCGGCATCGAATATGCGATCGCCAGGTCGCTGGCTGTCGCCCCGTTCGCTGACCTGTTGTGGATGGAGACCAAAACCGCGGACCTGGCTGATGCACGGCGTTTCGCCGAGGCCATCCACGCCGAGTTCCCAACCAAGATGCTTGCCTATAACTTGTCGCCGTCGTTCAACTGGGACACCACCGGGATGACCGACGAGGAAATGCGACGTTTCCCCGAGGAACTCGGCAAGCTGGGTTTCGTCTTCAACTTCATTACCTACGGCGGGCATCAGATCGACGGCCTTGCGGCGGAGGAGTTCGCCACCGCGCTCAAGCAGGACGGCATGCTCTCCTTGGCACGGCTGCAACGAAAGTTCCGCCTGCTCGAATCGCCTTACCGGACCCCGCAGACGCTCGTGGGCGGACCGCGGTCGGATGCGGCGCTCATGGCGTCCTCGGGCGGCACCGCGGCCACCAAGGCAATGGGCGAGGGCTCGACGCAACATCAGCACCTAGTCCAGACCGAGGTGCCGACCAAACTGCTGGAGGAATGGCTCGCGATCTGGACCAAGCAGCACGAGATCCCTGAGACTCTGCGTGTCCAACTGCGGCCGCACACGGCGGGCTCAGAGTTGCTCGAGCTGACCTTGAGCAATGCAAGCGGCGATAAGGTCGCCAGCATCATTTTCGCCGTCATCGTGGATCGGCGCGGGCGCAACATCCTCTCGGTCCGAGACCAGAACACCTTCGACAGCGCCCTGCGCAAGAAGCGGCTGATGACGCTGAATCACCTGTTCCTGGTCCACCGCTACAAGGTCTGGGCTGTCCACTACGTCAGCCCAACCGACGACAATCGGTACCAGGCGCAGAAGATGAAGACGCACGGCCTGTTCAGTGACGTGCACGACGAGGTTGGACACGTGATCGTCGCGGACGTCGACACCGAAGGCGTGAGGGCTCTGCTCGCGCCAGACCAGGACCGATTGAACGCTTTGATCCAGCGGAAGTATCCGCAAGTGCCGGTCCAGGCATCGTCGCCAACGGTCGCGAGGGACTAACTGATTGGAGGAGGAGCCACATTCGGCTGCGCTGGCCTCCGCGTGCTCGGCACCGACGTAAACACAGCACGAAGACATGCACGCCAGGGCTTAGAAAGTCGCTGCCGTCGCCGACATGACCAATCCGGACCGGGTCGGCCGCCGAATTACTAGCGGGCCACCGGTAACCGGCATCGCCGGTCGTGTAGTGGAGGCACTCGGCTCATGAAATTGACAACATCTACGCCAGTACTCGCGCTCCTACTATGCCTCAGCGTGGCTACGCTCGGCTTACCTCCCGCTGCGGATGCGGCCGTTGTGTCCGCTGCCAACAAACCCAAGCCCCCGCCACCGCCGCCTCCTCCGCCTCCTCCGCCGTCAGGGACGTTCGTAAAGGCCTTCGGCGCCCTCGCTGGCAGCACTCAGCTAGATCTGGCGACCGTTGATGCTCAGCCAACTGCCGATGGCGGATACATCGTGCTCGCTGAAACCACCCTGCCGGGTGGTGGCGTGAACTGGCTGGTAAAGCTCAGCAGCACAGGCGTCCCGCAATGGCAGGAAGAGCTTGGCTGCCTCAACGGCGCACCCGGCGACTTCTCCGATGGCGTCTCGGTGCAGCAGACGGCAGACGGTGGCTACATCGTTGGCGGCGGAACAGTCGACTGCGGGTCCGGAACCAGTTGCCCCGCATTGAGCGGGCATGGTTGCGCGCTGGTTGAAAAGCTTGACTCGGCCGGAAGACTCACCTGGGCACGTGTGTACGCCGTTGGCCCGGCAGGTAGCAGCATTGATCAGATCCGGCAGACGACGGATGGCGGCTACATCGCTGCGGGGAGCGCCACGGACCTCCAGGGAAGCACCAGTGCCTTGCTGCTCAAGCTCGACAGCGCCGGGAACCTCCAGTGGCGAGAGGCCCTCGGGCCGGCGGGCGCGAACGGAGCGTACTTCAACTCAGTCGTGCAGACCTCCGATGGCGGGTACGTGGCGACCGGGGACTACTACACCCCGACGCCTGGCGTCGCCCAGACGCAAGCCCTCGTCGCCAGCTTCGGCGCGGACGGGAACCTCAACTGGCAGCACGAATTCGCCACTCTCGACGGCAACGGCGCTCCCACGAGCAAGTCCGATGCAACCTCGATAATCCAGACCTCAGACGGCGGTTTCGCCGTCGCGGGTACCTGGAGCAACGGTGCTGTCTGCCCTTACTGCGGCACCCGCGGAGGACTATTGTTCAAGCTCGACGCCAGCGGCAACCTTCAATGGCAGCAGGCATACACAGGCGGCGTGTACTGCTACTACAACGGATACAGCGATACCTGCAGCGACGTTGGCGCGGTCGTCTACTCGCTCCGCGAGACCAGCGATGGAGGATTCGTCCTAGCCGGTGACGGAGTGCTGGAACTGACCGACTCCTCGCCGATAGTTCCATGGCTGGCAAAGGTAGATAGCGGAGGCAATCTTCTCTGGCAGCACTTCTACTATCAGACCTCGGCTGCGGGCAGGTCGCTTAGTGAGGACTTCACTTCTTCCGGCCCAGGGCCTAACGGCGGTTATTTCGCGGCCGGGCAGACAGAGAATTACACAGTGCTGAAAGACGAGGTGCTGGCTGTCAGCACAGATAGCGGCGGACTCATCGGGAGCTGCACAGATGTCCATCCGGCTACAGCGCTGCAGGACGTCAATCCAGCGCTCAGCCAGATGGATCCCGGCCTCCCGGTGCAGGCGATCGCAGCAACCGCGGCCGACTCACCCGCCAATACGCTGGCCACGGGGATCAGCACGCAAACAGATTGCTGATGCAGACGGAACTAATCCAGGACACACGGCTCGGTCACCGGACGCCGTAGGCGTGGATGACTGAGAGCCATTCGGACCGGCCTGATCGGTCTTGTACGTAGACCCGCAGTGAGACGAAGCCTGCCTGCTGCGGATTACGGACGCTGAGCACGTAGTGACTGCCTTGCCGCCGAACCGTGACCGAGTGCCAGGTCTTGCCGTCGTCGTTCGACGCCTTGGCGCGCACCACATGCAGGAGAATCGGGGTGACCGAACCGGGACCGTACACGCGCAGCCTGACCGGTGTAGTCACGCCTGCAGCCGCGCGGTTCCGCCAGTCCAGCCCGGCCGGCACCAGCTGGCACGCGTAGATCTGCGGTGTGAAGAAAAAGCCACCAGTGGAGCCGTGTGCTGTGAACCGCCATATGGCATGTATGTGGGTGGACAACGTTGCGCCAGGCGTCCTGGCCGCGTCAATGTGCAGCGAATACCAGTGACGCGCTGCCGGGATCCGCAAGTTCAGGTTTCCGCCGTGTGAGCTGGCGAGCAGCCGTGCCCCGGAGTACAGACGCATCCGCGTGGTCAAACCGGAGTCCTCGTCGGTGTCACCAATGTGCAGCGGGTCGCCAAGCAAGGGGAAGCCGGCACTGACCTGCATCCGCTGGCCTTCGACTGAGGCGTTCGGGCCGTTCTCCGCCTGCGGCGCTAGCACTGCGGCGAAGTAGCGCTCGGTGAAGTGACCCCGCCGGTAAGGGTTCATGTTCAGCACGAAGTCGCGGATCTCGCCGTACGGGCTCGTCAAGTCCACGAGCGGCTGCCACTGATAACCCGGTGACCGGTAAGTGGTAAGCCGCTTGACTGGCGTGGCGCCGAGCGTGGTGCCAGCGTTGAGCGGCAAGGGCGGCCCAGTGTTACTCATGGGGCTAAGCTCCAGCGTTGCCTGCTGGTTCCGGTCGGTAGCTCGCACCCCGACCGAAACCCGCGCCAAAGCCGACTGTCGCACCGTATATGTGGGGTGCGCTGGCAGGCCGCCGCGGAAGACGTTGATGATGTCGTACCGGAAGGGGCTGGGCTGGGTGACTGAGTTCCCCTTCTTCTCCCAGATCGTATAGGTGTAGAGCGTCACCCCTTTGGCCTTCATGGGCACCACGTACGCAGGTGCCGCGAGGGTACCGCCGTTTATGGAGTCGCCGATGCTCCAGGGGTTGAATGCCCAGTCGCCGTGAACAATCGGCGCGAACTCCAGAAGTTCCTGTACCGCTCCTGGTGCGTTCAGGAGCACGCGAACTCGCCGGCCCTGCCGCGCATCGATGGTGATCGTCCGGTTTCGCGTGACGTCGATGATCCGGTCGGCCAAGGTGAAGGTCTGCGCGTTTCCCGTCCCGGTCCCGATCCACGCGGCGACGTTATAGTGGCCCGCGCGCACTCTGTGCGTCGTGCCCTGACCAAGGTCAATGTTGTTGCCGCTGGCCAGGTTCAGGAACTGCAGATCGATCGGCTTGGCCAGTTGGCCTGACCGGTCGATGATGCGCACGGTGAGCTGGAAGCTCGCCGCGGGCGCAGCCGGTTGCGGTGCGGTTATAAGGCCCGCTGCGCCGACGAGAGCGGCGCCGACAATCTTGGCGACTGGAAGTACTGACATATCGCTGATGATAGGACGAATGCTTGTAAGCCTGAATAGCACTGGTCGTGCTGAATAAGAATGGTGCCGTAACCGTAACCGCGACCTTTAAAAAGGAGTCATTGCGTCTGGGCCATGACCTCGGCTGCGCACGGAGCGCAGGTCGGCACTTGGACGGCCCCGAACGGCTCGAAGTGCCTCGAGGTGGTGGTCACGGGCTCTCCGTCGCAGACTTTCGTGTTGGGATGAGCCACCGCGCACGAACAGTGGCAGCCGCTGGGGACGGGAAGACCCAGGGCACGCATCACCTGGCGACGCCGTACCTCGGCTTGTACCAATGGATCAGCCGCAATCCGGCGCATCGAGTCAGCGAACGGCTTTAGCTGTTCGGAGATGTCCGCAACGGCTTTGCCGACAGCATCCGCCATCGCGTCGACCGCCCTTTGGATCCGCTCTCGGGGATCAGGCTGCTGGCTCACTTTCCTACCATCTCAGCTCACCAGGGCGCCTGCTAGTGGCGGCCGGTTGCGAATGCCGTTGCTGCCGCAACGAAGGAGTAGCGACAGGCACGATCCGGCGAGTATCTTGCTCGGCGTTGAGCACCGCACAATAACGGCACGAAGTCGTGTTAACGGAGGCAACATGCCCGCAAGCTACGAAGGCTCCATGTCCCTTCCGGGAAGCAAGGATGCAATCTTCCAAGCCTGTATGCAGGCCGTGCCGCAGTGTGGCTTCCGCGTGGCCGGATCGGACCCAGAGGCCGGGCGGATTGAGGCAAGAACCAGCATGGGCATGCGCTCCTGGGGCGAGATCATCACCATCACCATCGGCCCGGACGGCAGAACCGATGTCAAGAGTTCGTGTCGCGGGATCCAGCTCGTGGACTACGGAAAGAACAAGGCCAACGTCAGCGCATTGTTTTCCGCGCTCGGTCAGCTTCTGCCGTTGCCTCCGACCCAGCCCCAGCCCTAGCTCTGAACGATCCGGGCTTGAGCGATTTCGCGGGCGCGCTTAATTAAACGGGCTCGCTTAACTAAGTTGTCGCCCAGCCAGGTCGTAATGGCCGCGGGCGCCCGGCCCGGACTGTCCGGGCCGGGCGAAGTCGGTGCCGCTGGCGCTTGGCCGACGGTCTGAGCCTGCGCCGCCGTGATCGCGCCGTATGGCCTGGCCTGACCGGCCAGCGAGTGCGCCTGACCATGCTCGGTGCCTCGCCGGACGCCGTGCGCGGCGGACCGCTCCGGGCCGCGGATCTGCTGCCCACGACGGCCAACGCGGGAGCTGGCTGACTCTGGACAACGCTCGCTTGAGCTGCACGCCTGACGCGCTCAGCTCGCACCACCTGCACGCTGCTCAGCACGATTCCGGTCACGATTGCGGTTCCGCCGGCGAGCTGGACTGCGCCGACCGGGTCGCCGAACAGAGCTGTACCTGTAGCAGCGCCAACCAGCGGCTCGAGGTTGAGGAACGCACCCGCTACGTCGGCTGACACCCGGCTCTGTGCGAAAGCGAAAAGGGTTGTCGGACCAACGGTGCCAGCCAGGGTCAGTCCCGCGAAGGCAAGCACTGGGGCCAGGCTCGATGTACTTGACGGGAGTGCCTCGGTCACAAGCGCGAAGGGCAGCATCGCTACGCCCGCCGACGCGAGTTGCAGGGCAGTCACAGCGATCGGATCCTGCCCACGCAGCAACTTTGCCTGCGAAACGGTGAATCCAGCCGACACCAGCTGAGCCGCCAGCACCAGCGCGTCGCCGCTCATCGTCGAGCCGTGCCCCTGACCGCCAGCGATAAGGCCCACTCCCGCGAGCGACAGCATGAACCCGGCCCAGGCGAGGGGGCGTGCCACGCTGTGACCGAGGGTCGCCGCCATGATCGCCACTAGCACCGGAGTCGCGCCGATGAGCAGCGCGGCATGCGTGACGCTGGTCCGCTCGATACCAATGTTCTGCAGCAGTACCGAGCCGCCATATCCAATGGCACCAGTCACCAGGATTGCTGGTTTGCAGGCCGCACGCAGCCGCGGGCCGCTCACCGCCATGAGCACGACGGCCGCGATGGCGAACCTGCCGAACGCCAGCCACGCAGGCGGCAGCCAGCCAAGGGCGACCTTGGAGAGAGGCACCGTGGTGCCCCAGAGCACCCCCGCGCCCACTAGCGCCGGGAAAACCAGACGACGGCTGTTGTTCATGCCTCTAGCTAATGCGCTAGCGGCCCTGAATTCCGCGATCATGGTCCTGAACAAGATAATATTCAGCAACATGGCCGCTGTAATTGACGATATTGACTTGCGACTGCTCACTGAGCTACAGGCGGACGCGGACCGCACCAACGTGGAACTGGCTCGACTGGTGGGCCTGTCCCCCGCCGCCACGCTGAATCGAGTCCGGCGACTCAAAGAGTCAGGCGTGATCAGGGTGATCAGCGCCAGCATCGATCCGGCAGCTGTCGGGTTCCCGCTGCAGATGTACGTCGCTGCAACACTTGGCCGCCACGACCTGCGGTCGACGCGGTCGTTCGAGGCCCAGGTCAAGGCGCTGCCGCAGATCATTTCGGCCGACAACGTCACCGGGGAGATGGACTACCTGATGACGGTTGTGGCCCGCGACGTCACCGAGTTGCAGCAGGTGCTCGCAACTCTCGCCGTCCGCGGTGCCCAGCGGCTGATCACCTACCTGCGGCTAGAGGAGATGAAGCCACCCTCACGGCTGCCCCTGATGACCGATTCCGAGATCAAGGCGGCGCGCACGCGCAGGACCCGGTCAGCAGGTCACTCTGCTGCGGGCTCAGGACGCACGCCGCCAGACGATCCCGGCGGTGACGCCAGCTGATTGTCAGCGTCAACATCGGTAGTCCGTGCGTCCTCCGCCTCTGCTGGTGCGCTGGACCGCCATGCCTCGCGCACTATTACCTGTATCGCGCCAGCGAGCGGAATGGACAGCAGCGCTGCGACGAATCCGCCGAAGAACCCGCCGACCCAGCTGCCGATGGAAGCGCCGACCAGGATTGCTATCAGGACCAGCAGCGGGTTGATCTTCACGGTCTTGCTCATGATCAGCGGATTGAGAACGTGATTCTCGATCTGTGTATAGACCACGAATACAACCAGGGTGACGATCCCGGACGGCACGCCGTTCGTGAACGCGAACAAGATCACGGGAATCCCGGCAAGTGCCCCGCCGATCATCGGCAAGAAGTCAACCAGGGCCACCCACAGTGCCCAGAGGAACGCGAACGGAACTCCCAGCAGCACCAAGGTAATCAGGACGACTAGGCCCGCGATGAGAGAGGTCGCGAAGTTCCCGAGCATGTAGCCAGTCACTGACTGGTTCACTTCGCGGGCAACTTCACTGTAACGACGGGCCCTCGCCGGCTCCATCAAGCCAAGGATCCCGCGCCGCATCTTAGGACCCTCTAGCAGCAGGAGCACGACCAGCACGAAGATCGTGAAAAGAGAGAAGATCAGCGACAGTGCGCCCGCGCCCAGGGTCAACGCGGGTTTGGCCAGGTCACGCCCGTAGCCCGCCAGCTTCGGCGCGTTGTTTTCCACCCATGTCTGCAGGTGATACCTGGTCACCAGATGACCAATGAACCCTTTGCCGCTCTGGGCCTTGTTGACATACGACGGCAAGTTCTCAGCGAAATGGGTCAGCCCGTTCACGAGCGGGAGGCCGAATGCGGCCGCCAACCCCGCAAACACTATGACCGCTAGCAGGGTCACGACGGCGACCGCGATGCCGCGACGCCTGAGCGGGCCCTGCAGCAGCACTACGAGCGGATTGAGCAGCAAGGCGATGAACCCGGCCACGACAAGCAGGAGCAGGACCCCTCGCAGCCGGTCGACGACTTTGCCAGCCAGAAAGACCAGGACGACGACCGCCACGGTCGTCAAGATCGCCTGCAGCGGCACTTTTCTGGCCTCGGCAGCCAGCCACAGCCGGGCCCGCCTGGTGGTAGGTGACTGCACGTCCTCGCTCACCCGGCAAGCATGCCAGTTTTAGACGACCGGCGGCGGCTTCCCGTTTGCACTGGCAGCCAGGTTGCTGTCCCATCCGCAGACGGTGCACGCATGCATGAATACCGACAAGGCGAACCGCAAGCTCATGGCATGCGGGTCTGCGCTGGTCCGCACGTCATCCCAGTTGAGTATGTATTCGCCGAGCGAGTCGTCCCAGCGTGCGGCCCTGGGGTCCAACTGGGCGGAGTGGAACTCTGGCGGCGCAGGATGCGCGTAGGCATAGAAAGCGGCCGCCGGGTGTCGATGATCGCCTGGCCACCATCCGACGGCGACCTCCTGAGCATCCATGGCGTTTCGCATGATGAAGTCGCGTGTCGGCGGCTCGGCCGGAAGGCCGGAGAAGAGATTGACCGCCAGGTCAAAAGAACCCCACCATGCATTGACCGGCGTCTTGCGACCGCGGTAGGGCGCGCGGAACTCAGCGAGGACAGTGCTAGCGCGAGTGGCCGCTTCGAAGTACGCCGATACCTGGTCACGGTTGTAAGTCGCGTGCTCCTCGTCGGCGTCCAGCGGAACGGTCCAGAGCACCTCCTGCGGTGTCGGATCGATCTCTATCGAGCCGCCGACCTTGCGAACAGCAGCCAGCACATCCCTGGTCACTGAGCCGACAGACCGGTCAGGCGCTAGCGCGATGCGCTCTACGGCGCCGTTGTTGTGCTCGACGACTGCCTCGTGGGTACGCAAGTCGAGCGCAATGACGATCACCCCCGACCCGTCCGGGGCGGGGAGCGGCGCGGTTTCCCAGCCGCGGGCGGTCAGGCGCAGGGCCGCATGCTGGAGCTGTGGCTCGGGCGGGGCTAGGGCCACGGCGAGCTTCCCGAGTACTTGAGTGTGCCCGTGCAGGGTGTCGCAGGATTCGCTCCACTGCTCATAGGACACCGCGGGCCAGGAATTAGGCATGACCTGAACGCTAGCTGTCGCGCCAGAAGCACTCAACGTGACCCTCGGTCACAGCCGCAGCCACCACCGGATTGACATGTGACCAATTGGTCACCTATTATTGAGACCGTGGATGAGGTGTTCAAAGCCCTGGCCGATCCGACCAGGCGCGAGCTACTCGACGAGCTGTACCGCTCGGACGGGCAGACACTCACTGCCCTCGAGGAACGCTTTTCAATGACCCGGTTTGGCGTCATGAAGCACCTCAAGCAACTAGAAGAGGCCGGACTAGTGGTTACCCGGCGCCGCGGCCGGGAGAAGCTCCACTTCCTGAACCCGGTTCCGATCCGGCTCATCCATGACCGGTGGGTGAGCAAGTACGCCGAGCCCTGGGCCGCGGCACTCAGCGACATCAAGCAGAAACTGGAGAGGACGATGGAGAAGGTCTTCGAGATCTACATCCGCACGACGCCCGAGCGCCTGTGGGAAGCGATCACCGACCCCGAGATCAGGAGCAAGTACAACTTCGGCGCCACCTTCAATGGGAACTGGAGCCCCGGAGCGCGGTACGAGTTCGGTCATCCAGCTGGCGGCCTCCTCGGTGAGGGGCAGGTTCTGGAAGTCGATCCACCGCGCAAGCTGGTCCACACCATGACCGCACTGTGGAGCGACGAAGTCAAAGACGAGGGCGAGACCCGCATCACCTGGGAAATAGAGCAGGTCGCAGACTCCTGCCGCCTACTTGTCATCCACGACCAGATGCGCGAAGGCGCCAACGACGAGATCTACGGCGGCTGGCCAATGATCCTGTCTGGCCTGAAGACATGGCTGGAGTCGGGGCAGCTGCTCACGACACCCGGCTCACTCATGTACAGCAGCCAGCGCTGACCGGTGCAGGTAACGAATACAGGAGGCTGACATGGCGATCAGCAAGCGAGGCGGCAAGATCACAGGCCTGCGAACTGTCGGGATCCCGGTCACTGACCAGGACAAGGCGCTGGACTTCTACACCGGCACGCTCGGCCTGGAGAAGCGACTGGACGTGACGATGGGTGGCGGCCGCCGCTGGATCGAGGTAGCGCCACCAAGCGGCGAGGCGACCATCGCGCTGGTCGCTGCAAGCGCGAAGGCTCCGGCTGCGGTGGAAACCGGCGTGCGGCTCACCTCAGCGGACGCGGATGCAACCCACGACGACCTGGTAGCAGGGGGTGTCGACGCCGATGACGTCCTCCGCTGGCCAGGCGTGCCGCCGATGTTCGCGTTCCGGGATCCGGATGGGAACGGCCTCGAAATCGTTCAGCAATCATGAGCAAGCCGTCTCGTGAACGTTGTCACAGGCCTTCGCTGCTCGTCGGATACAGGCACCAATTCCGATACCGGCTGGCCCGCGCGGGAGCTCGCGGGCCGGTACCGGGCTAATTGGTCAGCGGCCAGCCGGAGAGGCCATACGCGGCGTGGAAAGCATGCACGCTGGCGATGGGGGCGCCCAGGCATCTATGGCCTCGGCCTGGTTAGTCGCGGAGGCGCGGTCCTGAGTTGGTATGACCAAGAAGGTCGCGATTGGCTGCGGGCTTGCTGCCGGGGTAGCGATACTCATTTCTGTGATCGGTCCAGGTTTCGCAGACGTGCTGGCGGCGGCTCAAGCGGGCAGCGACGAAGCGTTTACGAAACTATGGCTGGACGCTAACGCCGCCCTCTTGCGGTACCTCCGGGTGATTGCGCCTTTGGCGGCAGACGACATCGCGGCCGACACCTGGGTGCATGTGATACGCGGCTTGCCTCGTTTCCGCGGCGACGAGGCGGCATGGCGGGCTTGGCTGTTTACCACGGCCCGCCGTCGGACGATTGACCAAGCTCGCCGTCGATCGCGGCGGGCCGAGGAACCGATCCACAGCGTGCACGCGTCCGAGCTGCCGGCCACTCGTGATTCAGCTGACATTGCGCTGGAGCACCTTACGACTCGTGCTGCGATCGCGCACCTGGCAGATCTGCCGCCGCTCCAGGCGGAGGTGATCCTGCTTCGGGTGGTGGCCGGACTTGACAACCAAACGGTGGCAAAGCTCGTTGGGCGCAGCCCAGGCGCGGTCAGGGTTGCCGCCCATCGTGGCCTACGGCGGCTGGCCCAGGTACTTAGCGAGGCAGGTGTAACGCTATGAGGCGCCGCGGCGTTTCGGACAATGACATGCCGAGCTTTTCTTCGGGAGCACGATGGGACGCGTCCGGGATCCCCGACGCGGCGCTCGCCGCACTGCTCGCGGGCGCCCCGCCCAGTCCGGACGAGTCGGCGCCGCTGCAGAACGTTGCCGATGTCCTGGCCGCGCTCCGAGTGGCGCCACTGAGCGACGAAGTCGCAGGAAAGGCTGCCGCGCTGGCACAGTTTCGCCAGCAGGTCGACATGTCATCGCAGCCGAATCGATCACGACGCAGGAGGCCCACCTTGCTTTCGTCGCTGCTCCGCGCCAAAGCCGCAACAGCCGCGGCCGTTACCCTCGTTGGCATGGGTGGTGTAGCTACCGCGGCATTCGCTGACGCGCTGCCGTCCTCTGCCCAGCAGCTCGCGCACGACACGATCGGGGCTCCCAGCCCGCACGCACATAGCAGCGCCCACGCCAGCAATAACAAGAAATCTGACCACGGCGGAACGCCCGTCGGCCCGAGCGCTTCCGGGTCAGCAGCTTTTGGCCTGTGCACTGCCTACGCGCACGCTAAGCAGGACGGCACCGCCGCCCAGAAGGCAGTTGCCTTCCGCAACCTTGAGAATGCGGCTGGGGGGGCGGCGAACGTGGCCAGCTTCTGCGCATCCGTACCGCACCCGGGAGCGTCGGCCACACCGCACAGCGGGCCGCCGACCTCGCACCCGACGGGTAGGCCGACCACGCACCCGACCGGTAGGCCGACCACGCACCCGACCGGTAGGCCGACCACGCACCCGACCGGCCCGCCGGGCAGTTAGGCGAGCCGATACTTCAGCCACACGCTGGACTACAGCGTGCAGCCCGGTGGGCCAGGACCTAGAGCCTCCCCCCCGCTCGGTCCCGGCCCGCCGTCTTGCTGCCGGCAATCGCCTCTCGGAGGGCTACGAACGCTACCAAGCTGGCCCGGCCTTTTTCGTATAAGCCGGTGCCGGTGCTTGCAGCGCGAGGTGGTACCGGTCGTAGGTCTCGAACTCGGCAACCTTGGTGAATCCAAGTCTCACAAGCACGGCAGCGCTCTTGGCATTGCCGTGGGTAACGCCGGCGAACACATGGCTGCCAGCCAGAACATCCCGGCAGTAGTCGAGCGCCGCTCGGCAGGCCACGGTGGCATAACCACGGCCAGTCTGATCGGCGCTCAGCCAATAGCCAATGCTGTAGCGCGGCGGATCGACAGGGTCTAGGTCCACTCGCCCGATCAGCTTGCCGTCAAGGAACATGCCAAATCGGACGTTCTCGTCTGGCGGGGCTGCGAAGTACGCAGTCACCCACGTGCGCGTCGCATGGACCTCCGGCTGGTAGTCGCCGAAGCCGCCAAGGTGGTCTCTGTTCACGTCGAGCAGCGCGTAGTAGCGATCGGCATCCGAGGCTCCTAGTTCGCTGAGGGTCAGGCCTGGCAAAGAGGTCGGTAACCGGCCGCGGGCATCCATGGCACACATCCTCGGGTGCGCCGAGACGGTCGCGCCATCAACTTTTTCGGCAGCTTGCACGGCTGACGCGGTGCAGCAGGCACTGCACTAGCCCGGGCACTCACCCTAGGGCGGTTGTCGCTGGTAACAAGGCGCGATGAAATGCTGACGCTACGCACATTTGCGAGGACGGACAGACGTGCCCGGCCCTAGGAGGACAGATGCGACTGCCATTGTCTGCGCGCGACATACCCGGGCGCGTCACTACCGGCGGCTACGTCCTGCATTCGGGACTGACAAAACTGAATGGCAAACCG
>Ga0126373_10001569_pt1 | contig 16335 bp, 17 predicted proteins | sample PanSoiMetPlot_11_FD_92545 | JGI IMG/M metagenome (GOLD analysis project Ga0126373, IMG submission 92545) | Tropical forest soil microbial communities from Panama - MetaG Plot_11 | ecosystem: Environmental > Terrestrial > Soil > Tropical forest > Bulk soil | place: Panama | collected 2016-02-17 | reverse complement strand
GGTTATCGAGACATGAACTACTTGCTGCTGAAGGCACAGCGCTTCGCCGTAACCAAGACCGAATTCCTCGTTCTTCAAAAAGCCGCGTAATATGCGCATTTATCCAGATTCTTGTTCAGAGCCGGAAGATGTTTATGCGCTGTAGTAGCCCCCATTGAGGGATTTTGACTGGGTAACATCAGTTGGATAACATCAGGTGGTCCATTTTTGTGCAAGCAGGTCAAGCATGATTGGAGGATCGCCACGCTGCTACGGCAGCGAACTCCGCTTTAGTTCAGAATGGGGATGTCGGGATCAGAATTCTTCCCGTGAGCCGATCCAAGGATTGCCTGAACCGCCGGAAATGTCTGCAAGTGAGTTCTGCAGCGACACGCCTTCGAATTGGAAAATCGAGCGGGAGCCCACTCAAGCAGCCGAAGCTTCAGTGAACACCCGCCTTGGCAACTCCTTCAGCGCCCTTCCCCTTTGGGGGAGTAACCGATACGCCCCGCGGGACTTCTAAGTTACCGGCGCTCGCAAGAGTAGAAAAGGCTCTCGCTTAGTGGCCGGGAAGTAGCGCTTGTTTCGTCGGTGATGACGACCAACTTGTTCGGGGCAGCACCCTGGTTGCCATTGCCGCTTACCGTCGAGGTTATGGCATAGATAGTTGCTGTCCCGTTCGTATTCACTACACCACTGGGAACGAGCGTTCCTTTAACACAGCATTCACATGACAGTTTGAGGCAGGCGTTACAGTCATGGGACAAGTGTAGGGGTGCTTGGTTTTGGTTCCTAGGGGCACGTCATTCCTGGGGCGGCAGCAATCGGTTTAGGTCGGGCCAATGGTTCTTCAGATTTGCAATTTTCTGGGATTTGGCTCGGGATCTGCCTTGCCGGCAGCGGGAAGCCTTTGGCCTGAAGAGGAGGGTGCATGCAGCAACGCGTAAAGAGGTTTTGCCGTGGCTTGTCGCTGGTCGTCTTTTTGGCCAGCGCCAGTTTCGCCCAGAAGGCACTGACATGGCAGGAGGTTCATGACAAGTTCGAGGCTGCGAACCCAACGTTACGAGCCGGACAAATCGGCATCGATGAGTCGCGAGCCCAAGAGATTACAGCAAATTTGCGGCCGAACCCAAACCTGACCGTTCTTGTCGATCAGATTGATCCATTCAGTGGCGGTCCATCTCACGGTCCCTTTGCGTACCTGCTCACTTCAGGAAGTGTGAGCCAACTCTGGGAGCGCCAACACAAACGCGGGCTGAGGCTCGAGAGTGCCCAAAAAGAGACCGCAATCGCTACTTCCAGCCAAGCCGATCTGGAACGAAATCTATTGTTCAACTTGCGCGGAGCGTTTGTGCAAGTCTTGCAGGAGAAAGCGATCCTGAATCTCGCGAAGGAAAACCTTGTTTACTACGACCATGTCTTGGACGTAAATCGCGAGCGCTATAGGGCTGGGGGAATCGCCCAGGTCGACCTGAAGCGCCTCGAACTGCAGAGAGTGCAATACGTGTCTGACCTGCAAACGGCCGACGTGGGTCTACGAACCGCAAAGATTCAGCTACTTATGTTGCTAAGCGATCAGTCTCCAGTGGAACAATTTGATGTGATTGGACCCTTCGAATTTGGGGAACAGATTCCGACGCTTAATGACGTCCGTCAAGCAGCCCTTGATGCCCGGCCCGACTTGAGAGCGGCGATACAGTCTGTCGACAAGGCCAAGACCGACTACCGCTTGGCTGTGGCGAACGGTTCGACCGATCCCACCTTGGGATTCGATGTCGGACGCAATCCACCGATCGACCAGTACATTGGTTTCAGCGTGAGCATTCCGTTGAGAGTCTTCGACCGCAATCAGGGTGAGAAACGACGCACACAACTGGACATCGACCGCAATGACAGGCTTGTTGCGGCTACACGGGCTCAGGTTTTCAACGATGTGGATTCTGCCTATGCGACAGTCAATAGCGCGGTCATTCTTCTCAAGCCGTACAAGGAGCAATACCTCGAAGAAGCCTCGAGCGTTCGCGATACGATTTCGTTCTCATATCAGCATGGTGCAGCCTCTCTCCTCGATTTTCTCAATGCTCAGGCTGACTACCGGGCCATTCAAGTCAACTATCTGAATCTCGTTGCTTCCTACCTAAATGCCGCAGGTCAACTGAATCTGGCGGTGGGGCGTGAGGTGATCCAATGAACTATAGGAATCTCTCAATCTTATCTGTCCCTCTGGGCTTGGGGCTGCTTGCCGCTGGATGCAGCGGTGGCAAGAGTGACCCGCAAGCGGAAGCGCCTCCACCTCTGCGGGTGGAAAAAGTAGAAGACCGTAACGTATTTCAGGTTGATCACCCGGAGCGATTCAAGCTCACTCAGGTCGTCGAACACATCGCCACGCCACAACTGGGAGTCACAGGTACGGTGAATCCTGACATTCTGAGAGCGGTTCCAGTGATCTCTTTGGCTGTCGGGCGGGTTGTTGAAATCCACGCGCGTCTTGGTGACACGGTGAAGAAGGGCCAAGTGTTGCTTACTGTGCAGAGCGCCGACATTTCCGGAGCGTTCTCCGATTACCAAAAAGCGGTTGCAGACGAGCAATTGGCGCGCACGCAACTTGAGCGAGCCAAACTTCTCTATGACAAAGGCGCAATTTCACAGAATGACTTGCAAATCGCGCAGAACGCCCAGGAGAAGGCTAAGGTCGATGTTACGAATACCGCGGAAAAGCTGCGCGTGCTCGGCAGCCCGGTGGATCGTCCTAGCGGCCTGATCGAAATCCGTGCGCCGATCTCCGGAGTGATTACCGATCAGCAGGTTACGAACGCGGCTGGTGTTGCGGGATTGAGTTCCCCAAATCCGTTCACCATCTCCGATTTAAGCCATGTCTGGATTTTATGTGACGTTTACGAAAACGACCTCGTCAATGTGCGTCTCGGGGAGAAGACTGAGATCCGCCTAAATGCTTATCCCGATCAGGTCTTTTTCGGAACGATCGGCAATATAGGCCCCGTGCTGGATCCCAACATCCGCACCGCGAAAGTGCGTATCGAAATGCAGAATCCGGGCCTCATGCGGCCCGGGATGTTTGTGTCAGCGACTTTTCATGGACGGCAGAAAGAAAAGCGCGCTGCCGTTCCCGCCACAGCGATCCTGCACCTGCATGACCGAGACTGGGTTTACGTTCCAGTGAAAGGTAATCAATTTCGACGAACTGAAGTCCTGGGTGGAGACATGCTTCCGAATTCCATGCAGGAAATAGTCTCCGGCCTGACACCCGGCCAACAAATCGTGGCGAATGCTCTTGAATTCCAGAACTCGGCGGAACAACAATGATTCGCGCAATCGTCGATTTCGCTCTGAACAGTCGCTTTGTTGTGCTCAGCATGGCGATTCTTCTTTTCATCTGGGGCATGATTTCGTTCCACAACCTGCCTGTTGAGGCCTATCCCGACGTCGCCAATACGTGGGTGCAGGTGATTACGCAGTGGCCGGGGCGTGCGGCCGAGGAAGTCGAGCAGCAGGTCACCATCCCCATCGAAATACAGATGAATGGCATTCCGCACCTTCAGCATGTGCGGTCAGCATCCTTGGCGGGCCTGTCAGTCGTTAACCTTATTTTTGACGATGACTCCGACAACGACTGGGATCGCCAGAAGGCACTGGAACGGCTCTCTCAGGTCACCCTGCCGCCCGGCGTCACCGCAGGCATCGGCCCTGATTTCTCGCCGATCGGCTCGGTATACTGGTACACGCTGAAAAGCACCAATCCCGCATATGACCTCATGGACCTGAAGTCTTTACAGGATTGGGTGATCTCCAAATACATCCGGTCCGTTCAAGACGTAGTTGATGATTCCGCGTTCGGCGGAATCACTCGCGAATACCAGATACGCCTCGACCCTGAGAAGTTGATTTCGTACGGTTTGAGCCTGGCACAGATCGAACAACAGCTTTCAAATAGTAATGCTAACGTCGGCGGAAGTTTCATCGAACAGGGATCTCAACAGATCAATGTACGCGGCGTCGGCTTGGTCACGGACATTCGGGATGTCGAGAAGACGGTCATTAAGGCACAGAATGGCACTCCCCTGCGTATAAAAGACATAGCGATGGTTACGCAGGGCCCGAAAATTCGCCTAGGTCAGATCGGGAGAGCCTACCACAGATCTGATGGCGTCGTGGAGGACGACAATGATGTGGTCGAAGGCATCGTCTTTCTTCGCAAAGGTGCGGACACGGCCACCATGCTTGAACATCTGCATGCGATGGTCAGGCGCCTCAATGATCACATATTGCCTCCCGGTGTGAAGATCGTCCCTTACCTGGACAGAGACGACCTTGTGCACTATACGACACACACCGTGTTGCACAATCTTGCGGAAGGCATGCTGCTGGTTGTGATCATCCTGTTCCTCTTCCTGGGTAATGTTCGCGGCGCAATCATCGTCTCTCTGACCATTCCGTTCGCGTTACTATTCGCCTCAATCTGCCTGGACCTTAGGCACATCTCGGCAAACCTGCTGTCACTCGGTGCTCTTGACTTCGGGATGGTCGTGGATGGAGCCGTAGTGATGGTTGAGAACATTGTGCGGCACTTGAATCGGCCCGAAGAAGCTCCGTTGAGCCTAGTGGACAGGATCCGCAAAGCTGCACACGAAGTACAGCGGCCGGTATTTTACGCCATAGCAATCATTATTACGGCGTATCTTCCGATCTTCACCTTGCAGCGAGTTGAGGGAAAGCTTTTCAAGCCCATGGCTTGGACGGTGGCATTTGCGTTGTTGGGAGCCTTAATTTTCTCGATGCTCATTGCGCCGGCACTAGCGAGCTTTCTTTTCCGCGGAGATGCCAAGCAATGGGAGAACCCGGTCATGACGTTCTTGGTAGTCCGCTACAGGAGGACCGTGCACTGGGCGATTCAGCACCGTTGGATCACTGTCGGTGGAGCTGTCGTCATACTATTGCTCTCGGCCTTCTTGGCTTTCAGCGGTGTCATCGGGTCGGAGTTCCTTCCGCATCTCGATGAAGGTGCAATCTGGGTGCGTGGAACGCTGGCCCCAAGCGTCGGGCCGACAGAAAGTGCGGCTGTGGCGGAAAGAGCGCGTGAAGTCCTGTGCTCTTTTCCCGAGGTCCCGCAGGTCGTCAACCAGATCGGTCGACCCGATGACGGAACCGACACCACCGGCTTTTTTGATACAGAGTTCTTCGTCGATTTATTGCCAAAAGAAAAATGGCGTCCGGTATTTCATCAAGACAAGGAGCGTCTCATCGCCGCGATGGATCGCGAACTGGAAAAGATTCCAGGCGCACTCTGGGGGTTTTCGCAACCTATTTCAGACAACCTCGAAGAAGCGGTAAGCGGTGTGAAAGGTGCGCTGGCTGTGAAAATCTATGGCGATGATCTGAGAACACTGGAAGAAAAAGCTGATGAGATCGTGGCGGCGATGCGTTCTATTCGTGGGGTCGAAGATCTTGGCGTCTTCCGGGTAATCGGACAGCCCAATCTCAACTTCACAGTCGACCGCGATCAAGCTTCACGCTACGGCATCAACGTTTCCGACGTGCAGGATGCGATTCAAACCGCGGTTGGTGGTAATGCCCTCAGCCAAGTATTGATCGGGGAGCAACGCTACGATCTCGTTTTGCGATATCTACCGCAATATCGAGATACGAAGGAAGCCATTGAAAAAATCCGGTTACTGGCTCCATCCGGTGAGCGCGTCTCACTTGCGCAGCTCACGAAAGTGAGAGTATTGGACGGCGGCTCCGAAATCTATCGGGAAGCCAATTCGCGGTATGTGGCAGTCAAATTCAGCGTGCGCGGAAGAGATCTGGATAGCACCGTCGAGGAAGCAATACGAAAAGTCAGCGCCTCGATCAAGCTTCCGATCGGCTATACCGTCGACTGGGCCGGTGAATATGAGAGCGCAAAGCGCGCGCAGCGACGACTGCTGATTGTCCTGCCGCTGACGATCTTGCTGATCTACATCATTCTTTACACGATGTTCAAGTCAGTGAAGTGGGCTCTTCTGATTCTCACCAATATCGCGATGGCGCCGATCGGGGGTTTGCTCGCTCTCCTGGTCACAGGGACGAACTTCAGCGTCTCATCCGGAGTTGGCTTCCTCGCGCTGTTCGGCGTATCGGTACAAATCGGAGTCATCATGTTGGAATACATCAACCAACTTCGTGCCCGCGGTTATGACATCGAAGAAGCCGCGGTGGAAGGCGCGGTGTTGCGCCTTCGGCCGATAGTAATGACGATGCTCGTGGCGACGCTTGGATTGATGCCTGCAGCCGTATCACATGGAATCGGTTCCGATTCGCAGAGGCCTTTCGCGATTGTGATCGTCGGAGGCCTAGTCGCGGATTTGATCATCAGCGTGATTCTTCTCCCGACGTTGTATGCGATATTTGCTCGCAGCGACGATAAGCTGCCGGAAGCTGACCTCAGTGAAGCGGTGTGACCAACGCTACTGAAGCAGTGTGGTACGACCAGAAGGGATTGGGACAAAATGAGGAAAGAAGAAGTCTGTTCCAGGATTCGAGAAATCGCGATTGTTCCCGCAATCAGGGTCTCTTCGGGTGACGATGCCCACTTCGCCGCGGAGGCAGTCACACGCGGGGGAATACCGATTGTAGAAATAACAATGACTGTTCCCGGCGCTGTGGAGTTGATGGCACACCTCGTGAAGTCTGACCCGAAGCTCATCGTCGGCGCAGGCACGGTGCTCGATACCGACACAGCGCGGCTATGCATTGATTCCGGCGTGAGCTTTGTGACAGCTCCATCAACCAATCCTGAAATCGTAGAGTTCGCTGTAAAACATGAGCTCACCGTAATACCTGGAGCGTTGACCCCTACCGAGGTGGTTGCTGCCCGGAGAGCTGGCGCAGATTTCGTGAAGGTTTTCCCCTGCGGCCCGGTCGGCGGGGACAGATATATTAAGGCTCTCCATACCTCTCTGCCACAAATTCCGTTGATTGCCGCTGGCGGTGTAAATCAACAGACCGCCGGCAGCTTCATTTTGTCGGGAGCGACTGCTATAGGAGTCGGAACCGAGCTGATTCCGACCGAGGCCATCCAGAGAAGACAATCTCAGCGCATTCACGAGCTGGCGCGTCGTTTCTTAAAGCTCGTGAAGGATGCCCGGCAACAAATTGAGATTTGGGAAAAGAGCAGAGTTGTGAAGAAATTCACCGAAGCTGAGAAATGCGAGACCTAGGACGAAAACTACTTAGCCAAGGTGCAGTACACGATCTTAAACTTCGAGTTGTGAAACGGTCTCCTGCTCATCTCAAGGAGGAATAGAAAGCGTTATGCCATCGACAACACAACGAGCATTGACACTGCAGCGCCATCACGCTCGCATCCCACAGATAGATATCCGGTGTGAGTACGCTGTATTCCTGATCTTGACCGACAGGTGCTAGGGCGACGGATGGGGTCGTATTACTGTCGATCGGCGTGGAGAAGCGGCACCAGTTCAGTATAGCGGCTTGGAACTCTATACTGGTTCCAGGTATTGAAATGTTTCAAGAAATGCACAGATTGTGCATTGGAAGAAGGGCAATCTCAGGTCTTCCCATTCGTTAGACGCTGTGCAAGAATACTGCGGATGACGCGCCCGAACCTCCAGCACCGGCCACACGAGCAGCGCAAGATCGAGCAACTCCTGGCGAAGCTTACCAAGATGCAGCCGACCTCATCCAAGCCAGCGCCGATTGCAGTTGGAGTGCGTGTTATCAAGACTGCATAATCTATCAGCCCGTGAGCGAGACGGCCCAACCGAAACTGGTTGGGCCTTTTTGTGAGAGATCGGCGCAATATTTCGCCCTTTATTCGCCATTCTAGAATGGCCGCCGTCGGGATTTCCGGGATAGGAGGTAGAGCGCTCTAAAGTTGCACCCCCCGTTATTAATTGGAAGAGGTTCAATAAGCTGGTGGATGATCTCTAAACGGTCTGCTCGCAAAAAGCAAAAAGCGTTGCGCAGATTCGCGCGTTAAAAAGGGGCGCAAGGTGCTATATTCCTGCTGAAGCCGGACCGCAAAGTTGCTGGCCCTACTCTGTCAATTCCTGCGGGTTTTAGTTCCTTCTACGTCGGCGCTAATAGGTGTGTAGAGATAGAATCCGTTACAACGAAGGTGTAATGATCATAGATTTACTGAATCGACTGTTCGGCTGCTGGCACAGGCATTGCAGTCTCCCGATTACATTGCGTGTCCGTCCCAAGTCATCGTTCCCTACCCGAGCGTATGTGGTGTGTCTCGACTGCGGGAAACAGTTTCCCTACGACTGGGATGAGATGAAGTTGGTAAAACCGTCTCCTGAGCGGAATCATCCAGTAGGCGAGTTCTCGCCAAGACATTCAGCCTGATCTCGAAGGAAGGCAAATTATTCCTCGCGCCTGCTTATTTCACAATTCTTTAATCTTGGTTTTTTATGATCTGGGACCATGAGCAAACGCGGGAACCCGAACTGGTTTAAATCGCCTCAGCCCATTCCTGCTCTTGTTACCGAGTTCGAGTTGGAGGTCGCACGCCTGGGACTGACGAGATCTGACTATGTCGCCTCGATAGAGCTCAGGCGCTGGTGCAGTCACAACCGTAATCGGGTCTACGTTCCCGAATGGCTGCTAGACAAGTGGAGAATGCAGGTCGATCTGAGCTTCCTCGCGGCGTGAATGTTGTCCCTCAAGAATCCCGGCTCGCGCTCTGCAACGCGGACCGGGACGCCTATGATGCTTCCCCCCGCAGCTTCGTTCCTCACATGGAATCCAGCGCTCAGGTAAAGGTCGTATGGCGCAGTTTGGCATCTTCGTACGTGTCGAAAAGCGATAACCTTGCGGTCAGAGTGGGCTACGTTTACTTTCGTCCAGTCCTGTGGGAATCTTAATGACTCCCTACGAAGGCACGAAAAAACTGACCTCGAAACTATGGATGAGGCTTACATTCACTGCCTTGCTCTTTGCCGGTCCTCAGTGGCCACCCAAATCCGGCCAATGATGGCCACCTCAAAACCGGCCAACGAGAATTAATCCCGGGACGTTGATTCGACGAAGGGCAATGTACCTTCGTCGGCATGAGCAACGTCTTGAGCGAAGAGAAGCGACAACAAGTCATAGCTTTAGGGCGTCTGGGCTGGTCCTTGCGGCGGATCGAGCAAGCGACCGGTGTGCGTCGAGAAACCGGAAGCACGTACCTGAAAGCTGCCGGTATTGCCGTACGGGCACCCGGTAGCTGGGGGCGGGTGCCGGCAAAACCGGCCAACGAAGTGACCACCGGGTCGAAGCGCGAACTGGCGGCGCTGAACGGCAACATCAACCCCGAAAACCTTCCTGATAAGCGAAAAAGCAACCGCCAAGATTCAAAACCGGCCATAGAGGTGACCACCGGGTTTGGCGTAGGTTTGAGCCGTGTCGGACCAGAAAATCCCAAACCAGCTCCGTCGGCCTGTGAGCCGTTTCGCGAGTTCATCGAGCTCGGCCTGAGCCGTGATCGGAATGCCATGGCCATTTGGCAGGACCTCGTGGCGGAGACGGGATTCCGCGGAGGCTATGGAACGGTTAAACGTTTTGTTCGCAAGCTGAAATCTGCTCGAAGCACGCGCCGTGATCGTCACCGCCCCGGAGAAGAAGCGCAAGTCGATTACGGTACCGGTCCCATGGTGCGCGACCCGCAGAGCGGTAAGTATCGACGCACGCGGCTGTTCGTTATGACGCTCGGTTACAGCCGCAAGTCGGTACGCTTGCTGACGTTTCGCTCCAGTTCCCTCATCTGGGCCGAGCTGCACGAGAAAGCCTTTCGTCGACTTGGGGGCAGTACGCGCATCGTCGTGCTCGACAACTTAAAGGAAGGCGTGCTGGTCCCCGACATCTACGATCCCGGCTTGAACCCACTCTATCGCGACATGCTCGCCCACTACGGTGCCGCGGCCCTGCCTTGCCGGATCAAGGATCCCGATCGCAAAGGAAAAGTTGAATCCGGTGTCGGTCATGCGCAGAGAACGCCGCTCAAAGGAAAACGTTTCGAGAGTTTAGAAGAAGCACAAGCCTATCTGGATCGTTGGGAGAGCAACTGCGCTGACACTCGCATCCATGGCACTACCAAACGGCAGGTTGCGGCCATGTTCGCCGAAGAAAAACCTGCTTTGCTGCCTTTACCTCTGGAACCCTTCCGTTACTACCAGCATGGCCAACGCGTGGTCCATTTGGATAGCTGCGTAGAAGTCGAAGCGGCCTACTACGGTCTGCCGCCGGGCTGGATCGGACAGTTATTCCACGTGCAATGGGACGAGCTCTTCGTTCGTATCCTTGATCCCAAAAACGGCCAGCTGCTGCGCGAGCATGTTCGTCAGAAACGTGGTGGGTATCGCATTCAAGACCAGGACCTCTCCCCGCGCAGACCGTTCAAGGTTTCGCAACTGCTGTGGCGAGCCGAACGCGCGGGCACTCAGATCGGCGCCCTTTGCCACCATATTTATAACCAGCAAGGACAACTCAGCGTGCGCCGCATTCAAGGCGTTCTCTCTCTGGCCAAGAAATACGGTATCGCGGCCACGGAAGACGCCTGCGCCGTAGCTCTGGAGATGGGAGTACGCCAATATCAGTTCGTTCGCCGTTATCTTGAGCGCACGCCCCAACTCAGCTTGCGGCAAGTCGATCCCCTCATTCGCGAACTGGTGCACTATCGCGATCTCATCAATCAAAAAACTCAGGAGCCAACCTCATGAATGTGATCGAGTTAAATCGTGCTCTACGCCAACTCCGGTTGGGCGGCATGGCAGCGGTGCTCGAAACTCGTCTGCATCAAGCCCAAGCCGAACCTATGCCTCCGATCGACTTCCTCTCTTGCCTGGTCGCAGACGAGCTGCAGCGTCGTGGCGATCGATTGCTGGAGCGCAGAACAAAGCAAGCTGCGTTCCGCGATCCGCATAAGAGCCTGGACAACTTCGACTTCGACTTCAATAAAAAGATGAATCGAAGTTTAGTGTTCGATCTCGCGGGCGGTACCTTCATTGCTCGCCATGAAGACGGCCTGTTCTTAGGTCCGCCCGGCACCGGCAAAAGTCATCTGGCACAAGCTATCGGCCAAGCCGTGATCCAACAGGGCTATCGCGTGCTGTATCGCCAAACCCACCGCCTGCTCGAGGAGCTTTCAGAAGCCACTATGGATGGCACACGCAAAGAACTTATGGAACTGTTCACCTCGGTGCCGTTGCTCATTATCGACGATCTCGGCATGCGCAAACTGCCCGCCACCGCAGCGGAGGACTTACTCGAGCTCATCATGCGCCGCTACGAGCAAGCCAGTACTTTACTCACTTCTAATCGGCCGGTAGAGGACTGGGGTAAGTTGCTCGGGGACAGCGCAGCCGTCACCGCGATGCTCGATCGACTCCTCCATCACGGTCACGTGCTCAAATGCGGTCCGTGTAGCTGGCGCACAAAAACCACCTTGCCTACTGGGGAGTGTGCAGGGTAAAACAATTTAGTCCCGGGCCATCTCCGTTGGCCGGTTTTGCCATGACCATCGTTGGCCGGTTTTGACGTGACCACTGAGGGCCGGAGTCGTCCGCTTTATGGTCTTGGCTTGGCAGAAATAACTCTGACTTCAATGACGAGAGACAATGACATGCAGAGTCTGCGGTTGAAACCCAGCGAGCTGCGGTCGTAGGTTGTTCGGAAGGTTAAATAGTGTTTGCGCCTGCAGAAGGACCTCAGGGTGTGAGGCTCAGAATAGCCTGTCCATGCTCGAGATCTGCTGGGACTGACACGTGGTCGTGCATAATCCGCCAGACGCCATCGATGCGGCGGAAGCACGCAGTCCAACGCACCCACAACTCCTTGGTCTGACCGCTAGCTACGTTCTTCCCTAAAACGGGAACCAGTTGCCACAGCGGAGAGTTTACGAGCGTCAGCCAGGAGTTCGCGGTGAAATACGACAATAACAGCGCCGTGGCGACATACCCATCAGCGGAATCACGGAAGCCGTGGATCCCGCTGAGGCACAGTTCTGTGAAGAAAGGCTGATTCACACTGTGAAGGCGCTAGCAATAACCCGGGTTACAGCGGAGCGCCACCGAACCCGATCTCGTTTCCGTCTGGATCGCGGTACGTGGTTTTGCGCACGCCGTTCGAGTAGGTTTCCCGCTTCACGGGGTCAAGTCCCCGATTGGCGATCTGTCCGACGAGTGCATCGAGGTCATCGACGAAGAGAGTGTGCATGGCGTGGCCAGCGTGTCCCGGTTGCTGAGCAATGTACAAGTACCGATGCTCCGCAAGCTCCCACACGGCCTCTGTGTCGTGTGGAAAGAATGTGGGTGGGGAGCCGAGCAGCCGTTGGTACCACTCCCGCGCCGCCGTGTAGTTGCCGACCGGGATTCCGGCGAACAGATCGAGGCTTTTGGTCTGAATCATGGTTCTTATTTCTTTCCCTTAACAAACACTAACTATCCTTCGGCGCCCGTACTTCAACTGGAATCGAATCGGGTCCGACGCACTGGAACACAAAGTTCGGTCCTTGTACTCCTAAGTCGAGTTTCATCTTGACGCCGGCTTTCTGGAGACGCTCATAAATTTCACGGACCTGACTGGTATGGTCCAGAATGAATCCCTCATGGAAATCCGGCGGGTAAATCGGTGGCGGGGAATTAAACAGATTGCTCAATGCAAACTCGAATCCCGTTTCGTCGGTAAAGAAGGCGATCTGTTTCTCGCGCTGGTAGGTGCAACGCAGTCCAAAGAACTTCTCGAAGAACTCGCGGGCGGCATCAACGTCAGATACTTGAAGATTGATATGCAGGAGTCTCATGGTTTACTTTTCCCACTTCGATGCCCCTATAACACTATGCGATTCACCCGCCCTGTTGAAGGTCGCTACCGGGAACGCTGTACTTCGCTCGATCACAGAGAAACAGGTACCAACCGCTCTCGGGCATCGTCACAAACGCCAGTACATGTCTTCGGTTTTTGAATAGCGATCCTCCGGATATCGACGGTGCGCCTGAGACAGCCCGCCGGACCATTCGCGACGCAACCGCGCTTCGGCTATCGTCATTCGTTTGCGTGCCCTGTTCGGCAGGGAGGAATTCACGCTGGAACCGCTAGATTTGAACGAGGCCACGAGTGAAGTGATTGCCTTGTCATTAAGCGAAGTTCAGAGGAATCGAGTAATCCTGAAATCCGGGTTCGCCGATGGCCTTCCGCTCGTCACCGCGGATCGTGTCCAACTCCAGCAGGTGATTCTTAATCTGGTACGCAATGCTTCCGACGCGATGGACTCGGCACACGATCGCCCGAGGGAGTCGTTCATCAAGACAGAACGGGACGGGACGGACCGGGTACGACTTAGCGTGAAGGATGTAGGAGTCGGATTCCCACCTGAAGCCGGAGGCAAGCTCTTCAAAGTTTTTCATACAACAAAAAAGGATGGAATGAGGATCGGACTGTCTGTCAGCCGTTCCATCATCGAGGCTCATCGTGAGAGTCTATGGGCAATGTCGAATGATGGGCCAGGAGCAACCTTTTCATTCTCCATTCCTTGTGAAACTGACATCAAGGTGCACTAGACGAACCCCCGAGAGTGGCCCATCCTTGTTTCATGAGGCTGCCTGTCGAGTGAATAGTACTGATCGGTTGACTCTACCCTTGCGAATTCATGTGTGGGGAGGAGTGGCTCATAAACTGGTTGTGGCCGTTGTTGACGACGACGAATCCGTCCGCGAGTCGTTGCCCGACTTGCTCCAGAGTTTCGGCCTTTCAGCCCACGCGTATTCATCTGCGGAAGAGTTTCTCGCGTCCGATAGCATTGGCCAAACGAAATGTCTGGTCTTGGACATTGCCATGCCGGGAATGACTGGGCTCGCACTGCAGCGCTGAAAGCATCAGGAAGAGAAATTCCGATTGTCTTCATCACTGCGAGTAGCGATGATGGGATCCGCGCGCAAGCCATCCAAGAAGGAGCAGTTGGCTGTTTTGTTCAAACCATTCGGCGACAAGGCTTTACTTGACGCGCTAAGTGCAGCGCTTCAGGCCAACTAAAAATTCCGGCAACTCTCCAAGAATCTTGGGAGTAATCTCAGGTATTTTGTTGGTCAGCGATTTTCCAGAGCATTACGTAGCATATCAGCCCTAGCTCAGTCAGCTTTTCTTCGATCGTGCACATCTAGTCTACAATGTGCACAATGTGGTCGGGGACGTTTGTTCTCTACCATTTAAAAGTGATACCAGTGATACCGTTTCGATGGTCAACGGAGGTCATGAGAGGTACGAACAAGACAATCTCACTCCATATGGCGACGTGGCGGATCATGGATTCGCCGTCTCATAACTGGGTATTAAAACCCCGGTTTGAAAAAAAGCAGCCTACGGCGAGTCAAAATCTCGGCGACCGGGTTCTACCCCGCTGACACTAGTTCCGGATACAAGGAAATCCGCGAATGAATCGTCTTCGGCTAGGTACATCGGTCCCGGTTTTGTCCTGCGCGATTCTGACACTGTTGTTTTTAAGCGCCTGCGGTGGCAATTCCTCATCTGTTACCGCTGGTGCAACACCCAGCTATGCGATGACAGCTGCAACGTTGAACCCCAGTTCCGTCACGGCAGGAGGGGCGTCCAGTTCGCAGGTCACGATCACTCCAGCCAATGGTTACACCGGAAACGTCACACTCTCTTGCGCGGCCGTAGCCGGAAACTCTACGCCGTCATGTTCCTTTAGCAGCAACCCCGTGCCCATCACTGGAGGGGCCGCAGCAACCTCTACCCTCACGGTTTCGACGACCATCAATACACCGGGCGGGAGTTACTCGATCTCTGTTAGCGGGTCTGATGCCAACAAAAACGCTCCAAGTAACGGTGCGCAGACAGTGAAACTCACCGCGGCAGCGGTCATCCAGCGGGTGATTGTCATATTTCAAGAGAATCGCACCCCGGACAATCTGTTTCAGGATCCGGTTCTTATCGTCCGCGGTGCCGACGTTGCAGCTAGCGGATTGAATTCGCTAGGTCAAACGATTCAGCTGGCTCCAATGGATTTGGGCACAGCAGGATCCAGTCCCCAAAACTACGATCTCAGTCACGCCAACCCGGCGTTCGTATCGATGTACGATGGCGGCAAAATGGACGGGGCAGATCTGATTCCCTGCTCTCCCGCCGCAAACTGCCCAGCGAATGCACAATATAAATATGTGATGCCGTCGGATGTGGGGCCTTATTTTGCTCTGGCGGAGCAGTATACATTTGGCGACCGAATGTTTCAAACGAACCAGGGACCCAGCTTTCCGGCGCATCAATTCATCATTTCTGGAACTTCGGCCCCCACGGCGACCAGCACCTTGTTCGCATCCGAGAATCCGAACGGCAGTCCGGCCGGCTGTATCGCTCCCACAACCGAAACGGTCACGATGATTGATGCAGCCGGAAGTGAAACCAGCCAGCCAGCCCAGTATCCGTGCTTCGATCATCCCACCCTGACCGATCTGCTCGAAACAGCTGGATTGACGTGGCGCTACTACGCGCCGTCCGCCGGATCTATCTGGACGGGACCTGATGCGATCAATCACATCTGTCAGCCGCAGATGATGAACGGTACTCTCACCTGCACCGGACCCGACTGGAACAATAATGTGATTATTCCGGAGTGGCAGGTGCTGGAAGACATTGCGAACGGCCAATTGCCGCAGGTTAGCTGGGTGATTCCGGACGGCAAACATTCCGATCATGCGGCCAGTAATGACGGGACCGGCCCGGCTTGGGTGGCATCGATTGTAAATGCGATTGGGAACAGCCCGTATTGGGCCAACACTGCCATCATCATTACGTGGGATGATTGGGGAGGCTGGTACGATCACGTCGCTCCCAAAGTGGTGAACGACGGAGTCAGCTGGGGATCAGGATACGTATACGGGTTTCGCGTGCCGCTGATCATTGTGTCGCCGTACGCTAAAGCTTCGTACATTTCCCATACCACGCACGATTTCGGTAGCATATTGAAGTTCATCGAGACCACGTTCAACTTGCCATCGCTTGGATATGCCGACGTTCCGGCAGACGATCTTTCGGATTGTTTTTCTCTGACTCAATCACCCCTGCAATTCCAGATGATTCCCGCGGCGAAAGATGCGAAGTACTTCGTCAACGCTAAGACGCCACCTACTGATCCGGACGATGACTAACAGTTGCTCTGATCCGCAACTCGTAACGCCGCCTCCGTGCGCGGCGCGCACAGCCACATCAACGTTTTACTAGGGCCTGTTCACACTATCGCAGCGCCTCGATGATGCAGGCGAAGTAGATGAAGGCCAGAAACACGACATCGAGTTTCTCGAAGCGTGAAAAAATACGGCGGAAGCCCTTCAACCGTCG
>Ga0126373_10001568_pt1 | contig 16337 bp, 7 predicted proteins | sample PanSoiMetPlot_11_FD_92545 | JGI IMG/M metagenome (GOLD analysis project Ga0126373, IMG submission 92545) | Tropical forest soil microbial communities from Panama - MetaG Plot_11 | ecosystem: Environmental > Terrestrial > Soil > Tropical forest > Bulk soil | place: Panama | collected 2016-02-17 | reverse complement strand
TTTGGTAGTGAAGTCGATGCATTCGTTGTCCATGCCGCGGGAAAGTGAGATCGCGGAAGCCTGCGCCTGGGTTGGGCGGTAATGATGATCGCGGAAGATATTGCGCACCGCTTCGCAATCGGAGACAACATAACCCTGGAACCGCCACGCGCCGCGCAGCGTGTGCTGCAGCAGAAACTGATTGGCGCACGCGGGCTCTCCATTGATTGCGTTGTAAGCGCACATCACTGATCCAGCATGGCCTTCGACAACCGCCGCGCGAAACGCAGGAAGGTAGGTGTCCTCCTGATCGTGCTTGCTGACGTCAATGTCCGCAAAATGGCGTGTAGGCTCCGGGCCGCTGTGGACGGCGAAATGCTTAGGCGTCGAGATGACGCGATAGTAATGAGGATCATCACCCTGCATACCAGTAACAAAAGCCACGGCCATGCGCGCGCTCAGGAATGGATCCTCGCCGTAGGTCTCTTGTCCGCGCCCCCAGCGGGGATCGCGAAAGATGTTGACGTTCGGCGCCCAAAAATCGAGACCCTCAAAGATGTTCGAGTGACCAGCGCGTTCGTCTTGAGCGTGTTTGATCCGGCCCTCGATGCCAATCGTCGTCGCCATCTCATGAATGCGCGGTACGTCGAACGTCGCCGCGAGTCCGATCGGCTCGGGAAACTCTGTCGTCCCGTTCACAGAGACACCATGCAATGCCTCGCTCCACCAGTCGTATGCTGGAACGTTGAGGCGCGGAATGGCTCGCGCCTGATTCACGAGCTGCGACGCTTTCTCCTCAAGCGTCATGCGATGGACCAGATCCGCCGCGCGCTGTTCGGGCGAAAGCTTCGGATTCGCGTACGGGAGGTTGGAATTGTTTTGTGCTAAGGACGACGCGCAGAGAAGGAAGACGATGCAGACGGTTGCGACGGACAATACGAATTTCCCATAATGGTTCATCTATTCTCCCGGACCTATTCGACTCTTATTTGCAACCTGATTGAAAACAGAGGGTCTTGCTAAAGAAAGGCATTACATGGTTCTGAAAACGATCGGCGACTTTGCTTGTATGCGTCCCGGAATAGACTTCAAAGGTGTTCGCAATCCCGTACTCGTCAAGAGCATCGTGCAGCTTTTCCGTATCCACGCGTAGGCGGTCCTGGTCGCCGACATCGATCGCGATTGCTCGATACCGGCGCAGGTTCCCGATGTATTGATCGATAAAAGCCAGCGGCGCATTGGCCGTCCATTTTGCCAACACCTCAGACTGAGCTTCACCATCTTTCGTCGGCAAATCCAGATAGAGCGGCGGATTCTTTGGATCAGGCGACCACGCTGCCGCGCTTGCGAGTTGCGCTCGGGCCAAGAACTGCAACTTGGCCGAGTCCTCCGGCTTCTTAACTGTCTCAAGTGCTTTCTCAATATCCGGATTCCTTGTGCCGGCTGCTCGCGGCGCCAGGCAGCATGGGCTCATGATATACAACCCGCCGAAGACATCGGCGTGCTTTATGCCGATGCGTGTGGCGCCATAGCCTCCCATTGAATGTCCTACGAGCCCGCGGCTCTCCCGACTTGGGATCGTCCTGTAATGGGAATCGATATATTCAACCACGTCGCGGGAAATAAATCGCTCAAAATCGCCCGTGGTCACCGAGCTCGAGTACATCGATCCGTTGTGGACGGTCTTCGAGTCTGGCAGAACAACAATCATCTCTTTCGCACCCTGGGCAAAAGCTCCTTCTACGGTCTGCGGCACGTGAATCTCGTGACTCCATTGCTCAGCACCAATGGAATAACCGTGAAGGGCGTACACCACCGGGTAGCGCCGAGACTTCTCGCTAACATAGCTGGGAGGCAAGAACACTAAAACGTCGCGATCGGCCGTATCATTCTCCAGGTTGCCTTCCAGAGCCGTACCGTGAACTTTGATACGTTCCATCGCCACCGGCTTCGCACCGGGAACAGCGGGAGGCACTTCGGTTTGCACTTGTGCCGCCAGGGAAGGTACGAGGACGCCGCCAGCGGCCAGGGTTATCAAACAAAGTAATCTCATTGTCACCATCTTTTCTGCAAACAAATGAATTCTCGATGCAAAAAGCGCGACGGACATTTCCGTCGCGCTCAAGTGGGAGGTTGCGAAAATTAGAAGCTGAACTTCGCCCCTAGCTGCAGGACGCGAGGATCATAGGTTGATGTAACTTTCCCAAAGTTCGGATCGGCGGAACTCGTGTTGACCCCTAGAAATTCGGTGTGGTTGAAAGTATTGAATGACTCGAATCGCAATTGAACTCGGGGCCCGTTTTCATGCGACGTGAGGTCAATGTTTTTGAACAGGGACATATTGAAATTAAGTAACCCTGGTCCAACAACTGCGTCCTTTCTGGCGTTGCCGAAACCGTTGTTTGCACCGCCGTTCCACGGAGCCACTGGATTCCCAAATGAGCTGGTGCTAAACCAGGCATTTACGGTGTGCGGATAGCTGACGGGTGCTATCTGGTTCGGGCGATTTCTGCCAACACCGCCCAAACCAAGAACGTCTGGGCCAGTGTACGTGACGCCAAGCCCATTCCCACCCACGGGCACTCCTGATTGCGCCACTGTTACTCCGGAGAACTCCCAGCCGCCAAGGACTCCATGCAGCAGCTTGTTTGAACCCTTTGCGAAGAACGGGAGTGTGTACACGTAGTTTGCGTTGAAAATGTGACGGCGGTCGAGAAATCCCGAACCACGGTCATAAGAAAGGTCAAACGGATTTGAAACCTGAACCAGGTCGTTGCTGACGTTATCGATCTCGTGAGACCAGGTGTAGGCGAGTTGAACCGTCAATCCATGACGGTTTTCCATCCGCAAGCCTGCCTGGAATGAGTTATAGGCGAAATTGGTCTCGTTCTCCTGAATCGTAATGCTGCTGAAGCCAGGAAATTGTCGCAAGAGGTTTGCGTTTGCCTTCCCCGTCGCGACGAGCTGTCGATTCGCGATGTCGCTCAATGGCAAAGTGTTGATTGCCCGGTCGTCGCTCTGATCCCATCCTCTGGAGCCAACGTATTGCAGTACCGCCACAACTGAGGTCGCGACCTGCCGCTGAATTCCGAAACTAAACATCGCCGTCCCGGGTGGTCGATATTTATATCCCAAAACGGTCATTGTAGACGGGAAAGTCTGAGACGTAGTCGCTCCACTCAGTGCGCTTGTGTTCGGGTTTGAGAAGTAAACATTTGTCGCAGAAGGCTGATAAGCGAACGGGGGATTCAGAGCCGCGTTATATACATCATTGCCCTGAACGCGCTCAAAGAATAATCCGGCCCCACCTCTTACGACCGTTTTTCCGTCTCCGCCGACATTGTAGGCAAATCCAACTCTGGGCTCGACGGTGTTGTAGTAGTTCTGAACGTTACCGCGTGGGAAGCCATTGACGCCAGCCAGCCTGATGCCATTCAGATAGAAGTTTTGGCCTTGGAAAGGTGTGAGTGAGGATGGCTTCAGAGTCCCGTCTGGATTGAGAGGATATGCCTGCGATCGGTCATACAAGTCAGGAACGAAATTTGCGAACTTGTCGTAACGCTCGAAAGCATGCGGCAAGGCGTCGTAACGCAGTCCGAGATTGAGCGTTAGACGTGAATTAACGCGCCAGTTGTCATTGCCGTAAAACGCATAATTGTTGTTGACCCAATGTTTGCCGGCAAGATACTGGAGTTGCGTAAAGCTATCAGCATCTCCGAGCAGGAAATTGATATATGAATCGCCGGAAAACGAGCCAGCGCCAAACGCGGCCGTTCCCTGCGTATTAGCCTGCAGTTCCTGGTTCTTGACCGCATGCAGCCAACTGAAGCCAAACTTGAGCTGGTGTTTTCCATGACTCCACGACACGTCGTCGCGAGGCTCATATCCAAAATAGGAATTCTTCCATGGGAAGTAGGCCGAGCTCCAGGTTGTGTTATAGGGAGCGCCGAGGCGGACCTCAGGCAGTCGCGTCCCGAAGTTGTTGGCCACCGGGAAAAAGGTTGTGCCTGTCCAGCCGCTGGGCTGCACAAATGAACCGCCGGGACCGGCTGTTGGATCGAGATGGATCGTGTTCCCGCTGAACAGAAAGCTGGTTTCGTTCAGCAACGTTGGAGAATAGGTCTGCGTCAGCTTAAGCGCCGACGACCATGAAGGGTTACTCATTGCCGATCCAACGGTGGGGTACGTGCTGTTCCCCCATAGCGGTGGAAAGACTGTCTGCTCGACCGCATCATGCAAGTAGTGACCCATCAACTGAAACTTAGTGGCGATATTGTGATCGATGCGAACCACGTCTTCACGCACATTCGTTGTTTGAGGGATCGACGAGATAAATTGGCTCGTCCCGAAGTTCGGCTTCGGGAATGTGCCGGCAGCTAGTTCTCGGACTGCATTTTGGTCGATGAGGTTCGCCGGGATCGTATTGTTCGGGAACGGCTGACCTGGTGTTAATCCGTCAGCCGAATAGAGAGCCAGTCTCGCTGGGTCACTGGTTACAGGTACTACCGGTACCTTGCCGTTTGAGGGCACGGTGTAGGTGAGGGCTTGGCCGAGTGTAGGGAAATTGGCAGCCGCAATTGTATTCACAACGGTCGGTGTGCTTCCCTGAATTTGCCTGCGCCACTCTTCGTTTACGAAGAAGAAAGTGTTGTTTCCTACGTGCCCGCCGAAATTCCCGCCCGGGATGTTAAGCCGAAATTTCGGGCGCGGCTTTCCGGCCTGGTTTAAGAAATAGTTATTGGCTTGATAGACTTCGTTCCGGTTGAATTCCCAAAGTGCTCCATGGAATTTCTTTGTCCCGGATTTGAGGACCATTGCGATCGTTCCGCCTGAACCGATTCCATAATCGGGACCATAGTTGCTATCAAGTGTCTGGAATTCGGCGAGAGCATCGATCGATGGCAGCGAACTGAAGCACCCGCCGCACCCGCGGTCGTTGAGTTCGCCTCCGTCCAACAAATAAATGTTGTGCGTGGTACGCGTTCCATTGAAGCTAATGCCATTGGCGCTAGTCAACGCATTGGCTCCGGAGTAGGCTGGCAGATTATTGGACTTGCCCATTCCGAGCGCCGCAAGGGCAGTCACATTCCGTCCGTTGGTCGCCAACTGCTGGACCTGCTGACCACTGATGAGGCTGCTGATTTCGCTACTTTCCGACTGTACCTGCAGCGCGTCCGCTTCTACCGTAACTGTCTCTTGAGTGTTGCCGACTTTGAAATCGACATTCTGTTGCAGCGTTTGAGCAACGTGCACAACGATGCCAGTCCTAGTGAATTTCTGGAACCCTGACGCGGAGGCCTCGAAGTTATAGACAGCAGCACCCAGGCTAGCGAAGAGATAGTCGCCCGCGGAGTTAGACGTAGTATGTCTCACCTGGCCGGTTGCTGTATTCGTGAGAGAAATACCAGCGTTCACAACCGCGGCGCCACTTGGATCCACTACTGTTCCTGTTAAAGAGGCGTTGTCCTGGCCCCAACTCGCCGTGGTAATGGTTAAGAGAACCGCGATGACGGCGCACCATTGTGCAAAAAGCATGCTGACCCGTCTCTCTGAAACGAGCTTGGCCGCACAGCTCGACATCTTGGTCGTGCGTGGGTTCATGATCTCCTCCCCTCTCAGGCTAGTTTTGTCTCTGAATATGCTTTGGGGTTCTTGGCCGAACCTCCGTTGATTTCGCAGTACGCGTGTCTGGGTATGAGTAACCGTTTACTCAAAACTGGGCAAATTTTGTAGCGCTACTCTGGACCGGTTGTCAAGAGCAAACGTGTCGGGCTTAAAGCTTTTAGATGGGCAAAATGTTGACCAGAACCGGACCCCGGCTCGCAACCCTTGGTGTTCGCCGTTGAAGAGCGATTCTAGGATACTGTTGGCGTGGTCTGGGGCAGTTTCCCTGCCCTGCACCTTGCGAACTGCTGTTCTCTTACCGAGAGAATAGAAACGGAGTCTTTGTGAAGCGAGTCGGACCACGTACGATCGCATGGGTGGCAATTGCATTGCTCTCGCGCTGTGCCGTCATCGCGGGACATTCACAAGCCACCGCTCTCGATCAACGACAGCAAGCGATCGCTCTGGAGCAACAGGGCAAAATTACTGAGGCTGAGATCGCCTGGCGCACTGTTCTGGAGACACAGCCGGGAAGCGCTGAGGCGTTTGCCCATTTAGGCTTTCTGGAATCTCGTCAGGAGCACTATGCGCAAGCTGCCTCCCTTTATCGCAAGGCTCTTACTTTGAATCCTGCGATGCCTGCATTGCGCATGAACCTTGGCTTGGCGCTTTTTAAGGCAGGTGAGTTGAAAGACGCACTTCGTATCTTCGAGGAGCTTGTTAAGAAAGAACCTTCTTCATCCGCTGAAGCGCAGCGTCTAACCATTCTGATAGGAATGTCCCATTATGGTCTAAAGGATTACGCGGCGGCCGTTCCCTACCTGAGACGGGCGACAGCCAGTGATCCGCAGAACCTTCCTTTTCGCCTAATTCTGGCGCACAGTTGCTTATGGTCGAAACAATATCAATGCGTACTCGACACGTACCATCAGATTTTGCTTTTAAACGCCGAGTCGGCGGAAGCCGATATGCTGGCTGGCGAGGCTTTGGACGAAATGCAAGACCATGACGGTGCCATCGAACAGTTCCGTGCCGCTGTGAGGGCGAATCCCAAAGAGCCCAATGTGCACTTCGGGCTGGGCTACCTGCTGTGGACCAAGGGCCGTTATGAGGAGGCCGCACAGGAATTCCAGGCAGAACAGACTAATATTCCCAATCATGCACAGGCCATTGTTTACCTGGCTGATTGCCAAATCAAATTGAATGATCCCAAAGCTGCTCTGTCACTGCTTGAAAGAGCAATTCGCATCAATCCCAATATGGAGCTAGCGCATCTTGATTTGGCAGCAGTGTACGAAGATTCAACTCGTCGAGATGACGCCTTGCGGGAACTTAAGACCGCCGCTAGGCTGAGTCCTAACGATGTAAGAGTTCACTATCGGCTGGCTCGTCTTTATCAAGCGATGGGGAGGAAAGAGGACGCCAGCATTGAATTCGAAAAAACCAAAAGCCTGACTAAAGCTGCCGATGCCTCTGTCTTCAGAGAGCTGAACAAAACGCGCACAAACAGCAATCCCACAGAAAAAGTCAGAGGTGCTGTGGTTGACAAATAGTTACCCAGAATTATCCAACAGAAAGTACTCTCAGTACCCTGACAAGGAATTCTTCTAAACGCTTTTTGCTTGCCGTCGTTCATTCCATCGACACGCTCTCGAGCGCGTTTTGGGAGCCGTCTGGAGCTGATATCTGCCTCTGAGAAACTGATGTTCTTAGTTCCGTTTTACCAACCTGATTTGAGAATCTAACAGAAATCGTTTTACTGCGAGAGGTCGTTTTGCACGACCAATTCATCAAGCCCATGATCTAATTCACGAAATGCAACGGAGGATGGTCAAGAAAAGTGCCGTCATGGAGCATATGCGTTGGGAAAACGATTTCTGACAAATGATATGATCCCGCAGATTAAGCTTGCATTAGGTTTATGGATATTCGACAAGTTGCCAGCCGAGCGAAGGTTTCCACTGCGACGGTATCCCGGACTATCAATCGCATCCCAACCGTCGATCCCCAACTTGCCAGGCGCGTATGGAGAGTCGTCGAGGAGCTTGGATACTACCCTAACTCCGCCGCGCGTTCACTTAGTTCACGTCGCAGTCGCGTATTTGGTCTCATTGTTTCCGAGATCACGAATCCGTTTTTTCCGGAGATTGTTCAGACCTTCGAGAATCTCGCGGTTCAGCACAACTATGAAATCCTGTTGACCTCGACGATTTACGACTCCAAACGCATGGAGCTTTCGGTACGGCGCATGATTGAGCGAAGAGTCGATGGCGTTGCTATCCTCACGTTCGGAATGGAGGAGACGCTCATTGAGGATCTTCACTTCCGGAAAGTTCCTCTGGTTTTCGTGGATGTTGGACCGAACCTACCGCGAGTCAGCAATATTTCTATCAATTACAAAAATGGCATTCGCCAGGCGGTACAACATCTGGCTGCGCTTCGGCACACGCGCATCGCGTTCATTACTGGACCACTACATCTGAAATCGGCAGTAGCACGCCGCGATGCATTTGAGCAATCGATGGAGGAGATAGGCCTCGCTGCCTCCCTGCTTGCCACCGGAGATCACACGGTTGAAGGGGGAGTGAGATCGTTCATAGAGCTTTGGCAAAAGCGCATAGTTCCTACCGCCATACTCTGCTCCAACGATATGACCGCTATCGGAGTAATGCGAGAGGCGTATCAGCGCGGCATCCAGATTCCGCGCGACTTATCTTTGATTGGTTTTGATGACATACACCTTGCACAGTTCGTCACCCCGCCCCTCACAACCGTGCAGATGTCGCAGCAGGAGTTAGCAAGAATCGCTTTCCATGCCCTTGTCACGGACAGCGAACGCTCTGCGCCCTCGCACGGGAGAACCGAATACGTGATGAACACAACGCTGGTGCTTCGAAATTCAACTGCGCTGGCACCCAAGTCTTCCGTGTCACGCGGCAAGCGACGATAAAGGATGCATCGCTCATTCCCGAACCTATCACTGAATGGGCTCAGCGGTATGTTGGTCGTGTTCTGCGCGATCTCGTTGGTACGCGCGCAGAATGCTACAGCGCCAACCGCCTCAGAGAATCCGGCGAACATCGATCAAGCCTGGCAAAAGGCCAACGAGAAATACGATGCTCAACGTGACGCCCTCCTCAAGGACGTAGATAACCTCGACCGGCAAGGCCGGTTCCGCCCGGACTGGGAGTCGCTGCAAAAATATGAAGTCCCAGAATGGTATAAAGATGCGAAGTTCGGGATCTTTATTCACTGGGGACTCTACTCGGTTCCAGCCTTTGCCAATGAATGGTATCCACGAAACATGTATCGCGAAGGATCGGAGGAGTACAAGCACCACATCGCGACCTATGGACCGCCAGATAAGTTCGGCTACAAAGACTTCATACCTATGTTCAAAGCCGAGCATTATGATCCAGCCGCATGGGCAGACTTATTCAGGAGGGCAGGTGCAACGTACGTGGTGCCTGTGGCGGAACATCATGACGGCTTCGCCATGTACGACAGTGGAGTGAGTGATTGGACCGCAGCCAAAATGGGACCGCATCGCGATCTCATCGGAGATCTCGGAAAAGCCGTGCGTTCCGCCGGCCTGCACTTCGGTGTGTCATCACATCGCGTGGAACATAACTTCTTTCTCGGCGTAGGCCGCACGATTCGATCTGACGTCAATGATCTACAATACGCGGCATTCTATGGCCCCGCGCACACTTGGCTGGCAAACCCACGCAGCACTCCGCTCGACAACGATTTCACGTATGTCTCGTCGGCCTGGGCGAATGATTGGCTCGCACGCGCCGCAGAGTTGGTTGAGAAATATCATCCTGACATCGTTTACTTCGATTGGTGGATTGGACAGCCCTCGATCCGACCGAACCTTACTCGCTTTGCCGCGTTTTACTACAACGCATCATTGAAGTATGGAAACCACGTCGGCGTAATTAACTACAAGGATTACGCCATGCAGGAGCACTCCGGTGTGCTCGATCTCGAACGGGGACAGCTTGGCGACATTCGTCCGCTCTACTGGCAGACCGACACTTCCATCAGCAATCGATCGTGGGGATATATAAACGATGACACCTTTAAGTCGCCGGAGTTCATCGTTCATCAGCTCATTGATATCGTCAGCAAGAACGGCAACCTGCTGTTGAACTTCGGCCCACGCTCGGACGGCACCATTCCCGAATCGGTACAGCAGGTGCTCCTTGATGTGGGTGCATGGCTCAATGTAAACGGAGAAGGCATTTACGGAACCCGGCCGTGGAGGATTTACGGCGAAGGTCCCACAAAAGTTGCTGCGGGATCGTTTCACGATACCGACACCGCAAATTACACAGCCGAAGACTTTCGCTTTACCACTAAGGGCGACGTGCTCTATGCAATCGGACTTAAGTGGCCGGCAAATGAAGAAGTCGTGATTCATTCTCTCGGAGAGGAGCGCGAAAAAAGACCGGTGCAAACCGTAGCGTTGCTCGGCCGTGATGCAAAGCTGCAATTTGAGCAACGTTTGGATGGGCTGCATCTGCATTTGCCGGCACAGCCTCCGGCGAAATATGCCTATGTCTTGCGCATTACATTTTGATTGTGATCAACATGAACTCGACGCTCGGCAGCATAGCCACAAACTTCAGAATTCTCGGGTTGATGTCAACGGCGATTGTCCTCTCCTCCTGGTCTCCAGCGCAGGTTGATCCGCACCCTTCTCCGATCGTCGCCACAATCGACGCGACACAAGTGAAGGAGCCCATCTCGAAATACATGTACGGGATGTTCATCGAGCACATCGGTAACCTCATCAATCACTCGCTATGGAGCGAAATGCTCGACGATCGTAAGTTCTATTTCGCGATCGACTCAAAACCAGAGGCTCAATCTGCCGGAGCGACCAATGCAGTTCGTCAGCGGATGCAATACAAGAAGTGGCGCCCTGTCGGTCCCGACGACTTCGTCACGATGGATGCGACGCATGCATTCGTAGGGGAGCATTCTCCCGCGATAAAGTTGGAAACTGCCACGCCGCACGGGATCCAGCAGTCCGGGTTGGCGGTGCGTAAAGGCAACTCTTACGTCGGACGCGTCTATCTCGCTGGGACGCCAGGCGCCAGAGTCAAGGTCAATCTTGTACTCGGTGCAGAACCTCAAGAACGAGTGGAGATCGCCATTCCCACTCTGCATTCGGAGTTCGTGAAATTTCCGCTGAAATTCACGGTACCCGGAGATAGCGACGACGCCCGTCTGGAGATCGTGGGTAGCGGCACGGGTTCGTTCCATGTTGGAACGATTTCACTCATGCCCGCAGACAACCTCCATGGATTCCGCCCTGACACCATCGCGCTTCTGCGCCAATTGAATTCCGGCTTATGGCGACTGCCGGGCGGTAATTTCATTTCGGATCACGATTGGCATCTGGGGATTGGAGATGCCGACAAGCGCCCGCCAACCTGGGACTACGCATGGAACGCGATGCAGCCGAACGACGTAGGCATGGACGAGCTGATGGAGCTCTGCAAGCTGCTCGGCGTCGAGCCTTACATCACCGTAAATGCTGGTCTAGGCGACGCCCAATCCGCAGCGGAAGAAGTCGAGTACATGAACGGCGGGACAAATACGCGCATGGGCGCGTTGCGCGCGCGCAACGGGCATCCCGAGCCGTATCACGTCAAGTATTGGAATGTCGGCAATGAGCCGTATGGATTCTGGGAAATTGGTTGGACTCCTCTGCGTTATTGGGTGATCAAGCATCGCGATTTCGTGAAGGCGATGCGAGCGGTCGATCGCTCGATCACGATTCTTGCCTCCGGCGCCATGCCGGACGAAATGACTGTGACCGGCAATGCCCGAATGGCTACTGGCAAAGTGATCGGCGAGTTCGGCACGGATGCGGATTGGACCGGCGGTCTCTTCTCAAAATGTTGGGAAACATTCGAGGGCGTCACCGAGCACTGGTACGCGCGTAGCGGCACGCGCTTCGATTTGGACATCGGCCAGCATGATCCCTACACCGGTGGAACAACCATGCCGGCTCGCTACGGATACGTGCCGGTGAAACAGTCGTTGATTGAATGGGCTCGCGTTCCATCGAATCGCGTCCGCATAAAAGCAGAAGAATGGTCGCAATACGAGAAGCTATTTCCTGCGATTACGAACAAAAAGATTTTTCTCTCCATCGATGAGTGGGCGTACACCGGTACACCAACTGATCTAAAACTAGCCCTCGCCTACGCGATGGTATTGCAGGAGATGTTCCGCCACACTGAGTTCATCAAAATGTCGGCTTTCACGATGGGCGTCTCTACGATTAACTTCAACGCCACCGAATCCGGTTTCAATACCACTGGATTGATGTTTAAGCTTTATCGGGACCATTTTGGAACTATACCCCTCGGGGTTAGCGGCAATTCACCGCAACCTGCTCCCAAGTGGCCCGTTGGCGGCGAACAACCTGCAACCAATCCCGGCAGCCCAACGTACCCGCTGGATATCTCTGCCGCGTTCACCAGCGATCGCAAGTTTCTGACAATCGCGATCGTCAATCCGACAGAAGAGCCTCAGTCGCTCAACTTACATATCGAAGGCGTGCAATTGGCCGGCGCAGCACAGATGTGGCAAATGACCGGTCCAAGTCCTGATGCCGCGAACGTGCTCGCTAAGCCAACGGAGGTCGAGGTTAAAGAAAACACATTGTCCTCGGTACCAGAAACAGTATCCATTGCTCCTGCGAGTGTTGCTGTTTATCGCTTCGCTGCAGCAAGCGTTGGTGCCGCTACGGCTCACATCGAGGACCAGAGTGCTCTCTACTAAGTGCCTGAACAAGGTAGATAAGGAAAAGCGTGAAAACGAGAATCAATCTTGCAGTCATGCTCGCACTGACCTTTTCGTTGATTTTCTCCACGTTGATCATGGCGCAACAGGCCGGTGCTGGTCGCCATGTTGCTCCGCAGCGGCCCGAAGGCCCATGTGACATTTACGGGGCCGCCGGTGATCCCTGTGTGGCCGCGCACAGCACCACGCGCGCGCTATACGCCTCCTACAACGGCCCGCTCTATAAGGTTCTCCGCCAGTCGGACGGGAAGAGTTTGGATATCGGCGTCGTACAGCCCGTTGCGTCGCCGGTTCCGGATTCGGGCGGATACTCTGACGCGGGCGCTCAGGATAAATTCTGCGCCAACACTACCTGCTGGATCACCACCATCTACGACCAATCCTCTAAGCACAACGATCTCACTCAGGCGCCCCGCGGCGGATTCAGCGGCCCGGCTCTCGGTGGATTTAACAACCTGCCGCTTGCCGACATGGCCCCGATTGCCATAATGGGACACAAAGTTTACGGCGTGTTTATCGAGCCGGGCATGGGCCTCCGCCAAAACGACGCAAAGGGCACGGCAGTCGATGACCAGGCAGAGGGGCAATACTGGGTTATTAACGGCCGGCACTACAACTCTGGATGCTGCTTCGACTACGGTAACGCCGAAATCGACAGCCGCGACGACGACAACGGCACCATGGAAACGGCTTATTTCGGGAATGCTCGCGCGTGGTTTCATGGCAATCCCCCTGGCCCGTGGGTTATGACCGATCAGGAGAACAATCTGGTCGGGTGCGTGAACCCGGACGGATCCAAACTCTGCGTGAATCTGCCGAGCATCACCTGGAGGTTCGTGACCGCGATTGCCAAGGGAGAACCGCATCACTGGACGTCGATGGGCGGCAATGCACAAACGGGCGAGCTGTCGGTTCTGTTCAACGGACCGCGCGTTAACCCCACCTATGACCCGATGCGCAAACAAGGAGCGATCCTTTTGGGCAACGGCGGCGACAACAGCAACGGCTCCCAAGGCACCTTCTATGAAGGCGCAATGACGGCAGCAGGTACGTTCCCTACCGATGCGACTGACCAGCGCATACAGGCCAACATCGTCGCCGCAAGATATGATGTGGCTCCTCTCTCCCTTGCGCCAGCGTCTGCAACCACCACTCCACCAGGACTCCAGACGTTCTCACCCGGGTCGCAGCAGGAGATCACAGCAACGTTTACGAACACTATCGATGCGCCGGCAACAGGCGTCACGTTGAGCATTGCTGTACCGAACAAGCAGTGGACCTCGTTCGTTTCGGGCAGCAGCGAAACATCGAAGAAATTCGCTGATCCAGTTGCGCCCGGTGCGAGTGTGAGCGCGACCTTCAAGGTCACTTCAGGACCATCGGCCTTAAACGGCGACCTTCTTGGCAACGCCTCGTGGACGAACTCGAAGAGCGGCGCAAATCATTCCGAGACAGCAGTCGAGAAAGTACGGAACGTCAGCCCAATCAAGATCAACGAGTTCCGTATTACCTCGGGCCCTCCCAACAACTCGACGGATTCCTTTATCGAACTCTACAACGCCGGATCCGCCAGTGTTGATATCTCCAATTGGACGTTGACTGCGCATCCATCCCAGCAGGCGATCTTCTCGACAGTGAAGATCGAGGCCGCCACGAAGCTCGCGGCTGGCGGATTCTACTTGTTCGGCCTGTCAAATTCTGGGCTCGTGGCTCTCGCGCGTGCCGGCGACAGCACTATCTATGTCAGGAGCACTAGCGGCATGTCGGTCGGCGATACAGTTGCGATCGACACGGGTTCCAATCTGGAAACGCGCAAGATCGCAAGTATCGGGACCGCCGCCAGCAACCACACGACACTGTGGCAACCCGTTCCCGATGGTCCAGTGATCACCATCCCTGTCGGTTCGACGAACGTGCCTGTCACCAGCACCTCAGGCTTCGTGGTCGGCCAAAAGATGGCTATTGGCTACGGCGCCACTTACCCCGCCGTCGCACGAGACGTAGAGCAATACGAGTTCGTAACGGTCACGTCAGTTGGCAAGGCGGGCACGCAAGCCTACCTGGCTGTGGACGCGCCTGTCGGCGCGACCAACATCAGAGTAACGTCAGTCTCCGACATCTCAGTCGGTGACAAAATCAGGTTAGACATCGACAGTCGCGGCCATGGAATCGAGACCGTCACTGTCACACGCGTTGGCACCCAGGCAAACCGCACGAATCTCGCGCATGAAGCGACTGCTGGCGCGACCAATATCAAAGTGCGCAATGTGAACGGTTTCGCTGCGGGCGACAAACTCACAATCGGTACCCCTGCAAATAAGGAAGAGGTGACCGTTACCACTGTCGGAAGCGCGGGGCCAACGGGCAGCGGTATCGACTTTACGCCAGCACTCGCGCAATCGCACACGCGAGACGAAGCCGTCATAGCCCCGGGCACCGGCCTCGATCTGGCCGCTCCTCTCAAGTCTAACCATGCGGCCAATCTTCCTTTCAGCGATCGAGGGACAGGGATCAGCTTCCAGCCGGCGACGGCATTTGCCCACTCGAGCAACGAGCCTGTGCAAGCGCTTGGTACCGGCATTACCCTCGACAGTGCACTGGCCAAAGGCCACGTCATCAATTCAGTTGTCCATGACTCCGCAGTCACTACAGCGGGTTATCAAGGACCGCCCGCACCTAATGAGTGGTTTGGTGGGCCGGAGCTGACAACCAACTCTCCTCTCTTTGGCCGCACCATCACGCTCAGACAAGGCAGCATAGTGCTCCGAGACGCCACAGGCCTGGTTGTCGACAGCCTCAATTATGGAGGCCTCGTCGATCCGTGGGCTGCGGAAGGATATCAAGGAACCTCCGGTTTTGATCAGAGTGGATGTTACGCCCCCGCACCTGGTCCAGCCGGTGGCTTTGGGCCACTTGCCGCTGCCGCGATCAATCAGAGTGCGGGCCGTTTTCCGGACGGCGCTGACACAGACAATAATTGCACTGACTTCCTCACGCAGGCCGCCGCCACCCTCGCCGTCGCGTCCGAGGCCGGAGCGACGAACGTCAAAGTCGGCAGTGTGGAAGGTTTTGATGCTGGTCAGAAGATCACGATCGATACAGGTGGGAGCTCAGAGACCGCTGTCATCGCAACGGTTGGCACAGCAGGCGCGACCACGATGGGCACTTCCACTGAAGCGGGCGCCACTATAATCCCGGTCGCCAGCGCGTTTGGTTTTCGTGATGGTCAGACCATCACAATCGACAGTGGGGCAAACTCTGATACCGCAATCATTGCCTCCCTCCGAAGGTTCGGCGCCATCTCAATTGCCGTGACCACGCCCCTCACTCGTGCACACGCTGCCGGCGCACAAGTTTCAGGCAGCGGCATAACCCTCAGCACTGCATTGGCACGGCCACATGCGATCGGGGCGCAACTTTATGACAACGTCCCCACGCCTGGCGCGCCTAATCACTATTTAAGGAGGCCTCATTGAGGCTGCAGTTTAAACGCTCTTGTGGTTATTGTGATCACGTTCATTGAAGACCTCCAATTTTTTTCGATCAGAAGCAATTGCGGCTTCGGCATAAGCATCACTGAGCCGCTGGCACTCAGTGCAGCTCGTCTCGGTGGTCATGGCCGGAACACCATACTAGAGACATGGCTCAAATTTACGGTGAGTGTCCCTACTTAGGATTTGTGCTTGCGCACCCACGAAAACCGGATGAGCCTTATGCTCGACATTCGATTGGCGTACGCCGGTTCCCGAAACCGGCAAAATATTAAGATTAAGTGATAGTGACGAGCCCACGACTACAACAGCTCAAAGATGCTCTCAGAGTGCTAGCTTCTGGCGCAGAGGCACAGATCAATTGGTTGAACGAGGAAATGCCTGTTTGCGTTGACGAACTGGCGCTTGAGTATGATGCCATCGCAGTGGCTGCAGACT
>Ga0126373_10001566_pt1 | contig 16342 bp, 25 predicted proteins | sample PanSoiMetPlot_11_FD_92545 | JGI IMG/M metagenome (GOLD analysis project Ga0126373, IMG submission 92545) | Tropical forest soil microbial communities from Panama - MetaG Plot_11 | ecosystem: Environmental > Terrestrial > Soil > Tropical forest > Bulk soil | place: Panama | collected 2016-02-17 | reverse complement strand
TCTCCTTTCAAAAAATCAACGAGCACTCCTTGACGGGTATTCAACACTTGATTGCGAAAACACACAGGTGACACACCGCACGCACGCTTCACGGCACGCGCGAAGGAGCGCCCTGAGTTGTACCCGGTAGCAAAAGCGATTTCCTTAATGGCGCATACCGGGTTCGACTTGAATGACCTTCTAATCGCTTCGACCAATAGTATCTGCCTCAGTTCTCGGAAACGTTTCCCGGTAGAGCAAACTATGACTGTTTGGAGCGTCCTGCAGGAAGCTCCCGTTTTTCGCGATATGTCGTTAAGCGAGCTGCCGGGGTTTGTGCGAAGGCAGCTTATTACGTGTTTGAATAGCAGGTCGGGATCATACGCCATCAGGGCATCCTCCTGCCCGGAGAATCACAAGCTCCTGATTCTGAACTTTGAATGATTTGTTGTGACTCGCTCGACAAGCCCTACTGAGGATGAGAAAAATACCAAATCCCGAGTTACTGGTAAATCGAAATCTGAAAGATTAACGAATTCAGAACAGCGGAGTCGTTTAGACACGGGTTTCTCCGTCGTCACGGGGCGAAACACTTACCTGGGCGAGGATGAAACAGCTATTTTGTAATCCCTCAGTTTAAATCTGTGTGTCAAGTATTCGCAGAAATAAACGATTTGTTCGGATTTCACGAAAGAAGGTCGTTAACGTGGTTGAGTGTTTGGAAGTGCGACTGCTGGGTTGCTTCTTTACCGACATTTTGCGGTGAGGTGACGGTGATCAGATGGCGGGGGAACGCTGCGCCAAGTGACTTCTTAAGGGTCAGCACAAGGCGCACCGTGAATGCCACGTGTGACTTATACTTTTGGGCTAGGTGCCAATGCGGCCGGCGTTCCTTCCCTCACTTCGCTAGAAGTCCAATTGAGCACGGCTGCCCGAGAGTCGCTGCCATTGCACCGAAAACGGCTATCGCCAGTCCGCATGCAAAACATGTGAAGTGATTCCTTGCAGCAACGGCTCCCCCCCCGTCAATAGGTCGCGCAACCTCTCTGGCTGCGCCGAGAAACACTCAGCGAGCGGGTCTTCACCGAGCGCAAATAGAGCAGATCGTTCCCTCGCGAGAGGTCGACCAGCGTTCTGGCCAGACTTGTCAACTCCTGCGGGTACAATTCGCCGCGGCTTCGGCACATTATCCTGCGCTTAGTTGAGAGTCGCCCAAGGCTCAGATCACTAGCCACGAAAATGGTCTTTCGCCTGCGTGGAGGGCCCGATCGTGAACCCGAGCAGAATGGCCCGAGGCGGTCGTGTTTCTGTCGTGTTGTTTAGTGTCGTGCTGACCGCGCTGCCACAAGTCGCCTATTCGTCCCAACCCGTTGAGGAAATCAAAGCCGAGGAGAAGAGGTTCTACGGCCAAGCCCATCCTTATATGGACGAACCGCAGCCTGTGCTTAAGAACATCGTTTATGAATTGAGGTGACTGAAGCCCGTGCCTAGTCTGGAGCCCCTGCCCAATCTTCTGGCTAGGGTCGGAGAGCTCGGGGAGAGAACAAGAATTCGACTACATAATGCTGACTCATCCGACTGCCAACGGACGGCTCACGATTGAAGAGTACCGAAGACGTGGAAACGGGAAACCCGTCCAACAAGGAAGACGAGCACCAGCGTCCCAAGGTTTTGCGTCGGCTTGGGTTATTTTCTCTTCTTGGAATCAAGTGGAGTCACGGTTCCGCCTGTTAAGCCGGCAGAGAACTCATGGGCATGACACTCTGGTGATCGGGTTTGCACAAATTCCTGGTTCGATTGAGCATCCGGGGAGGATTCTGAGTGAAAGAGGGTCAGTCCCGATGCTCCTGCAGGGAATCGCCTGGATCGATGAAACCGATTTCCGGATTCTTCGACTGCGCACCGACCTGTTGGCGCACCAGCCTGAGATTGAATACCAAGCGCAGACGTCTAGTCTCGCGTTCGGCAAGGTGCATATAGCAGACCTTGACCTGGTACTGTGGTTGCCCCAAACAGTAGACGCCGAAATGGAGGCCAGCGGTCAGCACTTGTCGGAGCAACACCTGTATACCAAGTACCGGCTGTACCAGTCAAAAACCAAAATCATAATGTCCCCGGATTGACTGCGGCGCCTGACGGCCTGAGAGGTCTCCGAAGGTTTTTCGTTTAGCCGCCTCACGCCCTGGTTCTTTCCTGAACCCATCGTGCCGCTTGCCGGTGGTGTCCAATCCGCCCTGATGCGGGTCGGTCTAGCTGCCGAATGCAATTCCGATGCGAAGGTCAAATCTCTGCGCTATCCAGATGTGGCGGTGTGGCGATTCCGCCACGGTGAGGGTGACTTTCTTGCCCTCCGGGAGGGGGGTTTTAGGCGTAGGTTTTTTGGCGCTGCCTTCGGCATCGGGTTTTGATATGACACGTCACCCCCAAAAGGGAGCTGTATAGCGCTCGAAAGTTGCTATATGGTAACCACTGAAAACAGGAGAGTTGCGCGATTTCGGTAGCTATATAGCTACTTTCGTTAACTTTCGTTAACTTGTTGAAAATACGTGAGAGGAGTTTTCGTGATGGTGAGACGGAAGCCGATCCTGCGCACGCGCACGGTGTCGACAAAAGTGACCGAGGAAGAGTTCGCCGGGATGGAAGCCCGGGCGTTCGGCCGTGGCGTAAACCTGGGCGAGTGGGTAAGGGAAGAGCTGCTCGAGCGGTTGAAGCCCGAGGAGGTTGTCAACAACGAGACCCTGCTCACTGAGGTCATGGCACTGCGAACGATCGTGATCAATCTGGCCCATGCCCAAGCGCAAGGACAGCCGATGAGCCAGGAGAAAATCCAAGAGCTGATCGCCTACGCGGACCGGGAGCGCTTCCGCCGCGCCGAGGAGCGAATGGGCGAAGCCGCGAAGCGGCGAAAGCATCGGAGTGAAAAAGCGAGCGGCGACGGCCAGCGCTAACACCGAGCATCGCCCGAATGCTGGCGGCTACGGGCCTGCTCCCTTCAATCCCCATTTGGCCAGGAACGTGAGACTTCCACGGCTTTTCCACGCTTAGTATTCTCCGCGGGCTAGTTCTTTGAGGCAACCCTTATAGGCTCAGATCGCCACAGCTTGGCTCCATTTTGGCTCTTTTCTTTCACGAAACCGTTTAGCAAACAGTTATGGCGCGTATGTTTGGGTATCATTTCAACGTGAAACGAGATGCCTCAATTACCTTGACTCTCGCAGCGCTTGTCTTAGCCTGTGGCTGTGCGAAAAAAATGGCTCCGCTGCCACCTCCACCGCCACCAGAAGCGATCCTTGGGAGCGAATCGCCTCAAGAATCGCTTTTCAAAGGTGATCAAGCTGTTTTGTCAGATCAGGACATCGGCAAGATCCTCAACACCCGTTTAAGCCTGGCCGACCGGCACCGAATGGCTATTCTCAGCCTTGCATCGAACGGTTGGTGGTCGGAAGACCTCGCTGACATGGAAGCAAAGAACTTCGATGCGATGTTGCACGCGTTAAAAGCGGACCCACAACTTACCGATGTTCGCCTGCTGCCGTCGTTGCTGGTTCTCGAGAAGCGGACGGTTCCTTACCTACGCGAAGCGGCAGCCCGTATTCAAGCCGATCTCCTTTTCGTGTATACAACGCGCATCCAGACGTTCAACCGATCCCGCTTCCTCAAAGCAAACGAAGTCCATGCACAGTGCGTAGCGGAATCTGTCCTGTTGGATGTGCGCACGGGAATCGTTGCTGACACGGGGCGTGCTACTGAGAACATTGCGCTAACGAAGGCGGCATCTGACTTGAACTTCAGTGAGACCATTGCTCGCGCCGAGTCGGACGCGAGGGGAAAAGCCCTTGTGTCATTGGCCCAAACGGTCGTAAAGCGCCTTGCGGAAGCCGAGTAGGAGAAGAAATGACCACGGTGAATGACGTCACAAATCTCCACAACGGCGCCGGTACAAGGTGTGGGATGCGATCCCGCGCCGTCGGTGCGTTGCATACTTCGCTGGAAGATTGGAACCGCCGGGCGTTTAGACTAACCGAAATCTGGGTACAATAAGGGGACAATAACAGTTACTAAGCGTGTCTTGTAGTTCCAAACAGTGCCTGCCGACACCGTCTAATTTCAAGTAGTTACAACTTTTTGTTGCCCTGTCACGGCAGAGGCCGCGGGTTCGAGTCCCGTCGTCCCCGCCATTCCTAAGCTACTGAGTTTTATGTGAGTTAGAAAATTCGGATTTTTCCGTGTACCCGTCCGTGTACCCGCCCGGGCCACCGGGTGAATTTTCCAGGATCGCAACAGAGTCAGAAGCCCAACTGCGCATGACGTCCAGTTCGGCCTGGTCCTGCCGCGCTTTGTTCCATGGGTTGTAATGCTTCTCGGTTATTTTGGTCGCGCTATGGCCAAGCAGGGCGGAAACGCGCTCGATCGGCGTGCCGGCTTTGAGCAGCTCGACAGCGAAGGTGTCCCGAAAGCGGTGCGCGTGTCCTCCATGCACTTTGGCCGCTGTGAAGAGATCGGCGAGTGCTTCCGTCCACTTCTTCCTGGCGGTCTCGACCGTCCCCAGCCCAGTCCAAAAAAAGTATTTCGGGCTGACGCAGGGCAGGGCAGCAAGTTCCTTGACCGCGAATGGCGGCAACGGGACGTTTACGTGCTGGCCGGTCTTGGCGGTAAAGAGCCAGAGCTTTCCATCCTGGATGCGGTCGACGGAGCAGCCTACGGCGTCGGAGATCCGCAGCCCCGAGTATCGCAGCAAAAGCACTAGAGCCCGGGTGCGCATCGCCTTAACCTTTGCCCGCTCCTGGCGTTCGGCGACAAAATCGCTCCAGTGCTCGATTCGGGAAGGCTCCGCCCTGCGAGGGTCACTGCTAAACCAAACCGCGAGTAAAGCCGCATTGAAACCAATCGACAACCACAGCGCGATCACCAAACGAACTATGTATCCCGGCAGTTGACTCGATTGCGCTCAGAACCCATTCTCAGGTTGCTTTTCCTGATGCTCCTCAAGGAGTCGTGAGTCCTTGTAGGCATCTTTCCAGCGTGGAATACCAGCAGTAATCCGCATCAAAATTACGGTGCGAAGAAAAAACGAGTCCCCACGAATTCTCGGGTGCAAAGCCATAGTCTGAAAACGCAATCCCATAGTCGTAGTGAGAACTCTCCGCAACTATCCAGACCGGATAATCCGCAGGTGTCTCCCCCCAATCCCAAATCCTCATCTCAAGCCGCGGTGTGATTAAGAATGTTTGGATTCCTTGCACAATGCTGGAATCGGCGATCTTCCGACTCCACAAGTTGCGCTTCGACTACGCAGGCGGTAACGGCATCGACTTCGAGCCATACGAGGAATTCCAGTCCGCGAGTCAGAACGCGTCTTGGATCCAAGCGTGGACAGGCAACTCCGACCTCACCGGAAGCGATTACCGTGTATTCGGCCAGGACGGCACCGGAGGGTACGCCGCTTTCTGGCTTGTGAGGCCAAACGCAGAGCTCCTCGAACAGCCAATAGTCTTTTTTGGGTCTGAAGGCGAACTTGGTCTGGTAGCAAAGAACTTTGCCGACTACCTGTGGCTCCTCGCCGGTGGCTTGGGCCCTTACGAGGCCATTGCCTGTCCTGGGCTCGAGCGAGAGCCGAACAACGCTTTTACCGCGTTCGCCGAAGACCACGCTGCGGCCGCAAAGAAGGCGCCCGCAGTGGTGATCGCCGAGGCGCGACGCGAGTTTCCAAGCTTCGAGGAGGATGTTCGCGCACTATGTCGCTACCGTTGAACAGGCAAATAAAAAGCGCAAAATCCACTTTGCCGCTTAAAGCGTGTAATCGCCTGGTTACAACATTTACATTCGGATTCCTCCCGCTGCACTAGCCTGTTCCTTCCATCGTTGTTCGTTCACGCCCATCACGACGAGCCACAGGGCTAGCAATAGTTCCGCAATACCGGGCAATAGAATGTAGGGTTCCAGATGGGCCTGGAAGGCGGGCCAGAGGAAGCCCGCGAAATTGTCGATCTGATAGCACAAACCCGAGATTGCCAGCAGCACGCCTAGAATTCGAGGCAGGAAGGTCGACCGGAAAATCAGGTATCCAGTCAGGATGTTCCAGAACCCAAAAAGTACCATGCTGATGGCGTATCCATCACTATAAAAGTTGAGAAACATCAGCGCTAGCGCTTGCGACTTGGCCACGTTGACTGCACTCAGGGGGTGAGCGCCTTCCAGGACTACCAAAGGTGCCAGAAGAAAAACGCCGATAGAAAGTTGAATGGCCTCTCCGACCAAGTTTGAGACCGCCGCAAGCAAAGAGAGGCGCATACTCACGGGCCTAAACAAGTTGTATAGGAGAAGTGTGTAAATAATAAATGCAACGCAGGAGATGACATCGCCGACAAAGCCCCAGCGATATAGCAGCTCATGCGCCAGGATGTTGTGCGCGGTAGCCGCTGCATCGCTATCAACAACCAGCCTGCTGCGAACCCAGATCGCGAATCCTTCAGTTGTTCCGATCCAAGCAAAGACACCGGCCATTCTGGCCTGGAAACGTGGCGAAGCTTCTCTGATCTTCTCCATAGCCTCAGTTTCCTGGCCTCACCCTAAAGACGCGAGGTGGCGCACATTATTACAATGAAATCGGCGAAGATGGCGCGATCCGCGAAAGGAAAATATAGAGCTTCTTGTACCGCCGAGCTCACGGTTCGCGATAAATCGCCTTAACGCTCAAGTCCCCCCGGCGATGGGGATATGAGCGCTATCGCCTGTACTCGCAATCTGTCCATCTCCTTTCGTAAACTATGCGGCGGGCCGCTGCCGTGTCCTCGCGTTTCATTTTTGGCCAGCATCCCATTGGACAGGTTCAGATTTCAGAAGCTCAAGCCGCGAATCATCCCAGCGATAATATTTCCGTTTGCAATTCTTAACACCATAGACGTGCGGGTCGGGACAGTTCGCAAGTACCATTAGACTGCTATCGACACGAAACAGCGGCCCATTGAACCCGAGGTCAACACCCCTAGATAGTTCCGGCACTTCGTAAACCTTGCCTGTTTGGTCATCCACTATTGCGTATGCTGCGCATTCCGTTCCACAACCCCAAAACACTACGGTGTAATGGCCCGCAAAGTTCGGCCCAGACGCAACACCTCTCTTAATCATGGTCTTGTAATTTTTCGCGAATGGTGTTTCCAACTTTGGCGCCGCGGGCTTTCCATGAAACAGCGAGGGAACTTTGTATTGCTGGAACGGGTATGACTGTCCTTCATCGACGGCATAGGCCAGCAGCGGAAAGGCGACCAGGAGCCAGACAATGTTTCTCATAAATGGTCAAACCTCCCGCACCGAACGCAATCTGGCTGTTGAGAAAAAGTTGCAATTCGTGAGCAGTATAGGACACCGCACATCTGCAGTGCGCAGGTAGTTGGCGTAACATCCCGATTTCACACTCAAAACCCCCGCCCACGGGCGAAGGAAAGGCACAAAGGTTGCTGCAAATGCCTGGTTTCAACAGACTCAGGTATCTCACGACTACGAATCGGCGGCTAAGCGACGGTAGACCATGCCGGTGAGAACAGCTAGTAGAAATCCAAACCAAAGACAGAGACCGTAACCGATCCAGAAGGGGTCGGTCGGCCCGTGAAGAAGCTTGAGGACCTGAAAAAAGACCACTCCGGCGAGACAGGTCATCACGACTGCTGACGCAAGCAAGACGTCACGCGATCGGGTGCGGACCTGTTTGCGACGAGCAGACCATCCTAGGCGATCCAGGAACCCGCCGGATACCACAGCAGCGGTATGAGCGGGATAGTCAGCAAGAACGGATTTTGCAGGTGGGAGTGAAACACAGCCGCGTCTAGAGCGAAGCCCGCAAAAACCACTAGAACATTCACAGCGAATACAAACCTAAGCAGAATCGGGACCGCGTCGACGTGAGAAGCGGCCCGAGCAGAAGTTATCCCGCGACCGTTATCGAAGCACATCATGCCCATGAACAACAAGCAATTCGCAACCGGCAACAGTCGTCGGAACCCAATGGCTTTTATATGACGGCTTATCTCGAACACAAAACCCCGCGCTGGTGCCGGATTTTACACTTGTTCGATACGTAGTTGTCGAAATCTCGATAGCGCTCAAAACCCACGTTCAGAGCGACCGCGAAAGCCCGACACCGCACGAAGCGCAGAATCCGAACAATCAACCTGGTAGGCTCGGTGCCTGTAGGGGGCTGTCCCAATAAATAGGCTGCAGAGGCACAGGATGGTCCGGAGGCCGGTAACAATGCTCCGCACCGTCAATAATCACCGCGTCAAAGTTTTGACCATCCTCCGATAATGTCACTTGAATCAATGTGCTTTGGGGGACGAAATTGACTTTTGGTCCACCGCTGGCACCCGTCGAAGAGCAGGGCTCGAACACCAAGCTGCTGAGAAGATGTGCCTTTTGAAGAGTGGCCAGGTCTCCATACCGGCCATTCTTATTCTTGTAGTCCCTCTCCGCACCTTCGACCTTCCGCAGCCAACCAGACCATAACCTTTCTAAATCCGTTTGCTCGGCAGTAGGGACAATTACGTTCTCATACGTCCTTTCAGTGCCTCGGATGATCTCCACCCGGGCCGGAAAAACAGTAGGGCCTTTTTGTTCGCCAGTCTGACCGAAAACCGTAAGAGTGAATGTGCCAAAGGCGAGAACAGTAACTATGAGTCTTTTCACGGCGCGATCCTCAACAGCAGCTTTAGGTATAGCTAAGTCGCTAAGTCTGTACGTATGGAAACTTGCCGTCAAGCTAAACAATGCCGACAGTCCCTGAAGCGTTGGGTGGCGTAATATCGCCATTGCACTCAAATTCCCCCGGCAATTCGGGAACTTGAGCGCAATCGCCTGAGAACGGCACCTACGTTATCTTGAGCCGGAAGAGTTGGGACGTGTCGGCCAGTACCCGCCATGATCCTTACCGCTCAAGTGAAAGCCCGTGACACCTGCGATGATCGCGACGAACAGGGCAACCACAAAAACTAGGACTCCCAAACCAGTCACCGGGGTTAATAAACAAACCAGACCGGCGATTCCAGCGACGGCCTTGAGAATACTTCCTAGTCCCGTTTTCACTGAGGTCGAATAAGTCCTGCTTTCGTCAGTTGTGCCCGACTGGAAATCGTAGCCACAGTCGCATCTCGCGGCATTTGGTGGACTTATGAGGTTGCAGTTCGGGCATTCCATCTGCGATAGATTGTACTCGGTTGGCGAAATATCCCTGGTTGCGCCAGTTGATTCGGACAATAGTAGACTCTCGCCATGGATGATTGGCACCCGGCGACGATACCAGAGGTAAACGAAATTGTTGCCAATGACCTCAAGGCCTGCGATGCCGAGCAACTCGCGGCATTCGACAAATACCGCATCGAACCCTTTTCCGCACCTATCGTGCGATACGGAGAAACTGAAAGCGTGGTTGTCGTTGCCCGAAAGGGTGATCAGGTCATCTACTGGGAAGATGAGGAAGAAAGATTCAATGTCTCACCGATTAGTCCCGACGGACAAGTTCTTGAGCACTGGTGCAATCAGGACGAACTACGGTTTGCACTCAATGCCTGGATCGAGGGCCGCAGATTGTGGGGGAGATTTGGGCCTGCTGAGCCTGTAGAGTGAGTATGGGCACCGTCCTGGCAGGATTTTGAGTGACATCGCTGCTTTCGCCAATCAACACAATGGACCTGCAAGCAGCACGAGGATATACTTCAGCGCGTATGGAAGCTTCTGACTTGAAGCGGCGGGCGCTTCTTTGGGGGCATTTGCTGATCACACTACCCGCCGTCGCAGCTATCCTGCTCGTTGCACTCTTTTACCGCAACTACTTGCTATTTCCTGCTTGGCTTTATTACCTGACAACAGCAATTACAGTCGGCTATCAATGGTACGCAGCAGCACTCCCGCGCTGGAAAACAGCGCTAGAAAGAAGAAACATATCTGAGACTGAAATCGTAAATATTGCTCGGCAAGGAGGTTTGATTTTCCCCGGGGGATCAGCGGTTGGGCTTCTCGCGTTACACACTACCGCTGCCACGCTTTGCGCGTCATGCCTCAACATATGGCTTGCAGGCCGATGGGTTCATTCGATCCTGCCCTTGACAGGAACCACTCTGCCCAGTGCGATGGAGTTTTATATGCAGCATTTCGAAGTCGGCAACTTTATTCCAGCTTTCATAGTGGGATATGTGATTTGCCGCAAGTTTCCGGGCTTCGGTTCGTGGGCTTGGCTGCTACCGGGCATCGTAATTGCGTATCTGCTTCTCACCTACCCTGAGCCTAATGTCTCAGTGCTGACATCCAGCCATCCGTGGTACAGGTTTTCTTACTATTTCGTCATTGAACGGTCTTACCCGAGTTTTAATCAACTGGGCAGTTCATATGCTGAGCGGGTTATGCTGCAGATCACAGTGGTCGCATCGTTCTATTCGAGCGTCGCCTACAGCATTGGAGCTTCCGCGGAGAAGAGACGATTACTGGATCGACTTGTCGAAAGCTTGCGTCGAAACCGTGGCCTTGAGCATCCAGCTGTCGGCGCCGTTGCGGAAGATGCTCACGAAGCTAGCGACAACTGTTGAGAAATCTCGATAGCGCTCAAAATCCGCCAACCCGGGCCATGCTGTATTCTCGGCACATGAAGGAACCGAGTCTCAAGGTGATTGGGGTCTACCGGCCTGTCATTAGTGCCGAGACGTGGAGCGAACAGTTCCAAGTGACAGAGGATGAGCAACTCACACGGGAACATTTCGAGAAGTTGGTCCTCATCGAAGCAGTGGTGGAGGGACTCACTGGACGATTTGACTTCAGCAAGTTCGGACAGGTGCTGTCCGGCTATGGTGACCACCCCGATAACATGCAGGTCGGTTACGACGAAGGGTTGCTCTCTGAGGACGGCGAAACTCTGATTCAGAGGAGAATGCACTGTGTGCAGGGGACTGGACCGCTGCGCTTCGCAGTGTATTTACACTTTTACGATCCACAGCGTCCGCTTCAGTGGCAAGGGGGAGAAGTATCGTGTCCCCCCGTGCAGGAGGCACCGATCCGTTTGACGATGCTGATGCCGTACCGCGCTTGCAGTTGAGACCTGCCGCAGTGGGCCTCAATGAATGACGTAACATCGCCGTTGCACTCAAAATGTGGTTCCTAGGCAAATGAAAGGCGCTCGCTTGTGCTATCGCCGGAACGAAAACTCCAAGTAGAATTGCAGCAACCTAAGTAGCTATGGCGCAATCACGCATTAGTCAGGTTACCGGGGCGCAGCCCCTGAAAATCAGCCAAGGCGCTAAACGCTGCATCGTTTCCGCGCTTTTTGGCATTGTACTGGGGCCGATCGCCACTATCTCTGAGGTGTTCTCACCGGGGATAATGCTCGGGCTTCGATTTGTGAGAACCAAGCCTTCGCACAGAGGACTAGGTGCGTTCTTTGATGTTGTTGATCAGGCTTCGCGTGTGATGTCCTTTGCCTGGGTCGTTGATTCTCTTTTCTATGGTGTTCTCGTGTTTGCGATTTTGACGTACTTCTCAAGATCAAGCTCGAGAACCGCCTAGCTGTCGAAACATCCCGATTGCGCTCAGAACAGAGAGAAAGGCACTCTGAACCGAATGGGCATGACGTTTCGCGTCCTCATTGCGTTGACGTTTTCCGCCATAGCATTTGTTGTCGGCCTCTTTTTGCCACTGTCCATTTACTGGTTCACTCAAGGTGACCCCGGAGAGCCGGGAGGTTACGCATTAGGCCTAATTGGACTTCCGATTGGCATAGTAGGGGCCGTGACCGCAGGATTCTTTTCATTTCTTATCCTCCCGGAACCAGACGAGGACGACACACCTGTACAGTCGCAAAAAGATTAGATTGCTAGACGCAATCGGTGACAATTAACAGCTCATCTGGCGAAACATCCCAATTACGCTTAAAACCCCTCCCCTAGGGGTTTTCGGCTGCTTGGATCGGCTATGCGGGGTGTGCCTAGTTTTGTGCCCAGTGGCGGGTTGTTTTCGCAGCAGCGGTCAGCGCGAGAAGCCGCATGGCTACAGCGTTATACAAATTGTCACCAACTCAGCTAAGTTTGTTGATTGTTCGTGCAGCAACGGCTACGAACCAGAAGATCGGGAGTTTCCGTGTACCCGTCCGCGTACCCGCTCGAGCGTTTCTAGCCATTCTCGCGTTTCCGGCAGATCGCATTTTCAGTAACTTGCGTGGATTCAATAAGGGGGGACGCCCCGAGTCCCGTCGTCCCCGCCATTCTATTTAAAGGAGTTGTCGGATTCCTGGATCCGAAACCCCAACCCACAGGTTTACCCCGCAACTCACTACCGGACCGTACCAGCTTCAAATCCCATCGCATCGAGGAACATCTCTTGCGAAGGGTTGCGTCTAAGTCATTGTCTGATTCCCGCTAATACCAAACGCATTCATGATTGCGTTTAGTATCACCATGTGCAACAATACATGCATATGGTACAGCGGCACTTCTGGCAAAGACTCGTCGAACAAAACTGGCGCGAACGCTCCGTAGTATGGCTCGCCGGCGTGCGTCGCGTCGGCAAGACGTTCCTCTGCCAGAGCCTTGATGACATCGAATATTTCGACTGCGAGCTACCCCGCACGCGGCGAACGATGGAGGACCCTGAAGCCTTTCTCGAGGGTCTGGGCAGACGCCGGATTGTGCTGGACGAGATCCACCGACTGTCGAATCCCTCCGAATTGTTGAAAATTGCAGCGGACCACTACCCGAACCTTCGAGTGCTCGCCACCGGTTCTTCCACTCTGGGAGCGTCGGCCAAGTTCAAAGACACCCTGGCAGGGCGGAAGCGAAACGTTTGGCTGACGCCGATGTGTCTAGAAGACTTGAGGGACGCCCAGCGTACCGATTTGCGCTACCGATTCTTGCGGGGCGGTCTGCCTCCGTTCTTCTTGGCCGAGAGTTTTCCGGAACACGATTTTCAGGAATGGATGGATGCCTATTGGGCTAAGGACATCCAAGAGCTGTTCCGATTGGAGCGGCGCTCGTCCTTCCAGAAATTCACTGAGCTGCTGCTGACTCAGAGTGGCGGATTGTTTGAAGCGACGCGATTCACGGCCCCGTGCGAAGTCAGCCGCACCACCATAAGCAACTACCTCAAGGTGCTTGAGGCTACCTTCGTTACCCATGTGATTCGCCCGTTCAGCACCCACCGGCCTACAGAGATTGTGTCTGCGCCCAAGGTATACGGTTTTGATACAGGTTTTGTGGCGTACTACCGTGGCTGGCAGGAATTGCGCCAAGAGGATTTTGGCATGCTTTGGGAGCACTTCGTACTCAACGAGATCATGGCGCGCAAGCAGAACCGTGAGATTTCGTACTGGCGGGACAAGCGAGGCCACGAAGTGGACTTCATCCTGACGGGACGGCGGAGCAAGCCGATCACAGTCGAATGCAAATGGTCTGCTTCAGATTTTGACGCCACTAACCTGCAAATATTTCGTCGGCAATATTCAGACGGCGACAATTATGTTCTGGCCCAGGACGTCGACCGCCCTTTCAGTCGTCAGTTCGGAGAAATCACAGTGCGGTTCGAGAGTCTGCAGACGTTCGCGAATACGATTGGTCGCGGCCGAATGGACGCACAGTCTAACCTGCCTTAAGCAGCGCATCTTGCATGTACACGCGAGGGCGATTGATGCTCTCGAGGAAACCCCTGGCGGCACGTAACTGTCGTTCGCTGATATGATAACCCCGCATGACAGTTATGTTAGCAAGACGTGGAACTAGCCTCGACTAACCGTAGGAGGAGAAAATGTGGCAGATAGCAGACGGCAATTGGTCGCTTGAAGCTGTTTTCGTTGCACTCGCGACGCTGGTCATCGGGCTCTGGCTCCTACGGCCGCCGCGCAAGAAGGAACCGAATCAAGAACGCACTTTAATCATCGCTCTCGTTCTCCTCGCATTTACCTTCTGGGCATACATCGTCGGATCGGCCATATATCTCTTGGCAACAGAGGGGTGGTGCTGACACAGATGCCGTACTCAGGCATTGGCCTCTGTCACTCAACAGTTTACCTATCAATGAGTTACCTGAGCCGCAAAGCCGCAGCTCCACGAAATGCTCCACAACCCATCCCATTACCTAGCCTGCAATCCGATCCGACCCCCATTGCCCAGGCCATCGCCATCCCATCGGCATCGGGCATGTTTGTGTTCAAACGTTCGCAGTTGGGGCCCCCGAGTTCTTAGGCCGGCCCGAGTCACCCCTGGCCATGTCGACCCGCGGCGGCGAACTGCTAAACGCAACCAAGCAGTTTTTGACTTTGAACTCCATCCGGCATCCGGCCCCCTCCTAAGCCTAAAAGCGAATGTCGAGCCGACCTAATCTCTATTGAAGGCAGATGCTGGGGAGTGTGCCCGTGCATTGCCCTTCGTTGCCCTGATTGTTGCCGTTGGGGGGGGTGCAAATGCTTGGAAGATTGAAGACGCTGGAATCTGGTGCGAATGATCCTTGTGAATCCACGGTGAGAGTGAGAGAATCCGTCATATCCTCACCGGTGGTATTCTCTTGCAGCGAAATCAACAAAGTACCACTCAGAACAGCCAAAATATCAAGAGTTGCCTTGTTGCCTTGCATGGTGACAGTGCATTCACGAGACCATTGGTTTAGTGACGGGTTTTGCCATGCGGTGCACTGTGAGACCTTGACAGTTTTGCTGTTGCTGCCGAGATCACCGGCAAAATCGACAAAGAAGTCTCCAGACAAGGCTGCCTTTCCGCAGGTCGTCGGGTCAGTTGATGCGATTTCCCACTCATTAGTGACGGTGGGTGTACTTGTTACCCACGAATAGTTAGCGAAAGTCTGGGCCTGTCCAGTCTCGGGTGCGGCTGCTATCGTGCCAGCAAAGCCGTTTATGGTGAACGTGCCGGAGCTTGGGCCTCCGCTGACGAAATCAATCGGGGCGTCGGTGACGTTGAAGATACCGTTACCGTTGGTGGTACCGGTTACCGTGACTAACAGACCGGTGGCCGGAGCGATAGCGGTTTGGCTGGTACCAGCCCAGGTCCATGAGTAGGTAGCGAGGCCGCCGGTCATGGAGGTTTGGGTGATGTTGTAGACTTCGCCCGGTTGTCCTCCTGTGGGAACCGAAAGAACCAGTTTAGTCCGCTGCGTGCCCCCAGCGTTGAGAAAGTCCAGTGAGCCAGTAATCGGCACGGTCATTCCTTGGGTTTGAAGAGTGCCCGATATTGCGCCATTGTTTGTGAATTGTACGGGAGGGGGCATGAAGAGTGTCTGGCCAAATCCAGACCCACACAACATCCCAACCAGCCCCGAGAGCATGAACATGGACGTCACCCTTAGTCGCAACCGTCCAGCTTGTGTCGCCATTGGAAGCTCCTTTTAGCGGGAGAGACTATACAACGAGCCAGGACAGCCAGGGGAACACGGATGGACACACCGCCTAAGTTGCTGATTCATTGGCTGCGAACACCGTAATTACCTCAAGGCAAATTGTGAAATTAGCATTCCCGTGCTCACAATAACGTTTTACCTTGCTCGCCCTGCAATCGCTAGCCGAGGTGCGTGAAACCTCCAAACATTTTAGGCAGGAAATGTTTTATAGCCTTCGCATTCCATTCGCTCTGATATATATATTCTATATTGGGTATATACGCGTATGGACATGAATATCACCTTTACCCTGCGAACGATTGTTCCAGCTTGCGTGTAAACGTGACCTGGAGGGCATCGTTGCCAAGCGCAAGTTCGATCCATGCCAGACAACGCGAAGTGGTACAAGATCAGGAACCGCAACTACTCGCGGTTTGTGGGGCGAGAGAAATTATTCGAGCGGGAACGCGCCAGCGATCCCAACTGGCACTACTGGAATGTGTGCGCGTCAGCGAGTGATCAGCTCGTCGAAGTGCCGCCGCAGTAGCCGCAGTAAAGATCACGCCCCATGTTTCAAATTGATTAGCCAGAGACCTCTACGTCAGACAGGTGCGGCAAAAGTCAAAGGCGCCGCGCGGTCGCGCACCGCGAACCATGTGCGGCAACCTTCGTCATTGAAAGTATTGTTAGCTTCGCCACATTCCAGAAGATGGCTAAGTGCCCTGGTAACCGCCGCCGAGAGCCTCGGATGGTCCGCGATTTCTGCCCGACGAGACGTTCGAATCGCTTCAATGATCTCACTACGGGTGAGGGGTTTGGTTGCCTGCTTTAGAACCATCCTGCATGCATCGATAATGGCCGTGGATTTTCTTGATCTCACTCTGGGCGCAGGAACGACTGAATCACCGCTTTGTTCAGCGCTCATGAGGCGAAGCGTCTTTCTCAGTACCGCGATACGCTTGCTGATTTCACTGCGCCGTCGCAGGAGTTCCCGCATTTCCATTTGCGCCGA
>Ga0126373_10001564_pt1 | contig 16344 bp, 22 predicted proteins | sample PanSoiMetPlot_11_FD_92545 | JGI IMG/M metagenome (GOLD analysis project Ga0126373, IMG submission 92545) | Tropical forest soil microbial communities from Panama - MetaG Plot_11 | ecosystem: Environmental > Terrestrial > Soil > Tropical forest > Bulk soil | place: Panama | collected 2016-02-17 | reverse complement strand
GGAGGCAGTTGAGTGTCCAATAGCAAAACCCCGCCTCGGAGCGACCGGGACGGGGTTTCTGCGCTCGGGACGCGGAGGAAGTTCTCTCCCTGGTTCCCCCATCCGAGCCGCAACTAGCCGAGCAGGCTCGCAATCGCGATCACCATTCCCGTGACCCATGCGGCCAAGACAGAAAACAGCAGAAGATCGCCCAGGAGCGTAGGCATATCCGCGCCTCCCCTTTGATCTCCTCCCCTGTGAAGCCGTCATCTTGACATTCCAAAGGTTTGGCCTTCGTTCGATGCCCGACTCACGAATCGTCACAAATTGTTTCACGCTTCCCGCACTATTTAGGTGATCGCATGAGCCTGAGGCAGTTCATCCTTGCCGTTATCGGCATGAGCCTAAGACAGGTGATCCTTGCCGTTATCGTGGGCGTGCTGCTGGCCGTTTTGGTGCTGTGGCTAGCGCCGGAGTTAGTGCCCTGAGGCGGAGAACTGGGTCCGGTGCTACCCCCACCCCCCGCCCGCAGAGAGGGGGTGCCCCGTCAGGGTCGCGGGCGCGTCTTCGTTTCCGGGCAGTCCTGGGGATGGGACCCGTTTCTGGGTCTGGGTCCCGTGTGGTGCGCTGAAGGGGGTGTGTGTTTGGCTGGGGGGCTAGTTGGGTAGGGGCGGCTAGATTTCGTCATCCTTGCTGACTAATTCACCCGAGCGCTTTACGCCAATCGACCTCGTAGCCTGCGGCGTCCAGTTCTCTGAGTAGCTCGCTTTTCCACGCTCCCCGATCATCCATTTCAGTATAGACGACATTTACGAAGTCGGACGGCATCTCGACATCCCCTTTCTTCAGTGCACACACACGTTGACGGCCAAGCTTGCCAGCAAACCAGAACATTTCGCCGATGACATTCTGGCGAGCGCGGGGTCGAAGACGCTCGCGATCTGCTCCTCCGACGTCATCCGGCGTCAACAGCACCACGGCGAAGCCAGCTAATCCCGCGTACCTCTCAAACTTTTCGATGATGGTTCGCCCTGCGTTGGGTTGTTCGTGGAGGATGACGGCATTCAAGCCAGCACGCCCGATCAAAAGGGCAACCTCCATCTTTGCCGGGTTATCATGACCATGGACGATGAAAACGTCTTTAGAAAACTCGGCGAGATCGACGGCGGGCTTTTGGGGTGTCGTTCCTTCATCGGCAATCTTATCCTCGAGGGCTTGTATTGCTCGATTAAGAAGTCCGATTGCCCGTTCTTTTCCTCGTGTGAGCCCTTGGACAACTTCCTGCAGTGGTGTCTTAGCGCCCATAGTTAACGGTGCACGATCGAGGGGAGCAGCTGCCTCGTACAGACGACGTTCCGCTTCGTCGGGGAATGCTTGAGTCAGCACCTGCTTGATGGAAACTTCCAGCGACTCAATCCTCGGGTCTGATCTGTCTCGAACAGTCGTCGGGTCAAAGTCTCGGAGTTCACGAATAACTTGCTCGATTCGGGAAATTACGTTCCGCATTTGCGCGGCCGTCCGCTTTGGGGCCTGCGGTGGCGGGGGAGAGTGAGGGTTGGCCATTGATTATCTCAACTCCGCAACCTTTACCCCAACATGGCAAACCGGAGATAGACAACCCATGTCCGTTTAACCCGTGCGCCGTCGTAGATCAGCGGATTCCTTTCGCTAACTCTCCCTGCACGGCCAGGTTTCTTCAAGGATGACTTTTACCAAGTAGCCAACAGCCTGGTCCTTCTCTTTTAGGTGAGTCTTGAACCATTTCACAATGACATCGGCGATTTGCTGAATAGTGAGGCGGGGTTCTTCTGGAATGCAGACTGGTATACCGCCGACGTTGACCTTCCAAACCACCGTGGCGTCAACATATCCGAGCACCAATGCAGGCGGTGCGACCTTGCTCAGTGTTGCTGGTACATTGTTGAAGAAGATAATTGCCATTCATTGACCCTGCAGGCGTGGCGGCGCGCTTTCTAGTTAATGAGCGGCTAGCAAAAAAGCCCCGATTGAGCGGGGCTTCAGTTGCCTTTGATCCGCCGTCGCGCCGGGTCGGACAAGTACGATGCCCGGTTTGGGCGCTCCCGTCGCCAGGTTCTTTGGTATTAGTACAAACCGCTCAGTGGTCACCGAGAATCGAGACCCAGCTCGCACCATTCATCCGCAGGTTGACCGTCGAAGTGTCGTAATGCTTTTATGTCTCTACGCCATAAGAAGCTAAAAGCATTAGGGAGGTGGCCATGTTGACCACGGGGATGGACAATCGCGCGCGCTCTGGGATGGCGTGCAGCGAATGCAATGACCTACTGGTCGCGCCAAAGTCGTCGGCATACGTGAGCAACCACGAAGTCCGTCATGTCTGGTCTTGCGAGAGTTGCGGTCACGAGATCGAGATGGCCGTCACGCTGCGTTCCGACGCCATGTCGGCACAAAGCAACAGCCTTGAAAATCGACAGCAGTTGCATAACCACTGACTTTGATGCGGAGCGGCCGGGGGGACGACACCGGCAACAGCATTGTCGAACACGTCGCCGGCGTGGACGACTTCGAGGTGGCGGAAGCGACATATCGGGCAGCCGTGGCGCGCTGGCCAGCGGCGCGTATCACACTGCGGCGGGGCATCCAGGTGGTGCGTGACACCGGGTAGCCGGAAGATGCTATCGCCAGCAGGACCCGCCCGGGGGAGAAACGGGACGCGCCCATCTCAGGGAACGCGCCCCGCGCCAACTTGGACTTTCTGAGCGTCCAAGCGTCCTAATGCCCATTTCATCGGATTTCTACCAGTTTTTGCGTCCGTCCTAAGTCCGCATCCGGACGGATGCGAAAAGGCCTAGAAATGCCCGTTTTATCGGCGTTTGGACGCTCGGACGCTCACGAGGTCGGAGACCGGATCGAAAGACTTAATGGCCCCCAAAAGGCGGGCTCACAAATAGCGAGCCCAAGCGTCCTCGAAGTCAGCACGGCGATAACCCTTGGCATCGGGGGCACCCGGCGGATGCACCGTTCCCGAGATAATGCCGAAGGGACGGAGCAGCTTGGCGATCTGGCGGTCGGTGATGGGCTCGCCCTTTGAATGGGCCGACCACGGTCGCTCTTCGTCCGCGCACAGCGCCGCAATGAGAGTTTTGGTCGGCAGCTCCGCCTCCTTGCTGACGTCGAACACCTTCCTGGCATCCCTCAGCAGCTCGACACCCCGATTGTCCTCGCCGGCCGCGCCCTCGCCGGAGAGTTTTAGGGCCGCCTTGCGGGCGCGCTCGGGCCACTCGCCACCGCCATGATCGGCGATGGCCAGCAGCGGCTCCCACAGATCATTGGCACGGTCATTGAGGGCGGGCAGCGCCGGCGGCGTCACCTGCGCGAGCACGGCGGCGTTATCATTGGCCCAGCGCAAGCACTGCCGGCGTAACTGCGCGTGCGCCTCGCTATCGCGCCGGCGCAGGCGCTCTGCTTTCTCGCTCGGCATCTTCCGCCGCATCGGGATGACGATGGACCGGTCGGTGAGCGTCGCCGTGAGCTGCCCGATCAGGCCAAACGCCTTGGGGCAGAACGTCGAGAACAAGCGAGTTGCGATCGCCAGGCCTTCGCCCTCGCAAACCTCGACGAAGCCGTTGCGCTCGAACCCACCGCACAGGATGCCTTGCCGCTCGTCCTTAGGATCGAGCACCCACCCCACTTCGTCGAGAACCAGTGTCGGACGCTCTGTATCGACACTTCTGTAGATCGCCGGCTTGCTCATGCTGTCGGACTTCTTGCCCCGCCGGCACAGCCAATAGAGCATCGTCATCAGTACGGTCTTGCCGCAGCGCCGGGTCGGCGATGTGATCGACAGATATGGGGCGATGTCGAAGCTCTCGAAGGTCCAGGTATTGAGCGTCCAGAGCGATAGCGCAACGTCGGCATGTTCGGGCAATACGACATAGCGCTTAAAATGCGCGCGCAGCGCGTCGAGCAGGGCAGCACCGTCAACTTGTTCGGGCCACGGTTCAACACTCCAATGGGGTAGAAAATCCCTGTCGGCGGCGCTCTGTGCGCGCAGCTCGGCGACCTCGCGGTCAAGAGTGTCGAGCTTGATGCCGAGCTGCTTGGCCCCCGCCTTGCGACGCCGGTCGTACTCAAATCGAGAGAGCCGGGCGAGCTCTACCAACAACGGATCATGGCGCGGGTGTTTCTTTAACCAGCTTTCGCACATCGCGTGGATGGCGCGCCCTTCCTTTGCCAAATCCCACGCGGGATCGCCCACGACTCGGGTTGCCGCCAGGACCCGTGCGACCACAGCATCGATATCCTCGCCTCGCTCCAATAGGGCGGCGGTAACCTGCAGTTGCGTCTGGTGGATTGAAGCATCGCCGGCGCCCCCATGTCGCATTTGGGCAAGGCGCGCCTCAACGTCGATCGGAGCGGCGCCGTTCGCGGCATAAGCAGTAAATGGGTCGCTAGCGCCGTTGCCTTGCTTTGGGCGCCGCGCCAGTAGCGGCCGGGCCTCGGCCAGCCACTCTTCGAGCTCCGCGAACTCGTACCGTGCGGCCGGCCGATCCCCTAGGACGCGCACGGCAACCGGGACCTCGCGCTTGTAATTCGTCGTGCCCGGAACGCGCATCAACCTGGCGCACTCGGCGCACTGGGGATCACCACCAATATGATCCGCTAGCCGGCGCAGCGCTGTCTCTACCCGCGTCACCGCCTCTGGCGTTGCCGCCTCCGCCTCATGAAACAACCAATAACAATGCAAGCCGCCGCCGGTTCCGATCACCAAGGATGCCGGCAGCAGGGTTTGCTCCAAGCGGCGCTGTATCTCGTCGGGATCGAGGTCGTGATCCTTGTAGTCGATGTCAGCATGTAGCCCCGCGATCCAGCCGACATTGTTCTTGCTGCGACCGCTGCCCCCATCGCGCAGCGTGCCGACGCAGAAATAAAGGCCCACACCGACGCGATCGTGCCGCTGCAGGAAGGTCTCGATCCGATCAGTCTCTCGGCTTGCTAAACTGTGCACGGCGCCGTTCGGCCCCAGCGCCGTAAGAAAGACCGCACCTTCCGGCGCGGCCTCGAAAATGGTCGCGAGCGTGTCGATCGCCGCATCCACGTCGATCATATGGGCTTCCCCGCAAAATAGGCGCCGGCCACATGACCGACGCCTCCGTCTTCGCATGCGTTAGAGCGAGGCCTTGCGGTTTCGGCGCTTCTTCGCCTTCTCGGTGCGATGATCCTCGAAGGGCGCTCCGGTGGGCTCCGCCTTGGAAGCGAACATGTCGCCCTGTCGGGCGTCGCCCTTATCCGCCACCGCCGACCGCGGCACCCAATCGATCCCGGTCAGCACCGGATTGAAGATCGTGCCACGCTTGCGGTCAGGGTGCTTGTAATCGCGTGCCCCGAGTTCAATGACGGGCAAGTGGTTGGCGGTAGTTTCCGGTGCAGCGCGGACTTGCCATGCATAGCTGGCAACGAGCTTCTTCACGCACCGAGTGCCGCCGAGGCTCGACGTCGAGTACGTGTACTCGGCGCCGGTCTTTAGGTTTTTCAGCGGAAGATACGCAGCTTCCTTCCACGGGTCTTCGCGCTGCCCGTCGTCGCCCGCCGGCCATTTCGCACTATCAGTATCGCCAAGGGATACGCGCAATGCCTTGGGGTCGTAGGCGTCGGTGACGGGTACGAGAGCTTGTTCGACCAGCTCGCCGTTGAGCCACTTCACGAAGCCGGCGAGCATCTCCGGTACGATCGCGACGAGTTTCGTACCGATTGGGATTTCGATCCCCTGTGCGCCCGCGGTCCACGCGCCGGTCTTGCCGGAAAATTTCAGCAGATCACCGTAGAGGTCGCCGCCCGATCGGCCGTACCGTTCGAGTGCGGTGAGTTGCGCGGGAGGGGTGGGTGGCGGAACAGGGACGAGTGTAGTTTCGCCTGTATTGGTCATGGTCAGAGTCCTTAATCTGCTTGGGGGTTAGGTGCTGGATCTAGCAACAACGCGGGCTAAGACTTCCCACACCTCCGCGACGCCGATCGTTCGGACGGCCTCTTCTCGTTCGGGCTCGGTTGCAGCGTGCCAGGACCCGATCAAGGCCGAAGTAGTTTGCTCGGTCTCGCGGGTCGAGGCGCGAGCCTTGAGCTCCCCGCGCACGTCGACTGGCGGAATCCTCAGCAGTTCGCACACCTGGTTGAGCGAGGGGGCCAACCGGGCTTCGCCGCTCACCAAATCGGCGGCGAGCGTTACACGTTGACGGCGAGTGAGCTTCCGGCGGCGAATGCCGCGCCCGGAGACATGAGGAACATTGTTGACGTCGGGATTTTTGAACGCCATAAGCATGGTAGGTCCTCCTAGGGCCGAAGGTGACGAAGACAGCGGCGGCGTCGGCCAGGGCGCCGTCGTTTTTCCATTTTTTTCAGCAGCGTTAGTCGTTTGAGCCGGCGAGCCGCTTCTCGATCAGGCGCGGCAGCGCGCGTTTCAACCTGCCAATCCTGACGAATGGGATGTGGCCGTCGTCCGCGGCTGCGTACGAAGCCGCTCGGCCAATGTTGTAGTAACGTCGGCCAGCGTCCGGGATCGACATCGTGAAGGGCGTCTCGGTATCCGGCGCCGCCTTCGTCTTGGTATCCGCGCCTGCTTCCGCCTCAGCCTTCGCCTCCGCCTTGGCTGGTCTTGCTTTTGCCATCACTTGGCCTCCTCTATTTCAGTGTAAGCCATACCAGACTAGCCTTGACCGTGCGATTCAGATTCGCTACGTCTCGCTACATCTGTGGATACAAAATTGCTGGAGTCGGCGGTGGCAAAAGTCGGAAGAGCTAAGTCGGATAAAAAGCGCGATCCCGGCCGCCCGCGGCGAAGCGCAGCTGGGGTGCGCAAACAAATCCCGGTACGGGTGGCGCCCGAGATCAAGCAAGGGCTGGAAAATGCCGCTACGAGAAACCGGCGCTCCCTGACACTTGAGATCGAAAGTCGCCTTGCTGCTTCTCTAGGCGAGGGTCATCAAGCGCATATCCGCGGGCTCATTCAGGCGATCGGATTATTGGCTAAAAACATGGAGCGAAAGGCCGCAAAACGGTGGATTGCTGATGCTTTCATCGCGGAAGCTTTGCGCGCCGGAGTTGATCGGGTCCTGTTTCATTTTGGCCGGTCAGGAAAACCCGTAGTGCCGGCGGGGATCAAAGCGGCCGCAGCAAAGCTGCCGCCCGCAGAAAGAAAGAGCTACTGCACGCCCAAGGGCTTCGGTGAAAGCGAGGCGGGCATGTTTATCAGCATGATCGAGGGCGCGTTGCCGCCGCTTCAGCTGAAAGCGGAATTCGGTCCGAGTCTAGGGTGGGGGCCTTGGGAGCTTCTTCGCGATCTAGGCTCTGGCTGGCAACGCAATAGAGCGGCTTGGTTCCCGGAAAGAAAAGGAGACGTGTCGTGAGGGGCAGCATTGTCCGACGTGGTAAGTCTTGGGCCATTATCCTCGATGAGCGCGATATGACTTCCGGCCGACGGCGCCGGCGCTGGCATTCATTCCGCGGTACGCGGAGAGGAGCGGAGGCGGAATGCGCCAGACTGATTTCGGAGCGTCAGAACGGGACGGCGGTCGAGCCGAATAGGATTACCCTCGTGCAGTTTCTCGACCAATGGCTGGAATATATCGAGCCACAGGTCGCGCCCCGAACGCATGAACGATACGGCGAGATTGTCCGCACCTATCTCGTCCCCGCGCTTGGTACGATATTGTTGACCAAGCTGCAGCCAATGACGATCAGCGCGGCCTTTGCCGGAATGCTCTCTGGCGGCCGTAGGAAGGGCAGCGGCGGGCTTTCGCCCCGGTCAGTGCATCATTGCCATAGAATACTTTCGCAAGCCCTACAGCAGGCCGTGCGTTGGCGAATGCTATCTCGCAATCCTTGCAATGATGTTGACCCGCCCCGTGTAGAGCGGCGCGCGTTGAACGTCTGGGATGTTGCCACGATGGCGGAAGCCTTAGAGTGCGCGCGGTCGCTTCGCATTTTCATGCCCATGCTTCTCGCCGGAATGCTGGGACTTCGGCGGGGCGAGATCGCGGCGTTGCGTTGGCGTCATGTTGATCTCGACAGGGCACACGTCGCCATCGTCGAGAGCTTCGAGCAAACGCGCACAGGGATGAGGCTCAAGGCCCCTAAATCTGGTCGTGGCCGCAAGGTCGCATTGCCGATTAAGGTCGTGGCGGAGCTTCGTGCCTGGCGCACGAAGCAGGCTCAGGAGCTGCTGAGGCTAGGCATCCGGCTTGACGGTGAGTCTTTCGTCTGTGCTGGGGAAGACGGGCAGCCGATCCAGCCTCAATCGTTGACCCACGCATGGCATCGATTCCTGGCCAGAACTAGGCTCCCGCGCTTGCGATTTCATGACTTGCGGCATTCGCACGCAACCCACATGTTAGCCTCCGGCGTGCATCCGAAGATCGCCTCTGAGCGCTTGGGCCATGCAACCGTCGGCTTGACGCTGGACACCTACAGCCATGTGATCCCCGGGATGCAGGAGGACGCTGTTGCCCGCATTGACGCGGCCTTCGCTGGCACGGTAGGCAAGCCCATTGGGTAGCAGAATGGTAGCAAAATAGCGCCTCAGACGGAAAAACCCTTTTGGTCCCGTAGCTCAGTTGGATAGAGCAGCGGTTTCCTAAACCGAAGGTCGGAGGTTCGAGTCCTCTCGGGACCGCCACGCTTAATTTTCACCCTGTTCTTTCAATGCGTTGGACGGCGGTTTGACACTTTGGGCCGAAGTTTGACACTCAGATGTTCTCATTGATGAGAACATTGCAATTGCATCTCGCGCGAGCCGCGCCTGATCGGCCGCCTTCGTGTACCGCCCCACCTCCGACATGCTCAGATGGCCGCTGATGGCGGCAATCTGCTTCTCTGAGCATCCGGCGTCCGCCAGTCGCGTGCAGCAAGCCTTGCGCAAGCCGTGCGCACTCAATCCTCTGGGCAAGCCCGCCTCGTCACACCGCAAGATCTCGACCTCGCGTACGGCATTGCGAACCGCCCGCGCGACCTTGTCGCGAGCATCGGCGACAACCGCTTCGAATTTCTCATCGGAGAGTGCGCCGAGCAGCCTGGCCTGATGGGCGAGATTCTTATCGATGCCCTGGCTGGCGAGGGTCGGGCGCGGGTCTAAGACCGGGTTGCTGCGTAACCCGGTCTTACCAGGTACGGCTCCCTGATTGAGCCCAACCGTTTCCTTCTGCACCTGCCGCAGTTGGTCGAGGCGGCGCGTGGCGCGCATGCGAATCTCGACCGCGTCGGCCTCGAGGTCCCGGTTCTTGGCTTGCCGGGCATAGGCGGCCATCGCGACGGCCTTGTCGCGGATGTCCTTCACCTCGTCGACGGAGCGCACCGCGGCCAGGGCGCGGCAAGCGGCGTCATACCGCAGCGCTTGGGGGTGGCCTGGTCCTTAAGGTGGATGGCGACGACACCCGGCCGCGTGCGGATGACGTTGATGGTGTTGCCGTAACCGGTATTAAAGACAGGGCCGATTAGTCGATACGCAAGATGACATGCCTAATGTTCGCAGTTGCTCGCGCCCTCTCACGGCGAAAACAGGGGTTCGAGTCCCCTAGGGAGCGCCAATAAAATCAATGGTTTCTGCGGAGATGGTCAGGCCGCTACCACCCTTAAAACCACCCTTCCAAGCGGGTCACCGAATGGAAGGGTTTCATCACGCGATCATCGGGAGTAATTCGTCGGCGGTCGCGTTTCGATCTACGAGCGAGAGGCGTTTCGTCTTAGCGCCAGCGATCTTCGCCGCCACTTCCTTACGGTCAACGTGGAGATACAGCCTCCAACCTCCGAGACTGTTACAAAGGAATGGATCATGAAGATCAAACTCGCTGTAATTATATTTGTAGCTGTCCTTACCATTGTTCTCGTGCTGGCCTGGCAACTTTGGCAATTTCAAAAAGACATGGAAGCCGTCGCTGATGCGGCTCTCGCGGCTTTCGGGCCAGTGCAAAAAATTTACGATGACCCTGGTGGGAATATTGGCGACCATTGGGACTTGTATCGGTTCTTTGCAAACAGAGATACCGCCAAATATGGAACCACCAAATATGAAGTTTTGGGCAGATGTGCGTCTGCCTGTACGCTGGTTCTCGCTGTTATTGACAAATCCAACATCTGCGTTGCTCCAAAGGCCAGCTTCCGATTTCATCAAGCGCGCGGAGAAGAACCACCGCACGCCATTAACGTAGAAACTACGCAATGGATGGTGGATCAAATGCCTGCCGATATTCAGGCTTGGATTGAAAAGAAGGGTGGCGCCAAAAATATTCCAGCTGATGACGTTTGGGTTCTTGGGCCAAGCGAAATATGGGCGATGGGCTATCGCAAGTGTGAAGACTCTCAGCTGGTTGGTTTTTAAATTCCCGCCGCCGGGAAAATTAGCGCGGCGCTCGAATCCGACGAACAAAACAACACTGCGGCTTAGAGGTACATTGTCGGTCGGCGGTTTGTAGTAGGATCACCGAATGCGTTGGATTGCAGTCGGAACCGTGACGCTAGCGGCGGCGCTTTGCCTCGACCATTCGTGGGGCGACGCTGACGATGACATCGTATTCGCTGCAAAAAACTTTGTTGATCTCCCGTATTATGGATCGGTTGCGATTTCGGGAACGCTTACGGGAGATGGTGTCGGCTACAAGAACAACACGATCAGCATTTACATCGCTTACGTCGAGCAGATAGGTCCCAACCAGATAGGCAGGCTGGCGGACGCCGAATGCAGGCCACACGAAATCATGGCGATCACCGGCCACGTCACCTTGCGCGAGGCGCGGATGACGGCAGGCTGATGGCAAAGCGACAACAGTTTACGCAGGAGAGCCCCTAGGTCTTCAAACCATGAAATTTATATTGACCTTCGATGGAGAGCTTTATCCTAACGGCAAAGCTGCCGAGAAATGGAAAATTCGGCAGCACCTTCACCCGCAACTGCAAGAGCTATGGTCCATCAATTCATCACTGAAAGCCCTCAAAGGCAGCGAACTCTGCGCGGAAATAGAGCGCGGAGGCCGACGGTTCCTACCGCTGGTTCGGGAGACGCTGGCACAGGAATGTAGTCTAAAAATCCTTTTTCTTCGCAAGGAGGACGCTGGCCGCGTCTACCAGGGTGGCGATCTGGACAACAGGATTAAGACCCTTTTAGACGGCCTCTCAGTTCCGAAGAAAGAACAAGTGATAGACGATCAGACAATTGATGATCCGATCTACTGTTTGGTGGACGATGACGCCTCGATTACGGGATTGGAGATTTCGACGCATCGACTGCTGTCCCGACCCAACGCTTCAATACGCGAGGTCCGCCTGATCATTGAAGTCGACGTGAGCAAGAAATCGTCACTACAATGGGGTTGACGCTCAACGGCGACGGCATCGGCGAGAGCGAACAAACCGGGCCGAAAAACTGTCAAACTCGGCGAAGTTTGACAATTTCACCGTTGAGAACATTAGGGAAAAACATCAGATGACTATCCGCGTCGGATAGGATTGCGCCGCTTTTGTCCGTTATATTAACGGACGAATTTCCTTCGGCTGCGTAAAGAATTTGTCAAACGCCATTCAGTGGATTAGTCACATCGCACTCCGGTCGGTTTCCACTCACCGTCCACGCAAATATCGATGAAAAGGGAATCAAGCAGGCACGCCCTTTCGCCGCATTTGTAGACCTCGTCGTTGCCATTTTCATCGGGCGTATGACACTCGCAAGCTGGCTCGCCGGCACGAACGATGCTTACGGGAGTCTTTAGGGTGGAGTACCGGCGATGACGCATCATCAGTTTCGGGGTGACTGAGCTCTGCTGTATTTTGTTCGGAGATGTCACGGGGCCGACCACTTCCGCACCAAGGACATACGCCGCGCTATATCCGTTGTGTTCGTCGTAAGAGACTACCTCGAAGTACCAACATAGGAGTGTCGGAAGATTTGTCGTAAGGCTCGGCTCCCGAGCGTACCCGTACGTTCCTCCTTCCGATGTCTTCCGACCAAATGCCGTTTTGACCAAAAATTCTTCGCCAGGTCCTAAAATGACTTTTGAAGCCGCGCTCGTTGGCGCGAGCGGTGCTTTTTCCGCCTCAGTTAGCGTCGGCGGAGGATAACAAAATGTCATTTGCGGAGGGTGAAGCTGACCAGAGCTGACCTTATCCGTCGCAGCAATTCCTTGGGTCCAGACGCGCATTTCCGGCTTCTTTAGCTCGACTGGCGGCTTGGGAAGGTGAAACTGAGCGGTTAGACCATTGACAGAGATGATAAACCCCAGACTTTTTTGCGGTTGGCGCGTGATCTTTACTGGGACGGCATTGCCCTGTTGCAGCTTATCTCCTCGCTTTACGCCGTCATACGAGGAGCAACCAATGCAAAAGATCGAGTCGACTGTCTTTGGTGGAGAACTCTGGCGCGTCTGCCATTTGAGCTCAATGACTAATTCGTTCTCGAAGGGATCTGTACCCCTTAGGTATTCAATGCTCAGATACTCATCCTGGTGCAACGCATTGACACAGGCGCGATAAGCTTGGGCGCCAATTTCAGACCACGTGATATCAAGCAGAGTGGCTGTCGTATCAGTCGCTAGGTTTATCTGAGTCAATCGCTGTACCTGCCGGAGCTGATCTTGCATTTCAGCGTAGCTGCCTCCAAGAGGGATATCTAGAAATGGGATTACGATTTCGGCTTCGATCTGAGATTGATGCTGTTTGAATTCTGTTTCAGTCAGCGAAGACAAAAACGCATACTTCGTAATGTCGTGCATATTTCGGAAGCTGACATTCTGAAATTTTTGGGGGTCGCACTGACTGGTATCGTCCGCGAACGCAACCTTCGGAGACGCGGCCGCGAATACACAGAGCATGCCAAACAATCCCAGCAACGGCTTTCTCAATGTGAACATCCTCGCTTACCGGCGCATAGGTTGCGGATCACAAACGACTGGGGTGCCGGGTACCAGAGCTATTTTACCTTCGAACTCCGTGGAGCTAACAGGAATTTGCGGATTTGCTCAGCCGTTAAGTCTCGCGCGTTGAAGGATTTAGTCGGCGCTCTCTTTCGGGAAGACCTAATGCTGTCGTCATCAGAACAAATCTTATGACACGGGCCGTTTGGTTCTTCATATAAAACTGCACAACCATCATCGCAGGTGATGGTGCAATCTGAGTGACCCGACGCGGTGCAGGTCTTCGCGGACGCAGGGGCTGAGAAAAGCAGCAAGGGCAGAAAACATAGGGCTGTGCAATTCGGTCTCATTCGGTCCTCCATTTATCTAGCAACCAGCACGCTAGGCGCGTTGACCTAGGCTTCATCACAAGAATCGTCGCACTCCTGTTGTGCAAGTTGTTTGGCTTCATTTTCGTTGGCGCTTGACACTACGACGTTTTTTTTGACCGTTCCGCCGCCACATTTGCAAGTGTATTCCCAATTCCAATTTCCCGGCGTGCCTGCGGGAGTCTTCTTTACAAACTTGATCTCTGACATCAAAAAACCTCCCTCGAAGAGCGGATACGCATTTGCGCAATACATTCTATGGCGGGCCGCTCCAAGCATTCGTAATCTGCTTTTTGGAAACGCGGACCTATGGCTCTTTCACTGTTGGAGCTATTGCAACGTCAGTGCTTGAGCATTGGGACAGTTTTTCACTGTCGCGCTGAAGGTATTAGCAATTTGAATTGCTGGAGCCGTAACTGGTTCACCGAATATAACTGTCTTGAGATTATTTTTCGCGCTCCCAGAAATATTGCGATACTCGGATGTAAAATTGTATTTAGAGAGAAAATCCGCGATGTTCACTTGCTGCAGCTGAATACTCTTCGGAATAATTTTATTCCCCTGGATATCAGATTCGATGTTGTGTTCCTTCAGAAATTCATGAAGCTGGCTACCCGATAGGCTTCCACTAACGCCGCCGCCAATCATGCCGAGTAGGCTGCCATTCGCAGAGGCGCTAGCATTGAAATGCCATTCGTCCTTACCGCTTTCTTTAGTGAACATTTTGTTTATTTCGCGCGTAACGACGTCCGGCTTAAGATCATCACTATTATAAGTTGCCTTGGCCCTTTCATCGTTCCAAAAGCTATCGTCGGCAGTCACTGTCTGCGACTGCGAAAGGATGCTATTGAATAGTTCTTGACTGAAATTAGATGGGTCCTCGATTATCGAAACAGCGTTGAGTTGGTTGGCGGCACTCAATGTAAGTTTTCGCAAATCATCACGCGTGACATATCCGACACCACCACTTCCATTTAACTTCACAAACAAATCAGAACTTTTGAGCTTGTCCGCCGTAACGGTCGTAAGATTGAATTTAGTGCTCTTTACACTGAAGGAAACAGCCGCATCGATTTGCATGTAGGGTATGAAAGATATAAATCGCTTAAGAACTTCGTCACTATCCTTTTGCTCGAGAACATCGAAGCTCAAGTACATCTCTCTCGGCGACGTCATAAAACTTTGCGTCTTCACGCGAATGTCTACACGACGGTGCATGAGACCGTCCTTTGCTTCAATATCATTGCTGGTCAAAGTGAGTTCAGTAAGCGGCAATACGTCGACATTCGAACGGCCGATCTTGCATTTGGCATCAGGATATGCTGCCAAAGCGACGTTTAACGCTTGCTCGCGTGCCCAGTCATTTATCAAATCGATGGGCACCATTACGCGATGCTTCGGTCGGATTTGCTCTCGCTTTCCTATCACCTCGATTACCGGGTCTAATGCAAAGCTTCTAAACTCCACATTGCCGTTTGCCGCCGGCCGCGTGGATAGCAATGGCTCAATCACGAATTGCCATCTTTCAGGAGAGTTCCGATACTCAGATTGATTACGACTATTTTCGTAGACATGAATTATTTTGTGGCCGTAATCGAAGTGACCGATGTCAACAGAGAGCACTGTTATGTCGCTCATTCCACCGGCGGTGTTGCTTGCTTGCCCAAACGAGACTGACGTAGAACTCACTGTGATAGCTGCGCCCACTGCGACCGCACTCCAATAACCGCAATCGTGCATGCTCATGGCTCCATCTCTTAAATTTCTGCGTGTTGATTTTCCCGACGCGACCAAGGTTGCCTGTCATCCGTAGCTGGCGACACTGCCGACCTCGTGGGCGTGTTACTATGTTACCATAGTGCTTACCCCACTACCATATGATGCCACGAATTACAATGCAAGATTGTACCGGCGGACGAGTTCGCCTCTGAAGCCTTGCCAGTATGACCGGCTAATAACCGCTGGTGATCAGCTGCCTTGCCAGCTCGCGCTCACCCTCAGCGGCTCGCTACGCGGCCAAGTCTGGCGATCGTCGGCTTTCTCTCCAGTGGAAATAGATGGAAATACGGCTGCGCTTCCTCGAGCACGCGCGCGAAGGAAGGGCGCGCCATCAGACGGTCGAGATAGGCCGCGAGATTTTTGTGCGTGTCGGCAAAAGGAGCGACGGTGTTGGCGTAGAACAGCGCCGGCGCCGCCGCGCAGTCGGCCAAGGTGAAGTCGTCGCCGATCGCCCAGGTCTTCGAGTCCATCTCCTGTTCCATCACGCCGTAGGCCTTCTGGAGCTGCGCCTTTGCAAGGTCCACCCCGTACGCGTCGGCCTTGCCGTCGGGACGCAGCCGGTCGCCCACGATCTTCTGCATGGGTTCCTGAACGTAGTGGTCGTAGAAGCGGTCCCACATCCGCGTCTGCCAGGCGCGATCCGCATCCGCGGGTAAAAAGCGTGTCGGGCCCGGATAGTGCGCGTCCAGGAATTCGATGATGATGGTCGATTCGGCCACCGTGCGATTGCGCGCCTCGTCGCGCAGCACCGGCATCTTGGCCATGGGCCAGACCGCACGGAAGGCCGCGCGCGAAGCCTCGTCGCCCAGATCGACGATGATGGGCTCGAACGGGACGCGGTTCTCGTACAAGGCGATGAGCGCCTTGTGGCAGAAGGACGCAAGGGGATGGAAATAGAGCTTCAAAGCCATGCCGACGGACTCGCGCGCGTTTCGCTCCTCAAACAGTCCGCTTCGCTGCCCGAAGTCGGCGCAGCTATCCGCGCACCGCCGCTTCCGCCACTCTCTTTAAGTTCTCCAGGCCCTTCTCGAAATAGCCGCCGAGCATCTTGTCCTGGTTCATGAACAGGCAGATCGCCCGGGAGACGAAATTGTTATGGCCGAACATGGCCCACGTGACCGCCGTTCGATCGCCCTCGGGCTTGAACGTGAACTCGGCCGTGCTGGTGCCGGCCATCGGCTGCACGAAATCGAGCTTGATCCGGATGAGCTCAGCCGGGCGGCTCTGGGTCAGCGTCATGCGCCCTTCGCCGATCTCCCTGTTGCCGGCCCAGGCGAAGACCGCGCCTTCTCCGGCCGACGGGCCCTCGAAGGTGGTCTTCGCGTTGGGGTCGAGCTTCGCCCAGGGCG
>Ga0126373_10001563_pt1 | contig 16344 bp, 15 predicted proteins | sample PanSoiMetPlot_11_FD_92545 | JGI IMG/M metagenome (GOLD analysis project Ga0126373, IMG submission 92545) | Tropical forest soil microbial communities from Panama - MetaG Plot_11 | ecosystem: Environmental > Terrestrial > Soil > Tropical forest > Bulk soil | place: Panama | collected 2016-02-17 | reverse complement strand
TGCTGAGATCCGTGCAAGTGTTCCCACCAAACCTGCGAACCGTGCAGGCAGAGGCACGGCAGCGAATGCGCACAGGTTCTTCCGGGTATACCGTTCACGCCAGAGGTCAAACCCATGTTCTCATCGGTCGAGGAGCTTGCAAACAAGCTCCGGGCCGCACGCTACATCGTCGATTCGGTCACGCTTTCTGTCGTTTATCTGGCCGCGCGGATGCAGAAACCGCTTCTCATCGAAGGCCCTCCTGGTTGTGGCAAGACAGAACTTGCGTATGCCATCGCCGATGCTGCGGGCACCGTGGTGGAGCGGTTGCAGTGTTATGTCGGAATCTCCGAGGAGAAAGCGATCGGAAAATTCGACGAAGGACTGCAGCAACTTTTCCTGGAGACTCAAGGCAATAGCCTCAGAAAAGAATGGAGTGAAGTGCGCCAACGATTGCATACCCTCGATTTCTTTGCCGAGGGACCGTTAGTCCGTGCACTGCGCCACGAGAACCGCCCTTGCGTCCTCCTTATCGACGAACTGGACAAAGTATCCCAGGAATTTGAGGCCTTATTGCTTGAGATCCTTAGCGCCTGGCAGGTCACCGTACCGAAGCTCGGAACAATCAATGCCATCACGGTCCCATTCGTCGTGCTGAGTTCGAACGAGGAAAGGCGGCTTGGCGACCCTCTTCGCCGACGTTGCTTCTACCTGCGTTTCGAGTACCCCACCGTTGAGCGTGAGACAGAAATTCTTACCGTTCGCAGCCGAAGTGAGAGCTCTCGTCTTCGCGGTCAATTAGCCGGCCTGGCACACGCTCTTCGGGGATGGAACATGGAAAAGCCTCCATCCATCGCAGAAATGCTTGACCTCGCACAAGCCCTGGAAATTCTGGGCATGGAGGAGATTGCCCACGAACAGCGGGACTTGTTGTTGCCTCTGCTCGCCAAGACCGAATCCGACCGTAAGCGTCTCATGCTGCGCGCAGGTTTTGAGGGGTTGGTCGCGGATTCAAGGAGATACCGAGACGGACTTGCGGCGAGCGATGAACCTTGCAGGAGGGCACCTGCAAAAACACCGATCTCGTCTGCGGAGGCCGTGGCATGAGAGTCCCGAACCTGGCGTGCATTCTACTCAGCTTGGCTATGCATACCGCAGCGGCTCAGTCTTCACAAGTACAACGGGAGACTCTTGTCGTCGCTATTCATTGGGCCGAGTATTACGCCGCTCTATATCGAGTGCCAGTGGATCTCGTGATGGCCATCATCGACGAAGAATCTGCCTGGAATCCGTACGCAGTCTCAGAAAAGGGCGCAGTCGGGCTCATGCAGTTGATGCCACGGACTGCATTGCGATTCGGCGTGCGCAACCCGTTTCGCCCCGACGAAAACATCCGGGGAGGGGTCGTGTATCTCGCGTGGCTCGACCGCGAATTCGGTGGAGACCTTCGGTTGGTTACGGCCGCCTACTACGTCGGCGAGGATCCCATCCGCCGGTGCAGACTCGATTATTCGTCCGCAGATGTACAGGGATACGTCAGACGTGTGGCGGAACGCTATCGCGCCGGGCGAAGGTCGGCTGCGAATCTGGCGCTTGTGAACAAGCGAGGAGGGAACGAATGAAACCCTCGAAACTGGCGATCGTACTCTGTTGGGTTTTGATCGCGACAATCGCGCCGACAGCGCAAGTCGCCGTAAGTCCACAAGTGCGAACGAAGCCAGCAGCCGATGGAAAAGTCAGTGTCCTCGAGATCGGTGCACATTTCGTTTCAGCCATCCGACTGCCCGAGGCAGTAAATTCGATTGCTGTCGGAGATCCAGCTCTATTTCAGGTCGAACACTCAGAGCGCGAACCTGAATTGGTGCTCGTCAAGGCGCTCAGTGAACGAAGTTCGGAGACCAATCTGCTCGTGTCTACCATCCGCGGGCGTCAATTCAGTCTCCTGTTAGTGAACCGTGGCACTGCAGTCACATCTCCCAAAGTGGATTTTCTTGTGCAGTACAAGCCCGCCGCGAGTTTTCTGGTCGAGCCACAGGTTGTGCCCTTTCCGCTGGTTGGACAAACCGCATCAATCGAGAGGTCTGCCCCACGGACCCCAGGCGCGGCGAAAACCGATGTCGACAGCCCAGCGAAGCTTTTGCCGACGGCGTGGAGCGAGACTGCGAGCGAAGGCACCAAGATTCGCGCCGAACTGAACCTGAAACAATCAACTTCTTTGGATGATCTGCTTCAGCGTCAGGAAAACGCTCCTCTGCCGGTGCTCTACGGTGAACGGATTGAAGCGGAGAACGCAAAAGGAGACCGACTGCGGGTTGGAGTCAGCGAAATCCTGGATGGCGGCGACGAGGTCACAGTTCTGTTCTCGGTGGTCAATACCAGCAAACACGCGATCTTGTTGATGGCGCCGCAGGTTCAACTAGGCGGCAAAAGCAGGACCGGAAAGCTCGTGAAGCACGATCGCTGGTCGACCACCGAACAGTTGCCAGTCTTGGATTTTCGATTGAGCCGCCGCCGGGTCGGAACCGGCGATCGTGCCGATGGAGTCGTGGTGTTTCGGCGTCCACCGTATAAGCAATCAACCGAGCAGCTTTTCTTGCAGATGGCAGAGTCCGGCGCGGTCGACCGTCCGGCATTGGCGCCAATCGGGTTTGGGGTGAGTTCAGTTCCGCAGGAGGGAGATCATGGAATGCGATGGACAAGAAACTAAGCGAAGCGGAGCGGCCACTACCCCGGACGAGGATTGGCGCGAAAAAGGCGCGACACCAGAAGAACCGGTCACGCCAGGAACGTTCCAGACCCTTCGAACCCTCTTAGAAAAAGTGCGGCGCAACCAGCAAAGCGCCCCGAGTCGCAGAGAGCTCAGCCGCGACAAGAGTAAGTCTTTCTTGCTGCTTGCCGGAGTAAGCGTCGCGCTTCTTTTGATCTTTTTAGGTGTATTTTCCCGTCCGAAGGCTCGTGGTCCCTTGTCCGGCGGGACAGCGCGCGGAGCGCCGAGTCTGGGCCGCAAAGCAACACCTGGACAAGAACAGAATGATGCGACTAAGACAGTGACGCCGATGCTCAACGCCGATGTTCGTGAAGGCGAAACCGGCTCAGGCTCTCAGGTGACACCGCAGGATGTAGGTGGAACTTCTCCTCGATACAATCAATTCCGTCAGCTGCCTGGAAACGCAACTGGCGCACTCGCAAAACCTCCCGCGGGCAGGCCAAGAAATTCGGAAGCGTATGCACTCAAGAACGTTGATTTCTCTGATCCTGCAGTTGCACAGGCAGCGTCAATCCCGAATCCACCCCGGTTGCCAAGCGGAGAGTCTGATTCCGAGCTGAAGAAGCCCTCGATTGTCTTTGTCCGCGCCGCCCAAAATGCAACACTGGCCTTTCAAAGATCCCCGATCGAAGACGGCACTCTGGCCTCCATTCTGCCCGCTGGCACAAGACTCGTAGCACGGCTTGAAGCACCTGTAAGCTCAGCGGTGCCGGCCCCGGTCATCGCAGTCGTCGAGTACAACTACGAGCGTAATGGAGAGATTGTGCTGCCTGCAGGTTCAAGAGTTGTTGGAAAGCTCTCGCACGTGAGCCCTTCCGGGTTCGTGGGCTTCCAATTTGATCGGGTGGAAACGCCGGAAGGAAGCGTCGAGAAGATCGATGCCACATCGATGGATCTGAAATTCGGCCCCATCAAGGGCAGCGTATCACGCAGGAACAAAGGCAAGAACTTCTTGGTCCGCTCCGTGACAGGCATCGGAACGGTAGCTGCCTATGTCGTCGGTGGTCGGGGAATGACCGGCCTTAACGGCCCAATTTCGGAGAATTCACTCCTTCGCGAGCGTCTGGCGGACAACATCGGAATGGCCGGACAGGATGAGATAAATACCCTCTCGGCAAGTCAGAGCATTGTGGTTACTGTTCCGGGGAATATTCGCTTCTACGTCGTGGTCGAAAAGGGGAGTTCCGAGGAGGTGGGGAGACCGGTTCCTCACGCGACGGGCGTGAACAGACCAAGTCTGTCTGATGCCAAGGTTCCATCTCTTGAAGAGCTGCGGGAGTTGATTCAACTCAGGAGCGAGTTGAATCAGATGTACTCGCAGTCGAATCCGCAGCCTGTCGCCGCGCAGCAATGACAGAAACAGGCGTCTATGGAAGTGAACTGAGGTCTCTCATCCTAAAGATGAAGAAAATCACCGTTTCGACCTCTCTCTGATGATTTTTGTTTGGACCATCATTACATGCAGACCGCTGTGGGGTGGTTTGGGTCTTCGCGCCCAGCATTTCTTGGCTGCAATTCTCCTTCTTGTTAGTGCCTCTTGGTTTCTGTCCTTGATTTGGATTTGCTTCTCAACATCTTCGAATCCGTTTGGAAGTTAGCACGGTTCCGAAGCACCTGTTCCTGAGCTGGTTTCTGCTTGCTTCCTACTTCGTGAATTGTTGCTATTCCTCGTCTTCACCGTCGAGTGTTGGCGCGCCCAACCTACCGATTCTTGAGGCCCGCGTTTGACAGGGATTTTGTTTGGTTCTACTTTCCCTCCGCGCCGATCGTTCACCGCGCCACTTCCAGCGCATACGAACGAGGCGCAGAAAGGAGGATACAGCCGATGCGATTCAAGCCCAAGGAAAGAGGAAAAACTGCGGCGGTACGGATTGCTCTCGCGCTGCTTGTCATCGGGCAATTCCTGTCGGCGCAGAATCTAGGATCGGCTCCGGCGTCCAACGTCGCGGTGCAGGGACAAACCGGAGCACAACCGGAAGGCGCGTTCCTGAACTTCATCAATTGGATCGGCAACGTCATCGCACCGGTGGGGGCTGGCGGAGCCGTGCTGGGCGCAGTCGTGTCCTGGCTGACCGGGCGCGGCTTTGGACGCTGGCTCTTTGCCGCCGCCGCATTGCTGGCAATTTCCGGTGTCACTCGCCTCATTGAGTTCTGGATCACAAACGGAACCGGCGGCGTCACCTAGACAACTTTCGACACGGAACCAGCAGGCAGCCCGCACAGGCTCTTCATCGCCACGGGGCTGCCTGCCAAACCCTCAACGGGAACCCGATCTTCAGGAGTGAGACGATGCAAACCCCGCAACTGCTGAACGACGTCATCTCCTTGCTGCTCCTGCTGGCGCCATCGGCCGCATTCGTCTCGCTGGTGCTGGCCGGCATCGCGCTTCGACACGATGGCTCCGCGGCATTTGTCATCGGAGGAGGTTTCACGAAATGGATGTTCTGGGCAATAGTGTTCCTGACTCTGCAGCCGCTACTGACATGCTTCTCGTCATACGGAATCGCCCTGCCGCTCCCGAGTGGCGGAATCGGCACGCCGTGGCTTGCCAACGCTCAGACTGACATTGCCTCTTTCGTCGCCAAGTTTATCGTGGGACGAATTGTGCCCACGCTGGCAGCGTTTTTCGTTCTGCGCGCAATTCTCGACACCGCCTGGGGTGAACACCCGCTGCCCTCGGCCAGCGCCGCGATGTTCCTGCTCGGGATTCAAGGAACGTTCACACTGATTCAGGGCTACAACACACAGACTCAGTACGCTACCGCGGACGTCCTCGACAGCCTCTGGAATCACCTCGTGGGCACGATTATGCCCATCGCCGCGGTGCTGGCGCTGGTGGGAGCGATCCTCAATTTCGCAACGCGCAAGCCATTCATGCGTCTGATTGCGGTTGCGCTGGCACTGCTTTGCATTTCCGGGATCTGGCAGTTGGTGCTCGCAATGATGAGCTAGAACTTCGATATGAATCTTGCACAAATGTCGTTCGATCACGGGATCTTGAATCTTACGAACTGGGTGGGAAACGTGATCATGCCGACGCTCACGGCGGTTTTCATCATCATGGCCATCGTTCAGTTCTCGAAAGCACTGGATTTTTCCCACGCCATGTATGGAGCCCTGGCGTGCCTGATGGTCTCAGGCCTCACACGGGCACTGGAGACCTTTGCATCGCAGAGGGCATGGAACAACTCTGACGTGTACTGGATGGCAATCGTCACGATGATCAATTGGGTGGGGAATGTGATTCTGCCCGTCTACGCAGCCGCTCAGGTCGCAGTTGGAGCTCTACGAACGGGCATGTTCTCTTACATCCACCCCACGAGCGGCTGGATGCGTCACTTCCTGGCAGCCGGACTGTGCCTCATGGTCTCTGGGCTGCTGCGATTGGCAGAGTTCTTCGTTGTCCAAGGAACCGCTGGTGTGAGGTGAAGCCAAATGGCACTCGATGTGACACCTGTCTATAGAAATCTCCGCACGCGAGTGACTTTTGCAGGACTCGAAGCGGAGGACCTCTTCGCCATCCTTGCGGTGGCGGTGGTGATGAACATCTTCGGAAGGTTTCTCAACCGGGAGATGTTTGGCCTGCCGATGAACATGGTCCTGCAATATTTTGTCCCAATCCTGAGCGTCCCGGCTCTGATGCTGTTCAAGTACGGCAAACAACGCGGTTATCTCCTGGATTGGGTCCTGTTCCATACGAAACCGCATGTCTATTCGGCACTCGAACGTGATCGCGAGTTAACCAAGGAATACTTACAAGATTGAAGACGACGATGCCAATGACAGTTCTAGAACACGCGAAGTCACTTGGGCAGCCGCCCCTGTGCGAGCAACTGAAAGTACGGGATATCGTCGACGACCTTCTCGTCCTGGTGAACGGTGCCTTCGCGGCGGGTTATGTGGTCAGTGGAATCAACTCCTACTACGCCAGTGATGAAGAGAGAAACCGCACCAAGCTGTCGCTCGAGGCCCTGGTTCGATCGCTCCCGGAGCGTTCGATGCGGATGCAGGCTCGCTTCGAGATCACCGAGGGGAGCGGTGACCTGATCACCCGCTACAACCGGGAGCAGAAGAACCCAAGCCTAGTTGTGCAGGCGCTTGACCGCGAGCACGTGGATTCATGGCTCAAGAAAGACCAGGACGGATTCTACCTTCGCCATTTTCTCCACTTCTATTTCATCTGGGACCCGAGGATCCATCACCAGGCTCCCGACCTGCAATGGAAAAATAAAATGCGTGGCCGAAGTTTCAGCCCGTCGGCGACCAAGTGCATCGAGCGCAGCCGCCGCGAACACGAAGACCTCGTTGCCGAATTTCGCAGCTTGATGGCCGGGTTAGAGACCACATTGCAGTCGACGGGAATGAAGCTCACACGAATGTCCGGTGCTGATCTGTTCCTTGAAATCAAAAGAGCTCTGCACCCTCTGGGAAACGATATCGTCCCCCATCGCCGACCTGAAAATTCGGTGTTCTACGAAAGCGCCCGCAGCCAGCTCGCAAACGTCAACATCGAGGATGAACTCGACGACTACTTGAAGATCGGTGGCTTGCTCTACTCCTTCATTAGCCTAAAAGATCTCCCGGATGCCACATTTCCCGGCGTGCTGCGCGAATTGCTTGTGATGGACTTTTCGATCGTGGTCAATGCCGAGATCGTTCTTCCCGATCAGGCCAAGGCTGTCAAGCAATACAAAGGCCGGTTGCGAAAAATGACCGCTGCCCAGAAAGACATTTACGGTGGCTTTCGGCTGAACGTCGATGCCCAGGTTGCAGAGCATCAGCTGATCAAGGTTCTGCAAGACCTCATCTCAAGCTCACTCAAGTCGTGCCAGATGAGCGTGACGGTTGCTGTGCGGACTTCCCGACCGGCAGGCAACCGTACCGAGGCCGAACAGGCGGAGCGCATCCTGTCCGACCGCCGGCAGCGAGTGCTGCACGCGGTCGCCCGGATGAATGGTGCACGCGGGATTGCCGAGACGCTCGCGCAAAAGCGCTTCTTTTTCTCTAGCCTGCCAGGGCAGGCCGAAATGAATAAACGCGAGTTGGACGTGCTGACTCTGCACGCGGCCGACCTGCTCCCGGTCGAGATGCCGTGGAGTGGTACGCCGAACTCTCCATTGATGCTCCTCGAGACTCCATACCGGCAACTCATCCCCTTCTCACCCTTCGATTCCTCACTCGGCGACGCCAACCAACTCATCATGGCGAAGAGCGGCGCTGGAAAGACTTTCATGACGCAGGAATTCCTGCTCATGATGGCCCGCAGCAAACCGTTGATTTCGATTTTGGAGCGCGGCGATTCCTACCAGCCCCTCGTCGAGCTGATGGGCGGACGAGTGATCAATGTCGACCTCGATGGGAAGGAAACCTTGAATCCCTGGAATTTGCCGGCCGGAGAAACAGCTCCTAGCAACGAAAAGACTGCATTCCTGAAGAATCTGACTCGCCACATGATCGGCGACAGTCCGGGCGCTGACACCGCGCTGCTCGACAACGTCCTCACGGATGCGATTGCACGTGTCTACAAACGCTGCGCGATCCGCTGTTCGAATCCGATCCCGACCTTTAACGACCTGCGCGAAGAACTAGCCAACTGGCGTGATGCTGAGAAGATGCAGCGCACGATGGATGAAGCCCATCTTGCGGCAATCAAGCTGCGTTCCTGGACGGGAGAAAGCGGCATCTACGCCAATCTGTTCGATCGCTCAACTACGATGCGACTGGACAGTGATTGGCTGTTCTTCAATGTTGAAGGGCTGAGCTCAGATCCGCGGCTTGAGACCGCGATGAGCATGCTTATCGCGACTGCGATGGCCGCCCGGGCAACTGGAAAGAGCGGACAACCGAGCATCACAGTGCTCGATGAATGTTGGTTCCTTCTGGACTCACCCGCATTGGCACCTGAGGTTGTGCAGTTGTTCCGAACCGCTCGCAAGAAGAATTCCAGCGTGTGGGGCATCAGTCAGACGGTCGAGGACTTCGTCGGAACGGAATTCCAACCGCGGATGCATGGACCCGGCATTCTCAAGAACGCCAGCACGAAGATTATTGGTCAACAGCCAGGAGACGTGAGCGCTCTGACCACTCACCTGTACCTCAACCCGGTCGCAGTCGGCCAAGTGAAGCAGTTTGGGGCGCCTCGAAAGGGGCGCAGTGCTGAAGTGCTGCTCGTAATTGGAGAGAAAGCCGAGACTACCCAGACGATACGGATCGTACCTACTCCGCTCTCCTACTGGATATGCACGACATTTCCCCGCGAACGGAAATATCGGAGTTGGTTTCTCGAAGAGCACTATGAGCGGCCCTTGCTCGACAACTACCAGGAGCTTGCGAACAGATTTCCCCAGGGACTGGCAGACGTGGCACCGCTCCCCGAGGAACTGTCAGGCGCGGTCGCGAGCTATTTGAATCGGACCCGTCCAAAAGATTCCATGATGCCGATTCAACCCGGCACAGGGAGGTTTTGAAAATGCACTATCTCACCTTCGTTCTTTTTGCGTTGATGTTCACATGGTTCATGGTGACCGCCAATAGTCCTCGCCGTATTGTCACCGTAACGGCTGCGGGAATCTTGGTATCGATGTTGCTGATGGCGCCACCCCTGGCAGAAGCACAGGGCGGCTTGGTGCAGGCCATCCAGGCTGTGCTGGACGTGATCAATGGAATGCTCAAGAACGCGCTGACTGCAATTAACACCGTGAGAGCGGGTATCAACCAGCTCTACCAGAATCTCGCCTGGCCGGTGCAATTGATCAATCAAGCGCGGGCACAAGTCACGCTAATGATCAATCAATATCGTGCGCTGATGGCGAGCATCCTCAATATGAACCTGAGCAGTGCCACTTTACCCACGCCTCAGTCCCTTGAAACGGTGATGCGGGACCATCAGGTCAACAATTTCAACTCGTTGACTCAATCATTCGGAAATACCTATGGGGCAATTCCGACTGCTGTGGATGCAAGTCAGGCAGATCGTGACATGGCGGACATGGACGATGCCTTGACGCTCGACAGCTTGAAGACGCTCAAGGCATCGGACAACGTGACCGACCTGGAACTTCGGGCCGCCAATGCCATTGAAAATTCGGCCAGTCAGGCTGCGCCGGGTTCTGCGCCGTTCATGACCGCGTCAGCGGTGGCTTCGGGCATTCGCTGCCAGGCCCTCACGCAGAAAATGCTGGCCGCAGAACTACGACAGGAAGCCGCGCACCTGGCACATCAAAACGGATTCCGGAAACGGGGCGCAACTTTCACTACCCAGTTTCGCAAGTTGATGATGAATCTTCTGCAGCAGAACTGATTTAAGAGAGACATACCATGAAACAGCTACGAGACGCGCTGAAGACTGGAAAGTGCTGGATGCTCGACCACAAACTTCGAGCCGCTGTACTCTCCGTTGTCCTGCTTGTGATTGCACCCTGGCCTGCGAGAGGGCAGTTCGTTGATCCATGTTGCGCCATCATGGCGGCTGGGCTGTCAAGCATTTCGAGCGCTCTCGACAACGTGATCGGTGGTGGATTGAAGCAGATTCTAGGCGTGGATCAATCCATTCAGCAGTTCGAACAAAATGTCGTCTGGCCACAGAGCCTGATCAACCAAGCCCGTGCGCTTGTTGGCGGCTTACAGGGCATCTTCAATCAGATTCAGTCACTGACGCAGATTCGGATGAACAGCGCGACGCTTCCCAATTCTCAGCAGCTCGAAGCGAATCTCCTGTCGCGCAACCCAAACCAGATCGGTCAGACATCCGGTAACTATACGGCGCTGTACGGTCAGGTTCCGACCACCACAGATGCCTCACAGCAAGTTCGGGACATGGTCGACATGACAGATGCGGCCGCTCAGGATGCCATGAAGAGAGCCATCGAAATTGATGCGCTCTCAGATTTGGAGTTGCAGGCTGCGAGCCAGATCAACCAGAGCATCCAGGAAGCAGCCCCAGGGAGCGCCCCGATTATTGAGGCGCAGGCGGATGCGTGGCTAGTCCGCGCCAATGCCTACACGCAGGCCGCAACCGGGGATCTGATGCGTCTCCGAGCCATCGATCTCGCGAATTCGAGCGCCGACATAAAGATGGGGGCCAACAATACCTCGAGCCTTCGACAGCAGTTGATGAACCTGCTGCAGCACAACTGAGGCGGTGAATTATGCCGAGCTTCTATTTCGAGCAAGTGCTCCAGACTGCGCTGAACGGAATCGATCAGAACGTGACCGGGCCTGTGCTGCAAATAGCAGGCGTGATCCTGATTCTGAGCCTGCTCTACGCTGTCTACGAGGCGTACAGCAATGGCGGTGATGTTCGGGCACTCGGCATAGCCGGCATCAAGTACCTTGTTCTCGGGTTGGTCTTTCTCAACTACCAGTCCGCTTTCCGCTCCGTGAACGGCATGTTCAACAGTGTCTCGGACTTCATTTACAACAGCAACGGGATTGGCGACGTGATGCAGAATTGGCTGAATTCGGTGAGCGCCTACATCGGACAGCAGGGCTTATCGAGCTTCTGGACTCTTGTCACAGGAGCGATCTCGGGACTGTTGGACGTTCTGTTGATTCTCGTTGGCCTCATCATCCTCCCGGTCAGCTATACCTTATTCACACTCGCATACGCGATGTACGGATCGATCCTGTACCTAGTCGGACCCTTCGTTCTCGCTCTCTGTCCCAGTCGAGCCATGGGGCAGCTCTCGCGGACTTACTTTGTGAATCTGATGATCTTCCAGAGTTGGGGCTTGCTCTATGCGGTTCTCCAGGTACTGGTGACGGCACTGCAGATGAACAGCGTGAATTCCGTATTAAATGGAAATGGTGTCCTCAATGCATTTGTGGGATCCAGCCAGATAGTCTTGTTGGGGGCCGTAAGTCTTCTATTCTCAATCGCAATTGTTGTGATTCCTTTTATCGCCAGCAGGATAGTGCGCGGCGAAGTGGGAAGCACCGTATCGGCGATCCTCTCTGCGGCGAGCCTATACGCAAGTGCAGCAGCTAAGACCTTCATCAGCTCAACCTCCTCCTCACAAACTGCCACAGCCGGTCCTCCCCCATCTATGTCAGAACCCGGCGCGCCTACCGGCAGTGGGCCGGGTTCAATTGGAAACCTCCCGGTAGCGAATCCAGGCTCAGCGCGGGCAGGCTCACTTTCTGAATCGAAACCACCGGCGTCGTTGACCGAGCATCCAGGTGATCTTCGCGGTTCTGCCGGCGATATCGGTGCGAGCGGAGCGGCGGTGCCGGTCTGAGAACTCCAACCAGAGGGATTGAACTGCGAGCTTGGTTGCTATGAAAAGCCAAAAGGAATCGATCACCACTCCCGAAATTCTCACGTACACCAAGTACTACGAGCAGGACGGCATGCTCCGGGCCTACGCGAACCGAGCCATGTATTCGTCCATGCTCTTCGGCGCGATCGCCCTTGCATCGCTCGGTTTTGCAATCTATGTCCGACTCCAGCCGCCTACCGTTATTCGGGTCGACAAAGACGGCGACGCAACCGTCGTCGGAGGGAGGTTGGCAGTAAATCCGGCGTCTCGTTTAGTCGGAGCCCTCTCCGCGGAAGCCGCTAACATTTCCGATACAGCTGCTCCCACCGATATTGAAGCTCGGGCGGCGCTCCGTCGATTCCTGCAGCATTATCTTTCCTACACGCCCGACTCTGTGACCCGCAACCTTGCCGAAGCGCTCAACATGATGACGGCCAACCTCCGCAAGCTGACCATGGACAAGTTACGAGATGACGACACCATCGGGAAGATCCAGCAGGATCAGATGATCTCAGACTTCCGCATTCGATCCATCGAGCGTTCGAAAGACGCACCGTGGAGCTACCTCGTGTTTGGCGTGAAGGAAATTCACAAGGTCAAGAACGGCACCGAAGTGACTGACCGGATCGTTGCTCAGTACAAACTGCGGCTGGTCGAAGAACACCGTACGGAGGTGAACCCGAGCGGCCTTCTCGTAGCGGATTACTCCGAACAGCAGATGGTCGGCGAACGGGACAATGGTCTTCTGCAACGCAGCGAACTCGATAAATGAAGAAAGATCCGAAGACGAACATGGCGACCATGCTAACCTCCGCCTCCGACGAAAGAACGAGCCAGGACAGTAGTAGGCCATCCAGGCGTCCCCACTCGGCAGCGCATGAAAAAAACTCTCCAGGCACGCGCTTTTTCCTGAAGAGGACCGGAACAGATGGGCACTCACTCGAGTTGGGCCGTGAGTTTGCAAGCGAGGGTGAAGCCAGGGTTGAGGCACTCAAATTGGGGGTCACGTACTACAGCGTTCAGGAGTGGCGTCCGGTCGCAGATTTCGCCGGCAAGAATCCGGAACTGAAACGCGAGGCCGTAACAAGGAAAGCCATGGAAGAAAGGAGCGAATGACATTTTCGGAATTCATAGCACCAGGCATTATGACAGACGTTCGTCTGTAGTGAGCGATCCACAAGCCGATTGTGGATGAGTGCTGGTCCGGTTCTTTTCGTGAACCTGGCCGGGAACCTGAAACGTTTTCGACCAGGACGGAAAAGAGAGCCGCACGAGCGACCTCCGATCTGTTCTGGTTTCAGGCAGAAAGGAGGAAGAGAAATGGTGAAGCAACGGTTTCTCACGCATTTCAAACCGTGGCTTATCGCCGTAACTAAAGCCGGTATGCTGATCGTGACGTATCAGTTCGTCGATCAGATTCTTACATGGCTTCAACATCCGCCTCTCAACCTCTCCGATGTTTTGAGGGCGGCAACGATCGCGCTCTGTACTCTTGGCCTGTTTTGTGCCTTTTGGGCGTGGGGAGAGTGGTGCTGCTTTAAACTGCGCGGGTTTCATGGGCCATGGAGCGATTGCAAATTGGCCTTCAGTCCCCAACGTAACCCGCGAAAATTGGAAACCCCGAGAGCGTGATGAAAGTTTGAGCTAAGCAAATCCAACTCGTGGGCCTGGCGCTTCGCTGTCCGGCCGAAAAATCATTTCACCATTTTCGGCAAGGGACAGCGAGGGGCGGACGCGAGCCTCCTTCACTGTCCTTTGCCTGGCAGAAAAGGAGATGAGGTATGTCACACGTGGAGCACAGTGCGATGCCGGTCCTTGCGCTCGAACTCGACCGCGAGGGCCACTTATCCCGAAAGACCATGAGACTGAGCCGCGAAGAAACGCTCTCCAACACTCTGCTGCAGGGAGTTTGTCCGGGGATCCGCGTTGCCACTGTGGATGTGCCAACCGAGCCTCTTGACGCCTGCGAGCAAGCCATTGTCGAGCAGGCTCTGACACGGGTTGAGTTCGATGACATTCGCTACAGCCTCGTAGGCGCGAGCGGGAGTGCGAAAAAAGGAAAGTTCTACGCTGTCGAATCTCACTATGAGAAAAGGTTGGCGGAGAGATTTCGCTACTCGCCGCAGGCAGCCATGACCTACTTTGGCATTCTGGTGTCTTCGTGCAGGGTCATGATCGAGGTGCCGGATTGCCGCATCCTGGTGGTCGACGATCTTCAATTGGGGACCAATGACTGCCGAGGGTGGATCTCACAGTGGTTGTTCAAGAAGCTTCAGACACAACACCGCGAGAGTCTTTTGGCCCATGAAGTCAAAAGACTGCTCGGCAAACGTGGACACGGACAGGACTTTCAATTGAATCAGGAGGATGGAGCGATTCTTATGCAGCAGGCCGAGGCAACGATTGTCCGAAAGCTGCTGCGCGGGAATCGCTTCTATCAATTTCGCCTGGCGTTCGACAGAACGCAGGCGAAAGGTTCGTTCAAGGTCATGGCGGATGATGTCGGCGACAGGCTTGAGGCTGACGTCATCCTGCCGAAGTCCTCGGTAAAGCCCAAGTACCAGGGAGGATTGCTCCGATCGATTCGGTCCGTCCTCGGTGACCGTCAGGCCCACTGCTATTGCGGGTCGGCGTTGATCGGCATCCGGGATGTTTCTCGAAATCTCGAATTCCAATCGAGCTACACGCTTGTGGAACACGCGCCACCGGACTCCATCGAACTTGAGATCAAGCCCTATGCTTTGAAACAGATTGAAAAACTGCGAAGGGCATGGGAAGAAAGCAACTTCACAGAACTTTTCGAGCTGTTGGGCACACAAGAGAGCCAACGCATACTCGATATCGCCGAAGAGCCGGATCCAGAGTACACCTGCAGTGAGTACACCGTTGCCGACGGCGCGCTCGTTGCTGATGGCACGGGTTACATGTTGAAACACCCTTTCGTGAACTCCCATCTGCAAAAGGTTCTTGCTCATTGGGCGTATCGTCTGTGCACGAGCGGCGGTTTTCGCCTTCCCGGCTTCGCCCTGGCAGACGATGGCTATCTCGTTCTGCACGAAGACGAGGTATTCTGTGGCTCGGACTGGATTCCGAAAGACCGCGGGTTTGCTCCAGTTTCCTCCCGCCGGGATCTGATCGTCCGCTATCCCATCCGGATGAAGGAAGACCTCCTCCCGTTTGAGAATCTGTCGCCAGAGGAACTTACGTCTATGTTGGCGGCCGATCTTTCAAAGCGCGGTTGCCAAATCCGAGAGCAACAAGTCGCAGCGGTGGCCAATGAGCAGTTACAACTGAAGGGCACGTTGATCTTGCACTCCCAAGCAGCTGCCCGAAATGGTGGAGACTTCGACTTCGATCAGGTATGTGTGCTCGAAGGCGAGAAGTTTCCGCGTTTTGTTCGCGACCGATTTGCTTACGAGGAACGACACGCAGCGCAGAAGAACAAAACCCCCAAACCCCCAAGTCCCTGGTGGAACCTGCCCCAGGTTGCCATGCAGGCTCGTGGAAACCAGATCGGATCGATTACCGATCTCAAAACCTCTTGTCTAGCCAACGGAAGAGACGATCTCGCCTGGCAACTTGTAGACCAGCTTCAGAACGCGCTCGACCAACTGAAACACGGCACACAGCCAGACCAGGATGTCATTCGAGACATCCGAAACCAAGTAAGCAAGGCCCCATGGCTCAAGCTCAAGCAAAAACGGCGAATCGCAGAGATGGCCGAACACTTGCCCGTGGCAGAACACGACAAGATCGGACGCCTCTACAACTTTCTCCGCAAAGAGCTTGGGCGTTTCTTCTCGGATGCAGCGGTGGCACCGCTGAGCGATTTCCGTGGGCTGATCGGAGGTGCAGAATTTACCCCGGAAATCTTTGCCGAGTGCTTCACGGTCAACAAGTACTATGCGGCGGTCGTGACTCAAATCCTTGGTCAGCGACGAGAACTATCGGACGAACTGGAGAAGGCCGAAGCCGAAGTCGAGGCACTGAAAGAGGATATCGAGGCTCGAAAGGAAGCCATCTTCCGCCGCAAGCAGGCCTCCGTGGCGCTTCGAAGCTTTGAAGAGCGCTCGCGGGAAGAACTGCGGGCTCTGATCGATCAAGTCCGTATCTGGGCCCAAGGCAAGAATGGGACGCGGTTGGCGTACCTTGCTGCTCTGCACGCAATCGTGTGCAGAGACAGAAGGCCGGATTCCGAACATGAGTTAGTGCCCGGGACTGGATCGATCGTCTTCTATGCGTTTCCCCAGGAAGTCGTCAACCAAATTGCCGAACGAACCGGAGGACGGCCGGTTACGGTGGAGATCCCCGATCTCACAGATGGCGAAGTTGAGATCGACC
>Ga0126373_10001562_pt1 | contig 16345 bp, 16 predicted proteins | sample PanSoiMetPlot_11_FD_92545 | JGI IMG/M metagenome (GOLD analysis project Ga0126373, IMG submission 92545) | Tropical forest soil microbial communities from Panama - MetaG Plot_11 | ecosystem: Environmental > Terrestrial > Soil > Tropical forest > Bulk soil | place: Panama | collected 2016-02-17 | reverse complement strand
TCCAGCCCGACTTGTAGGTCGGCCGCAGGATCAGCAGCCGTCTCCGGTCGTCGAAGATCAGCGCGCTGGCGGACGCCGGTACGCCCGGCGGCTCGTAGCCAGTGCTGATCAACGGTTCGTGGGGGACGTGGGTCATGGCTCACCTTAGCCCGCGCCATTACATTGTCCGGATGACGACATTCATCACCCGGCTGCCGCCAGCGCCCGGCGCGGCGGGCCCTCGGCTGGCCGTCAAGGACCTCATCGATGTCGAGGGCGTGCTGACGACGGCGGGCAGCCGCGCCGTCGCGGAGACAGCCAGCCCAGCCAGCCGGGACGCGGCGTGCCTGGCCGGTGCGCGCGCCGCCGGTGCGGTCATCGTCGGCAAGGCGAACCTGCACGAGCTCGCGTACGGCGGCGCCGGCATCAACGAGTGGCTCGGCACGCCGGTGAACCCGCTCGATCCGGCGCTGCTGCCCGGCGGGTCGTCGAGCGGCTCGGCGGTCGCGGTGGCCGACGGCGATGCAGAAGTCGCCTATGGCTCCGATACCGGCGGCTCCGTACGCATCCCGGCGGCGTTCTGCGGGATTACTGGGCTGAAGACGACGCACGGCCGGGTCTCGCTCGACGGCGTGTGGCCGCTCGCGCCCAGCCTGGACACGGTCGGGCCGATGGCGCGCGATGTCGCCGGCGTAGCGACCGGGATGGCGCTGCTGGAGCCCGGTTTCCTGGTAGCCGCGCAGCCCACCGCGCGGATCGGCCGGATCCGGCCGGACGGATTCGATGTCGATCCCGTGATCGACGCAGCGATCGAGGCCGCCCTCGTCGCAAGCGGCCTGGAGGTGGCCGAGGTCAACCTGCCCGGCTGGCTGGCGGCCCGGGAGACGTGCGGAGTCCTGCTCGATTTCGAGGCGGCACAGTCCAACCGCGCGCTGCTGGTCGACCCGGCCGTGCGCGCGCTCATCGGCCCGAATGTGCTGGCCCGGCTCACCGCAGCGGAGACGGTGACGCTCGAGGACGCCCGGGCGGCCCGCGCCACGCAGGCGGGCTGGCGGGCGGCGATGGCGGTCGCGTTGCGTGCGGCTGACGGTCTCCTCGCGCTGCCGACGGTGCCGTTCTTTCCGCCGCCTCTCGCGGAGGCGGCGGGCATCCATTTCACCGCGTTTACGAATCCGGTCAACCTCGCAGGCTTCCCAGCCCTCGCACTGCCCATCCCGGCTGCTGGCCGGCTGCCGGCCAGCCTGCAGCTGATCGGACCACCCGACAGCGAGGACCTGCTGCTCGCGACCGGCGCGGTCATCGAGGCTGCCGTCGCGCACGACTGGGTTTCTTCGAGTTGCTAGGGCGTGCGCCGCGGCTGGCAGAAGCCGGCGAGATTGGCGGGCAAAGGCTCAGGACCCAGGCGAATACTGGAGGTGTAACTTCGGTCCGCTAGAAATGGGGCGAAAAGGAGCGGCCATGAAGTATTCAAAGGGGGTTATGGCAGGAACGTTAGTCATGTTCCTCGCCGCATGCGGCAGTAACGCACCCAAGAGCACCACGCCGCCTGTCGGGCACACCTTGACGTCCGCGACAACGTCGACCCCGGATCTGAATGCTGAACTGCTTGCTACCCGCGATCTGCCGGCCGGCTGGTCATCGGTACCCGGCTCAGACAGCGGTCCCCAGCCGAAATGCATCGCTCACGTCGTGTCCGATCTGAACGCCGCACATCATGTCTTGGCGACGTTCGCCTACGGGCCGAACGGCTCGCCCTACCTCGGCGAATTGCTCGCCTACCTGCCAGGCCAGGGTCGGAGCACCGTGACAGCTCTCTCGCAGGCCCTGTCTAGCTGCGGTCAGATCAGCTTTACCTCAACATCCGGAGGGCAGACTTTGACCCTGACTGGCACCATCGGCTCCTTGGCGATCCCACCTATCGCGGACCAGTCATCCGCGTACCAGATGAACCTGTCGGGCAACGTGTCCGGATCGTCGGTCACACTCGATTGCGACGTTGTCGTGTTCCGCAAGGCCGATACCGTGGCGCTCGTCGAATACTTCTCTCTCGTTGCGCCGAACACTCAGGCTGTCCAGTCCTTCGTCCAGGCTGCTGCTGCGAAGTTGTCGTGAAGCTAATGACTCGGCCAGGCTTACCGGTGCACTGGGTGCGCACACTTGTCGTGCTGGCTGCGCTCGTCACGACGATGCCACTGGTAGCTTCCGCCAGCGAGACTCCGCCGCTCGGGGTTGCGGGCGGATTCGACGAGTGCGTCCCTCCTGCCGCGGGAGCGCAGTTCACACTGGGAAGCGCCGATCTGCACAACACCGCACAGGATCCCGTGACCGTCGCCGGTGTGCGGCTAGCCCTGGACAACCTGTCCATGGCTGGGGCTTGGGTGCTGCCGATCTTTCACGACACTAAGCACGGTAACTGGGATTTGGTGGGCGACGGCTTTTCCTACCCGCCCACAAGGTGGCCGACCTGGCCGCGGCGGCAGCAGGCGATTGGCGCTGTCATCCGGCCTGGCCAGGACCTGAACCTGCTCATTGGTCTCAAGAGAACGTCGGCCAGAAACGGCCGGGCGAGCGGACCGGTTGTTGACTACGTATCGGACCGTCAGAGCTTCACGCTCACCTTTCACATCAATGTGACCGTGTCGCGCCGCTGCTGATCATGGGCTGTTGACGCTACGGGAGCTTCCAGTCGACGGGCTGCCCGCCCTGGTCCTGCAATAGCTGGTCGGCTCGGCTGAACGGGCGCGAGCCGAAGAAGCCGTTTCGCGCCGATAGCGGGCTCGGGTGCGCGGACTGAATGCTCGGCGTGCCGCCCAGCAGCGGCGCGAGATTGCGCGCGTCGTTACCCCACAAGATGGCGACCAGCGGGCCGCCGCGCCCGGCCAGCGCACGGAGCGCCTGCTCGGTCACCTGCTCCCACCCCTTGCCGCGGTGGGAGGCGGGCTTGCCCGGCTGCACGGTGAGCACTCTGTTGAGAAGCATGACGCCACGCTCGGACCACGGTGACAGGTCGCCGGTGGACGGCGCGGGGTAGCCGAGGTCGGCGGAGTATTCGGTGAAGATGTTGACCAGGCTGCCGGGGAGCCTCCGAACCGACGGCGCGACCGAGAAGCTCAGTCCGACCGGGTGGCCCGGTGTCGGATAGGGGTCCTGGCCGACAATGAGCACCCGGACGTCAGCCATCGGCTGACGAAATGCGCGCAGGATGTTGTCGCCGGCGGGCAGGTAGCTGCGTCCGGCGGCCACCTCGGCGCGCAGGAACGCACCCAGTTCGGTGATCTTTCCCTCGACTTCCCGCAGCGCCTGCGCCCAGTCGGGTGCCACGAGGTCGCTCAGGGGGCGTGCCGCCATGTCAGATCACTCTAGCGCTCATGGGGTGCGGGAGTCGGCCGCGGAAAGCGTGCGCACCTGTTACGTCACGCCATCTCGCCGAGGTCGCGGAAGGCCGTGGCCACCTGGCCCGCCAGGCGAGCGTTGTCGGCGATGAGGCGGCGGTTCACCTCGATGCTGCGCCCGCCGCTGAGCTCTTCGACGGCGGTGAGCACGGCAGGTGTCACTCCCTGACCGGTCACCCCCGCCCGTGTGACCTGCTCGACCGCCTCGGTCACCAGCCCTTCGATGTCGAGCCCGTCAGCCGGCGGTCGGGCTAGCAGCAGGCCGGTCGCACCATTGAGTTGCCAGTGCGCCGCGGCAATGTGCGCTGCCTCTCTCGCTTCCGTCACGGTGGCGGACACCGGCGGCCCGCCGCTGCCGGTGTAAAACCTCGGCAGGGTAGTCACCTGCCAGCCGAGTACCGGCACACCGAGCGTCTCCAGGAGCTCGGCGGTCGCGCCGACGTCGAGTATCGATTTCGCCCCCGAGCAGACGACCATGGCCCGCGTGCGGGCCAGCTCAGGCAGGTCGGCGGAGATGTCCAGTCGCTCGGCGTACCCGCGATGCACACCGCCGATGCCACCGGTGCCGAGGAACTCGATGCCGGCCACCCGGCAGACCGCGAGCGTCCCGCCGACCGTAGTCGCGCCCAGGGCTCGCTGAACGACGCAGGCGGCCAGGTCGCGCGCGCCGGCCTTACGGGCCGTCGGGCCGGCCTCGGCGAAGCGCTCGAGCTCCGTGGCACCGAGCCCAACGCGGATGAGGCCATCCACCACGCCGATCGTGGCCGGGGTCGCGCCCGCGTCGCGCACGGCCTGCTCGGCGTCCAGGGCCGCGTGCAGGCCGCGGCCTGCCGAGAACCCGTGTGATACCAGCGTCGTCTCGAGTGCCACCACTGGGCGGCCGTGCCGCAGGGCGTCAGCAACCTCGTCCGTGACAGACAGGGCCGGGGTCATGGCATACCTCCCATCCTCGCCACGGCTCGCGCCGCGGCCGTCAGCCCGAGGTCCACGCCACCAATCAGATAGCCCGCCGCGAACGCGTCACCTGCTCCCGTGGCATCAACGGCGACGGCCGGTCGCGCGGGGAAGCGCCGTCCCGCGACGATGACGCCGGCCTCGCCGAGCTTAACGACGAGCCGCTCGGTCAGCCCCGCGCCCAGCATCGCGGCCTCCGCCTGGGTGCCGAAGATCACGTCGGGATCGAGAGAGCCGAGCAGCTTCCGGAAGCGGCTGGTTCCGTAGCTCTGGATCAGCGCCGTCGACGAGACGTCGATGCTGAGCCGCACGGATCGCGCCGCCGCCACGCGCATGGCAGCGATGGCTGCACCGCGAGACGGCTCGCTGGCCAGGCTGTAAGCGGCGACGTGCAGCCAGTCGCACCCTTCGATCCACTCGGCGGCCAGGTCGCCGGCCGCGATCGCGATGCCGACGCCGCGGTCCGTCAGCATGGACCGGTGCCTGCCGCCGTCCGACAAGGCGACGACAACGCCGGTCCGGCCCGGCACGACAGGGCCAGTGAGCTCTACTCCGCGACTGGCCAACTCCTCGGTGAGGAGACGGGCCGCCAGATCCGTGCCACGGGGCGCGATCAGCCGGCTCCCGGCACCAAGGGCGGCCGCCCAGGCAGCGACGTTGGCGCCCTGGCCGCCGACACCGAGGTGCGTGGTCGCCGGGGTGTCCGTGTCCTCCGCCACTGGCCCGGTCACGCGGACGACAACATCGAGGTGAGCATCGCCGACTACGCAGATGTGCACGCGGATGGCTGCCGGGATCAGGTCAGGGAAAGGAGAGCTGACATTGCGGGGCCATCGTCTGGTTCGAGCGGGACATTGTCAATGCTGCCCGGCCGAGGCAGGGTCCCCTGGCCCGGCCGTGGGGACATAGAGCGCAGGCACTGCGAGCGGTGAGCCGCGCACAGGGCATGGAACTATACAACCTGGGTGAACGTTGCTGAGATGCTTGATCACAGGTCGGCTCCGGAGCCGGCCTGGCAGACGGCTTGGATGCCGCGCTCCAGCCGGCCCTGCGGCCAGGAGGGATACCTCCCGCCGTAGATAGGATCGTTTCGATTGTCGCGGTTCGGGCACGGAGCTGCCGTAGGCAGCATTCCCCGGCAGGTCCCCGGTACGGGGAAGACTGATAGCCGGAGTGGCCCGCGGACTGTTAGACGGGATGGGGATGGCACTTCGGGAGCAGGCGCTGACCGGGCCCACGGTCGAGCTGCCCGAGCCGTGGCGCGCCGCGGCTGTGACGGTCGTGCTGCCGACCTACAACGAGGCGGCGAACCTGCCCGTCATCGTGGACGAGCTGATCGGCCTGCCGCTGACCGGGCTCCGCATCCTGGTCGCCGACGACAACTCCCCGGACGGCACCGGGGAGGTTGCCGAGCAGCTGGCCGCCAAGTACGGGAGCGACCGGATCACCGTGGTGCACCGGCCGGGCAAGCAGGGGCTCGGCCGCGCTTACGTCGACGGGATGACCAGGGCCATCGCCGCCGGCGCCGAGTTCGTCGTGCAGATGGACAGTGACCTGTCCCACTCGCCGCAGTACCTGCCCCAGATGCTCGGCACGCTGCTCTCGACCCAGTCTGACGTGGTGATCGGCTCGCGGTACGTGTGCGGGGCGAGCCTGGCCAAAGAGTGGTCCTGGAGCCGGAAGGCGCTGTCCGGGTTCGCCAACCTCTACGTGCGCGCGCTGCTCCGGCTGGGCGTGCGGGACGTGACTGCCGGCTTCAAGCTGTGGCGCTCGTCGGCGCTGACCGCCATCGACGTGGCAAGCGTGCGCAGCAACGGGTACAGCTTCCAGGTCGAGATGAACTACCGGAGCGTGCAGCACGGTCTGAAGATCGTCGAGCTGCCGATTCACTTCACCGACCGGCGCGAGGGCGAGAGCAAGATGAGCCTCAAGGTCCAGCTCGAGTCCGCCCTTATGCCGTTCGCACTGCGCCGCCGCGCCCGGTAGAAGTCCTGCCGGGCGCAGCGGCGCTGATGCGGTGTTGGAGTTATGCCGCGATAACGGAGCGCGTGCTGGCCGGTTCGAGGGCCAGACTGAGCACCTCCCGGACGTCGCTGACGGCGTGGATGTCTAGCGCCGCGCGGACGTTCTCCGGCACGTCCTCCAGGTCCGGCTCGTTCCGCTTCGGGATCAGCACGGTCGCGATGCCGGCCCGGTGCGCAGCCAGCAGCTTCTGCTTGACCCCGCCGATCGGCAGCACCCGGCCCGTCAGCGAGACCTCACCCGTCATCGCCACGTCGGAGCGGACAAGGCGGCCCGACAGCAGCGACGCCAGCGCCGTTGTCATCGTGACGCCCGCGCTCGGCCCGTCCTTGGGCACAGCGCCAGCCGGAACGTGCACGTGCACGCCGCGGTCCTTCAGATCGCTGACCGGAAGTTCCAGCTCCGCGCCGTGCGAGCGCAGGTAGGACAGCGCGATCTGGGCCGACTCCTTCATGACGTCACCGAGCTGCCCGGTGAGCGTCACTCCTGTCGTCCCGGTCTCCGGGTCGGCCAGCGACGCCTCGATGAACAGCACGTCGCCGCCGGTGCCGGTGACCGCGAGGCCAGTCGCCACGCCGGGGACCGCGGTGCGCTCGGCCGACTCCGGCGTGTGCCGAGGGTGGCCGAGGTAGCCGTGCAGGTCAGGCTCGTCCACAGTGACCGGCAGCGTCGCCGCGCCGGCCTCCACCTGAGCCGCGAGCTTCCGCAGCACCCGGGCGATGACGCGCTCGAGGTTACGGACGCCCGCCTCGCGGGTGTACTCGCTGGCCAGCTTGTGCAGCGCCGGGCCCGCGATCGTGACGTCCGCGGCTGCGAGGCCGGCCCGCTCGAGCTGCCGTGGCAGGAGGTGACCCTGGGCGATCGTGACCTTCTCGTCCTCGGTATAGCCGTCCAGCGTGATTAGCTCCATCCGGTCCAGCAGCGGCGCCGGGATGGCGTCCGCCACGTTCGCGGTGGCGATGAACAGCACGTCGGACAGGTCGAGCTCGACCTCGAGGTAGTGGTCGCGGAACGTGTGGTTCTGTGCCGGGTCGAGCACCTCGAGCAGGGCCGCCGTCGGGTCGCCCCGGTAGTCCGCGCCGAGCTTGTCGACCTCGTCGAGCAGGATCACCGGATTCATGGAGCCTGCCTCGGTGACGGCCCGGACGATCCGGCCGGGAAGGGCGCCGACGTAGGTGCGCCGGTGACCGCGGATCTCAGCCTCGTCCCGCACCCCGCCCAGGGCGACCCGGGCGAACTTGCGGCCCATGGCCCTGGCGACCGACTCGCCGAGGCTGGTCTTACCGACACCCGGCGGGCCGGCCAGCGCGAGCACGGCGCCGCTGCGGCGCCCGCCGACAAGTTGGAGGCCGCGGTCGGAGCGCCGCTTGCGCACGGCCAGGTACTCGATAATCCGGTCCTTCACGTCTTCAAGACCGGAGTGGTCGGCGTCCAGAACGGCCCGCGCGCCGGTGATGTCGTACTCGTCCTCGGTGCGGGTGTTCCACGGCACCTCGAGGATCGTGTCGAGCCAGGTCCGGATCCAGCCAGCCTCCGGCGACTGGTCCGAGCCGCGCTCGAGCTTGCCCGCCTCCTTGAGGGCTGCCTCACGGACCTTTTCTGGCAGGTCGGCATCCTCGATCCGGGCCCGGTAGTCCTCCTCCTCCGAGGCGGGCTTGCCGTCCAGCTCGGCCAGCTCCTTGCGGATGGCGGCGAGCTGCTGGCGCAGCAGGAACTCGCGCTGCTGCTTCTCCATGCCCTCCTTGACGTCGTTGGAGATCGTCTCGGCGACGTCCAGCTCGGCGAGGTGATCCCTGGCCCAGCCGATGAGCGCCGCCAGGCGGTCGGCCGGATCGGCGGTCTGGAGTATCTGCTGCTTCTGCGCGGTGGTGAGGTACCCGGCGTAGCCGGCGCTGTCGGCGAGGGCGGACGGATCCGTCAGTCGCTGCAGCACGTCGACGAACTGCCAGGCGCCGCGCTTCTGAAGGATGGCCGCAGCCAGGCCGCGGTACTCGCGGGCCAGCTCGGCGGCCTGCGGCGTCGGCGCGGGCTCATCGATCACAACGCCCTCAACCCACAGCGCCTGGCCCGGGCCCACGGTTCCGGAGCCAATCCGGACCCGGGCGATGCCGCGAACGACCGCGGCCCGCTCGCCGCTGGGCAGCCGGCCGATCTGATCGATCGTCGCCAGAGTGCCGACGGGGGAGTAGTTGCCGTCCGGCCGGGGCACCAGCAGTACCCGTGCCTCGGCGTCGTCGCCTGCAGCCGCCGCGGCAAGCCGGGCGGCCTCGATCGCGGCCCGTGGCTCGGCCGCGGACAGATCGAGCGGCACGACCATGGTCGGCAGCACAACTGTGTCGTCGAGCGGAAGGACCGGCAGGGAGAGGGTCTCTGACATAACAGAGGTCACTTCCTCGGAGAGGGTTCGGCCGATGTGGCTTACTTCATTACGACGCTACAAACAGAGTTAGAAGTTCTTTGTTCCCCTGATCCCAGATGTTCGCGGTGAGCGGATCCGCGCGATGGCGCCGGCGACTCTTCACGCGTTGTGACTCCGCATATCAGCTGAAATTGGCCTGCCGGACAGTCACGGCGGGTGAAATGTCGCGGCGGTACTGTCGGTCGCGGGACGGCGACGGGCGCCGGGCGGGTCTGGCTAAGCTTGGACGAACGCAAAGCCCTGGCAGTCAGCAAGGTCAGCTCACCTGCTGACGGCTTCCCTCGCCGGGGCAGGTGAGGGGAGCGCCAGTCGTGCGGAGCACAGTGAGGCCGGATGCCGCTGCGCGGGAAGTCGCCAGGGGAGCCGCCGAGCGGGAACGAGCCGGGCAGGAAGCGGTCATGCGGGTTACCGAGGAACGCGCGCCCCTGAAGGTTGCGCTGCTTGGCTGCGGCAACGTCGGGTCGCAGGTCTACCGGCTGCTCACCGAGCAGTCGGCCGACCTGAAGGCGCGAGCGGGAGCGCCGCTCGAGATCGCCGGCGTCGCGGTGCGGGACCCCTCTAGATCCAGGGATGTTCCGGTCAATCCGGACCTCCTGACCACCGACGGCCTGGCGCTGGTCGCGCGGCCCGACGTAGACATCGTGATCGAGCTCATCGGCGGCGGCGCCGAACCGGCCAGGACCCTGATCCTGGCCGCCCTGCATGCCGGGAAGTCGGTCGTGACCGCCAACAAGGCGCTGATCAGCGTCGACCGGGCCATGCTGCACAAGACGGCAAGCCAGGCCGGAGTTGATCTCTACTACGAGGCCGCGGTCGCTGGCGCCATTCCCCTGCTGCGCCCGCTGCGTGAGTCGCTGGCGGGCGACGCGGTGAAGCGGGTGCTCGGCATCGTGAACGGCACCACGAACTTCATCCTCGACCGGATGGACACCTCCGGGGAGGACTTCAGCGCCGCTCTGGCCGAGGCGCAGGCGCTCGGCTACGCCGAGGCCGACCCGACGGCTGACGTCGCGGGCTTCGACGCCGCCGCCAAGGCGGCCATTCTCGCCAGCATCGCGTTCCACACTGAGGTCACCGCCGACGATGTGTACCGCGAGGGCATCCTGTCGGTGACCGCGGCCGACATCGCGAGCGCGCGGTCGATGGGGTGCGTGGTCAAGCTCCTGGCGATCTGCGAGCGCGCCAACGGCGGCATCTCTGCCCGGGTACACCCGGCGATGATCCCGCGCACCCATCCGCTCGCCGCGGTGCGCGAGGCTTACAACGCTGTGTTCGTCGAGGCCGAGTCGGCGGGCCGGCTGATGTTCTACGGGGCCGGCGCGGGCGGGCAACCTACCGCGAGCGCTGTCCTCGGCGACACGGTAGCGATCGCGAGAAATCTGCTCGCCGGGCTGCACGGGCCCGATTCATCCAGCTATGCCCAGCTGCCGCTGGTGCCGATCGGCGACGCCCGCACCAGCTACTACGTGCAGCTCGACGTCCTCGACCGGCCCGGCGTGCTCGCACCGGTCGCCGATGCCTTTGCTCAGCAGGGCGTGTCCATCAAAGCCGTCCGGCAGGAGGGTCGCGGCGAGGACGCGAACCTCATCATCATGACCCACGCTGCCAGGGAGGCCGCGCTGGCCAAGACCGTCGCCGCGCTCGGCGCCATGGAGGCCGTGCGCAATGTCGACAGCGTCATGCGGGTCGAGGGCCTGGAGGGCGAATGACGACGGGGCTGCCTCTACCGGGCCGGCCGGCCGCCGCGCGCGTGCAGGAGCGCAGGTGAGTGTCGCTGCCATCAGGTCCTCGCCTGGGCGCGGGGTCATCGCCGCTTACGGCGACCGGCTGCCCGTGCCCGCTGGCACCCCCGTGGTCTCCCTCGGCGAAGGCAGCACGCCGCTGCTGCCGGCCCCGGTGCTCTCGGAGCTGACGGGCTGCTCCGTCTACCTGAAGGTCGAGGGCAGTAATCCGACCGGCTCGTTCAAGGACCGCGGGATGACGGTCGCCGTCACGCTCGCCGCAGCCCGCGGCGCGCAGACAGTGATCTGCGCATCGACCGGCAACACCTCGGCCAGCGCGGCCGCGTACGCGGCGCGGGCGGGCTTGCGCTGCGCGGTGCTGGTGCCCAAGGGCAATATTGCTCTCGGCAAGCTGGCGCAGGCGCTGGCGCACGGCGCGCAGCTGCTGCAGATCGACGGCAACTTCGACGACTGCCTGGAACTGGTGCGCAAGCTGGCCGCCGACTATGAGGTGGCACTCGTCAACTCGATCAACCCGGATCGACTGCAGGGCCAGAAGACGGCCGCATTCGAGATCGTCGACGCGCTCGGCGACGCGCCGGACGTCCACTGCCTGCCGGTCGGCAACGCCGGCAACATCGCGGCATACTGGCTCGGCTACTCCGAGTACCACGCGGACGGGAAGGCAACCAAGGCCCCGCGGATGCTGGGCTTCCAGGCTGCCGGCGCCGCGCCGATCGTGATCGGGCAGCCCGTACTCAAGCCCGTCACGGTGGCGACCGCGATCCGGATCGGGAATCCGGCGTCCTGGCGCCTGGCCGAGGAGGCGAGGGCCGAGTCCGGCGGCATGATCAGCTCGGTGACCGACGAGCAGATCCTCGCTGCCTACCACCTGCTCGCCGAGCGGGAAGGGGTGTTCGGCGAGCCGGCCTCCGCCGCTGGAGTTGCCGGCCTGCTGAAGGCCACGGCGGCCGGCGAGGTTGCGCCAGGCTCGGTCGCCGTGTGCACGATCACCGGGCACGGGCTGAAGGATCCCGACACCGCAGTGGCGGGCGTGCAGCAGCCTGTCACCATCGGCATCGACGTCACGGCAGCTGCCAAGGCCCTGGGCCTGCGATGACGGGCCGCTCGTGAGCTGGCCGGGCAAGCCCGTGAGCGTCGTGGTCCCTGCGACGAGTGCCAACCTGGGGCCCGGCTTCGACTCGCTCGGCCTCGCGCTGACCCTGCACGACACGGTCGAGGCCTGGGTGACCGAGGGGGGCCTGGAGGTGCAGGTCACCGGCGTCGGCGCCGACCACGCCTGGCAGCCGGCCGACAAGCACCTGGTGATCCAGGCAATGCGGGCAGGCTTCGCTGCGCTGCACGAGGACCCGCCCGGCATCGCGATCTCGTGCCGTAACGAGGTGCCTCAGGGCTTCGGGCTTGGCTCGTCGGCGGCAGCCATCGTGGCCGGACTGCTGGCGGCGCGGGCGCTCTCGGCCGGCCGCCGGGTCGCGGCCCGCCCCGCGGACGTGCTGGCGGACGCGGAGGTCCTGCGTCTGGCGTGCGAGATGGAAGGGCACCCGGACAACGTGGCGGCGTGCCTGGTCGGCGGGCTGACGATCAGCTGGGCCGGGCCTGCCGGCCCACAGGTCGCGCGGCTGACGCCCGCGCCTGAACTCGCACCGGTGCTGTGCGTGCCGGCGATCCCGGTCGCGACGAAGACGGCCAGGAACGCCCTGCCAGAGCAGGTGTCGCACGCAGACGCTGCGGCGAACTCCGCCAGGACGGCCCTGCTGATCGCCGCGCTCACTGGCAGGCCCGACCTGCTGCTGTCCGGAACCGAGGACTTCCTGCACCAGCGGTACCGTGCCGCGGTCATGCCCGGCACGGCAGCGCTGCTGGCGGCCCTCCGCGATGCCGGTATCCCCGCGGTGGTTTCTGGGGCCGGGCCGTCGGTGCTCGCGCTGACGGCGGACGGCCAGAGCGGCAACGCTGCCGACGTGGCGCGCGTCGCGGCGCAGCAAGGCCAGCCGTGGCGGGTGCTGCCGCTGCGGGTCGACACCCGCGGCGCCCGGCTGCTCGGCGACTAGCGCGCGATGCAGGAACCCGAGGAACCAGAGGTTTCTGCGCCACCGTCTGTGCCGCTGTCGGTCATCGCCCGGGAGTGGAGCCGGATCGGTATCACCGGCTTCGGGGGCCCGCCCGCGCACATCCAGCTGCTGCGCCGCCTGTGCGTGCAGCGCAATTCCTGGCTGTCAGAGTCCGAGTTCGAGGACGGGATCGCGGCGACTTCCCTGCTGCCAGGCCCGGCCTCGACGCAGCTGGCGATCTTCTGCGGCTGGCGGCTGGCCGGTCCGCTGGGCGCGCTCGTGGCCGGTACATGCTTTATCGTTCCGGGGCTGGTCATCATTCTTGGCCTGTCCGTGCTCTTCCTAGCGCACTCGCCACCGGACTGGGTGACCGGGGCCGCGGCCGGAGCCGGGGCGTCGGTCCCTGCGATAGCCGTGGCCGCCGCCGCCGCGCTGGTGCCGGCCAGCTGGCGCCGGGCGGGCGCGGCGACCTTCGCGCGGGCGCGGTGGGCCTGTTACCTGCTGGCCGGCGGTGTTGCAGCCAACGTGGCCGGTGAGTACCTGGTCGTCGTCCTGGTGGCGTGCGGACTGGCGGAGTGGCTGGTCACTCGCCGCGCCACGGCGAGTGAGGCCGGGGGCGCCGATCAAGCGAAGCGGCCAGGCGCCGTGCTGATCCCGCTGGCGGCCAAAACGCTCACGGCCGGTGTCTTCGGATCGCTCGCGTGGGTGGCCCTCAAGGTGGGCGCCCTGTCGTTCGGGGGCGGTTTCGTCATCATTCCGCTCATGCAGCACGACGCGGTGCACACCTATCACTGGATGACAACCGCGCAGTTCCTCGGCGCGGTGGCCCTGGGCCAGGTGACTCCCGGCCCGGTTGTGCTGACCGTCGGCGTGGTCGGCTACGCGGCGGCGGGTGTGGCCGGGTGCCTGCTCGCGGCGCTGATCGCGTTCGCGCCGTCCTTCGTCTTCGTGCTGGCAGGCGGCCGGCATTTCGAGGCGTTCCGGCGCAACGCCACGGCAAAGGCCTTCCTCGGTGGAGCCGGTCCCGCGGCAATCGGCGCCATCGGGGGCGCAGCGATCACGCTCGGACTCGGGCTGACCCAGCTCTGGCAGGTCGGCGTGCTGGTGGCGGCCGGCCTGTGGCTCCTGCTTCTGCGCCGTGGTGTGGTCGCCGCGATCCTGGCCGCGGCAGCGATCGGCATCATAGTCGCGCTGGCGGGCGGCCCGGTGTAAGCGACGGCGGTCAGGCGGCGACGCCGATCCGGCGCAGCAGGTCCGCACGCAATGCGGCTATGTCGGTGCCCGACTCCGCGAGCACATTCAGCGCACCGTTGTCCCTCTGGTCGAGGATGCCGAGCAGCAGGTGACCGGACGATATCTCCGGGCTGCTGAGCTGCTGCGCGTGGCGGACCGCCCTGGCGAGCGACTGCCGAGCGTCCGTGGCGAAAGGCAGCCTGGCCCGGCCGCGCCGCGCCCGGTCGAGTGCGCCGGGCCCGAAGCTCGCGTCGGTGGCGCGGCGCACGGCATCCAGATCGATCCCGAGCGTCGCCAGCGCTCCGGCGTCCAGACTGCCCGGCGCCCCATCAGTGCCGCGCGGGAGCCGGGTCCGCAGCGAATCGAGGTCCAGGCCGGCGGCGGTGAGTGCGTCGGAAGCTGGTCCTGGCTGACGCAGCAAGCCCACCATGATGTGCTCGCTGCGGATCTGATCCTGACCGGCCCAATCCGCCTCCTGGCGTGCGTCGACAACCGCCTGCCGAGCAGCAGTGGCGAATCGCTCAAACATCGGTCCCTCCCGTGCCCCGTCGTCCCCGGCGCGGCGCACCCGAGCGCCGACTGGCCGGAACCCCGCTGTACTTCTTGTGCACTGCCTGCTTGCTGATGCCGAGAAACACGGCGATCTCAGCCCACGACCAGCCGCGCTCGCGGGCGTTCTGAACTTGCAGGGTCTCCAGACGCTCGGCAAGCTCGCGTAGCGCCCGCGCCGCCCGCAGTCCAGCAGCCGGGTCCGGTCCGCTGGCCGCCTCGGCCAGTGCTCCCTCGTTCGCCATAGTGTCAATATAGGTTGACGGTGAGTACGTGTCAACACTAGTTGACGCAGACTCAATGGTTCCTTCCGTTCGCTCACCAGTCGCCTGCCAGCCCGTGGGCCGCAGGCGCCGCGCAAGGCTCGCCAGATACCGTGCGATCGTGACAGCGAAGCGCGTGATCTTCGTGTCGGATACTCATCTGTCGCCGGACGCCCCGGAAGCGCAGGAGAACTGGGCTGCCGTCGTCCGCTATGTCGCCGCAGCTACTCCTGACCTTGTAGTTCACCTGGGCGACCTGAGCCTCGACGGCGCACGCAACGCTGCCGATCTCCATCACGCACGCGGTCAGCTTGAGATGCTGCCGGTCCCGTGGACGGCGGTTCCCGGTAACCATGACATCGGCGATAACCCGCGCCCGGACGCGCCCGAGGAACTGTCGGTGACCGAGGCTCGCCGCCAGCGCTGGCGTGACGTTGTCGGCGCGGATTACTGGTCTCTGGTCATCGCAGACTGGACCCTGCTCGCGGTGAATGCGCAGCTCGCCGGTTCAGGGCTGGCGGCTGAGGCCAGCCAATGGTCCTGGCTTGAGGATCAGCTGCGTAACGCCGCACCTGGCCAGCGGATCGCGCTGCTCGCGCACAAGCCGCTCACCGCCACCGAGGCTGAGCTTGCCGCCGCTCCGCCGTACCGGTTCTGGCCTGCGGCTTCACGGGAGCGTCTGAGCCACATGTTCGCGGGTCGGCCGCCGGCCGTGTTCGTCAGCGGTCACGTGCACCAGTCACGGCAGCTTCGCCTCGACGGGACTTCTCACCTCTGGGTGCCCACGACCTGGGCAGTGCTCTCTGATATCGCGCAGCCTGTGCTCGGCGCGAAACGGTGTGGCGTGCTGTCGATGACTTTCGAGGCGGGTCAAACGCCGCAGCCGCAGTTTCACGAGCCCGATGGCATCAGGCAGCTGACGCAGAACATCGACATCCCTGATCCCTATCAGGGCCGCTGACCCCGCTGGGGCGTTGTCTGCCCGACCTCGATCAGGTGTCCGTCAGGATCGCGGATATAAGCGCGGATCTCCCGACCGTGATCTTTGGGTTCGGTGAGGAACTCGGCGCCCCTCGCCGACCACTCGGCGTAGGCGGCTGCAATGTCGGCCACCCTGAGGTTGAGGAACGCGCTGGTCTCGGCCGGGTTGCGCGGGGTGGTGAGCGTCACCGTCGGCTTGTCATCCGTCGGGCCGCCCCCCACGTTGAGGATGAGCCAGCTGTTGGCCAGCCTCAGAATGACCGGGTCGCGTTCCAGCACCACCGTTGCGCCGAAGACTGTCTGATAGAACTCACGGGACCGGTCCTGATCTGAGACCACCAGGAAGTGGGTCACCACAAAGCCCGATACCGGGGCGGGAAAGTCGTCCTGGCTCACCTGACACCTCCGCTAGCAGGAAGAACCTCGGGTCGCTTCGTCGGTACCCGCTGGCGGGCAGGTCGGCACGCAGCCCCGTCGGCGAAAATCGCAGTCGCCGCGGCATGGACATGCTGCCAGGGCCAGGAGAGCCGAGAACGCCTGCTCACGTTGACGCCAAGTTTGCCGCCCATTTACTTGCGCTCTGCAAACTGTGCGGGCGGGAGCGGCAACCGATGCCGCCGAGAGTGGAGGTCGGAGCTGATGACGAGCGAGATACGGGCTGCCGCCAGGCGTCAGCGCTGGCGCATCGCGGCGCCGGTGGCGGCCGCGGCGCTGGCAGGAATGCTGGCAGCGGTGAGCGGCACCGGCGGCCCGCGGGCCC
>Ga0126373_10001561_pt1 | contig 16348 bp, 16 predicted proteins | sample PanSoiMetPlot_11_FD_92545 | JGI IMG/M metagenome (GOLD analysis project Ga0126373, IMG submission 92545) | Tropical forest soil microbial communities from Panama - MetaG Plot_11 | ecosystem: Environmental > Terrestrial > Soil > Tropical forest > Bulk soil | place: Panama | collected 2016-02-17 | reverse complement strand
GATGTCACCGAAAGCCGCGCGCAGGGCGGAACCGGGCTCGGTCTGGCGCTGGTCAAACACATTCTCAATCGCCATCGCGGCCGCCTGACCATCGACAGCACGCCCGGCGCCGGCGCCACTTTTACGGTGCACCTGCCCACTGCCATCGCTCTCCCTGCGCGCTAAAAGCGCTGCGGTTTCAGCGGTTTCATGCTGTCATCCAAGTGTCATGTAGCCTTCATAGAACGGCTACGCGTCAGGCCTAACCGTCCGCCTGCTGCAGCTTTCGCCTTTCAGGGCAAGCCCCCACGATGCAGCGTTCTGACACACGGCGACTGATCGGCTCAACGCCCGCGTTAACCACATGCGGGGTTCGTCGCGCCGGATTTCATCTAGAGGAGACAGTGCAGTGAAACATCTGAGAACCATCGCCGTCGCCGGCCTGTTCGCCGCGACGATCATGCCCGCCGCCGCCGATGACATTTCCGGCGCCGGCGCCACGTTCCCATACCCGATCTACGCCAAATGGGCGGACGCCTATAAGAAAGAAACCGGGGTCGGGTTGAACTATCAATCGATCGGTTCGGGAGGCGGCATCAAACAAATCCAGGCCAGGACCGTCACCTTCGGCGCCACCGATGCGCCGCTCAAAGGCGATGAGCTCGAAAAGGCAGGCCTAGTGCAGTTTCCGATGGTCATGGGTGGCATCGTGCCGGTGGTCAATCTCGAAGGCGTGAAAGCTGGCGACCTCGTGCTCGACGGACCCACGCTCGCCAAGATCTTCCTCGGCGAGATCAAGACCTGGGACGATCCCGCAATCAAAAAGCTCAACCCCAGCGCCAAGCTGCCGTCGACCGCGATCGCGGTCGTGCACCGCTCCGACGGGTCCGGCACCACGTTCAATTTTGCTTACTACCTCGCGCAAGTCAGCGACGAGTGGAAGTCGAAGGTCGGCTATAACACTTCGGTCGAATGGCCGGTGGGTATCGGCGCCAAGGGCAATGAAGGCGTCTCCAACAATGTCGGCCAGACCAAAGGCTCGATCGGTTATGTCGAATACGCTTACGCGCTGCAGAACAAGCTGGTCTACACCAGGATGGTGAACAAGGACGGCAAGATTGTTTCGCCAACCAGCGAGGCGTTCCAGGCCGCCGCCGCCAATGCCGATTGGAATTCGGTGCCCGGTTACGGCGTGATCCTCGCCAACCAGCCTGGTGCTGCGTCCTGGCCAATGACGGCTGCGACCTTCATCCTTATTCCCAAGCAGCCACCGGACGCCGCTGCGGCGACCGCAGCGCTCAAGTTCTTTGCCTGGGCTTACGCCAAGGGCGGCAAGATGGCCGAGGAACTTGATTACGTGCCGATGCCGGCCGAGGTCGTCAAACAGATCAAGGACATGTGGGCCAAATCCATCACCGGCAGCGACGGCAGGCCGCTGCATTTGACCGCCAATTGACCACTCACCCACCAACCCGGGCGCTCCTGCGGAACGCCCGGATTCCATCCACCGGCTCGCCGCACCATCTTGTGCGAGGGCCGGTGGATCGTTTGAGTGGACGCCGCCGGTTTCCGGCAGTGGAGCGTCCTGATGAATTCGTCGCGGGGCCGATCCGTGGCTGATGTCGCACTTCAAGAACGCGCGCTGATCGCACCCGCGGCCGGAAGCAGGGCCAAAGTGCTCGACCGCTTGCGCCTGGGCGATGCCGCATTCCGGCAGCTGACGCGAGCGGCTGCCATAGGCGTGTTGGTCCTGCTCAGTGCGGTGATCATTTCGCTGATCAGAGGTTCGATCCCGGCGCTCAAGACGTTCGGTTTTGGTTTTCTTTTCAGCGAGCGCTGGAATCCGGTGACCGAAATCTTCGGCGCCTTGCCCGCGGTCTACGGCACCGTGATTACGTCCTTTATCGCCATGCTGTTCGCGGTGCCGATCGGCTTGATGATCGCGTTCTTCCTCACCGAGCTTTGCCCGCAATGGCTGCGCCGGCCGATCGGCATTGCCATCGAACTACTCGCCGGAATTCCCAGCATCATCTACGGCATTTGGGGCCTGTTTGTATTCGCCCCATTCCTGCAGGAGACGCTGCAGCCGTTCCTGATCGACACCTTGGGCAACCTTCCTTTCATCGGGCCGGTGTTCGGCGGGCCGCCTTACGGCATCGGCATGCTGACCGCGGGCCTGATCCTCGCGATCATGGTGCTGCCGTTCATCACTTCGATCTCACGCGACGTGTTCGAGGCCGTTCCGCCAGTGCTTAAAGAAGCGGCTTACGGCATTGGCTGCACGAAATGGGAAGTCACGCGCAACGTCGTGCTGCCCTATGCCAGGGTCGGCGTCATCGGCGGCATCATGCTCGCGCTCGGCCGCGCGCTCGGCGAGACCATGGCGGTAACCTTCGTTATCGGCAATGCGCACCGCATTTCCGCTTCGCTGCTGGCGCCCGGTACGACGATTTCCGCAACCATCGCCAATGAATTCACCGAGGCTGTCGGCGATCTTTACACCTCGGCCCTGATCGCGCTTGGTCTCATTCTCTTTGTCATCACGTTCATCGTGCTGGCGATTGCGCGCTACCTGCTGCTGCGCATCGAACGCCGGATCGGGTGAAGCCATGGCAGGGCAAATGGCCGAGCAGTTTCTGCAATCCCGTTACCGGCGCCGGCAGCGCCGCAACACCCTTGCCACGACGCTGGCGCTCGCCGCCACCGCTCTCGGTCTGGGATGGCTGGTGCTCATCCTCGGCGTGCTGTTGTGGCAGGGCTTTTCCGGCCTGTCGCTGGCGGTATTTACCGAAATGACGCCGCCGCCGGGTTCTGCCGGCGGGCTGCTCAATCCGATTGTCGGCAGTCTGATGCTCACCGCGCTTGCGATCGTCATCGGCACGCCGATCGGGATTCTCGCCGGCACCTATATGGCCGAGTATGGCCGCTACGACGTGCTCACCACCGTGGTGCGCTTCATCAACGACATCCTCCTGAGCGCGCCATCGATCGTCGTCGGACTATTCATCTACGAGATCATGGTCGCGCCGATGGGCCATTTTTCCGGCTTCGCCGGCGGCGTGGCGCTTGCGGTCCTGGTCATACCGGTCGTGGTGCGCACCACCGAGGACATGCTGACGCTGGTGCCGAATGCGCTGCGCGAAGCGGCGACCTCGATCGGACTGCCGCGATCCTTGGCAATCACTCGCATTTGCTATCGCGCCGCGCGCGCCGGCATGGTGACCGGCGTGCTGCTCGCGGTGGCGCGGATTAGCGGTGAGACCGCACCGCTATTATTTACTTCACTGAACAACCAGTTCTGGAGCACTAATCTCAACGCGCCGATCTCCAGCTTGCCGGTCGTCATCTTCCAGTTCGCGCTCAGCCCCTACAAGGACTGGCAGGCGTTGGCCTGGACCGGCGCCCTCATCATCACCATGGCGGTATTGGCTTTGAGCATCACCGCGCGTGCCCTGGTCGCAACGGGAAAACAGTCATGATCATGAGTGCAGCCGTCGCCGTTCCTTCCGTCGCCCATGCGCCGAGCGCGCAAGCCGGACTGGCCGACAAAGTAACGATCCGCGACCTCAATTTCTTCTACGGCGAATCCAAGGCTTTGAAATCGATCAGCCTGCCGCTGTACCAGAACAAGGTGACCGCTTTCATTGGCCCTTCGGGCTGCGGCAAGTCGACCTTGCTTCGCGTGCTCAACCGCATGTACGACCTCTATCCACACCAGCGCGCCACCGGCGAAGTCTTGTTCGATGGCGAGAATATTCTTTCACCCAAGCTGGATCTAAATCTGCTGCGCGCCCGCATCGGCATGGTGTTTCAAAAGCCGACGCCGTTTCCGATGTCGATTTATGAGAACATCGCCTTTGGCATCCGGCTGTACGAGAAATTGCCGAAATCGGAGCTCGACGGGCGGGTCGAGACCTCGCTGCGGCGCGCCGCGCTGTGGGACGAGGTGAAGGACAAGCTTAACGCCAATGGACAGAGTCTCTCGGGCGGGCAGCAGCAGCGGCTTTGCATCGCCCGCACCGTCGCGGTGCGGCCGGAAGTCATCCTGTTCGACGAGCCCTGCTCGGCGCTGGACCCGATTTCGACCGCCAAGATCGAGGAGCTGATCGACGAGTTGACCGACGACTACACGATCGTAATCGTCACCCATAATATGCAGCAGGCAGCGCGCGTTTCGGAATTCACCGCGTTTATGTTTCTCGGCGAGCTCATCGAATTCGACTCGACCAGCAACATGTTCACGGCGCCGCGGGATCAGCGCACGCAAGACTACATCACCGGCCGCTTCGGATAACGCAGATGACTGACATCACCACCAGAATCGATCACACCGCCAAGGCATTCGATACCGATCTGCAGGAAATCACCCGCAAGGTCGCCGAGATGGGCGGCCTCGTGGAGCGGCAGATCGCGGATTCCGTTCAGGCCTTGGTCGATCGCGATATCGAGCTCGGCGAGCGTGTCATTGGACTCGATCCGACTATCGACGCGCTGCAGCGCGAGGTCGAGGATAAATGCATCCTCACCATCGCGCGGCGCCAGCCGATGGCCGTCGATTTGCGCGAATGCGTCGGCGCCATGCGCGTCTGCAACGACCTGGAGCGGATCGGCGACCACGCCAAGCACATTGGCAAGCGCGTCGTTGCGCTCGACGACGACTTCTATCCGCAAAAACTGATCCGCGGCGTCGAGCACATGTCGGCGCTGGTGCTGGCGCAGCTCAAACAGGTGCTGGACGCCTATGCCGGCCGCGACCTGCAATCGGCCCTGGCCGTCTGGAATGGCGACGAACAGGTCGATTCGATGTGCGTTTCGCTGTTCCGCGAACTCCTCACCTACATGATGGAGGATCCGCGCAACATCACGTTCTGCATGCATCTGATGTTTTGCGCCAAGGACATCGAGCGCATGGGCGATCACGCCACCAATATCGCCGAGACCGTCTACTACATGGTCGAAGGCCGTCCGATTACCGACCAGCGTCCTAAGGGTGACACCACGAGTTTTCCGGCTGGCGTCCTGCAAAAATAGGAGAGCGGGATGGGGGCAAATATCCTGATCGTGGAAGACGAAGAACCGCTGACTACACTGCTGCGGTATAATCTCGAAGCTGAAGGCTACGAAGTCGACGCCGTCGCCAGAGGTGACGATGCCGATACGCGGTTGAAGGAAACCGCGCCCGATCTCATCGTGCTGGACTGGATGCTCCCCGGTCTGTCGGGAATCGAACTGTGCCGACGGTTGCGGGCGCGCCCGCAAACCCAGGCGCTGCCCATCATCATGCTCACCGCGCGGGGTGAGGAAAGTGAACGCGTGCGTGGGTTGGCCACCGGCGCCGACGACTACATCGTTAAGCCGTTTTCGGTGCCGGAGCTCTTGGCGCGCGTGCGCGCGCTATTGCGCCGCGCCAGCCCGGAACGCGTCGCGCTCGTGCTCATTATCGGCGATCTCGAGCTCGACCGCGAGAAAAAGCGCGTCTCGCGCGCCAGCCGGCCGGTGGATCTTGGTCCGACCGAATTCCGGCTGCTCGAATTTCTCATGGAGCGGCCCGGACGCGTGTTCTCCCGCGAGCAACTGCTCGACGGGGTGTGGGGTAGCGACGTTTATATCGACGAGCGCACGGTCGACGTCCATGTCGGCCGCTTGCGCAAGGCGCTCAATCGCGGCCACGCCACCGATCCGATCCGCACCGTCCGCGGCGCCGGTTATTCGCTGGACGATCGCTTCGGCAAGACGCCTTGAAATTCAGCCAAGGAGTTCTGCTGGCCGTCCTCCTGAGGTGCCGCGCCAACGGGACCGGCCCGAAGTGGCCGGTCCGATGACAAGGTCCGCGCGGGCCTCGAAGGTGTCCTTCGAGGCTCGCTTTGCTTGCACTCAGGATGACGGATCGGGCTCTGCGACCTACCGCACCGTCCGTTTGTCGCGCCGCCGGTCCGAAGGCGGCTGATACGCGACCCGCGAATGGTAGGCGCAATAGGGCAGGCCGGCGATGGTGTTACCGCCGCAGAAAAAGAAATCGCTGCTGCCGGGATCGCCGACCGGCCAGCGGCAGGTTTGCTCGTTCAATTCCAGGATGGTGCGGCGCTGGCCGATCGGGATGATGTTCTCGATCAACTCCGGTTCGGCCTCCAGTTCGTAATCGTAGGCATGCGCCAGTGCGGTATTGCCGCGGATCGACGTGCGCCTGCGCAGCATGTGCGACGGCGAGCGAGGCTTGCGCGGCCGCGGCGAGGCGCTGGAGCTGCTCTTGGCGCGGCCAGAGAGTCCGAGCCGATGCACCTTCCCGATCACCGCATTGCGCGTGATGCCGCCGAGCTCGGCCGCGATCTGGCTCGCCGAGAGACCGTCAGACCATAGCTTTTTCAGAAGCTCGACCCGTTCGTCCGTCCACGACATGCCCAACCCTCCTTGAACCAGTCGGCCAAGCTGTTGCGAGAATCCCCCCTCGCGGCCGGGCAGCGAGTCGCCGCCCAACACGCACTCAACCACAACGCTTCAGAAGACTGTCCGCCGCACGAAATGTCGTACTAGACAATCAAAAAACTACAATATGGCTGGAGTCTGGCGCAAGACTCGCGCGGTTTGCGTCCACACATTCCTGCGCGCGTGTGGATGAACTGGGTACAAATCGGGTCCGCAACGCGCAATTATCGTGTGTTGACAGTGGGGCGGGCGGAAATAGAATGCTGTTTCGTGCCGCCCGGAGAGGCGGCACATTTCATTTGAGCCGCGCTGCTTTTGTCGTTTTAAGCCGCGCCGCTTTTGAACGCGCAAGCTTTGCGAGCCAAACCGTGAGCCAGAACGTGAGTAGGGCCGAGACATCGCATCTGATGACGACTTTTGCGCGCGTCGACCTCGCCTTCGAGCGGGGTGAGGGCGTATGGCTCATCGCCACGAATGGCGAACGCTATCTTGATTTCACCTCGGGCGTCGCGGTTAACGCGCTCGGCCATGCGCATCCGCATCTAGTGGCTGCGCTTGCCGAACAGTCTCAGAAGCTGTGGCACATATCCAACCTTTATGAAATTCCCGAAGCGGAACGCGCCGCACAGCGGCTGTGCGCGGCGAGTTTTGCCGACGTCGTGTTCTTCTGCAATTCTGGCGCCGAAGCCGTGGAGGGCGCGATCAAGGCGGCGCGGAAATATCAGTCGGTGAGCGGCCATCCCGAACGTTACCGGATCATCACCTTCGAAGGCGCGTTCCATGGCCGTACGCTGGCGACGCTCGCCGCAGGCGGACAGAAGAAATATCTGGAAGGTTTCGGGCCGCCGGTGGAAGGTTTCGATCAGGTCGCCTTCAATGATCTTGCCGCGGCTAAAAAAGCGATCGGCAGCGAGACCGCGGCGATCATGATCGAGCCGCTGATGGGGGAGGGCGGCGTGCGCACGGCCGAACCGTCTTTTCTGCGGGCACTGCGCGAGCTTTGCGACCGGAACGGCCTCCTGCTCATCTTCGACGAAGTGCAAAGCGGTATGGGCCGGACCGGCGAACTCTTCGCCCATCAGCGCGCGGGTGTCACTCCCGACATCATGCCGCTCGCCAAAGCGCTCGGCGGCGGCTTTCCGGTCGGCGCGGTGCTGGCGACCAGCGAGGCGGCCAAGGGCATGACGCCCGGCACGCATGGCTCGACCTTTGGCGGCAATCCGCTGGCGATGAGCGCCGTCAATGCTACGCTCGACGTCATGCTGGCGCCGGGTTTTTTCGATCATGTAAAAAAGATCGGCATTTTGTTCAAACAGCGCCTGGCCGAGATCAAGGACCGCTACCCCGAAATCATCGCCGAAGTGCGGGGCGAGGGCTTACTGGTCGGCTTGCGCGCGGTCTTTCCCGCCGGTGAGCTGGTCAATGCGATCCGTGCAGAGAAGATGCTGGCGGTCGGCGCCGGCGACAATGTCGTGCGCTTGCTGCCGCCGCTCATCGTCAGCGAGCAGGAAATGGCCGAGGGCGTCGCCCGGCTCGACCGCGCCTGCGCGCAACTTAGCCGAAACGCCAAGGGTCCCGCCCCGCCGCGGCGCAAGGAGGGGACGGCGGGATGAAAAGCGTCCGCCATTTCCTCGATCTGATCGAGGTGCCGGCCGCCGATCTGCGCGGCATGATTGATGCCGCGCGCGCGATAAAATTGCGCCGTGATCCCAGCGAACGTCCGCTTGCCGGCAGGACGCTGGCCATGATCTTTGAACGGCCGTCAACGCGCACCCGCGTGTCGTTCGAAGTCGCCATGCGGCAATTGGGCGGCGACGCCATTCTCCTGACCGCGGAAGAAATGCAGCTCGGGCGCGGCGAGACGCTCGCTGATACCGCCCGCGTCCTGTCGCGCTATGTCCATGCCATCATGATCCGGATGCTCGATCCGAAAGCTGTCAGCGAATTGGCGCGCCATGCCACGATACCCGTGATCAACGGGCTGACGCGCCGGTCGCATCCCTGTCAGGTGCTGGCCGATGTCATGACCTTCGAGGAGCGCCGCGGGCCGATCCGCGGCCGTACGGTGGCCTGGACCGGCGATGCGACGAACGTGCTGACGTCATGGATGCACGCGGCGCAGCGCTTTGATTTCCATCTGCGGGTGGCGACGCCGGCCGAATTGGCGCCAAAGAAACCGCTGCTCGAATGGATCAAGACCTCCGGCGCCGCGATCACCATCGGCACCGACCCGGAAGAGGCGGTCAAAGGTGCTGACTGCGTCGTCACCGACACTTGGATATCCATGGGCGACCGCAACGGCGCTCGGCGCCACAATCTGCTTAAGCGTTATCAAGTCAACGGCCGGCTGATGGCGCGCGCCAAGTCGGACGCCATCTTTATGCATTGCCTGCCTGCGCATCGCGGCGAGGAAGTCACCGATGAGATCATGGATGGTCCGCATTCGGTGGTTTTCGACGAGGCCGAAAACCGATTGCATGCGCAAAAGGGCATACTGACCTGGTGCCTGGAAGCCGAAGCGGTGTGAGGGTGGTTGCGGTCCTCACAATCGCGTCGGCAGGACCTATATTGCGGCAATGAACAATCCCGATTTGAGCATCCCGGTTCGTCAGCCTGCAGCAACCAGTCTCGACGACACGATCCTTCCATTCGCGGTCAAAGCGCTTGATCTGCGCGGCCGGGTCGTGCGGCTTGGCGCGGTCGTCGATACGATTCTAACCGGGCACCACTATCCGACCCCGGTTGCCAAGCTTCTCGGCGAGGCGATCGTGCTGACCGTGATGCTCGGCTCGGCGCTTAAGATCGACGGCCGGTTCATCCTGCAAACCCAAAGCGATGGACCGGTTCGGATGCTGGTGGTCGATTTCACCGCGCCCCACAATGTGCGGGCCTGTGCCCGCTTCGATGCCGCGCGCGTCGCTGCCGCGATTGCCGGCGGCGAAGCAGCGCCCGGGCAGTTGCTCGGCCGCGGCCACCTTGCCATGACCATCGATCAAGGCCCGGATATGAGCCGCTACCAGGGCCTGGTGCCGCTCGAAGGCGGCGACCTCGAACAGGCGGCGCACGAGTATTTCACCCGATCCGAGCAAATTCCGACCCGGGTGCGCCTCGCTGTCGCTGAAGAGTTCCGGGCCGGCGAAGGCGGACCGCGCCGGCACTGGCGCGCCGGCGGCATTCTGCTGCAATTTCTGCCCAATTCGCCGGAACGCGCTCGCCGCGCCGATCTCGATCCTGGCGACGCGCCGGCAGGCACCGCGCCGCACGTACTGCCCGAAGACGAAGCCTGGGTGGAGGGCCGTTCGCTGGTCGCAACCGTTGACGATATCGAGTTGCTCGATCCAGAACTGTCGAGCGAGCGTCTGGCCTATCGCTTGTTTCACGAGCGCGGCGTTCGCGTCTTTCGCGCGACGCCGGTGGCCGCGCAGTGCTCGTGTTCGCGTCACGGCGTCGAAAACATGCTGCTCAGTTTCTCGCCGCAAGATCGCGCCGATATGGTCGAGGACGGCCGCATCACGGTGACATGCGAGTTCTGCAGCTCGACCTACGTCTTTGCACCGAGTGAAATTGCCGCCGCGAGCATGCCGGCGCCGCAGCAGTGATCGACCCCCGGCGAGAACTTGTCCGTTCACGCAAGTCATTGATTTTGTGTAGTTATCAGCTCGAGCGGGCGGTAGCAGCCGAAGCTGGGCCCGGCTGCGTAGGCGCGGGCTTTCATCACTAAGTACGGAACCAAACCGTCGCTCTGCAATTGATACCGCGGGGCGCAGCCGAGGCTGACCGCGGGGGCGGAGCGGAGGCTGTCGATGACCAAATTCCTGATCGGCGTCGCAACGGCAGCCTTGTGGTTTGCACTCTCGCACGCCGCCAATGCCGAACGGATTTGCCGCCAAGTCTGCGACAACGGCACCTGTGTGTCGCGCTGCGTCCAGCGCCCGGATTCGGAAGTGATCATTCGCGAGCGCGAGCGCTGGCGGCAACACGATCGCGGCTTTGATCTCGACACGCCGGCCGGCGATGTCGTGATCCACCGCTAGGATCGCCATCGATTAGCGTGCTCTATTGAAAAAGGGCCGCGGGCCGCGAATGGCGGCCCGCAAGCGTTTCGGACATGCCGCCGATCAATGCAACCGCCCGCCTTTGTTCAATTGATGGTGCGCTTGCCGTTGCCGCTGTCGAGCGAAAACGCAGGGATTTCGATTTCGAAATGTTCGCCCCCGGCTGTGACCATGCCGTAGGTGCCAACCATGAAACCCGAGGGTGTCTGTAGCGGCACGCCGCTGGTATATTCGAAGGTTTCTCCGGCTTTGAGCACCGGCTCCTCGCCGACAACGCCCGCTCCGCGGACCTCTTGGCGCCGTCCATGGGCGTCGGTGATGCGCCAGTGGCGGGTTTTCAGCTGCACCGTCTCGCCGCCTTTATTGGTGATGGAGACCGTGTAGGCCCAGAAGAAATAATTGTTCTCCGGCGACGAGCGGTCGGCGACGAAACGCGGCGTCACTACGACTTCAATTTTGCGGGTTACAGCGCGATACATGCGAGCGATGCGGCAATGTTGCAGCTGATTTCGCTACCACGCGCGAAGCCCAGCGCCGTTCAAGCGAGTTCCAATTTGCGGGCCGATGCCGGCGCGAAACCGAGCGGCACGGCAGGCGTGATTGAATAGCGGTCACAAGACGCTTTCTCAAGCTATACTTGCTCACTAAATTTGGAAAATCAGCGCCCGATGCAGGCTGAAGCCGGGCGCAACCGCGCAGGGCACCAGGCCAAGCGCCGTGGCGCAACGATCGTGAAGGCGGCTGTGAAGCATCTCGTATTACCCAGATTGGGCCTGACATCCGCAGCGGCGGCGGTTTCGCCGCCGGGGGGACGCGACCTGCGGCTCGATCTGTTCCGCGGCGTCGCGCTATGGCTGATTTTTCTCGATCATATCCCGCAGAATGTCGTGAACTGGTTCACCATCCGCAATTACGGTTTCAGCGACGCCACCGAAATATTCATTTTCATTTCCGGCTACACGGCCGCCTTCGTCTACGGCCGCGCCATGCGCGAACGGGGCATCATCGTCGCCAGTGCGCGAGTGCTGCGGCGCGCCTGGCAAATCTACGTCGCCCACATCTTTCTGTTCACAATCTTCATGGCCGAGATCGCCTATGTCGCGTCGACGTTCGAAAATCCGCTCTACGCCGAAGAAATGAATATTCTCGATTTCCTCAAGCAGCCGGATGTCACGATTTTTCAGGCGCTCATTCTGAAGTTCAAGCCGGTCAACATGGATGTGCTGCCGCTGTACATCATGTTGCTATTGTTCTTCCCGCCGATGCTGTGGCTTTTGATCCAGCAGCCGGCTTTGGCGCTGGCCGGATCGGCGCTCCTCTATGTGCTGGCGTGGAATCTCGATTGGAATTTGCCCGCTTATCCGAACGGGGCATGGTTCTTCAATCCGTTTGCTTGGCAATTGCTGTTTGTGTTCGGCGCCTGGTGCGCGCTCGGCGGCGCGCAGCGGCTCTCAGCGGCGCTGCGCTCGCGCGTGGTGCTGGCAATCGCTATCGCCTATCTCGTCTTCGCTTTCGCGGTTACGCTGACGTGGTACGTCGAGTCGCTGCGGCGTTTTGTACCAGTCTGGCTGAGCGATTGGATGTATCCAATCGACAAGACCAATCTCGACGTGCTGCGCTTTGCTCATTTCCTCGCGCTCGCGGCCGTGACCGTGTATTTCATCCCACGCGATTGGCCGTGGCTTAAATCGCGATATCTGCGGCCGGCGATCCTTTGCGGCCAACATTCGCTGGAAATCTTCTGTCTTGGCGTGTTTTTGGCTTTCGCCGGGCAATTCATCATCAGTGAGTGGTCGGGCGGACCCTTGATTCAGACGTTTATTAGCCTTGTCGGTATCTTGATCATGGTCGCCGTAGCTAGTCTGATATCATGGTACAAACAGATAGAAGGGCGAAGCCCCACTGGGCGGAGCAAACCGCCGGATGCAGACCTCGCGGGAGGCGAGGCATGAAATTACTCATCGCGCTTGTCGCAGCAATTGCGCTCAACTGTTTGCCGGCCTGGGGGGCGGTGGCGGAGCCGCAGCCCGAGTCTTGCGACGTGCCGGCGTCGTTTCTGGAAAGCGAAATCGATCTCAGCCGCGTTACCAATGAACTCAAAGACAGGCATCGGCTGGACATCACCGTGCTGGGTACCGGATCCTCCTCGCTTGCCGGGCCTGACGGGCCGCACTTTGCCTATCCGGCGCGGCTTGAGGAGGCGCTCAAGCAGGAATTGCCCGGCACCGAGATCAAGGTCACGGCCCATGTCCAGCCGAAGCAGACCACGGCCAACATGCTCGATAGCTTGGATAAAATTCTCGCCGAGGACCATCCAAGTCTGGTGATTTGGCAGGCCGGTACGGCCGATGCCATCAATGGCGTTGAGACCGAAGACTTCCGCACCAGCCTCGAAGACGGCATCGATAAAATTCAAGCTGCGGGCGCCGATGTCATTCTCATGAACATGCAATACAGCCCACGCACCGCTGCGATGCTGGACGTATCGGCCTATGCCGATGTGATGCGCCACGTCGCCCAGCAGCGGAACGCGTTGCTGTTTGATAGGTTAGCAATCATGCAATATTGGAACGATAACGGCACTTTCGACCTCTATGCCGCCACCAAAAAGTATGATATGGCGCGGCAAGTTCATGAGTGCATTGGCCGGGCCCTGGCGTCGCTAATTAACACTGCCGCACATCTTGACGCCGTAAGAATGCAAACGACGCGTTAATGTCTCCCAAACAAACAAAATTGGCCTGCCGCCGGCCGGCCGTCGTTGCTGCCGCCATTTTGGCGGTCCAGTTTTTTGCACTGCACGATACTGCGCGCGCGCAGATGAACGGACCGGCGACGCGGACATCGGCCGTGGTCGGGCCAAGCGCTGCCGCGAAACCGATTGTTGGGACCGCCCCTGCCGTATCAGCGACATGCACGGCGCGCGCTGAATTGGCGCGTTTCGATCGACCGCTCATTCACACGATGCGGCGCCTGGCCGAGGGCCAGCCGCTGACCGTCGTCGCGATCGGCTCATCTTCGACCGCCGGCGCGGGCGCCGGCTCGCCCGACGCAGCCTATCCGAGCCGGCTCGCCGTTGAATTGCGGGCACGGTTTCCCGGCCGCGAAATCACGGTGCTCAATCGCGGCGTCAACGGCGAAGAGACTAATAATATGATGGCGCGGTTTGCAGCCGATGTGCTGGCGGCGCATCCGCAGCTCGTGTTGTGGCAGATTGGCACCAATTCGGTGCTGCGCGATCATCCGCTCAACCCGCATGCCGTGCAACTGCACGATGGCATCGAGCGGCTCAAGGCCGCCGGCGCCGATGTGGTGCTGATCGATCCGCAATTCGCTCCGGCAGTGCTCGCCAAGTCGGAAACGCCAGGCATGGTCGAGCAGATCGCGCTCGCCGCGAAGGAAGAGGACGTCGATCTGTTCCAGCGCTTCGCCGTGATGCGCGATTGGCACGATGTGCAGCACCTGTCGTTCGGTACGTTCGTATCGCCGGACCATCTGCACATGAACGATTGGAGCTACGCCTGCCTGGCGAAACTGCTCGGCGGCGCTATCGCCGAAGCGGCAACGCGGCCGATTGCCGCCGCGTCCGTGCATCCGGCGACGATTTCGGCGAAGCCGGACGTGCACTGAGGTCGTCTCTCCTTTGCAGGGCCGATCGGGTCCGCCTCACCTCATCGCAGTGGAAAATTACTGGGCGATCGTCGGAAGTCCGCCGGCGCATTCGTATGCTTGATCGATCAAGCGTACGGCTCGCGTGCAGTCGTGCACGCTGATCGGCGGTGGCTCTCCTCGGCGCCAGTGGTCGAGCGCATCGCGCAGTGCGACGAAATAGGGTGCGGTGACGTCGGTGCCGGGGAGCGTCTCGTCGCCGTCAGCGGTAGCGAGTTTGAGAACGCCGTCCTTTATTGTCAGGATGGCGTCGCGGCCGGCGATCTTCCATTCGCCGTCAGTACCGTCACGGGGGAAGCCATTGCCGACCTCGACCGTTCCGAGAACACCGCTGGCGGAACGGAGCAATACAGAAGCGTAGTCCTCGACCGGGTGCTCGTGTGCGCGTCGGCTCAGTTGAGCGCTCGTTACCTCCGTCGGCTCGCCGGTCAAATGGAGAAACATGTCCAGCCCATGCGAGCCCAGGTTTCGCAGGCAACCACCGCCGGATTCGGCCGGATCGAGCATCCATGCACAATCCCAAGCCGGATAGCGCGGCGGGGCCGGCCGATTGATGCGAACGTAGATGTGCGACAGCGGGCCAAAGCGGTCCTGCGCGAGTAGCTCCAAGGCGCGCTTGGCGAAAGGCGCATATCGCTGAGCCAGGGGGACAGCCACGAACGCGCCGAGACGATCCGCCTTGGCGGCAACCACCTCCACCTCGCGGGCATTGATCCCCATCGGCTTCTCCATCAGAAACGGATAGCCCTGATCGAGAAGGTCGTGGGCGATTGCAGCCATCTGCCGGTGCCGTCCGAGCGCGACGACGAAATCTGGGCGGGTCACCGTCAGCATCTTCCGATAGTCTGTGTAGGTCGGCACGTTGCCGACCGCGGCCGCACGCTTGGCGGCGAGACGGGGATCGGAGTCTTGAACGGCGATCAGCTCCACGTCCGGCATGGCGATGAGGTGGCGGAGGTAAGCGGCGTCATAAACCGCATGCCAATGGCTGACCTCGATCGCGGCAATGCGAATGGTCATGTGTATCCTCGTGTCGCGCATCGTCTCCCGAAGGCCGCCCATATTGACATCTGTGGCTGTGAGAAGAGAAGCGGAAGCAGTGAGAACTAACGACGATACTTTCTAATGGTTTGAGGCTGGCATGATCGCTTGGCTTGATGACGAACCGTTGCCGTCGCGGTTCGACGATCCCGACGATTTGGACGCCTTCCTGAGTCGGCCGAGCCGGGCACTGGCCACGGATCTTGCCACAATCGACGGCGACATCATCGTGCTCGGCGTTGCCGGCAAAATGGGCCCGACGCTCGCGCGGCTGGCGCGCAATGCCGCACCCGACAAGCGGGTCATTGGCGTTGCACGGTTCAGCGAAGTCGGCGTGCGCGACAGACTTGAGGCTTGCGGCGTTGAGACCATCGCCTGCGATCTTTTGGATCGTGCCGCCGTGGCGGCGCTGCCAAAAATGCGGAACGTCATATTCATGGCGGGCAGGAAGTTCGGCGCGCAGACCGATCCGGAGCTGACCTGGGCGATGAATGTTAACGTGCCGGCGATCGTCGCCGAATCTTTTTGTGCTTCGCGTATCGTCTGCTTCTCGACCGGTTGCATTTATCCGTTCGTTCCGGTCACAAGTCGAGGCGCAAGCGAAGACACGCCGTTGATCCCGGTTGGCGAATACGCGAATTCTTGCATCGGACGCGAGCGGATCTTCGAATATTTCTCGCGACGTCACGCCACGCCGGGGCGGCTGTTCCGCCTGAACTATGCCATTGATATGCGATACGGTGTGTTGTTCGACATTGCCAGCAAGGTGCGCGATGACGAGCCGATCGACGTCGATATGGGCTATGTCAACGTGATCTGGCAGGGTGATGCCAATGCCTTGGCGCTACGCTTGCTGCGGCACGCGAGCATTCCGACAACTCCGCTCAACGTCTCTGGACCGGATATTATATCGGTCCGATGGCTTGCCGGGATGTTTGGCGAGCGGCTCGGTAAGAAACCAAAGATCGTCGGAGAAGAATCGCCGACCGCATTGTTGACCGATGCGTCCCAGGCGGCCCTTCTGTTTGGCCGCCCGCGCGTCACGATCACGCAGATGATCGATTGGATTGCGGAGTGGGTCACCAATGGTCGCCCAAGCCTCAACAAGCCGACCCATTTCGAGGTCCGCGATGGCGTCTACTGACGCTGGGCAGTTGAGACGGCTCGCCGAGGACGATATC
>Ga0126373_10001560_pt1 | contig 16352 bp, 19 predicted proteins | sample PanSoiMetPlot_11_FD_92545 | JGI IMG/M metagenome (GOLD analysis project Ga0126373, IMG submission 92545) | Tropical forest soil microbial communities from Panama - MetaG Plot_11 | ecosystem: Environmental > Terrestrial > Soil > Tropical forest > Bulk soil | place: Panama | collected 2016-02-17 | reverse complement strand
CTCCTCGGGATCTCGCCTCTTGCTTCATGGCGGGACTGGTTTGACGGACTTACTCAACGGTCATGGGAGTTTTTCAATCGGATCGCCAGGGCGGATGACTCCGCCTTCGAGTACCCGACATAACATTCCGCGGCGACCCCAGAGTTCCTTGCGCAGGCCGGGACGGATTCGCTCCATCTGGTGGCAAGGAGAGCACACTACGGTGACTTCCAGGCGCGCTTCGCCAATGCGGAGCCGCTGCCCAGCCGGCAGACCGTTCACATTCAGTCCATCGGTCGTGATGTTTTCTCTCAGCATGCCGGGTTGCAATTCCATAGCCTCAAGGCCCTCTCGATCGACGAGCAGCACCTGGCGGTTCCCGCCCGGTTGCGCATGCCAACACCCTTCCAGCCCGACGTCGGCGAGCATCTGCGCTTCCCGAAGCTCTTCCATAGGCAAGCGCTTTTTCGGCGCGCGAAACACCTTGTGCACGCTGGCCATGACTCTTCAGTTCCCACTCGCCCTCACGGTGTTCCCTTGCCGCCCGATGTCTTTGCGGTAGTGCATCCTCTCGAAGCGAATCCTTTCGGCGGCCGCATAGGCTGAACCCAAAGCCGCGTCAAGGGTTGGGCCCACCGCAGTCACTCCGAGCACGCGCCCGCCGCTCGTGACGATTTCGTTGCCGACCTGCTTTGTCCCGGCGTGGAGGACTTTCACACCGGCAATCTGCTCGGCACTGGCTAGTCCGTCGACGGGCTTCCTCGTTTGGAATTTCCCGGGGTAACCTCCCGATGCCAGCACTACGCAAGCGCTCGCACCGGGCTTCCAGCGCAGCTTGCATGCGACCAAGCTGCCCGACGCAACGTCTTGCAACACCTCCGCCAAATCGAAATCCATGCGCGCCACGATCGCTTGCGCCTCTGGATCACCCAATCGGCAATTGAACTCCAGGACCTTGGGGCCCGAGCGAGCCAGCATCAAGCCTATGTAGAGGAATCCCTGGTAAGGAATACCCTGGGCCGCGAGACCCGCCAAAGTCGGTTCCAGGATCGAGGAGACGATGCAGTTTCGCAGCTCCTCCGGCAGCAGCGCATCGGTCGAGTAGGCGCCCATTCCTCCGGTATTGGGGCCCTGGTTCCCGTCGAAAAGGCCCTTGTGGTCGCGCGTGGGAACAAGCGGCGCGTAGTTGTTCCCATCGGTCACGATGATGAACGACAGTTCGTCGCCTTCGAGTCCGGCTTCCAGAAGAATGCGCCTGCCCCCAGCACCGAGCTCGTTTTTCTCCATGACGCGCTCAATGAACTGGCGCGCTTGTTCGAAATCCTGCGCGACCAAGACGCCCTTGCCAGCGCATAAGCCGTCGGCCTTGATCACCACGGGAAATTCAACCTTCGGGAGCGCGCTATAAGCGTCCTTTGCGGAATCAAACGAGCCATACATTTTCGCGGTCGGGATGTGATGCCGCAGCAGGAATTCCTTCGAGAAGATCTTGCTTCCTTCGAGCTGCGCGGCTCGCTTCGACGGGCCGACAATAGCCCAGCCGTGCTCGCGGAAGGCATCGGCGATGCCGTCGACCAGCGGCAGCTCGGGCCCGACGACCGTCAGGTCGGGAAGGTTCTTTTCGGCCACCGCAACGAGCCCTGCGAGGTCACCCGCGTCGATAGCCACGCACTCGGCATCTCGGGCGATGCCGCCGTTCCCGGGAGCGCACCAGATTTTCTCGACACGTGGGCTCTGCTTCAGTTTCCACGCCAGCGCGTGCTCGCGTCCGCCTCCGCCAATCAGCAAAATGTTCATGGGCTGTCCTCGGGACCACTCACGTTAGACGCCTCGAACGCAGGGTGTCAAACGGACAGACAAGCCGTGCTGGTTTGTTGGAGCTCAACACCCTCCACCCTCTTCCTTGTTTGCGCCGAGGAAGCTCTGACCAAACAGCAATGACCGTGCCGCCGGGTCGGCCGCGGACAGTTTTTCATACTCCGCCACGGCTTCATCAAGCTGTTCCTCGCCTTCGGATGGCGCGGCAACGCCCGAGCCACATGTATGCCAGAACGGTCTCGCCGCCCGGGTTCTTGTATCCGTCGTAGTCCTGGCGCGCAGCATCGGCTGGCCTTGCAAGTGCAGTCGACAGAATTTCACGACGGCGTCCCGGTGCGCGGATGCCATTCTTGCGCCCATATACGTTTTTCAGCGTGCCCACATCTTCGCCCAAGCTTCTCTCTTCCATACACGCTACCTCAGGGGATGTCGCCTTTCTGCCGGGAAATGCGGGCCTTATTTTGTACACGCGCATCCTTGCCATCTTCGCTTTTTATTTGCCGCGGACCTGCGCTCTTTATACACTCTTGCTTGTGGGTCAGTGCACCCGAAATCCAGCTGCCGCATTCGGCCTCAAATATCATCTGGTCTGGTTTCTGAAGGATGGCTGTCCAGTCTTGGTCAAACCAGTGGACCAGCCTCTGGGGTGCTCACCCTCAGCATAGCCTAAAGAACTCGACATAACGATCCACAGCTTGCCGATCATGGTCCCTCCCTAGTTAGTATGAAAAATTGCTCGATCAACGCCGTCAGGCGTTGTTCTGCCGCGTTGATTGCCACCATATCATCGGGTTTGCCGCCTTTGTCGGGATGGTATTTGACAGCCAGCACCCGGCGACCCTCTTTTATGATCAGCTTCATAAAGTTGTGGATAATGGCGTTCTTGATTCGCGTTTCTTCCAGATTTCTTGGTCCTTGCTTCGCTTCTTCCGCAGCTCGTTCGGCGAATTGTTTGAATTCCGATTTTCTTTGTTCGTGTTGTTTTCTAAACTCTTCATCATTCTCTAAACGTTCTTGGTATTCCCTCTCGTCGCGCTCCAGCTCCGCATCCCGTTGCGCCAACCAGACTGCATCCTTGAGGCTTTCGTTCAACTTCTGCTCGTATCGTTTCGCTCGCCGCTCAACTTCGTCCTCGTTCCCTATGCGCTCGCGTTCATTCTTCCGACTCTTCCAGCTTCGGATTGTGCCCGGCTTCAATCCCAAAGAACGGAGATACTCGTGCCAACCTGCGATCTTGTTGATAGTTTCCCCGCCGTCATATCTACGCTTCGCTTCGTCCAACAAAGGTAATAAGCGCACACGAATCTCAGCAGCGGCTTTTCGACCCAGGATGCCCAATTCGGTGAGGCTGCTTTGCACCTGATAGTGGAGCTCTTCCCCCGGAAGGTGTTGCAATGCAACACTGCCCTTAGCCGACTGACAGGTTGCCCTAATATTGGTCTTCATGCTAACTCTGCCTTTAGGTTCTCAATGAAAGTGTCTAGGTCTTCGCTGAAGAGCACATAATGCCTTCCGAGCTTATAATCCGGAACCTGCTTTGAGCGGATCAGTATTTCCACATACCAAGGCCACGGAGCCCAGGTTCTCCCTCTCGAGAACCAGCTCCCCGAGGCTTGCGAGCTCTACAACGCCGCCCTTCAGGAACGGCGCGACGCCTGGAAAGTGTGCCGCAAGAGCGTCAACGCGCTGCGCCGACTGGATAAGACCTTCCAGCCGTTCGTCGCCAGGCTAAGACAGGGCAAGTAACCCGGCTTCCCGCGCTTCCGTTCGTTCCGGCGGTACGACAGTATCACCTTTCGCTCCTACGGCGATGGCTGCCGATTGCTCGATGACGGCAATTTGCGTATCCAGCGCGCTCGTCTGATCAAGGTCAAGCTGCACCGGCCCGTCGAGGGTGAGATCAAGACCGTTACGATCAAGCTGGACGTGAACCACTGGTAGTTATCTTTCTCCATCGAGCGGCACACCCGTCGCGTTGCCGGAGTCACCCGAGGAGATCGCCCTCGATCGCGGACTGGACAGCTTTGTCGCTCTTTCGAATGCGAGGGAGCCCGCCAATCCCCGAGACCTCATGCCCGGGTTGGCCCACCTGCGCGGCCTTCCTGGCCAAGGCGTACCGTAAGATCAGAGACCAGCCTGCCGCCCCACATCATCATCTCAACGACAGGCTGGTGGAACGCTACGGGTTGATCGCGGTCGAAGACCTCAACATCCAGGGACTTTCGCGCGGGATATTGGCCGGCCCGGTCCACGACGCCGGATGGAACTCTTTCTTTGCCAGACTGTCGCACAAGGCCGCAAGCGCCGGGCGAGAGATGATGAAGGTGGATCCGCGTGGAACCAGCCAAGTGTGCGTATGTGGAGCGGCCGTGCCCAAGACGCTTGCGGACCGGCGGCCATGCATGTCCTGTATGCGGGCGGGTTGTCAGCGCCTCGTAACGTGGTCTCCGCGCAGGTCATGCTCGAACGCGCCTGGCTCGGGCGTTCGCGTCATAACGGAGAGGATGTCGTCTCTCGCACGCGGCGGGAAGCCGTCGCCTTTCAGGCGACGGAGCGATCACGGAACTACCTGGTGCCGGCAGCGCGAATAGGAATGGTTACAGAAGCGGAAGCGGCATCCGAGGAAGCCAGCATATGGCAGCGCCCGTCGAAGATCCCGCCTGGGTCGATGACCATGCAGGGCGAATGCACTTCTCCGGTTACTACGCCCCTGGCCTGAACCTCCACGCGACCCTTAGCGAAGATCACCCCATCGAAGCGGCCGGAGATGACCACGCGGTTGCCTTCGATCTGGCCTTCCACTTTAGCGCCGTCGCCGAGGACGACGGTCTGCTCCGAGATGATGTTGCCCTTGACATTGCCATCGATGCGGAACGTGCCGGTGACCGTCAGCGTTCCTTCGAGGGTTACACCCTGATCGATGAATCCCGTCCACTCTTCACTGCTTGTGCTTTCTGTCGCGTCGCCGTTCTTGTTGCCGGTAGCCCACTTCCATGGCATTTCGAGTTCTCCCGCAAGCTTCATGATAGTTCTACTTTCAACCGCGGAGAAAAACAAGTCAACGCGACCGAAGTACGGGTTTGTCGAACTAAGGACTGCACGGACGGACAGTGGTCGCGAGGGCAATCCTCGAGCCAGCTCTTCTGACGACTCCCCCGCCGACGACGAAACCGAGCTCCGGCAATCGAGCTGGGGATCCGCCTACTTCATTAACCGATCGTAAAGCCCCATCAACTGCTTGTCGTCGTAATACTCGACGACCAACTGCCCAGGTCGTATCTTCGTCCGTTGCCGTAAAGTAATTCTCGTGCCCAGGTGCCGTTGCAGCTCTTCGATCGCGCTTTTGATGTTCGGGTCGAGGCGCGCCGGGGCTGGCGGATGAGGCTGCTTTCCCTGTGCGCGTCGCGCCGCCAGCTTTTCAATCTGACGCACGGTCAAAGCTCCGCGCGAAGCGCGGTGTGCATAGCGCATGCGCAACTGCTGCTCGGGAACCGCGAGCAGAGCACGGCCGTGTCCGGCCGAGAGCTTCCCCTCCTCGATCCACTCCTGGATCTGCTTGTCGAGTTTGAGCAGCCGAACGGCGTTCGCGACCGTCGCGCGGTCCTTCCCGGTCCTCTCGGCGACGGCGTCCTGCGTCAAGTGAAATTCGTCCACCAATCGCTCGAACGCGCGCGCCGCTTCGATGGGATTCAGATCCTCGCGCTGAATGTTCTCGACGAGCGTCATTTCGAGCGCCAGCTCGTCCGGGACCTGCTTAACGATGGCCGAGACTTTGGTCAGCCCGGCGCGCTGCGCTGCCCGCCAGCGGCGCTCGCCAGCAATCAGTTGAAATCGCGAGCCGATCGGCCGCACGACCAAAGGTTGAATGATTCCGCTGGTCTTAATGGAACGCGCCAGCTCGTCAAGGGCTTGCTCGTGGAATTTCGTGCGTGGCTGATACGGGCTGGGCTCAATCAGGTCAATATCGATTTCCTGCGGACCGCCTTGCGTGGCTTGGCCGGCGGGTGCCGCGGCGGCGGGCGCGGTGGCTTGAGGCTGAATCGCTGGCGGCGCCGGCTCGGACCTTTTGCCTTCAAGTTCCCGTATGAGCGCTCCGAGTCCCCGTCCCAGTGCGTTTCTCGCCATTAGATATCACCTCTTTTGCAAGATGCGTGTAGCCTTCGGCCCCTTTGCTATGCGGGTCATAGAGAATGATGGGTTTGCCGAAACTTGGTGCTTCTGCCAGGCGTACATTGCGAGGAATGATGCTCTTGAAAATCTGCTGCCCGAAGAAAGTGTGCAGATCGTTCGCCACTTGGCGCGAGAGCGTGGTTCGTTCATCGTACATCGTCAGGAGAATGCCTTCGATCTCTAGGTTGGGGTTTAGAGTCCGGCGGATGCGCATCAAAGTATCTAGTAGTTCTGATACACCTTCCAGGGCAAGATACTCGCACTGAATGGGAACGAGAACCGAGCCTGCGGCGCACAGGGCGTTTAACGTCAGCAGGTCCAGGGCGGGCGGACAATCCATGATAATAAAGTTGTACTTGGCTTCCATGGCCTTGAGCGCCCCGCGCAGCCGGTATTCCCGTTCTTCCGCCGAGACCAGTTCGACCGCAGCTCCGGCGAGGTTCTTGTCGGCAGGGATGACGTCCAGTCCCTCTACTTGCGACTTTTGGACGATTCGGTCGAAGGGCTCGTTCGAAATCAAGGAGTGGTAGAGGGTACGGCGGGAAGGATCTTTCGCAAAACCGATCGCCGCCGTCGTATTTGCCTGGGAGTCGCAATCGACTAGAAGTGTGGGCTGGTGGGCCGCAGCGAGACATGCGGAGAGATTGACCGCCGTGGTTGTCTTTCCGACGCCACCTTTTTGGTTGGCAATTGCGATGATGCGCGCCACGGAGTCCTCGCCAGCGAAAATCTAGCAAACGAGCTGACGGGTTGCAAGTTGTTTCACATTGGACGGAAAAGTCGAGGGGATGGGAATCTTGAGGAGACCATTGGTTGGCAAGTTCGAACTTCAGAGCGAGAGTGGGCTGCCGGGCTGTGGCTTCAGTTCCGCGCTCGATGCTCCGACGAGTTCGGGGGGGGCTTCGCCGTGGGGTCGAGGCCGCGCATTGGGACTGACACTCTCACGTCATTTGTTCACCGGGCGCCTTGCTCGAATGTTCCACGTGGAACACTTGACGACTGAGCCGCCGGACGACATATCGCTCGGACGAAACTAACCTGGTCATCCGGAACCGACACTTGTCTCATCTGCTCGGCGGACTCTCCACTCGAATGTTCCACGTGGAACACTTGACGAGTAGGCGTGCCTCGACGAAACCTCGCACCGGCGAAAAACCATGGGACTACATTCCTAACCGACACTCTCCCGTCACTTGCTCGGCGAGCGCCCCTGCTTGATTGTTTCACGTGGAACGTTCTTGACCGAGCCAGGAGCAGTCAGAGCACTTGGCAAGAGCGATCAACCGTCGGAAGTTCGCCGCAGCGGAGGGTCGCCGATTCTGGCAACAAAAGTGTTCCACGTGGAACACTCCCCTGCAGATCCGAATCGCCGAGCGCCCGAGGGAAGACTCTCGAGGTCCGTCGATGGATCAAGGATTGCGCGCTCCTACAAGGAGGACGCGCCGCAGGGAATGTGGCACGGGGATCGGCTCGCGCCATTCCCACGAGGAAATCTTTCGAATCTCAGCCAGCTCTTGAGACCCAATCCACAGGACCACTGCTTTGGTTCCGAGTTGCTCCGAGTGCGCCCACTCCAACAATGAGCCGTAATCCCCGACGGCCCGGGAGCAGGCGAAATCGAGCGGCGCAATCTCCTCCCCAAGCTCTTCGTACCGTCGCACCAGCACCTGGGCGTCTCGGAGCCCCAGCACGCGAATGACTTCCGCCAGGAAGGCGGCCTTTTTGAGATTCGACTCGATGAGGAAAACCTGCAAGCCCGGGCGCACGATTTTGAGTGCCAAGCCTGGAAACCCGGCACCAGTACCCACGTCGGCGAGCCGACCATGCTCGATCGGCACGGAGAAGCCTGCAAACATGCTCTCGCAGAAGTGCCGGTAGAGGATCTCGACTGGATTGCGAATCGCCGTTAGGTTGACCTTGTCGTTCCAACTCAGCAGAATTTTTATGTAGTCTTGAATTTGCAGGACTTGCTCGTCGTACGCAGGCAGTTTGAACTCCTCCAGTGCACGCCGAATGACCGCCATAGAAGGAGGCGCTGGACTGACTGTTGTCATAGTACTATTACTCTCACCGTGGACGCAAACTTACTCTCTTTGGGAGTCCACTGCCGCTCGCACGAGATACCGCCGACCGGCCACCCCGGCCACCACGTCTACGGCGGCATGCCAGAAAACTGCGGGTACTAAGCTATTGTACGCCAATCGGCTCACTCCGAGCAGCAAACCCACGACAAAGGTCATCACCATTCCTCCTGTCCCCTGGTAGCTGTGGGCCAGGCCAAAGAGCAGCGACGAGCCGAGCACAACGAGCCAGGCCCCGAGCCCCGCGCTCGACAGGGCACCCATCACAAACCCGCGATACAGGAACTCTTCGCAAAGCCCCGCGGTGGTGGCGAGCGCCACGTAAGGAAGAAGCTCCACGGCGGACTGCGGCAGAATGCGCTCGGCGACCGCCTGCATCACACCGCGCGACTCCGCAGGAATGCGCCCGACGCGGCGCAGGTTCAGCCACTGAAGGCCACCCATCACCGCCGCACCCACAACCCCGGCGATCACTAGCCTAGTTCGCCCTTGCAAGACCAAGCCCAGCTGCCGCCCGCTATACCCATGCACCCAAGCGCGCCATCCCACGACGGCAACAGCCAGCCACTGAAAGGCGATGGTCGACGCATAAAGGACCAGCCGCTCGATCGAGCTCACCTGCGGCATGGCGAGCAGCTTCTTCATGCGCGCGCGACCGCGCCAGGGCAACAGTACACCGAGAGCAAAGAAGATCAGCCAGAAGTCCCACGGCATCGGGAGATAAGAACACTTTCTGCCCGCTTGGCGCAAGGGAGGAAACCTCAAACGCACTCAACAGTGCGGCGTCTCGCGAACGACGCTCGGGCGGCGTCGTCAGCTTTCCGAAACGGAGATCCATTTTGGCGCTCCACGTTTTGTCGTTGGTGGCTCTCGCGGTGTAACGAAACGACCTTGCTCAACTGGGACAGCAGGCAAGCACAAACGGCGCGACCTCGCTATAATCGAGAGCGAGGTGCGGCTTGACGCAGACCGTGAAACTGACGGCGATGGTCAAGGCAGCGGGTTGAGCGGCGAAACTGAGTCCCAGTTTGCTGGACTCCGTTTTGCGCGGCTTGCCGCGCGCCAATGATCCGAACGTGCTCGTTGGCTTTGAAACCAACGACGACGCCGGGGTGTATCAACTCGGTCCGGAAATGGCGCTCGTGCAAACGGTCGATTTCTTCACGCCAATCGTGGATGATCCGCACACGTTTGGGCAGATCGCCGCAGCCAACTCCTTGAGCGACATTTACGCCATGGGCGGCAGGCCCATTTCCGCGCTGTCTATCGTGGGCTTTCCCGACAAGGGAGATCCGAAAATTCTCGAGCAAATCTTACGCGGCGGCCATTCCAAAATGACGGAAGCGAACTGCAGCGTCATCGGCGGTCACTCGATTCGAAACGACGACATTCAGTTCGGCTATGCGGTCACGGGCTTGATTCATCCGCAGCGGGTTTGGCGCAATGTAGGCGTGCACACCGGCGACGTCCTGCTGCTGACGAAATCCTTGGGGACGGGCGTGCTCTCGACAGCGCTCAAAAAAGATGCCGCGGCGGCCGCAGATCTCGGAGCAGCTGTGGCTTCGATGTCGGAGCTGAACCGCCGTGCCTCTGAGGCGCTTCAGAAATTCGAGGAGAAGGCTCAGGCCGCCCACCCGGTTCATGCCGTCACGGACGTTACCGGATTCGGTTTGCTCGGGCACGCGCGAGAAATGGCGCTCGGAGATCGCGCCCGAAACATCGAAGCCGTTTCGCTCGAAATCGACCACCGAGCGATCCGCTATTTGCCCGGTGCGGAACGAGCCGCGCGCGACGGCCTGCTCCCCGGCGGCTTGAAAAATAACCGGGAGTTCCTCGGTGATTGCGCAGGCTTCGCGGAATCCGTTCCCCAGGAATTTCGCGATCTGCTCTTTGATCCCCAGACTTCGGGCGGCCTGCTCGTTGCCGTCGCGCCGGAATTTGGCAACCAGGCGCTAGCCGTCCTCGACCACGTCGGTGTCGCTGCCCGGCGCATCGGCGTGGCCATTCCAAAAGGCAAGCCGCTGATTTCCGTACAATGAGTAGGGACTCTCAAATCAAAAAGGCAGATCTGCTGCCTCAGGCCGTGGAAAAGGACGTGAGGGTCGTGTTGGCGGTTCGGTGGGATGGGATGACATCTCGTTAGCCTGACGCAAGGATCGGAACCAGCCCGGGAGGAGAAAGGGACGGGTTTGAAAAAAAAGCCCCACGGCACATGGACACGATTACGCACGGAATTGCGGGAGCGCTCATTGGCAAGGCCATTTTGGGTGGCGAGGATCTGTTTGGTCCATCCGCTCCTGCCGCGAGCTCAGGAGAAAAGAGCGGGTCGCAAAACCGGCAGCTGTGCAAAGTGACCCGCGGCCGCATCGTTACTTGGGCGCTGATGCTCGGTGCGATTTTTCCAGACTCCGATGTCCTTCGCGATCTTTTCTCGCACGACCGACTGCTTGTCGTCACCTGGCACAGGAGCATAACGCATTCGCTCGTGATGCTTCCGCTTTGGGCGATGCTGCTTGCGGGACTCACGCGCGCTCTCGCGAGCTGGCGCAAATGGGAGGCACCTTCATTTGCCGCATCGAGTGGAATCTATGCTGTCGGCATTCTGAGCCACATCTTGCTGGACTTGGTTACTTCCTTTGGCACCATGATTTGGTCGCCGCTCAAATGGTCGCGTCCCGCCTGGGACCTGCTGTTTATCGTCGACTTCACCTTCACAGGCATCCTCCTCGTTCCACAGATGCTCGCATGGGCTTATTCGCATCCAGGGAAAATTTGGCCTCGGGCGCTGGGCACCTGGCTCGTGTTCATGCCGGTTCCGGTGCTGGTCGCCCGCCTCGCCGAGGCAGTGGACGCGCCGATTTCGGGACAAACGGTTTTGGGCGCGATGACGGCAGTCACGGCGGTCTTTCTTTTGCCCGCCGTTCGTGGTTGGGGCCTAAGAGTTCGACACAGCCGGTGGAACGGTGCGGGCTTTGCCGCGGCATTGGCTTACGTCGCGCTCACCTTCTTTGCGCATCGCGTGGCGCTCGCGCGAATCCACAGGTTCGCCGATCTCGATCATTTGCAGGTCGAATCGATTGGCGCACTTCCGCTTCCACCCTCGCTTTGGCATTGGGACGGGTTGGTGCGGTCGGAGCGCGGTGTCTACGAGCTGCGGATGGACCTCGGCGACCCGTCGGCGAGCGACACCGACTTGCTGGCGCGCGAGCATCGTTATTATCCCGATGCGCAACCGAATTCCTACATTGAGGAAGCGAAACGCTTGCCGGAGGTCCAGAAAGTACTGTGGTTCGCGCGCTTTCCGGTCACCCGTTTTCACAAGGAGGGCAGCGAGGCCATCGTGGACATCCTCGACGTTCGATTCTCACGCACCACTACCGGCCGCCCGCCGGCCTTTACCTACCGTGTTCGCTTTGGGGCGGACGGCAGGCTGCTTTCCCAAGGCTGGGCGACACGTTAAGCGGATGGAATACTAACGAGCGGGTGGTTTGCTGTCCGCTGGATGAATGACCACCTGGCGGTCTTCTCCCATGCCCACGCTTTGCGTGCGCACGCCGGGAATGTCCTTCACCGCCAAGTGCACGATGCGGCGCTCGCGCGAGGACATGGGATTCAGGCGGAAGGGCTGCTTGGTTTGCAGTACGCGTTCCGCAGCGACGCGCGCGGTCATTTTCAATTCTTCAAAACGCAGCGCCCGGTAGCCACCGCTATCGATGTGAATTTTCTCGTGGTAGGCAGGTTCGAGCCGCAGCGCCTTGAAGGCCAGGTGTTCGAATGCCTTCAAAACGTCGCCGCCTCGCTCCAACAAAATTTCCTTGTCGCGCCCATCGAGATCGGCGAGCACCTCCGCTTCGCCTTCTGTGGGAGCGCCGTCTTCGGAAGCGGCGCGCACGTTGACGTTCAAGTCGAGGCCAGAAGCGCTCACGATGCTTTCAAGAAACTCCCTGAGCGCCTCGGCGGTGGCCCGCCGGTCAAGCTTTCCGTCTCGAACCAGTTCAAGGGGCATAGGCGTCTTATTTAAAATGGTGCTCCCGGCTTCCGGACTCACCCTGCCTTTACAACCGTGCGCTCGGCCGCCGGCCTGCTAGGATTGCTTCCCATTCTTGACGCGCGCGGGCTTGCCCGGAGCGGGCAGCGGATGCTGCCGGTTCAAATACCACTGCTGCGCGATCCCCACCACGCTGCTGGTGAGAATATACACCGCCAGGCCGCTTGGATAGGGAATAACCATAAACATGGCCGCCATGCCGATGGGCATGATCTTCATCATGGTTTGCTGCTGCGGGTCCGTGGCGGTCATGGGCGTCATCTTTGATACGAGATACATCGACAAACCCATCAGCAACGGCAAAATGTAATAGGGATCCTTTGCCGACAAATCGGTAATCCAGCCGAACCAGGGCGCGTGGCGCAGTTCGATGGTCCCCTGCAGAGCGCGATACAACCCAAACCAAATCGGAAACTGCAAGAGCTGCGGGATGCAGCCGCCCACGGGATTGATGCCCTCACGGCTGTAGATGGCCATCACTTCCTTGTTCATGTCCGCCTTGCGCGGATCGCGCATGGAATACTTCTTGTATTTTTCCTGAATGGCTTTGATTTGCGGCGCCACGCGCTGCATCTTCAGTGTCGTTTTGTACCCGGAGATGCGTAGCGGGAAAAGCAGCATGTTCAAAATCAGCGTGAGGACGACAATCGCCCATCCCCAATTCGGAATGTAGTTGTGCAGCCACTTCAATCCGTGGAACAGGGGCTCGGCAATGAACTCGAGCCAGCCGAAATTGACCAGCCCCTGGAGCGGTGGGTTCATCTTTTTCAAGTCGTCGTAATCTTTCGGCCCGACATAGACGCGCAGCGCGAGAGGGCTCGCTGAGGAAGCCACGGCGGCTTCCGGCACGGGTTCGGGAGTCTCCTGCTCGCCTACCTTCACGTTGTGCCAGGTCTTCCAGTACCGCGTCTCAAGCGTTCCCGGAGCGGAGCCGTTTGGCGGAAGAAACGCAGCGGTAAAGTAGCGGTCCTCGATGCCAACGTAATCTTTCCCGCCCTGCCAGAGACCAGGGCCCCACTTGTCGATGCCCTCGAGTTTCTTGTGCGGATAATTCGTGATTCTTCCGCCTTCGCTGTAGTATGTCGTGACGCTCTCGACGGGCGCGGGATTTGGGGCGACTGTTAAATCGCCGAACCCGCCTAGCCATCCCAATCCCGCTTTGATGGTAGCGCCGTTCAGCCTGGCGGAGGTTTCCACACGCACGACGTAGCTATGATCGAAGTGAAGGTGCTTGGTGACTTCGAGATGCCCGTCGCTCCAGACCAACCGCAAATCCACAGGCGCTCGGAGCGGGTTTGCAGGAAGAACGGCATAGTTCTCAGGTTGCTTTTCCGCACCTGAACCCGGCTCCGGGACCCAGGCTCGATAGAGCCCGCCGTTCGCTGCGGTTTGCAGTTGTTCATCGTCGAGAATCAGGGCAAACGGCCAGCCACCGGTTTGCTGGGAAGCTTCAGGGTGCACCAAGTCGAGCACACGCGGAGGCTTTGCGTCATCGAGATATTTCTTGAGCCTCCAGCTCTTGATCACGGCGCCCTTGTTCGAAATCTCGACGCGATAAAGGTTGTTCTCGATGGTTATCGTGCGTTCCTCAGAATCGCTGATTCGCGGAACGTTCGCCGGCGCCGCGGCAACTGCGGCTGATACCGGCGCGCCCTCGGAACCTTTTCCCTCCGAGGAACCAGCTGTAGAGGGAGCGGAACTGGCAGGAACTGCCGGAATCGGGCGGTTCGCGCGCGGGGGTTGCAGGGGCGGCTTCGGCCCATAGTATTTTGCCCAAACCAGAATCACCAGAATCGACAGCAGCGACGCCACCAAGATTCGCAATTCGGGCGTGAACTTGTCCTTTTGGCCAGGCACGTTCAAGAATGCACCTCATGCGGAACCTCGCGAGACGGGGCTGCGACGGTTGCGGCGCGCGCCGCCGCGTCCCAAGTTTCCGGAACCGGGTCGTAGCCGAACTTGCGCGAAAGCGGATGGCAACGCAGCAGTCGCTTCAGGCCCAGCCAAATTCCCCGCCCCGCGCCAAAGCGAGCAATCGCTTCGTAGGCATATTGCGAGCAGGTGGGATGAAAACGGCAGTTCCCCGCAAATAAGCTGGATAGATAAGTTTTGTAGAACCTAAGTGCCAAAAGAGAGATGTGCACCGGCAGCGACTGTCGGAAGGAGTTTAGTTCGTCCTCTTCTGTTTCGAGCTTCGCCATCTCTTGTTCGCTCACTTGGTTGCCTGCCCGGCGCTCTCGAGCAGCCGCAGCAAATCCGCCGTCAGCTCCGCAAACGGCGCGTTGGCCACCGCGCTCTTCGGATGAATCACGATATCCCATCCCGCGAGCATCTCCCTGCGGTGGCAGCGCACGATTTCGCGCAGGCGCCGCCGGATGCGGTTGCGCTCGACCGCGCCGCCGAGCGCCTTCTTGATGCTGACGCCAAAGCGGCTTTGGGGCAACTCGTTGGCGCGCAGGAAAACTGTGAAATAGGAACTCGAGCGGCGCCTTCCGGCGCGGTAGACGGCGTCAAATTCGCCAGGCCTTACCAACCGCACCTCACGCGGAAAGGTCATCCCCTTTTTGCCCGCAGGGCGGGGCATCGCCGGGTTCCCGGCCCTACTCAGGGGTGAGCCGATGGCGCCCTTTCCTGCGGCGCGCCGCCAGCACTTTGCGGCCGCCTTTCGACTTCATGCGCGCGCGGAAGCCGTGCGTCTTGGCGCGGCGACGGCGGCGCGGTTGATAGGTGCGCTTTGGCACAGCAATCCCCCTTTGCACTACGCAACGTCGCGGTGGTCCGTTTCACCCGCGGTGCGGACAGCCTCACTCGTACCGTTCCAACTGCATCCAGTTCCTCGGTGATCTGGCTCTTCGGATTCAGTTGGAGCGGCACTAGCCCTTTCTTCGGCTGGTTTCGAATTCCTTAGTGTATTCGACCCTTGCGCGCACGGTCAAGATAAGGTGAGGTAGCCTCCAGTACCTTTGAGGGTCGAGAATGCGCTACCCTATGAGGAGCATCACGAATTTTGCGTAAATTCTGCGAAGCTCCCTTGAGCGTAATACGCCTCAATACGGCCGTGAAGGTGGACGCTAAGGCTGCCCCGAGGTATCATTCCTCCCCCGGACGAGTGCCAGTTTGAGAGGGTGAGCCATCATGAAGTGCTTATATCCAATTCCTCAGGCCTGTCTCGACGGTTTGAAACGAAGTGGGGAGACGGGTATCGGATATCAGGTAGTCTCGGTCGAGCTCAAGGACGGCAGGTGTTTCGATCAAGTTGTCGCGAGCGAGGGCTGCATCATCGAAGTTCGCGGATACGAGCAGATTCCCTTTGCGCCCGAGGAAGTAGCATCCGTAATCGTCAATCACAAGCGCTGGAATTTCCGGGATGGTTCGGATATACGCGTCAAATGCAGGGCTGCTAGTGCTTGATTCACTTCCGCAATAGCCAGGCAGGACGCAGCACTGCTGTCGCGGTGAGCTGGCATCTGCCTCCCGGACCGGCCACCTGGTGGGACTGAGGATGATCACCCGCCTCTCGAAGAAAAAACATGGGTATCCGAAGGCCAATGACACGCGACTGAACGGCCCGTTGAACTGTCGTGAAACATTCCGGACGCGACGTGTTGTCGGAGGATCAATAAGTCGGCCGCATGCGCATCACCAAGGATGATCACCTGGCGACGACCACTAGGCGCTCACCGACGCAGGAACGAGATGGTTGCCAATCGTTTAAGCTGCACTCGCCGAGAAGGAATTCATGCCGCGTCAGCGGTTAGTCCGGCATCACTGCGCGCCCGGCATGGGCCCAAAGCCTGCCTCGAGCCGCTCCGGCACCGAGGCGTTCTTGCTCAAACGTCCTCAACCGGACCATGGGTGTTGCCATTGCTGTGCCCAGGGCGTGCCGCAGTCGGACCCTTTGTCCAATCGAAATCAACGGCACCGGCGCCTTTTCCGGCCGCGCAAGGCACCCTAGCTTCTCGAGCGGCAGGCGCATGCGCACGCGATGCCAACATCGCAGCGAGCGGAGCGGGGGGATCCATCGCGAGCAGGCGCAGAATTTTGATTTTCAGGTGAGAGAACACGCTCTGCGGTGCTGCGGACGCGTTTAGCGTCTCGAACTTGAATTCCTCGCTAAAACGGTCGAATTCGGCAAGCAGCGCCGCCTGGTAGGCACAGAAACTATCGTACATGTCGTACCCCGGATATAAATCCATTCCCGATTCCCAATAGTCGAACCCTCGGGAGAACACTACGCGGGGAACAAGCTGTTCGAT
>Ga0126373_10001559_pt1 | contig 16357 bp, 25 predicted proteins | sample PanSoiMetPlot_11_FD_92545 | JGI IMG/M metagenome (GOLD analysis project Ga0126373, IMG submission 92545) | Tropical forest soil microbial communities from Panama - MetaG Plot_11 | ecosystem: Environmental > Terrestrial > Soil > Tropical forest > Bulk soil | place: Panama | collected 2016-02-17 | reverse complement strand
TACGACCTTGCTCCGTCAGAACAACAACAATCCGAAGGTGGTGCAAGGCCTGTTACGGCATGCATCGTTTTCGATCACGATGAATATTTATGACGAAGCCATGTCGGAAGAGAAGCGCAACGCCCACCGCGGCCTCATCCAGCAGTTAAACCGTAGCGTAACCCGTAGTGCGCCAAAACCGGTCAGTTCAGTAACTTGTTGAAACGATTGGCGTCCCCGACGGGATTTGAACCCGTGTTACCGCCGTGAAAGGGCGCAAACAAATTCCAAAACGTTGTAATTACAAGGCAGCGGTCGCAACGCAATGCCCTGTAAGGAAGCGCGCGTAGCGCAAGGGAAACCTGGAAACTTGTACCGTTCTTGTACCGCGATCCTAGTCAGCTTTTCAGTGGGATTTGCGGTGATTGTGCCTAGATACGTCGTGTTGCTCGAGCGCGACTAGGTAGAGGTCGCCAACTTGTTCTGTCACGAACGGCGCCATAACCGGATCGCCTCCTCGGCGATCAGCTCCGGCATCTCCTCCGGGAAGAACAATTTCGCTTTCGGTACACGCCTCACACCGCAAGAGCGGGTAAACGTGCGCTCGAGGTAGGCGGGACTTCCTTGCGAGAAGATGTGATCGGCCGCTCCCCACACGATGCGGGTTGCGACCCTGCTGCCCTTAAGAGCTGCCTCGATCCCGGCGAGAGGATTGGGAGACAAGCCCACGGCGTAAGCATTGGTCAACGCCTTCCGCGCTGGAGATTCCACCAGGGGGCCGAGGTAGGTCTCGATCGCCTCATCTGTCGGATGCGACGAATCCGTATAACACTGGCCACCGAGGCCCTTTTTCGAGCGAGCTAGCTGTTTGTCGGCGAGCCAGGGCACAAGCCACTCGTCGGCGAACCTTCCCGCGTGCGCCAGTTCGATGACGGGTTGGACGGCGTCAGGCGGGCTGTCTGGCTCAGTGTCGCAGTTCGTAAGCAACAGGCTACGGACACAGTCGGGATAGCGAGCCACGTACAGCTGTGCAACTGCGCCGCCACTATCGTTCGCGATCAGGTCGACCCTGCCGATAGAGAGTTCCTGGAGAAACGCGGCGAGCATATCCACCTGTGCCGTGGGTCTCACACTCTGCGCCTTGGCTACCTCGGTGTAGCCGAGCGCCAAGAAGTCGGGCGCGATGCATCGCCTGTACTCGGCCAGCCGTGGAATCACGCCGCGCCACTGGAAACTGTTCAGCGGAAAGCCGTGCAGAAACACAGCGACGGGGCCGGTGCCCAGTTCGAAATAGGCGATGCGGCCCTGGTCCGTCCTAACAAAGCGCCGCGCCTCGTGGAATTCCGCTGCGATCATGTCCTTTGGCTCCCTCTTTGCGTTCGCGCTAAAACCGATGGGCGCCGCGCACGCTTGAAGCGTGCCGACTGCAGCCATGCCTGCTCCCAACCGTAGGAATTTCCTGCGATCCATGTTCACACGTCCTCCGTCCGCAAGTGCTACACGCGTATTACATGGGTATGGAACGCGTTGCAGCTATCATGATCTTTAGCAACTTGCCGGTCGGGTGATTCTTTCTAACCTCGCGTTACGAGACGCATCCAATCAGCCAAGAGAAATGCTGTGCCAGAGATCGTCGCCCAACCGTTACTGCAATCGCCGACCGTCACGGTCTCGGATACCTATTGCAAGGGCAGTCATCGTGAGGCGGGCATAGAAGAGTGCACACGAACGACACAGCTGGTGTTCGCGTACCGAGGCGTATTCGTGCGTCAGGTTGGGCACGACCAGGCGATCGCAGAAGCGAACCAGGTGTTGTTCTTCAACGCGACTGAAGGCTACCGAGTAAGCCATCCGGTGGCGGGTGGCGACGCGAGCATCAGCGTAATTATCAGCGAGCCCTTGCTGTTCGAATTGACCCCGGGGGCACTCCTCCGCAAGAGCCCCACGCCAGCGTTCCGCCAACAACGCCTACGCATCGACGCCCGCACACAGACGCTGGTCGCGCTTCTGCGCCACAGTCTACGCGAAGTCATCGCGGGGCCTTTGGAAGCGGAGAGCCTGGCGCTGACGCTGGTGCGGCGCGCGCTGGGGCCACGTACCACCCACTCGGCCGGCGCTACCGTCGGACGGCAGAAGATCGTGGACCGCGCCAAGCTTGTGCTGGCGAGCGATCCATCACGGCGCTGGACCCTCGCCGAAATTGCCACCGAGGTGCGCGTTTCGCCCGTTTACCTGACGCAGCTATTCCAGCAGGTGGAGGGTATGCCGCTGTATCGCTACCAGTCGCGGTTGCGGCTGGCACGCGCGCTAGATCTGCTAGCGCAGTACGACGATCTCACTGCCCTCGCTCTGGACTTGGGCTTCTCGAGCCATAGCCACTTCAGTGCTGTGTTCCGCCAGACATACGGCCGATCGCCTTCCGAGTTCCGCGAGTCTGCGCTGAGTCGTTGAACCTGCAACGCTAAAGATCCTGATAGCACACTCCTGCTCGCATCCGGCTTACTGATTCTTGGCGATGGGAAGAGTTGGCATCCTTCCGGTCGTTAGATTCTCGGTGAATGGAGACTTCCCGGATGGAATCAGGTCGGATTATTACTGTCTTCGGGGCGTATGGACACACCGGACGCTTCGTCGTCTCGGAGTTGCACAAGCGTGGATGGAGAGCAATCCTCTCCGGTCGAAATCGAGCCAAGCTCGAAGCGTTGCACCGGATATACGCAGAATTCGATGTTCGCGACGCGTCGGTGGAGGAACCTGCAGCTCTTGATCGGGCGTTGGCGGGCGCTTCGGCTGTCATCAATTGCGCTGGGCCATTCGCCGACACTGCCATACCCGTCGTCGAGGCCGCGCTGCGCGCGGGTATTCACTATCTGGATGTGGCGGCGGAACAACCGGCTGTCTTAGCTGTCTTCGAGCGTATCGTCGAAACCGCGCGAGCTGCGCACGTCGCCGTCTTGCCCGCCATGGCCTTCTATGGCGCGCTGGGTGACCTTCTGGCAACGACCGCCATTAAGGATTGGGCGACGGCGGACGAGATCTCCGTCGCGGTTGCACTCGATAGTTGGCGGCCGACGAACGGCACGCGGTTGACCGGCAAACGCAACTCCGGACAGCATCTCATCTTGTCCGATAACCGGCTGCAGCGTGGCGACCCGCCGCCTCGCAAGTGGAACTTCCCGTCGCCATTTGGTACGCAAGAAGTTGTCGGACTTCCTCTGGCTGAGACCATCATGATCTCGCACCATCTACGTACTCCCGAGATCCGCAGTTACATCAACGCCTCCTCGCTTGCCGACATCCGCGATCCCAAAACGCCACCGCCCACTCCCGCTGATGAGAGCGGCCGATCCTCGCAGATCTTCGTGATGGATGTCGTCGTGCGGCAAGGTGGCGCGGAACGACGGGCTATGGCTGCAGGGCAGGACATTTATGCCATCAGTGCGCCGATCGTGGTCGAAGCTGCCGATCGTGTCCTGAGCGGGCTGGTTAAGAGCAGCGGTGTCATGGCCCCGGGCGAGGTCTTCGACGCGAGAGACTTTTTGACCTGCCTCAGTCCGGCCTTGTCGTTGGAAATCCTGGGAGTATCCGATTCGAATTTCACCGCGTCGAAAAGTCGCTAAAGATCCTGACAGCGGACCTCGCCTCTCAAGTGGCCTACTGTCTATGCCCGAATCTCGGGCATGGAGAGCGTCATGGTTATGAAGACTTGTGCAGCTTGCGATTGCGCATTGGATGCCAACGCGATCAAGGTCAAGGTGGGCGGCAAGACGGTTGAAGTCTGTTGTCAAGAATGCGCGGACAAGCTGAAAGAGGCGCACCGTTCGGCCACTGTGGCGAGGAGGGGGTAGGCATGCTACTGACCAATGCATCCGCGACACGACGGAGTGTGCGTACTCTGTCGGGTGAAATCAGCTACATCGAGCAGGGCACTGGGCCGGTTGCGTTATTTGTGCACGGCGTGCTCTTGAATAGTCATCTGTGGCGTCACCAGTTGTCTGAGCTGTCGGATATCCGGCGGTGCATCGCCGTTGATCTGCTGGCCCATGGCGACACCGAAATCACGCCTGAACAAGACGTTTCGGTCACGGCGAACGCGGAGATGCTCAAACAGTTTCTCGACGCGTTGCACATCGATCAGGTGGACCTGATCGGAAACGACAGCGGCGGAGGGATCTGTCAAATCTTCGCGGCCTCGTATCCCGAGCAGATCTGCAGCCTGACTCTGACCGATTGCGACACCCACGACAATTGGCCGCCGGAGGCCTTCAAGCCCTTCCTAGCGATGGCGGCGAATGGCGGTCTGCGAAAAACGCTGGATGCGATGCTCGCGGACAAGAACGTCTATCGCTCGCCGGAAGCGCTCGGTCCGGCCTATGAGCACCCGGACCAGGTTAGCGACGACATCATAGAAGCCTACCTGCGGCCGCTGGTCAGGAACGAGCAGCGCACACGAGACTTCCAACGGTTCCTCGCCGCCTTCGACAACAAGCACACACGTGCGATTGAATCTCGCCTGAAGAAACTGCAGTCGTCGACACTGATTGTCTGGGGTACTGACGACGTGTACTTCGACGTCAAGTGGTCTCACTGGCTCGCTGGGACGATCGCTGGAACGCGGCGGCGCGTCGAGTTCCAGGGCGCCAGGATTTTCTTTCCCGAGGAGCGCTGGGCAGACTTCAACCGAGAATTACGCCTTCACTGGGCGGCGCAATAACCTGGACAACCCGACGGTGATCGCCGATCCCTCCGCGCATATCGGCGACACCTTTGGGTAGACCTCCGCTGATGGTAAGCGGTTGAACCTGGTCGTGACCATCGGCTCTCCGATCGATAGCGATCTGTTCCAAGAGGACCGAAAGATCCAGCACCGAATTGGTCCTCTGCCAACACGGTGAAGCAGAAGGAAGTCCTTGGCCTCGGGACTCGGGTCGTACCGATCATTCTCGCCTCCCACCTCGCCTCACAGGGATTTCCCTCGGCGCGTTTGTCCCTATCGTACAGCGTGATGTTCAAGACACTAAGCGAGTTAGCCCAGGCTGCGTATGGAGAACAACCTCATGGATCTACGATGAGTTGCCCCTTCATGCGACCGTGGTGAAGGCCGCAGACCAGTGAGCAGTTGAAGTTGTACGTTCCTGGAGCTCTGGCAACAAATTCGATCATTGTCTCTTTACGCTTCTTGAGCCTCCAACCGTCACTGCCTGGAGTCGACGTGAACACGAGACCCGGATGCGGGAACGAGTCGTCGCCGACCGGATCATGCACGATCGTGAAGCCGTGATCGCGATCTATCGCAGTAATCTTGAGCTGAACCTTCATCCCGAGCTTGACGTGAACTTGAGCAGGCGAGAATTCGTACTTCTTCGCCGTCATCTGGATTACTTGGGCATTCTGAACATCTGTCTTGCTGTCCAGATCTAGGGCCGACACCAGTAGCATCGAGACACACGAATAGTGAATGAGACCCAAGCTCATGATTACCTCCCTAATTCGCTGGATTCAACGCCTGCGACGGCGTTTGTAATAGGCTCCTTGGAATTCAGTCGGCGTCGCACCCACCATGCGACGAAAGGTGCTGGAAAAGTGGCTCTGGCTGTCAAATCCTGTGGATAGGCTGATGTCCACCAAGCTCACCTTCGCAGAGCGCAACATTATCTTTGCGCGTTCCAGACGGCGCCCCAGCACGTACTGATAAGGTGTCAGGCCCATGGTTCGCTTGAACATGTGTGCAAAGTGATGCAGGCTCAAATCAGCGATTTCTGACAACTTTCTTAAGCTCAGAGGACGACTGAGGTTCGCCTCGATATACTCCAGCACACGCCGCGCCTGGTGACGCGACAAGCCCCCTGATGGAAGAGGTCTGGCTCCGGGCGAAGCGGTCGAGTGACGAAGTAGCAGAATCACGGCCAAGTTCATCACGAGCGATTCGCAATAAAGTTGCTCGGTGGGGCGGTTCGAGGTCAGCGCGTGGTAGAGTCGACGGCAGATCACTTCCAGTTCGACATCGCGGAAAGCGTATCGGTCCACGACATCCAGGCTCTTGCCGTCACCAAGAACGTCGGTGGGGAAGGTCACATCGAGTCGGTCGCAGACGCTGTTCCACGACCACCCGCTCGGTATGCCGCGCGCCAGGAGCGTCATCTCTCCGCTTAGCATGTCACTGATGAAGGCACGACCCTCGCGAGTTTGTCGCAACCGTTGCACGGGGGAGACGTTGAACATCAACACGCTGGCGGGCAAGCCCTCTAGGGCGATTCGTCCGGGCGGTTCTCCTACCGTCGCTTGAACCACCCCGCCCGAGACTTCCACTGCGCGCAAGAATTTCGGAAGGCCTACCCCATATTTGTCCAAAAGATTCAGCCACTGTTCACGACTGTCAACCGCGGGTTGTTGAATTTCGTTATGCATGTCGCTTACTTCATTTTCGTGCTTAACTCTATGATTCGTCTTGTCCAACCAGCTTCATGGTATTTTTGGGGTCGCGGCGGAGTCTTTCAAATTCTTGCTGCAAACTAAGATGCTGTTCGGCACTATGAGTGCTATACCCTGTGCGCTTCAGGCGCTCGTGACATGAACCAATTGGGTATTCCCAACACAGGAGCCTCTACGATCACCCTAAATCCGAACGTCTCATAGAAGCCGACATTGTCGAATTTATCGGTCTCCAGGTACGAGAGCGCGTGTTCTTGGTCCATTCGCTCACAGAAGGCCGACAGCTTAGCCCCACCGATTCCTTGGCCTTGAAGGTGGCGGTCGACCGCAACCGGCCCCAGATGCCAGTGTGGTCCGGTTGGGTCCCGTCGTGCCCATTCACCGGTCCATCTCGAGACCCGAATGGCCGTTCCCATGGGGTTACTGAAGGTCAAAGAAGGCAAAACCTCGATCTTTTCTAACAATGTTGGTTGGCACGATCCGGGCGGGGCCATGCCGCACACACCTACTAGCTCCTTGTCCCGGTAAGCACCCATGATCATTCCCCGTTTGTACAGGCCACGCAAGACTGTCCTGAAGAACCGTACAAGGGAACGCGAGCGCTGCTCGGCATCTTCTCTCCCGAATGCTCGAAGGTTCACTGGATTGTCGCGCATGCTCAAAGTGACCACTTGGGCCGCCTCGTCAAGATCGATAACTTGCAAATTCCGCAACGTAGCACTGGTAAGTGTTCTCATGGAGATTCTCAGCGCAACGAATTTCGCCTTCCAGGATTCAAGCTATCCCTCACCGTGACATGGGGCTTTCAAATTCTTGCTGTAGTTGTTTTTTAACTTGCCTTCCTCATGTTGCTTGATGTTTCGGGCGTCTACCGCCCAAGTTCCGTGCGAGGAGCGGACAGGGACACCCGGCACAACCCCGGAAGACTGACTAGGGCCCCCAGAAGTAGGAAGATCCCAACCGTGGCGATCGAATTCCACAGGTTCGGCTTGGCCCCCATTAGCAGGACGACCGAAAGGAAGATGGAGACTCGAATACAGAGCGAGATCTTCAAGAATGGATCCTGCAGTCGGCTGAGCAACTGGCCACTAATTGCAGTCGCGTTGGTGCAGGCTTGGCGCATCGCGCGCATACGTCTGCCAGTCACAGCACCGAGCGGTGCCATCAAAAGAAGAGCCGCGACGGCCACCTTGGGCCACGCCAAGCCAAAGGCAGACATTCGCGTCGCCAGGTAACCCCCCCAAAGCAGAATCACCAGGCCTGAACTAGCTACAATTAATGGCAGTCTTGGTACTGGGTCAATCCACACGAGAGCCTCAGTCAGGGTGGAGGCTCGTCTTAAGCGATACAAGAACAGCACCTCGACACTCAAGGCAGCAAATAGGACGAGTACGGCGGAGATGTGAATGAACAGAGCGAGAGCATAGATCGTCATAATCACTCCTTTTCGTGATTAGTTCGAGATCCCAATAACCTTCCGAATCGAAGACCGATCGCCGATCACTTTGATCATGAAATCGGCGACATCGGCGCGCGAGATCTTGAGTCCAAAACGAGGCAGATGCCCCTGTCGCACGCGATACTTTCCGGTGTAAGGGTTGTCCGTAAGTTCGGGCGGGCGCACGATTGTCCAGTCAAGGTCGCTCTTGGCAAACACTTCTTCCATCGCTGATGCGTCGGCCACCACCCGGGGAAAAAACAAGCGGCCAAGGAGATATGCCGGCGGCAAAACGGAATTCTTGAACAAGAACGCCACAGACTCGACGACGACACGTCTGACTCGGGCTCGTGACATTGCACTGGTCAGCGCAATGGCAAATTGTTGAAGAAGGTGGGCATCAGCCTTTGATGCCGGTGCTCTTGGACCGAATCCCGATAAAACCACATCATGGCCCTTCAGGACCTGCTCCAGTTGAGCGGTATCCAACAAATTGCCTTGCTTGCCTGAGATCCGATCCTGAAACGGGCTGAGTCGTTCCGGCGAGCGAACAAACGCAGTAACTGAGTGCCCGCATCCAAGTACCTGGCGGACGATCTCCAGGCCGGTCCCCCCAGTGGCTCCCAACACAACCAACTTTAAGGCGTTCCGTGGTTTCAAGAGTCCGCCGCTCTCAACTTCGGTCGTTGCGATCGCACATTGACTAGATCCCATGGCTTTCTCCCTCCTCGGCTGGTGACCTTCGGCAGGCGTGGACGACCGCGTCCGCCGTTTGCCTCAGGCAGCGCGGAGCTGTTTTCGTTCCATTTCTGCGCCTCTGCCGATTTCGCTCACTCGCCGGCCACTTGCTTAGTGGCGACGTTGAGCCGATTCCAGACATTCGTCATTGCGAACCACAGAACTAGCGAAGCAAGCGCACCCTCGTCGTAGTGCCGTGCCGCCTCCGACCAGATTTTGTCTGGAACCGGGTCGAAACGGTCACTTAATCGGGTAGCGGCTTCGGTGAGCGCGAGCGCCGCGCGTTCGGCATCCGTGAAATAGGGCGCGTCTTTCCAGGCAGCCACTGCGAACAGGCGTTCGATTGTTTCATCCGCCTTCTTAAAGCGGAAGCCCATGTCGACGCATACACTGCAACCATTGATCTGGCTCGCCCGCAGGTGAACAAGATCGAGTGTCTTCTTTGGTACGCCCCCCTGCTCGGAAGCCTTTGCCAGATTTTGTAGTGCTTCCATTGCGCCGGGAATGATCATTGCCGGATTCTTCATTCGTGCTTACATGACTGCGAATCTCCTTCTTGAGAAACTTGTGTTTTCTACTTCAACACCATGACGAATCACAATAGGAGAACGTGACTGCGAATTGCGCCGAGGGTTCTAACCCATGAGTTTTGAAGAACTTGTTTTTGTGCTCTTGGGTTTCCGAGCCTCCCTGTCACAACATTTCGGTTTGATCCGTCATCGCTATGACGAATCATTGCGAGACAACGTGACTACAGGTAAAAAAGGAGCAGATCTTGGCAAGAATCGAAGGCATTGATCCCCAACAGACGTCATTCCCGATGCGGCAGGTGTTCAAGAAAGTCCGCAAGATATTGGGTCGCGATCTCACGCCGCAGAAGATCGCAGCCCGAGTGCCGCGAGTGTTCTGGATAAATGCTCTCGCAGAATGGCTGCTGGGACAGAAAGGGGCGGTTCCACAACGTCAGCGGATGCTGCTGACGCTTCGGACCGCAGTGCGAGTTGGGTGTCCTTTCTGAATCGATGCCAATTCTGCCGGGGCAGAATGTACGGTTTGAGCGATGACGAAATTGCGGTGATCCGGGAGCGACAGCACGAAACATTTGCGCCGGCGGAGGTCGCTTTATTGCGCATGGCCGACGCCATGGCTGACACTCCGTCGAACGTCAGTGACGAGCTCTATCGAGAGCTGCGCCAGCGCTTTTCAGAAGAGCAACTTATCGAGCTCACGGCGACTGCAGCGCTCGAAAACTTCCGTGCGCGATTCAACCGCGTGTTCGACGTAGGAAGCGACGGATTGTATCGCAAGGGTCTGAGGTTTAAGCAGCGATAAACCTCGGTCACATTTTATGCCCTACATTCGTCACTATGGAGACAGAGCCAAACGAGGAATTCAACCTTATGCTTGAACAGGAATGGCTGGCAGACAAATTCGAGGAAAACCGGGGCCACTTGCGGGCGGTAGCTTACCGCATGCTCGGTTCGCTCAACGAAGCGGATGATGCCGTACAGGAAGCCTGGCTGCGTCTGAGCCGCTCCGATGCAGGCATCATCGAGAACCTCGGTGGATGGCTGACCACAGTTGTCTCCCGCGTTTGCCTGGACATGTTGCGCTCGAGAAGCTCGCGGAAAGAGGAGGCACTGGACGCCCCAGCAGCGCGACCACGGTTCCAGACCTCGGGACGGATGGATCCGGAGCAAGAAACACTCCTGGCGGACTCAATCGGCGCGGCATTGCTGATCGTGCTTGACCGGCTCGATCCGGCCGAGCGACTGGCGTTCGTTTTGCACGACATGTTTGCCGTTTCTTTTGACGAAATCGCTTCCATTCTTGGGCGCTCGATGGAAGCGGCCAGACAACTGGCGAGTCGGGCACGACGTCGCATTCAGGGTGCGCCAGCGATTCCCAAGACTAGCCTCATGGAGCAAAGACGGGTCGTTGACGCGTTCCTCGACGCTTTGCGCCGCGGTGATTTTGAAGGTCTGGTCGCGGTGCTTGATCCCGATATTGTGGTCAGAATCGATGAAGCCGCTGCCGGTCCGGGAGCGCCGAGGCAGATTCGTGGCGCAAGGAATTGGGCGAAGGGAGCGATCGCATTCTCGCGACAACTTTCTGGTACTGTACAGCCCATGTTGGTTAACGGAGAGGTGGGACTGGTCTGGTCTCCGGGCGGACGCGTGTTTCGTGTGCTTTGCTGCTCATTCGTCAATGGGAAAATCGCAAGGGCTGAGATAATCGCCGATCCAGTTCGTCTGCGCGAACTTGATCTTGCGATGCTCGAGGAATGACGGTTGGTGACGTCACCAACCCGATGATCCGCATGCGGAAACAGGGGATGAGAATACTGATCACCGGAATCGTCTCTATCGTGATCCAGTTCGGGTTGGCGATTGTAGGGTGGGCTGGGGAGCGCGTTCTTTGCGGATCCAGCGCTCCGGGCGCTAGGTGGGTGACGATGGTGCACTTGACTCGTACGTTCTCTAAATACGCGTGCGGAGGCGACCCGACCTCTTTCTGAAAGGCTTGGGCGAAATAGAAGGGGCTGAGGTGGACCGGCGTAGCCAGTTCCCAAAGCGAGACCTCCGCATCATAGTGCGCCTCGATGTACTCGCGCGCTTTGCGAACTGCCGTTCGCTCGTTCAGACCGCGTGAACGCGAACGGCGATCGTCAGCGTGGCGCCGGATCAGATGCGCGATGGCGTCAATCAGAGTCGATTCGACCGATAGGGTCGGCGCACCCTCGGCCACAGCGTAGTGAAAGCGGAGGAGGCGTTCGCGCAGGCTCTCATCACGAACGACCGCACCCGTGAAAAACGGCAAAGCGTTGCGAATCGTGACCTCCGCTGCCACCTGCTGCATCAGAACCACCCTCGGATACACTGTCCGGTAGACGTACCCCCTGTGGGTGGCCGCCTCCCCGGTGTGGGGCTCTCCCGGATTGACTAAAAAGATCTGGCCTGCGGGTGTGAGGTGTCGCGCGCCGCGATACGAATACGCCTGAACACCGGCTTCTACGAAGCCGATTAGATAGTAATCGTGCGAGTGACGCGCGAACCGGTTCGATGAATCGCGCGTGAAGCACCTCCAAATCGTGCAGCGACCCCCGCTGATAGTACTGGGACCATTCGCCTGTCATTGGCGTATCTCAGACCATAGAGTTTCCGCCATTGAATCGGTTCCGTTCTTGTCGAATCTTGCCTTCGATTCTTCAATGGGCAAGATTCTGCAAGACTGTCTCAGATCGTGCGTGGCATTTTTGGTCCTGTCGTATCATACCCGACGCGGTGATTACGTCTGGTATGCACGTCGAACTCGTTGCGGATCGGAACGCAAATGAATTGTGATGGAGAGAGGAATCAATATGGACGCTATTCTAAAAGGTCTTGACAAGCCCGACGAGGTGTGCGTCTTCGACAAAGGACGGTTCGAGATCATTCACATCAGAGGGCTCGCGATCGGCAGGGCGACATACGAACCGGGATGGCGCTGGTCGAAGGATGTAGGACTTACGGTTCCCACGCCACAGGACTTGGCGTGGGAGACCACAATTAACAGACACGAGATTGATTGAACCTGAAATGTCGATCCCTCCATGATTATCCGGCTTTTCGCGAGGCCGATGTCGGGGCAGCCGGCACCACCTTTTCGTCATAGAAGCGATGGATGTTCGTCGCGATCGGTTCCAGAGAGTCCTCGACCGCAAAATGACCAGAGTCGAGGCGGTGCATCTCGGCCGCCGGCACGTCTTTGAGATATGCCTCTCCGCCTTCGCGTGTGAAGAAGATGTCATTCTGTCCCCAAAAGATCAGAGTCTTGGGCTGGTGGTCGCGTAAAAACCGCTGCCACTCGGGATACAACAAGACGTTTGTTCTGTAGTCGTAGAAAAGGTCCATCTGCACGCGGCGGGCGTTTCGCCGTTCCATAAAGCGAAAGTCCATGTTCCAGTTGTCGGGACTAATGAGTTCGGGATGTTTATGGCCATGCAGATACACGGACTTGATCGTATCGAACTCCAGTAAGCCGGCAACGCCCTTTTCTGTTTCCGGAGTGCGGTTTTTCCAGAGCGCATTGCGCAGTCCACCCCAGGCTTCCGTGAACCCGACTTCATAGGCATTCGTATTCTGAATGATGAGCCACTCCAGCGCATCAGGGTCTCGTGTGACGATTCTGAAGCCGACGGGGCCTCCGTAGTCCTGGACAAACAGTCCGTAGCGGTCGAATCCCTTCTGCTTAAGGAATTTCGCTGTGATTTCCGCGAGTCGGTCAAACGTGTAGACGAATTTCTCCGGATCGGGCATGTCGCTGTTGCCAAAGCCCGGGTAATCCGGGGCAATGACGTGAAACCTCTCGGCGAGCGCTGGTATTAGGTTGCGGTACTGATGGGATGAGGCCGGAAAACCATGCAGCAGAACCAGCTTCGGGTTCTGGGGGTCTCCGGCCTCGCGATACGCGATACTCAGTGCGTCCACGACTGTAGCGTCATATTTGACAGTCCTCAGCAACCCTGGCTGCTGATCTCGTGCTTTCATAAAGCCTCCTTCATGCGGTTGAACTTATTGGGAATGGACAATCTCGACCACTTGCTTTGGATGAAGTGATGGCACACGAGTTGCACACAACGGGTGTAATCTGGCTTACATTCCGGCGCGTGGAAATTGGGAGTATGGAAGGGGCGAAGTCTCGGTGAGAGAAATCTCAACCCTAAAACAGAAGAACCGGGCTGCTCCAGCGGTTCCGCATGATCTATCCAAAGGGCTCCCCTCCGATTTCCTTCGCGAGATCGAGGAGCGCAGCAAGGTGCGCGATTTTGAGAAGGGACATGTTTTCTTCAAGACGGGCCAGAATGGCCAAGGATTATTTCTGCTCGAAAAAGGGGCGGTGCAGACCTTCCGCACGTCCGGCGTAAAAAAGCTGATCATCGCGGATCTCAAACCTCCCGCAATTTTTGGCGAAATGGGGTGCGTCGGCCGGTGTTTGTATCACTGCTCGGCGCAAGCAATGGAACCCTCGCGAGTTCGCATCCTATGCCGACCGGACTTGAACGAATTGCTAGAGCAACATCCGATCGTGGCGAGACACCTTCTCGATTTGGTAAGCGAGCGATTTGTAAGTGTCCTCATGGACCTGGATGCGACTTCGTTTCGCGAGCTCATTCCACGCCTCGCAAGTTTGTTGCTGGAAAGGGCCGACGGCGACCTGGTGCGAAACTTGACACACAAGGAATTGGCACAGCACTTGCACGTTTACCGTGAGTCCGCCACGGCCGCACTGGGCGAGTTGAAAAAAGCCGGAATCATTGCGATTGGGCGAAAACAAATTCGAATTCTCCATCGTCCGCGTTTGGAACGGGCAACACGCGAATAAACCAAGAGTCGGCGCGGTGTTGTTCGAACCTGAAACTCCAAATCGAGAAGTGAATCTACATGCACAAAGAAGTATGGCGCGCTCGAAGGAGGACACGTAGTGAAAGCTGAAATTTCCGAACTGCCCTCCAACTCCCACGGCAGGTTCGCCCTTGGCTCAGAACTGCCAGACCAACCCAGGTTATGCCCGGACGCGAAGGAACATCTCAGGTCTCTTGCGCTCTTTCCTGAGAGTACGATTGAAAACAATCTACGAAGACTCCAAAGAGCTAAGCCTTAAGGTCGCGATTGGATCACCCTTGCTGAGAGTACGAGTCTTGGGTCAATCTGGCTTGTTGGTTAGTATGGATTGACTAGACATCTGACTAGGCTTATAATTGGGAATCGAGGGAGCAGATATGACCAAATGGCAATTGCAGGAGGCCAAGGCACGTTTTAGTGAGTTAATTGACGATACGCTCGAAAAAGGGCCACAAATTGTGACTCGCCGTGGAATTGATACCGCAGTCGTGGTCTCGGTCGAAGAATGGCGCAGACTCAGCGAGGCCAGTCGACCGACCCTGAAGGAGGTACTCTTGGGTCCGGGTCCGCGTTTCACAATTCCCTTGCCGCCGCGTGGTAAGACAAAGAGCCGTCCGCCAGTGGTGTTCGATTGAGCGGCTTTCTACTCGATACCAATATCGTTTCCGAGCTCCGTAAGCCTAAACCCTATGCGGCGATGTGGAATTGGTTCAACAAATTGCCTCCCGACCGCATGTTCCTGTCCGCCGTCACACTCGCCGAGTTACAGAAGGGTGTCGAGATCACGCGTAGGCAGGACGCCACCAAAGCGATTGAGATCGAAGATTGGATCGATCGTATCGAAGCGAGCTACAGCGTGCTTGCGATGGACGGACCCTGCTTTCGCGATTATGCCCGTTTGATGCAGGGGGTCTCAAATACTCTGAGCGAAGATGCCATGATTGCTGCCACGGCTCGGGTTCATGGACTCACTGTGGCCACGCGGAACGAACGTGATTTCGCAAACCTGAGTGTCGCAGTCCTCAATCCTTTCAAGAATTAATGCAACTAGCCCTGAGGAGGCCCGGAGAAGGGCTGGCGCCTGAGCTCTTTCTCTAGGTTTAATAAACAGCAGGTAAGCGATGGCAGGAATGATTCCTGGCGTAACGCTAGTTCCCGGACGCTCAGCTACGCCTTTATTGATTAATTCGAGATCAGCGGCATGGGCATACATGCGTGCGCCCGTACGCCGCCGCACTTCGGCAGCACTGCCTGCATGGTCTATATGACCGTGCGTGAGAACCAAATGCCAGATATCAGCCGGATGTGTCCAGATTCCTGCACCGCGTTGAATATGGCTTCAGTTCTATTTGGCCATCCAGCATCAACCAACAGCACACCATCATCTGTTTCTAACAGATAAGCATTGACCATTCCCATTTTCAACTGCCAAAGGTGGGGTAATATTTGCAAAACATTTGACATAGAGAAATAATTTATTAAGGAAAGAGTTAAAAGACAAGTTCGCGGACTGCTGCACGCGACGGGTATGGTAAGGAAAGAAGCGAGCGGCTTGCAGCGGTTGCGGCGCGCCCTATGCCGATAGTTGACGTTAAATCGCAAGTAAACTAAAAATCCGACAGCGGGGCATTTTGAGTGTTATCTGATTACGACACTTGACGTTTGATAAGCACTCATTCCCGCACCAGAGTTGCTGCTGAGCGGGCCCGACCCACGACAAACAGGAAAGCCAAGCCATAGCCTTCAGTAAAGAAGCAACTTACGTCAGCCCAAGTGTTTTCAAATAAGAACCTACAGTAACCTTGGTAGATCCACGCACTCCCAATACACGCGGTTAGTGATGTGAACGCGACCGTCGACGAGAATTGATGTCTTCCGTTCGGCTTCCGCGCTCACGCGATGTGGCGGACTCGCTGTCGTGATGTCGCGCTCAGGCTATCTTTCTGCGTCCAGGTTTCCCCAAACTCAAGCGTCACCAGCTCGACGCGACTCCCACGAGCCGCTAGTTCGCGGCGCAAGTCCTCCGGCGCGCTATCCCCGGGCGGGTAGTGCACCGGAATCACGCGCGAGACACCGAGCCATTCGGCGGCCATGGCGGCGTCTGGCGGCGGGAGTTCCGAGTAGAAGAGAACTGCCTGGTCTGTAGGTCTTCCTTGGCCCTGTCCGCCGTTTCCAGCTTCGTGCGCGTGTAGGTCAGCCATGGTCCAGTCAGATCTCTCCCCTCACGGACCCCACCGTGCGGATTTCCCGCAGTGGGTTCTTCAGGCGTGACTCCCTGCGCCCGCCCAGGCTTGTGTGATCCGAGGTGGTAGGAGCGGGTACTGACGGAGGATTTCCGCAAACCGTTCCCACGTCAGCTGCTTGCCTCGTGTTCGGCGGCTCAACC
>Ga0126373_10001557_pt1 | contig 16373 bp, 10 predicted proteins | sample PanSoiMetPlot_11_FD_92545 | JGI IMG/M metagenome (GOLD analysis project Ga0126373, IMG submission 92545) | Tropical forest soil microbial communities from Panama - MetaG Plot_11 | ecosystem: Environmental > Terrestrial > Soil > Tropical forest > Bulk soil | place: Panama | collected 2016-02-17 | reverse complement strand
TGGAAGAGAATCGCGCAGCGCTTTGGCTTTCTCCGACGATTCCGGCTCGATGATCTTCGCCCGTTCATCCAGGCGAAGCGTCAGCTTTTCGATGTTCATTCGCGTGCGGTTGAGGCGCTGCACGCAATAGGTGCATTTTTCCATAACGCGGCGGCTGCGCACGGTCACTTCCGGATTGCGCATGAGCTTGAATTGCGGGGTTTCCCAGTCCTGGAAGCGCAGGAAATTGAAGCGGCGTACCTTGTATGGGCAGTTGTTCGAGCAGTAGCGCGTGCCGATACAGCGCTGGTAGACCATGTCGTTCAGGCCTTCCGCACTGTGGACAGTGGCGCCGACGGGGCAAACTTGCTCGCAGGGCGCGTTTTCGCATTGCTGGCAGGGCACGGGCTGGAAGAAAGTGTCGGGATTATCGAGAGCGGGCTGGTATTCGGAGGGGTCGCCTGTGGACTTGCCGCTGGCCAAGCCACCTCCAACGCCCGTGGCGGAAAGCGTGTTGGTGTAGTAGCGATCGATGCGAATCCAGTGCATTTCGCGGCCGCGCATCACCTGGTCTTTGCCGACAACGGCGATGTTGTTTTCCGCCTGGCAGGCGATCACGCAGGCGTTGCACCCATTGCAGCTATTCAGGTCGATGGCCATCGCCCATTTGTTGCGGTTGTAGGGGAATTCTGCTTCGCCCTTGTAAAGAGAAAGTTCTTTCGGCGGGAGGTCCTCGTGCTCATGGGCGAAATTCGGATTCTTGTGGTAATCGTCGAGAGTGCCGGAAACGAGAATGTGGCGGCCTTCCATATTGAAGTGATACTGGGTGCAAGCGAGGGGGTAATCGTCGCCTGTTTTTCGGATGACGCTGCTCGGCGCATTCGCGGCCCAGAGAGCATTCGACGCGCGCACAGCGTAGGCGTTGAAACCCTTGTTCGTGCCGGTGTAGCCAGCTTTTTTGCGGCCGTAGCCCAGCGGCAGAACCACAACCCCCTCGGCCTGGCCGGGAAGAATCCAAGCTGCTGCCGTGACCTTGCTTCCGGAAATCGAGATATCCACGACGTCGGAGAGAATCTGACCGTGTTCGCCGCCGCGCGACGGGATGCTGTGCGTGACCTTAAGGTCTTGCGCGGTTTTGGGGCTAACCAGCGCGGCATTGTCCCAGGTGAGCTTGGTGACGGGCTTGGGCAATTCCTGGAGCCACCCGTTATTCGCGAAGCGCCCATCGTAAATGCTGGGATCGGGCCGGAAAAGGAATTCGAGTTCGTTAGCGGAGGTTTCCTTGGCGGGAGGAAGGCTCGCGGGATTGAACTTCAGAGAAGCATTAATGGCAGGAAAGGCAGTTCCCGCCACAACGCCGTCGTTCAGCGTTTTGCGCCAGAACTTTTCGAAATCGCCCGAAGGATTCGCGGCTTTCAGGCGGTCACGAACGGCGTCGTAAGCCGAAAGGCCCGGCTTGTCGGTAAACGCCACCAGCACTTCGTGCACGGAGTGCGTGCGGTAGAGTGGCGCAATGAGCGGCTGAATGACGCTGACGGTGCCATCGAAGGCGCGGGCATCGCCCCAGGCTTCGAGGTAATGCGATTCGGCGACGTGCCAGTCGCAGTATTGCGCAGTCTCGTCAAAATGCGGGCTAACGTAAATGACCGTTTCAATCTTTTTGCCTTTGAGCTTTTCGTCGAAGCGCAGCTTGGAGGCGAAATCGAAATCATGCGGCGCTGTGTAAACAGGATTTACACCCTGAATCAAAAGCGTGGTGACTCTGCCAGCATCGATGTCCGCGCAAAGTTCGTGCAAAGAATCGAGATGATTAAGGGGATGCGCTTCGACCGGCTCCGTGTAATACAGCGTGGTGCCAACGTTTCCAAGGGCGCTGTTCACGGCGTGGACGAGCGCATGAACTTCGGCAGGCTGCTGCTCGCCCGCGACCACCAGAGTGCGGCGGGGATACGTCTTCAAATCCTTTACGACCGCATCGAGCCACTTCTCGGCGTCCGCGAGGACTTTTCCGGTGCCTCCCAAGCCGAGTTTCGCCGCCAACGCGCGCGCGAACTGCTCGACTTCCGCGCTTCGCAAGGGCAACCGGTGATCTGCGGTGGAGCCAGTCACCGAAGGCGTAGGCTCGACGACATACAGCCTGTTCATCGCATCGCCCGGACCGTTCAACTTGCGGCGCTTGTAAAAGTCCCGCATGTAGCGGACGTTCCCAGGTCCGCTGGCGAGGAAATCGGAGTCGAGAGAAAGGATGACCTCGGCGTTCTCCGGGCGATAAACCGTGTTGACGTAACTTCCGAAAGCGAGCTTTGCGCCCTCGCGCGTTCCATCTCCAACGGCGGGTTCCCACTGATGCCATTTCGCCGAGGGATAAAGCGTCAGAATGGCTTGCAAATCTGCGGCAACAATCGGCGAATTGATGATTCCGGTGAGAATACGGAGCCCTTCGCCTCGAGTGGACCGGAACCTAGCGGCCAACGCTTGCGCAGCGTCCAAAAACTGCGACCAGGTCTGAATCTCTCCGGCCTTGGTCACTGTTTGTGCGCGATCGGGATCGTAAAGGTTAAGGATAGAGGCTTGCGCAAACGCATTCGTAGAGCCAAGGCTGGATGGATGGTCGGGATTCCCTTCAATCTTGGTGGGCCGCCCCTCATGACTCTCCACGAGCAGGCCAATCGCGTCAGCGCCAAAGGGCATGGCAGTGGCATAAAACTGAGGGTTGCCTGGCACTAAGCCATCCGGTTGCTTGACGTAGGGAACGATGTTTTGCTCGGGCGCGCGACCGCAACCGGAGAGGCCCGCGAGCGCCAGGGAAGCGGCCATCAGCCGCAAGAAATCGCGACGGTCCACGGAGTCATCCCATTCCGACGGTGCCTGGCGGGGAAACTCGCGGTGAAGCAGTTCCTGAAAATCCGGATCGCCGGCAAGCTCTTCGAGGGTTCGCCAATACTGTTTGCCGGCCTTCGATTGCAACTGCGCGCGCACAGCGGCCAGATCCAACGGCCGATGCGTCGAAGCGGTGTCCAAGCGATCGTCCGCAGCCGGCCTATCTTCCTTGTGTTCTGCTTGTGCTTGATCGCTCATACGTTTCTTCAGCGGTGACAGGTCGAACAGCTAGTCAGCTCGGCTGTTGTCCGAATTTGTCGTTCCTTCGCAAGTCTCTTTCCGATTTCTTCCTGGTTGGGTGGCGCGGTCCAATTCATGTTGTAGACGTCTTCCGGTTTTTCACGGAGCACGGCTTCGGGGTTCCGGTGACAATCCACGCACCACTGCATCAGCAGCGTGTTGGCCTGAAAAACGAGCGGCATCTCATCCACGTGTCCGTGGCAGGTGCTGCATCCAACGCCTTTGTTCACGTGAATGCTGTGGTTGAAATATGCAAAATCCGCAAGGCGATGGATTTTTACCCACTGGATGGATTTGTCGTCACGATAGCTTTCGCGAATTGGCTCGAGGTACGCAGCGTTGTTAAAAAGCACGGAATGGCAATTCATGCAGGTCTTCGTGGGCGGAATCCCTGCAAACGCGGAAGTTTCCACGCTTGTATGACAATAGCGGCAGTCAATTCCGTCGTCTCCCACGTGATGTTTGTGGCTGAACTGCACGGGCTGCTCGCGAGTAATATTCTGCCGCGTCATATAAGGCGAGCGCGCGGCAGCCAGCACCGCCAGGACGGCAAATCCCATGATGAACAAAAAAGAAAAGACACTAAACCGGGAGATAAAGTTCGTGCTTCGATGAAAAATCTGGGCCATGTTCGTTTTGCACTTTGGCGGGGAGCGCACTGAAAGGGCCCTATACTGCTAGGGCGTCCCACGTGTTAACCGGGAAGTGCAAAAGCCCGGGCCAACTTTGACCGCCTAGTTTCCAATAAAACTTTCTGGAATGCAACATCCATGCCGATACTTTTTCGTGAAATTTTTTGCTTCGTGTGTTTCAAAAACAACTTTCCGGCTGAAAAATTCAGCATTTGTGCCGCACCGCGAAGTTGCTTGCGGATCTTCGTCGGGGAAAGACCCGAAAGACGCTAGGCACTTTCGCGTATGAGCCTCCTGTTCGTAGTTGATGATCTCAAGCGTGCGTCTGATGCAGTTTTGTTTGATTTGATTTTCTCGCGGGCCTCGCGCGGTTCGACACGTTCGTGGTATCTTTAACTCAGCCTTGCCCGCATTTTCCTGCGGCCGAGCCCACCTATTTCCAGCGTTTCCCTGCAATCGTGGGGATTTGCTACCCGCTGGGGCGTGGTCCAATCGGTAGGACACCTCACTGTTAATGAGGATGGTGGAGGTTCGAATCCTCCCGCCCCAGCCAGATTTTTTTAGAGAGAAATAGAACGGACTAAGTCGTCAGCCCTTGGCCGTTGGCAATCCGGCGGACAACCAACCCTTCCAGCCGCCGTCCATGGATTCCACATTGGTGTAACCCATCTTCTGAAGATTGTCCGCGGCCAGCGCGGAACGGAAACCGCCGCCGCAGTAGAGAATGAGTTTTGCGGCGGTGTCCGGCACTTGCTGCTCGATGTCGCGCTCGATGATGCCCTTTCCCAGGTGAATCGCTCCGGGAATGTGGCCGTTGGCCCACTCATTGTCCTCTCGAGTATCCACCAAAATGAGCTTTTCTCCCGCATCCATGCGGCGTTTGACGTCGGCCACGTTTGTTTCCTTGATCTTCTTTTTTGATTCATTGACCAGCTTTAGAAATTGCGGCGCGTGGGCCATGGCCCTGCTCCTTTCGAAAATTCTCCAAGCGAGCATATCACGACGCGGCGACGGTTCACGCGGATGGGAAACTTCAAATCGCCACTGCAATACGGGCTATTACCGGAAGTTTGGAAGTACTTTTGAAATTTAGCGGTGAGGGTTTTCGGCCTTGGGTTTGTCCGGTTCAGCTACACCTTTCTTCGCAAAAGACCGCACAAGATTGACGTAGTTCCACCGCATTTTTTCCGAATCGCGATCGCCCTCACCGGGCATTTTCCCTTTTCCCTTGGTAATAACCCAAAAGAGCTCGCCATCGGTCAGCTTTTCGAGCGAAGCCGGATCACGCCAGTCCCGAAGTTCAAGTTTCATGTCTGCAGCGAGATCGCCCTTGCCGTCACCTGTTTTCCCGTGGCACATGGCGCAATTGTAGCCAAAGAATTTGCGTGCTTCCGCCAGACTCTCCGCCGATGGCGTGACAGGATTCTTCTTCGCAGCATCGTCTGGGGTCATCTTGGGTTCCGTGGCCCCGGCTTTTTCCTGGGTGAAATTTAATTTTGGGAAAAGAATTCCAGAAAGCAGCAACGCACTCGCAACGAAAAGCGTCCGACACATGGCATCCTCCTGACCGGTCACGCACCGCCGAAGGAGCGAACTCGGCTAGGTTTGGAGCGGATTCTACGCCCAGGTCCTTCAGAAGAAAAGGGTTAAGAAAGGAATTACCGGGATGCGCAATGGCCGATCGTTTGCGGGTACGGTCACGGTTTTCCTCCAGACACGGGGTGTGTTTGTCTTTTCAGGGGAACCGGCATAGGGCAACCGCGCTGCGGCCGAGTGTCACCAAAACCCGCACGGAAGCGGCTGGACTCGCGCACGCGCGTTCGTAGTCCGTCAATTACGGGCGGAATGGCAGGATGCGCCACTCCCCGGATGAGGAAAATCATTAGCGCCGCTTCGCCGGGCGCATCGGCGCTGGATGTTACACCAAATCCCTGAACGCCGGATTTTCTCATCCATTCTTCCACATGGGCGGCATGAACCGTTTTCGCATGCGCCATGAGCGTTTCGGAGACCCTGCTCACGGAGAATGTATCGCCGTTCGATCCAAGCAGTGTGCTTTGGGCTTCCTCAAGGACGCCTCGCGGCGCGTTTGCTTCTGCCTGCATGATTCGTGTACGAATACCGTCGAGCACGGCGGGCAATTTCACTTGCGGCTGGCTCGGGTCGACTATTAGCAAGACCGCAGCCTCGCCAGGGCGATCGAGACTCGCGCTGACTCCAACCGCTCGCACATACGGATTTGCGAGGAGTTCGTTCGCGTGGAGGTCCCTTGCAGTTGCAGCCGCGGCGAGCGACTGAGCCGCAAGAGATGACGTGGACTGCGGGGTCGCAGATAGCGTTGAAAAACCCGCGAGCGTGCAGCCGATGACTTGGTGCGCCGAAGCGCTTCCAACAAACACCGGTTTGTTCCCAAGCGAATCAGCCATCGCGTTCAACACATCTTGAACGGGATTGCCCACGGTATCCGTATCCGAACCACCGTAGAGAAGCGCCACGGGATCGGCTGTATCCGCGGAGACAATGAGTGATCCGGAATCCCCGGCTCCGCTGAAGGCTCCTCCGGTGACCGAAACCTGATTTGAGTAATCAACCGTAAACATCGTTCCTGTTCCGCAACCAGTTTGATATTGGACCCTGGTGGCCACGCCTACGGCGCCGACTCTTGAGCAGGTCAAACCCGTCGTTCGCCCGCTCTTTCCCACGCTCATGCCCACGGTTGCGGCGACCCCCGTTCCCGAATGCGGCGGCCCTGGATCGGGCACGCCTCCAGTTGTGGTGCTCCCCAGCAGAAAAATCATCCCTGTTGTGTCCACTGCCCCGGGAATGACCTGCGCGATTGCCGCGTCGACGTTCGTTCCGGGAGCTTGCAGGTTTGCGAACTGAGATAAATTCCCCACCACCGAAGAGGAAGTTGAACCGCAATTGGTGTCCGCCAGCCCAGGCTGGATAATGTTCTCTCCGAGGGATGCCGAATCGCTCCGTGCCAGGACATGATTGTTGCTGAGGATATAAAATGTTCCTGCACGCTGGACAAGTGATCCGAGAGTTCCGCCGCAGCACGTGACCGTACTCCCCTGCCTGCTGGAGTCGTTGGCGTTGCCCCCGGTTGTCCCAAGCTTTATGGGAAGGCTTTGCGCAGCCTCATTGGGCGTATGTGCCAACACGGTCACTTGGGCTGAAGCAGACTTGGTTGTATCTGCCTGGGACACAACACTTACACTGACAGTCGCCGGGCTCGGCACCTGCGCGGGCGCCGTGTAGACTCCGGTGGCGCTAATGGTGCCGGTGGTCGCAGAGCCGCCCGGCATATTGTTCACTTCCCAGGTGACGGAGGTATTCATGGTCCCCGTCACGGTGTCCGTGAATGCTGTGGTCTGGCTTACCGTGTTAATGGCAAAGGCGGGCTTAATGGTCACGGCAACCTGGCTTCCGCTGTTGCCGCCACCGCAAGAGCCCAGGAACATGCAAGCCGCAAGGCTGGGAACAAGGAAAAATGAGAAGCGCATGAGAGGCCTCGCTTGGGCGGGGGAATAGTCTACGTTAGCACGATGAATTTTGTGCGTGCAAAGGCTTCGTAAGTTTGATTGCCCGGAGATCGGATAGGATGCTTGGCAGTTGTTGGAATTTCTCCCTAGTGTATTGCATAGCTCTGATTAATCCAGATCGCGCCAGTTCGGACCAACGCCAATTTCTACCACTATCGGGACCGCCAGCTTATAGACACCTTCCATCTCTTCTTTCACCAGCTTTTGCAATTTGGGGGATTCTTTGGCGGGAGCTTCGAACAGGAGTTCGTCGTGCACCTGCAAAATCATTTGTGATTCAAGTTTTTCCTCCGCCAGGCGGCGGTGGATGTTGATCATGGCCATCTTGATGAGGTCGGCGGCCGTCCCCTGCAGCGGAGAATTGAGTGCGGTGCGTTCCGCAAAATTTCGCAGATGCACCTGCGGCGACATGATCTCCGTGATGGGGCGGATTCTCCCGAACAGCGTTTTTGCCATGCCCGTCTTGCGCGTTTCTGTAAGAACGTTGTCGAGATATTCCTTCACACCGCGATACCGCATGAAATACGCGCTAATGAACTGCGCAGCTTCTTTCTGTTCGATACCTAGCTGCTGCGCGAGGCCGAAAGGAGAGAGGCCGTAGATAATCCCAAAGTTGATGGCCTTGGCCGCGCGGCGATGCTCCGCGGTTTGCGCCAGGGGGCCGACGCCGAAGACTTCCTGGGCCGTACGTGCGTGAATGTCCTCACCGTTGCGGAATGCTTCCACCAGAACGGGGTCCTTGGAAAAATGCGCCATCACGCGCAGCTCGATTTGCGAGTAATCGGCCGAAAGCAGGATTTTCCCCTTTTCCGCGACAAACGCAGCGCGAATCTGCCGGCCGAGCTCGGTGCGAATCGGAATGTTTTGCAGATTGGGATCGCTGGAGCTGAGCCGCCCGGTAACCGCGCCGGTTTGCGAAAAACTCGTATGCAGCCGTCCCGTGTCGGGGTGAATGAGTTTCGGCAGTGCGTCTACATAAGTGGACTTCAACTTGGAGACTTCCCGAAATTCCATGACCTTTGCAGGCAAGGGATGCTGAGCGGCTAGCTCCTCCAGAACATCTGCTGCCGTCGAGCGCGCTTTCGCTTTGCCCCGGCGCGCGTTGGGCTGCAAATTCAATTTGTCGAAGAGAATCTCTGCGAGCTGCGGCGGCGAATTGACGTTGAACTCCACGCCCGCCATTTCCCAGATTTCTTTTTCCAGGCGCCGGATTTCCTTTTCCATCTCCTGCGACATTTTGTCGAGCTCTTTCGGCTCGACGCGAACCCCCACTGTTTCCATCTCCGCAAGCACCGGCGCGAGCGGCAAATCAATCTCTTCATAAACCTTTTCAAGTCCCTGCTCATTCACTTGTTCGCGCAGAACAGGAGCAAGCCGCTGTAAATAATCCGAATGTTCCCCGGGGCCCTCGCCCAGCACGGCGCTGAAGTGGCGCATCACCACGTCCGCAAGATTGTGATTTCCGGTCGTTGGGCGCAGCAGGTAAGAGTAGAGCTGTGTCGCGTGCTGGATGCTGGCCGTTCGCCCGGCCAGCAATTGAAAAACTTTTGGGTCGTGCAGGATTTTTGGCCGCGTTGCATCCTCAAGCAAAGGCGAGAGAGCTTTCAGTGCCTCGCCTTTTTCGTCGGCCCAAACCGATCGGCCTTCTCCAGCCTTTGAGGACACTTCGACGGATGTGATTCGCGTGCCGAATCCTTCTGATTCGCGTTTCCCCAGATCGAGATTCAGCCAGACGGCCAGCGGCTGTTTTGCAGGGAGCTTGGCCAGGTACTCGCGAAATTCTCCTGCATTAGCAAACTGCGAGTAGTCTGCTTTCACCTCCCCGCCAGTGGCCGCTGACGGGGACGCCGTTACCGTGCTGCTGCCCAACTCTTTCAGCAGCGAACTAAAGCCCAGCTCGCGATAGAGCACGGCCAGCGCGGGCACATCAGGTTCGCGCCGTTCGAGCGCTTGCAGGTCGAGCTTTAGAGGAACATCGGTCGCAATTGTGGCCAATTGCTTGGACATCATTACTTGATCGCGTTGCAGTTGTAGGGCTTCGCGGTACCGCTTGTTCGACACTTCATCTGCATGATCCAGGGCTTTCTCGACGCTGTCGTATTTCCTGATCAGCTCGGCCGCGCCTTTTTCCCCGATTCCTTTCGCCCCGGGAATGTTGTCCACGGTGTCGCCGAGAAGCGCCATATAGTCGACAACTTTGTCCGGGGGCACTCCAAGCAACTCCTGAACTTTTGCTTCATCGACCAGCGTGTCGCCCTTCAATCCGCCGGAGCCCGTCTTCAGCGTCCGGACGTTTTTCCCTACCAGTTGCATCATGTCCTTATCGTTGCTGACGATGAGCACTTCGAAGCCTTGCTTCGCGGCTTGCGTGGCAATCGTGCCGATGACGTCGTCGGCTTCAAATCCTCGTTCCTCCAGAATCGGCAGGCGCATCGCTTCGCAGAGTCTCCGCACCAGAGGAATCTGCACCTTCATGTCATCGGGCATGGGCTGGCGCTGCGCCTTGTATTTTTCGAACAGCTTGTCGCGAAACGTGGCCCCCGGCGGATCGAAAACGACACCAATGTATTTCGGTTCGTAATCTTTGATTAGACGTTTGAGGATATTTCCAAAAAGGAATGGAACGTTGGTGGGAGTGCCATTAGGTCCGGTCAACCGCTGCGGCATGGGCGCAAAAAAGGCGCGATAGACGTGCGCCATTGCGTCCACAAGGAACAGTTTTTTCGATTCTGGAGCCATCGGGCGAGTATAGCAAAGGACAAGCGCCAGGCTCGTTGCAGGAACGACCTGGCTCTCGCAAGCCAGCGCTACCTTTCTCGAAAGAGACCGCGCAAAATAAAAAAGCCGCGCGATTCCAATTCTTCGCGCGGCCCAGACGTAACGAGCAGCCGCTACGGTTTTTCCCGCTTCTCTCCGGATTTCTGATTCGGCTTGCTCTCAGCGGAATTCTTGGATTCGCCCGGAGAGCCCGCTTGCGCCTCGGTCACAAGAAGCATCCGCGTGCCGCTCTCAAGGTGCACGTTCTTGCCCGCTGAAGTGATCACTGTGCCTTGCGTCGCATTTGAAGCCGCCGCGTTCAGGTTCAGGCCATTCAACCCGAAAACGCCCTGGCTATTCGAAGTGAGTTGCCCCGCGGAATTCAATCCGCCCACGGCTCCCTTCGAAGTTCCCGCAACGCTTCCCGCAGCGTTCGACGTTGAATTCACCGCGCCGCCAGCTGCTCTGCCCACGTTCGCGGCGGTGTTCGTAACCGTACCTGCCGTGCCGCCAGCAGCGGAAGTCACGCCACCTAGCCCGACGCGTCCTCCAGCCGTGCCCGAGCCCGCGGCCGAAGCGCCCATGCTATCCATGGAATCCATATCTGAGCCTGCCATCGAGGCGCTGCTTTGTCCTGATGCCAGAGCTTGAATCGCCACGCGTAACGGAATCTCTTCGCCGTTCTTCAGAATTGCTTTATCGAAGACGATTCCCAGCGAAGATTCCGTTTGGCCCTTGGCCCGTGCCGAAGCCCGCGTCACGTGACCCACGAGCTTTGAGCCTTTCGCGATGACTATCTTGCCCTCGGACTTCACGGCTTCCGTCGTTTTCGCGTTCACTGCGTCGCCCGGCGTGCACTTCTTCGTGTCCACAGGAGAAGTCAATTCCGCGTTAAACGCTGTTCCGCTGGCCAGCGCGGCGTTAGTTTGTCCGTTTTGTGCCGTGGCTGCTGCGGAAGTTGAGCTGGATGCGCCGGCTTGAGCCTGCGTTTTTCCTGCCTCGACGGACGTTTGTCCGCTGGTTTGTGCTCCCCCCGGAGATCCAGCTTGCGGTTGCGCCGACACGCCCACCGCGAGTACCACACCCGCCACAATCGAGATTCCCATGCGATACATGGTCGTTCGACCTCCTCAACGTTTTTACATCTCAACTGAGAAAAATTGAACCCTGCAACCCTCATACAAAAGGGTGCGAAGGCAGCGCCGTGATAGAGGCAAACCGCATGCCTCCCGCTAAGGCATTGCGTATCAAGAGGTTAACGGCAAGTCCAACGGTTCTGGAGCTGGCGAGAACGACCCGCAGTGTGCATGATTTGCAGGGCTAGAACGGGCAACCCCAAAGGCTGGTTCGGCCCTAAACAATGCTCAGGGATTTGCCGACTTCCGCCAGCGTGTCCGCAGCTTTTAGCAACTGATCCCGTTTGTGTGCCGCGCTGACAATTGCCCGCAATCGCGCCTTGCCTTCCGCGACAACGGGGTAGCCTACGGCCGGCGCGAAGACTCCGGCTTCAAAAAGCTTCTTCGAAAACTCGAACGCTTTCGCCGCCTCCCCCACGTGAATCGGAATGATTGGCGTTTCGCTCGCTTTGAACTGGAATCCGCGCTTCTTCAATTCGCGTTTGAAGAACTTCGTGTTGGCCCAAAGCTTTTTCACCAGCTTCTCGCCTTCCGCTGACGCAAGCAGCGTAAACGCCGCCTGGCACGCTCCGACCGTTGCCGGCGGATGCGAAGTCGAAAACAAAAACGGCCGCGCGCGCAAATAGAGGAAATCGATTAGGTCGCGCGAGCCGCAGACGTATCCGCCCATTGCGCCAATGGCTTTGCTCAAAGTTCCCACCTGGATGTGCACGCGTCCGTGGCACTGATGATGGTCCACGGTGCCGCGGCCGTTGGCGCCCAGCACGCCGGATGCGTGCGCGTCGTCGACCATCATGATGCAGTTGTATTTTTCTGCCAGGTCGCACAGTTGCGGCAGCGGCGCGATGTCTCCGTCCATCGAAAACACGCCGTCAGTGATAATCAGCTTCTTGCCGGGAAAACTGGCGTGCTCTTGCAGAATGCGCTCACAGTCTTGCAGGTCCTTGTGCTTAAAAACCTTAATCGTGGCTCTGGAGAGTCGCGCGCCGTCAATAATCGATGCATGATTCAATTCGTCTGAAACGATTAGATCTTCCTTACCCAGCACCGCCGAAACGGTCCCCGCGTTCGCCGTGAATCCCGACTGAAACACCACGCACGCTTCGACCTTCTTGAACGCTGCGATCTGCTCTTCCAGTTCCATGTGGGGCTTCATGGTGCCCGCAATGGTGCGAACCGCGCCTGCGCCGACACCGTATCGCTTGACCGCGTCCAGCGCTGCTTTGCGCAAGGCTTTATGCGTCGTCAGCCCCAGATAATTGTTCGAGGCGAGATTGATGACTTCGCGCCCATCGAAAACGCAAACGGGCCTTTGCTCGCCTTCAAGGATACGCAGCTTCGGGGCCACGCCTTTTGCGCGCAGCTCGGTCAACTGCTCGGTGACGTACTGTAGCGGGTTCTGCTTCGTCGCCAATGTGGCGGTTTCCGACATGGCATCGCTCCTGATGGTAGGCATTGGCCGGGGAATCTCTATTGTGCTCCAGCGGGGGGTTAGGGGCAAACCCGAGTTACTTGTCAGGCCTTCACAAGCTCGGAATCGTGCTTCCGGAATACGGCTTCCAGAGCAACTGGAGTGCGTTCTTTCATCGCGTGAATATCCTGAATCAATTGGTAGATGTTCGCCGTCATAATCAGCAGATAGCGCGTCAGTCCAGGACCGGGATTCCAATACGTATGAGGCGTGCCGCGCGGCACAAGTACACTGGAGCCTGCACGCGCTTCAACTACGTTCTCGCCCATTTGGATGCAGAGCGCGCCCTCCAGTACGTACCACGCCTCATCGTCATTATGATGGACATGCGGCGGAGCAATCAGCCGCCGCTCTCCCGCAGGCCCGCCGGCATCACGCCATTCCGCAACCACAAAACTGTTTGTACCCGATCCAAGGGTGTTTCCCGCAAGAGGAGGAGCGAGAATGGTTGATGTCATGATTTGGCCTCAGGAGGTTTCCAAAAGGTCGCTATGAAGGAAGCCGGGAGATTCAACGGTGGATGCCGTTTGGATACAAAAGAATTTTGCCGGGCAACCCTTCCTGCAAGTTCGCAAAGGCACCTTCGAACTTCTCGAGTGGTTCACGCTGGCCGAAAAGCGGCTCCAGGTTCAGCCTCCCGGCCTTCAAAAGTGCGGTCATTTGCACCCATGTTTCGTACATGCGCCGCCCGTAAATCCCTTGCACCGTCGCGCCCTTGAAAATCACGTCGTTCACCAGGTCCAGCGGCACGTTTTCCGTTGGAATTCCCAGAAGGGAAGCGCGCCCTCCTGCTCGTAGGGCCTTGAACCCTTGCTGAATCGCAGCAGGATTCCCGCTCATCTCGAGCAGCGCATCCACGCCCGTCCCGTCGGTCTCCTTGAGGATGCGCTTCACCGCGTCTTCCGCGGCGGGATTAATCACCACGTCCGCGCCCATTTTCTTGGCCATGTCGCGCCGCGCCTCGTTGGTTTCCGTGGCAAATACAGTGGAGCTTCCGCAAGCTTTCGACACGGCAATGGACATTAATCCAATCGGCCCGCAGCCCGTCACCAAAACGGTTTGTCCTGCAATCGGACCCGCCAGCACCGTGTGCACCGCGTTCCCCAGTGGATCGAGAATCGCTCCATAATGCTCGGGAATGTCCGGATCCAGCTTGATGATGTTTGACGCCGGAATCCGCACAAAATCCGCGAACGCTCCGTCCTGATCGATCCCGATGATGCGCAGGTTCTGGCAGATGTGCGCCTGGCCTAGTCTGCACTGGCGGCAGTGGCCGCAATTTACGTGCATCTCCGCGCTGACGAAGTCGCCGGCCTTCACCGCCGTGACTTCGTCCCCGACGCGTTCCACGGTCCCGCAAAATTCGTGCCCCAGCGTCAGCGGCGGCTTGATGCGCCCCTGCGACCAGCGGTCCCACCCGTAAATGTGCAGGTCGGTCCCGCAAATCGAAGCGGCCTTCACGCGCACCAGGACGTCGGTTGGGCCAATGGCCGGAACCGCGACCGTGTCCATCTGCAAGCCACGGGCTGGGTGCATTTTCCGCAACGCTTTCATCGTCGCTGCCATCTACTCGCGTCCTCTTGTAGAGGCCGCCTTCTCAGGCCGGCTCACCGTCGCTTCCAAGCCTTTAACTACACACACAAGTCCTCGATGCTAACACACCAGTAGCAAGGACTTTAGTGTGTGCCTTGCTCAGCCTTCTGATTCTCGGGCTTTCGTCTTTTGTCCATCCCTATCATCTTCCCGGATGGCGGATTCTTCTTGTTCAATTTCGCCGCTTCCAAAATCAGCCTCTTCACTCCTGGACGATTCACATCCGCCACGCTCCGCAGCCTCACGTTGCGCACGCCTTTCGCCTTTCCCTCCAGCAGTTTCCCCGGGTCGGGCAGCATCGCTCCCCGCAAAAACGCAAGCGTCACATGCTCTTTCTGCACAAGATAGACGCAGAGCGGCCCGTTCGAATCAAACGCCGGCGTCTTCCATGGACTCACATACTCTTCACAACCCGCCGCCGTTTTCTTCACCAGCGCCCGCACTGCCTTTGCCACGCCACCAAACTTGCCCGCCTTCTTAACGTACGCATCGATCCACAACTTTCCTTCTTTGCCTTCAATCGTCGGCATTGTATTCTCCCCAATTCTGTTGTTTCCCCGTTGCGATCTGCGTTGTTGATTGTTTCCTACTTCACTTCTTCCACCAAGCCCGTTTTCTCCAGCGCCTTCAAATACTCCACCACGATTTCCAGCGGCACAGGCCCGTACTCTGCCGAAACCGCATCGCGAATCTCTTGGGCGTTGCGTTTTCCGTCCGCAAAATTCAGAACTTCGTAGGCATACTCCTCACCGCCGCCCCACAACCCTTCATTACTCAGCAACTTGGGCGTCGGCACTCCCGCCGCCTTAGCGTGGTCCGCTAAATAGTCGTACCCAAACACTGCCAGCGGCCCGCGAGCTTCCTTCTTTCGTGAGTAGGTTAGGAGACCGTCGCCAGTTGCTTTTGGCCTGTTGGAAGGGTTCAACCGCCTATCATAGGGCACATGCAAACCAGTAGGTGGCGGCGAGAACTGACCCACCGAACTGGAAACCCCTCCGTCGTATTCCGCCTCATTTCGATGCCGCGCTTCCGCCTCCTCCTGCGACATCGGTGTGGACCGCAGGTCGAAGGACAGAAGTCTTGCGCTTCGCCCGTGAAGGATGGCGGAAAACAATTCAACCCCGCCAGTGGTGTGCAGATTCGCCAAATAATATCCACTCGCCGCGCCAATAAACGCCGCGCGCTTCAGCTTGGTTGGATCGATGTTGGCGGCGGAATCGAAATTGGTGTGGATGTAGCGGTCCGGCCAGTCATTCAGATAAATCGCCGGAATTCCGAACGAAGAATCCTGATAGACATCGTGGTCGCTGCCCATGGTGTACGCTGAATACTCCGCGCGCAGCGGCTCTTTGCCGCCTTCCGGCGCAACCATCGGATGGTCCGCCTTTCCCGTTGCCGCAAACCGGTAGGACTCCTCGTTCACCCAATCGGCGAAAGCCCACGCCACGTCATGTACAAAGCTCGGCAAGCTCAGCGGCCCGCGCGTCACATGGAACACCGCCTTCGTTTCCGGCCCCCCGCCTACCATGTCCATGTGAACGACGGCCTTGATGTGCTTCGCCAAGGCAGGACCATTGAGGCTCAGAGGCTTACCCGTATTTGGCGGTCGCCCTTCAATCGTTCCTTGGCCATTCAACAGGGCCATTGTCCCTTCAATCTCGGGAGGAAAAAAGAACGCTATCGTTCTTGCAGGTCGTGCCAGCTTTCCTTCGCTAATCAGCTTCTGCAGCGTCCGTGCAACCTCCAGAATCGTCACGCAGCCACTGGCATTGTCGTTCGCCCCTGGCCGCTGATGGTCCAGGTGGCAGCTAAATGCAATTTCCTCGTCCTTCAGTTTCGGATCTGCTCCCGGAATCGTCGCCGTCACCACTTCATAGTTCCCCGGATGCTGCCCCGCTTTCACCACTGCACGTAAATGGATCGCCTCTCCTTTTGCTAATCGCTCCTTGAATTGACGCGCGGTTTTCAGTGACACCATGAATGCAAACGTCTTGTTCGGCGAAAACGCTTCTAGATGCCCCCAGCGAATCAAGTTTTCGTCTTCGCCCCACCATGCCGTTTTCTGGTTTTGTGCATAGCTCACAATCCCCGCCGCCCCGAATTTACCTACCGCCAGATCCTGCACCGCTCCCGGCTGTGC
>Ga0126373_10001555_pt1 | contig 16386 bp, 12 predicted proteins | sample PanSoiMetPlot_11_FD_92545 | JGI IMG/M metagenome (GOLD analysis project Ga0126373, IMG submission 92545) | Tropical forest soil microbial communities from Panama - MetaG Plot_11 | ecosystem: Environmental > Terrestrial > Soil > Tropical forest > Bulk soil | place: Panama | collected 2016-02-17 | reverse complement strand
GGTGCTGGTGTACCTGTTGATGGCGACCAACTACCAATCGTGGCTTGACCCGCTCTTGATCATGATGGCACTTCCGGGAGCCTTCGCGGGTGTAATCTGGATACTGGTGCTGTGGCACACCACACTGAACGTGCAGTCTTTGATGGGCGCCATCATGTCGGTTGGTGTCGCGACCACCAACGGTAACCTCCTGATCACGTTCGCCAATGAGTATATGGAGAAGGAAGGCGTTGATCCCCTGACCGCGGCAATCGAGGCGGGCACCACGCGGCTGCGCCCGGTCCTGATGACGGCCCTGGCTATGATTCTCGGCATGTTGCCCATGTCATTGGCACTGGGTGCCGGTGGGGGTGAGAATGCGCCCTTGGGGCGCGCCGTAATTGGCGGTCTGATAGCCGCGACGTTCATGACCCTGCTGGTAATTCCTATCGTCTACTCCTTCGTGGGAGGTACTCGCGTCAGCAAATTGCAGCGCGACGCGCAAATGCGCCGGATTCTGGCGCAGACCGAGGCTGCCAAGGAAGCGCAGATGTAGGAAACATGGCCGAACGAATCACAAGCAGCACCAGCGGCGGTCCCGGCTTTTACCTCAAATGGATTGCTCTTCCACTGGTCGCGATCGTGGTGGCGGGGGGAATCGTCCTGGCGCGCGAATTTTCCCTTCGCAGCCAGCGCGGCAGCCTGGAGGAGGAAGCAGCGCGGGGCCGCGTAGTGCTCTGTAGGCAGTTGCGCGGAGTGACCACCGCGCGGACCATCGCGTTACCCGGCGAGATTCATGGATTCTACGAGACGCCGATCTACGCGAAGATCTCCGGCTATGTGAAGGACATGCTGGTCGACAAGGGTGCCCGGGTGAAGGGGGGCCAGCTCATCGCCACTATCGAGTCGCCGGAGACGGATCAGCAGGTCCGCAACGCCAAGGCTACTTATGATCTTGCCAAGATAACCGACAACCGCAATCAGATCCTGGTATCGCAATCGGTAATTTCATTGCAGCAGGGTGATGAAAGCCATCAGACCATGCTCGCGGATTTGGCAGCCTGGAGATCTCTGGTTGAAACCCAGAAATACGAGCGTGTTTTTGCCCCCTTCGACGGGATGATCACCGTACGCAATCTCTACCCGGGAGCCCTCGTGGCGACCGGCACCGCCGCGGGCACCTCGAACCAGGGCATCTACGAGATCGCGACTCTGAAGCCGCTCCGAATATACGTGTACCTGCCGCAGAGCTATGCCCCCTTCGTCCGCGATGGAGATCGCGCGGTAGTTACGGTGAACGAGTATCCCGAACGCGACTATGAGGGATCGATTACGCGGCACCCGAGCGCGCTCGACCAGGGTACGCGTACGATGCTGCTCGAGGTCGACCTTCCCAATCAAGATCTTTCGTTGTATCCCGGAATGTACGCGAACGCGGCGATCACGGTGAGTGGTTCGAGCGGTGCGCCCCGAGTCCCGGACGAAGCGCTGATTTTTAACGGCGAGCGGGTCTACGTTCCGATAGTACGCGACCGGAGAATACATCTCGTCAATGTAAAACTTGGGCTTGATGACGGAATCAATTGCGAAATCACTCGCGGGCTGAAAGGCGATGAAATCGTGGCGCTGGGACTCGGCCAGGCGGCCATCGAGGGTGAGTTAATCCGTCCTTTGATGGCCAAGGAGTGACCCGCACGGCTGCGAGCGGATGAAGAGAGCCAAAGAAAAAGAGCGGGTTGCTGCGCTTAGCGCCGGTCTCGCGATCGTGGTGCTGGTTTGGATCGCGGCACAGGCGTTTGCCCCGGACCGGATCGCGTCGCTGGGCACTCTGTCCATATGGTTGTACGGACCAATCTCGGCGGCGGCCTGGGCCGTGCTGAGTCTCATCTCTTATGCACTGATCGTTCGCGCGCAGCGACGAAACCCGGCGCTTTGCCCAGAGCATGAAGAAGCAACCCGTGAGGCTCGACTTGCGTCCTGTGCCGATCTCGCAAAAATTCCCAAGTGCGTTGAGGAAGTAAACGCACTCGAGAAAGACAAGCTTGCAGCTTTAACGGCTGGCTTTGCAATTACGATCGCAGCATGGCTTGCGATCTTTTCATTTATTCCCATGGAATGGCTGGAATCCGCCGGCATATCGCCGTGGCTCTACTGCCTGGCTTCGGTAGCGGTATGGGCGAGTTCTGCAGAGCTGATGTATTGGGGCTTCCGCCGCAAGCGGCTCCGGCATTCGTCCGTCCCCGCCCACTGATTTAACCGGCCGCCGGGTTGGCTGCGTCGGCCACTCATTGGGAGTCGCAGTTCGAGATTCTATTTGCTCTGCTGCATAGGGTGCAGCGCGCCAGGCGTTATTTCAAAACCCGACCAGCCGGGCGGCTGTCGTTAATCGCCTGGCAGAGTTTTCCGCGCAAACCCACGCCCAGCCCGGTTCCTCAAATGCTCATCGTACCGGTGGGTGCGACGTTCACTCCTTGCCGGCGTATTTGCGATCGCGATTTCGCTATGGCTCCGCGTACCCTACTTTGCTCCTTACCCTGAGGCTGGTGGTGACAAATTGAAATATATCGAAGGCCGGTCACCCCTCGATGGGTGAAGTCTGTCTTGCGGGGTTGGGAATATCCGCCAGATACCGGTTCAGCTCAGAGAAAAGAAACTCAAGTCGTCGCATGGACTCCAGTTCCGCGATCATCGTGCGGCGCGGTTCGATCGGCCACGGCGCCAGTTGGGCGAATCCTCTCCTCCAGGTGTGAACTGAACTCGTTGAGTGGTTCCGCCAGCTCACCGGCTGAGTGTTTCTGCCCTATCGCGCGAGCAGCAGACGCGCTGAGGCATTCAGCGCTGCTAAAAAAATCCAGCCACGAAGCCAGCTGCCCACGAACTGCATTGAAGATCTGCGCGCGCGCAGACTCCGTTACGGGGTCGAGTCGCGGCATTTGAATAAGAATTCGCCCGGTCGCGATCGATGACAGCCGGTTTGCTATCCGGCGAACAGTCCCGGCCGCTTCGACAATCGCATCAGGGCTGACGGCGCTGCTGCGTCCTTCCAGCCGCGCGTCATCGGCGACCTGGAGAATCTCGGTCAGCACGTGCATCGTTTCGGCGTTCGTCTTGAGGACGCACCGTGACGACAAGCCGATCCACTTCGAGACTGATGCGAGCCGCGCGAGTGATCGCGGCAAGCAGGATCGCACGGCGATGCTCGGAAGCGCCCTCGGCCACCGCTCGATCCAGAAATGCCATGTGTACGGGCAGGTCGGAGGATGGTGGAGGCAGCGGGGGTCGAGCTACGCTTTGGCCGTCAAGAAAAAAGTTCGAAGCCCACACCAGCTGCGAACGTGCCCGCGCGACGGTCGCGCCCAGAGACTCCATCAGGATCGGTTCGCCCGGGTCCGGCCACAACCAGTTGTCGAACAGGACGATCACACCGAAGGCAATCGCGCTACCGCCGAACAACGCCGCGGCGTTCCAACCGATTTCCTGCGGTGAAGAAACCATGCCGTAGAATAAAATCAGGGAAAGGATCCGTATAACGAGCATGCCCGCGCCGAGCTTGCGCGTCGTTCCCACTTAAGTTGAGAGCGAAATCCATGCGAAGACAAACGGCAGCATCAACCACGGCGTCTCCGCGAATGCGCGCGCCATCATCACCGACGTGATCAGCACGAGCGTCACCGCGATTTGCCATGCGAGCGCCTTGCGAATTGACATCATCGGTCCCGCGTCCGCCAGGAGCCACACGATTACGGCGCCCAGCGAACTGTTGACGTGGCAACTTGCGTCTACTCCAACCGCAACCGTCACAATCGTGGAAATGCGTAAGGCGGTGCGGATCTTCCGGGGCTGGGAGCAAGTTCGTGTGCAACCAGCGTTTCGAGTTGTTCGAGCCAGGCAAGTGGCCGTTGGAGGCCGAACTGTCGCGCTATGAATCCTGCCACGCGCTTAGCTCAGCGATCGCCTCGATTTTTACAACCGCGTTCGCACGCAGCCGAGACCTTAAAGAAACACCGACATACAGCGGCTCTATTAAGAGGCTTTCTTGTCGGCATTAGATCGCGCAATCCTGATCGGAATTGGGAATCGCGACGGCTGAATGCCACTTATCAGGAATAGTTACGGCGGACGTCGCTGTAACCTTCGCCCGTCAGAGGTAGCACAATTCTCCAGAGCATTTGGTAAAGTACTATTTTCGCAGAGTATATTAGGGAAGCCGCAGAAATCGAACCAAAGGATCACGGTTCCGGCGCGCGAAGACTTTCCCGTATTGATTCATCAGGTCTCTGGCGTGGACAAATTCTGGACCATGCTGAGCCCGTGTGCCGGCACTGATCGGTCATCCTCCGAAGGCTTCGTTAGAACCGACTCAAAAAGTGCGATTAGCACAGAGGTGATGGTTTTATGAGTAAGGCCGACGACCTTCGCTATACAAAGATACCACTTAATAACGGCTCCGATGAGATCCCGGCGCTCGGGTTTGGGACGCTGATTCCTGATCCGATCGCAACAAAAGAGTCCGTCAGGAACTCCCTGCAGGTGGGCTTTCGTCAATTCGATTGCGCCGAACGCTATCGAAATGAAGAACACGCGGGCGAAGCAATGCAGTCGGTATTCAAGGAGGGCAAAGTCAAACGGCAGGATGTTTTTGTCGGTACGAAGCTCTGGAACAACAATCATCGTCCCGAACGCGTCAAGCCTGCCTTCGAGGCAAGTCTGAAGAGACTGCAGCTGGACTATGCCGATTTATACAGTATCCATACTCCATTCGCTTTCCAACCCGGCGACGAGCAAGACCCGAGAGACAAGGGTGGTAACGTGATTTATGACAAGGCGACGACTCTTAAGGATACCTGGAAGGCTTTGGAGAGCCTGGTGGACGAAGGTAGGTGCAAGGCGATCGGATTGTCGAACGTCAACTTGGGACAGCTGAAAGAGGTGTTCGATAACGCCCGTATCAAGCCCGCGATTGTTCAAGTCGAATCGCATCCATATCTCCCTGAGTGGGATTTACTCAACTATTGCAAGAGCAACGGTATCGTGATGCAGGCCTTCGCGTCGTTGGGTCACGGTATTGAACCCAAGTTGACCGACGATCCCGTGATCACCGGGATTGCGAAGCGCGTCCACAAAACCCCCGCTCAAGTTCTGCTCGCCTGGGCGCTGCAGCGCGGCACAGCACCTCTCACAACGGCTACAAACCTCGGCTACATCGAGCAGAATTTTGATGTCTCGACTCTTCCCGATGACGCCATCGAAGAGATCACTCAAAAAATCAGTACCCGAGTCAGGCTCAATCCGGTGGTAAACACGGGCGTGCCGGGGTTCATTCCCAAGGGGAGATGAACGTTCAAGCCGGAATTTTCCCTTGAGCTGAATATGCCGCGATTTGACGTTACAACATTCGCGACCGACGATGGTCTTTCGGTCGTAGACATGCCAGAGCTTGAGGAGCGCGGTCTCGACTCGATGTTTTTTAATGAACACACGCATATTCCAGTCAGCCGACGAACTGCGTTCCCAGGAGGTGGTGAACTGCCCAAGGAATACTCGCACACGCATGACCCTTGGTGGCGCTTGCGCCAGCCGCGGCCGTAACCAAACAAATCATTCTGAGTACCGGAATCTGCCTGGTGATCGAGCGCGACCCGATCGTGCTGGCCAAAGAAGTCGCCTCACTGGATTGCATCTCGGACGGTCGAGTCATTCTCGGCGTCGGCGCTGGGTGGAATATAGAGGAGATGGAGAATCACGGAACTCCATACAGGCAGCGGTGGAAAATCCTGCGCGAACGGGTGCTGGCAATGCGCGAGATCTGGACCAGCGACATCGCTCAGTTTCATGGCGAGTTCGTCGACTTTGAACCGCTCTGGTCCTGGCCAAAGCCGATCCAGAAGCCCGGTCGAAGATCCTTCTTGGATCGAGGAGCCAACGATCTTCGAGCGGGTTGTGGATTACTGCGACGGCTGTGCCAATCGGCCGGCCCGGCGAACAGAATGATCTGGCTGAGGGCCTGGGGAAACTGCGCCCTCTGCGAGCGAGTCGGACGGCGTTTCGATTCGCTGGAACTGGCGGTTATCGGTTTGCCCCCGTCGGAGGACTTGGCCAAGCGACTTCTCGGGATTGGGTTTAAACATCTGATCTTTAGCCTTCCGTCTGGCAATTCTAAACAGACCTTGGATGACCTCGACGCCCGAGCGGAGCTTGCAGTAAAGCTTGGCTCGATCGGGTATAAACCCGAGGGTCCCTGTATAACTGCGCGTTGCCTCGCTTAGGGAGAACGCCTTCACCGGAAAGCACAAGCACGGCGCACTGGTTTTCGCTGGCAACCGAGAGTAAAGCTCCTTGGCGCGAAAATCATCTGGACAGTACAGCCCCCAGCAGGTAGATGACCTCCATCGAACATCCCGCCGATGGAGGAAACGATGGAACGAAAACGCGGGTGGTTTCTGACTGTTTGCGCGGTTCTCTTTGCTTTGCTCGCTCTCTCGAATTTCCTGAAGCCTTTCCTCGCCGATGCCCACACCGGCTTCGTCTTCTTCGGCCACCGCCTCTCCGGAGTTCCCAACGACGTTCTCGGTCCCGTGTTCGGCCTTCTCCTGGTCGTTTATGCAGTCGCGATCTGGCAGATGCGCCGACTCGCTTTACCGCTCGGATGGGTCTACGCGGGCTATGTGGTCACGAACACAATCCTCTTCGCGATCCAAACTACAGACAAGCCCCCCTCACTGGCTTTCATGGTCGCGACGCTCGTGCTCGGCCTCGGCGTTCCTATCGGCTCGGCAATAGTGCTGACGCAAAAGCGCGCCCAATTGGCTTGAAACGCCGGGCCGGCTCATATCTTTGGTACTCAATCGAAGGAAGGGCCGGGCGGGACCGCGCGGGAGCGGGCCTTCAAACCGCCGGAAAAATCTCAGGCGCCTCTACCGGGAAGAGATTGATTGAGAAAACCCTAGGTCCGTTGCGCGAGCAACGGCTAGTTGACGACGTTCTTCTGGTGCCCCTGGAGAAATGCTTTCAGGTTCGTGGCAGCGGTATCGATCAGGCGGCCGCGCCCCTCCTTTGTCGCCCACGCGATGTGCGGGGTCACGAGGCAGTTTTTTGCATATAACAGGGGATTATCGCGGGACGGGGGCTCGCTCGAGAGTACGTCTACACCTGCGCCCGCGAGGCGCTGCCGATTGAGCGCATCCGCCAGGTCCTGTTCTACAATAAGCGGTCCGCGCGAGGTATTGATCAGAAAACCAGTCGGCTTCATTCTCGAGAGAGCTGTAGCATTGATGATTCCCCGCGTTTGCGGCAGAAGCGGGCAGTGCAGGCTCACCACATCTGCGGCAGCCAGCAACTCGTTCAGTTCGCACCATTCAAAGCCGGGCCACGCAGGAGTATTTTCCCTTGCTTCGTCGCTGGCAATCACGCGCATCCCCATGGCGGTCGCAACCTCTCCGACCCGCCGGCCGATACGCCCGAACCCCACAATTCCCATGGTTTTGCGTTCCAATTCGATGAGCGGAGTTTGCCAGAAGCTGAAATCTGCGCACCGCGACCATTCACCCGCGCGACTTGCTTCGCTGTGCAGTGCGACGTGATGACAAAGTTCGAGCAGGAATGCGAACACCAATTGCGCTACCGAGGCAGTGCCGTAGGTGGGGACATTGGTGACAGGGACGCCACGCGCCCGGGCGGCCTTGAGGTCGACCTGATCGTAACCGGTGAACACCACGCCGATGTAGCGTAGCCGCTCAAGCTTGCAGATTGTTGCCGCAGACACCGGTGCTCTGGTGGTGAGGAGCACCTCGGCATCACGAGCGCGGCTGACGATTTCAGCTTCGGGCGTCCGGTCGAACACTTCCAACTCGCCAAGCTCCTGGAGGGCGTTCCAACTCAGGTCTCCCGGATTTACCACACGGCCGTCAAGAAAACGTATTTTCATCGGAATGCCTCCGACCCAGGCAGGCCGCGGAGCGGATAATCGAAATGACTTTATTTCCGTCAGTGAATTGGCTTTCTCTGGTTTGATCAACCCTGGCAGGTCGGTTCATCGGAAAATGTTGCTGCGGGCAAGTTCTACCAGCTCGCTGCCGCGCCCGCTGAGCACCGTCTTGAGCATAAAAAGACCAAATCCGTAGGCCTGTTCGAAATCTATTTTCGGAGGCATCGATAGTTCGAGTGGGTTCGTCACGACGTCGAGCAGTGCCGGGCCCTTGTGGGCGAGCACCTTTGCAACGCCATCTTTCAGGTAAGCGGGGTCTTCAACGCGGATACCCATGACGCCGATCGCGTCCGCCATTTTTGCGAAGTCCGGGTTCTTCAGGTCAACGCCCACCGGCAGAAAGCCGGCGGCTTTCTGCTCCAGGTCGACGAACCCAAGCTTTGAGTTGTGAAACACGACCACCTTAACCGGCAATTCCATCTGCAGCAGGGTCAGGAAATCGCCCATCAGCATGGTGAAGCCGCCGTCACCAGACAGTGAAATGACCTGGCGGCCGGGAAACGCAGACTGAGCACCAATTGCCTGCGGCAACGCATTCGCCATCGAGCCGTGGTTAAAAGAGCCCAGCAGGCGCCGCCTGCCATTCAACTTGAGATACCGAGCGGCCCATATGGTTGGCGTGCCGACATCACAGGTAAACACGGCATCATCCGTGGCGCCATCGCTAAGTAACCGGACCAAGTACTGGGGATGGATGGGCTTGTGCCCCGCATGGCCCACCGCGAGCTCATCGAGTTCTCTGCGAGCCGCCTGATAGTGAGCAAGCGCCTTGTCGAGATAGGAGCGATCATTCTTTTCCTGTAGCAGAGGGAGCAGGGCCGCAATGGTCGTCTTTACGTCGCCGACCAGGCCCATCGTCAGCGGAACCCGATTGCCAAGTTTTTCCGCGCGGATATCGATCTGCGCCACCTTGGCATGGGTCGGATAAAACTGGCGATAAGGGAAGTCGGTGCCCAGCATCAGTAGCAGGTCGCACCCAAGCATCGCGTAATAGCCCGAGGAGAACCCGATTAAACCAGTCAGACCAACGTCGTAGGGATTGTCATAGGCGAGGTACTCGGCGCCGCGCAGCGCATGTACCATCGGCGCCTTGAGCTTTTCGCCGAGACTGAGCAGTTCGCCGTGCGCGTTCGCGCATCCGCTGCCGCAGAGAAGCGTGACTCGGCTCGATTGGTTGAGCAGGTTAGCAAGAAGACCTAGCTCCACATCCGAAGGGCATACCAAAGGCGCTGTGGGCCTTTGATAAGGAATGATGTCGCCTTGGGGTGCGGCTTCGAGGGCAACATCGCCGGACACAACAATTACGGCCACCCCGCGCCGGCCGATGGCGTGGGCCAGCGCAGTTTCGATGGCGCGAGGCATCTGCGCTGGCGTCGATACGACCTGGCAGTAATGACTGCAGTCTTTGAACAGCGACTCAGGATGGGTCTCCTGGAAATAAGCGGAGCCGATCTCGGCGCTGGGGATTTGAGCCGCGATGGCGAGGACGGGTACTCCGTTACGATGGCAATCGAACAGACCGTTGATGAGATGAAGATTGCCAGGCCCGCAGCTACCCGCACATACCGCGAGCTCGCCGGTTACATGGGCGTCGGCGCCGGCTGCGAAGGCCGCAACTTCCTCATGGCGCACATGAATCCATTGAATGGATTTCTCGCGGCGGATCGCGTCAACGATTCCATTGAGCGAATCGCCGACGATGCCATAGATTCGCCGGACGCCGGCATCGGCCAGAACCTTAACCATGCACTCCGCAACTGTTGCCATGACATCTCCCTACTTGGTCGTCTAACTCGCCCGTCACAGCGACCTTGGTTCTCGTGACGGATAGGGGTCAAAGGTCACAGATCCGCACATCGACTTTGGACCAGTCCCCGAAGTCCGTAGGCGCTGTCTTGGAGGTCCTCGCAGCGCCCACTCAAACGCCAATTAGATTAAAAGTGGCGATCGCATTGAAGGCAAAGCTGATTTTCACCTGATTCCCGATTGGGGCAGGAACTTCGGCACTTAAACCAGCGCTGCCGGAAGTCTGTACGCTCGAGCGGCAGTGCCACTAAACAGCGCCGACCTCTCGTCAGCGGAGGCCCCTCTGGCAAGACGTTTGAACGCATTCCATAGGACTGCATAACTGGACCAGCGCTTTTGCACCGGGAAATTGCTCTCGAACATGCACCGGCGGGCGCCAAAATGCTCAATACAAACCTCGAAGAAGGGTCGCCACGCGGACGCGATCTCCTCCGAGGAGAGCGGGGATGGCTTAGCCTCGCGCGAGGTGTGGGAGCGCCTGACCGGTAGCGCCCCCAGCTTCACATGGACGTTGTCATACGAGGCCAGGGCTGTCATCGCTTTGCGCCACTCGGCAAAGACCTCCGGCGTGCGCCCGGCATTGGGACCGCCCAGGATCGGGCTGCCGAAATGGTTCAGGACTATCGGCGTCTGGGGGAAATCCGCGGCCAGCGCCGCTACCTCACGCAACTGGGGATGGTAAACCCAGGCATCGAAAGCGAGTCCGAAGCGGGCCAGAGATTGATAGCCTTCACGGAACTGATTCTCCGCGAGCATCCCTGGACGCGGCACGGTCTTGCGCACACGCTCATCCGCGTCCCAGGCCGTCGAAAAACGGATGGCACTGAAGCGCCCCCCGCCGGCGGCGAGATGCGCCTCCAGAATCGGCTCCACGCGTGATCCCAGCAGCAAATTGACGTTCCCAACGATTGCCGCACATGCCCGCGCCGGTCCGAAGCCGCCGCTCGCACTCATCGCGGCTACGCCGGTGACGAACTCGGTCTCGCCCAGCGAGCGAAGCTCTTCCGGCCCGTCGGCCCGGTACATCGAACCGCACTCCTCGAAGACCGTAGCTCGGACGTTGTGGCCGCTGGAGAGGTCAGCCAGAAGCTCAGGAAACAGATAGACGCTGCCTGCGCGGCTCCACAGATGGTGATGAGAGTCCACGATCGGCAGTTCAGGCTCAATAATCTCCTCGCGGTACTGCGCCAGCCACGCCTCGTCGACCCTGCCGGAAAAATCAGCTCCAGACGACATTTTGGAACCCCTCATTGCCGATGATTGTTGCTCGTACGGCCGCACAACTTGCAGAGGAACTATAGCGACGTCGATGAAAGATATTTAGTCCTGCGGGCTCCCATCGGTTTCGTCGAATGAAAACCGTGGAGCAGAAGGAGTTTGAACCCCCGAAAACCCAGACAACACTGACTTTTTCGGCCCCGAACTGTTTCCACGAAGGGCCGTTTCGGTGCAGTTTCCCGGTAGGCAAACTCTAAACTTCGACCCTGGCTGATTCGAGGAGCATCTGAAAAAGTGCGCTATTCTATAGACGCTAGACTCTAGACCAAGCGCAAGTCATCGTCACACCCGAATGCGTGTTATGTGGCTGCTTTCGTAGTTGGGTTCGGCGCTCTGCGCTGCTTGCCAATATCAATCGACTTTGGTTTGTACCTTGGTTTGAAGGGCGCTAGGCTCCGGTTAGTCCTCCCATTTCATGGCTGATAGCCAGTTGGGGGCGGTTATTGGAAGACGACGAAAAGACGGCCCGCTCGGCGACCCGAGGCGACGGCAACCTGTTCGTGGCGGGAATCGGAGCGTCCGCTGGCGGTATTGCCCCACTGCGTGAATTCTTTAGCAAAGTAAAAGACGATAGCGGGATCGCCTACGTGGTGGTTCTGCACCTCTCGCCGCAACACGAGAGCAACCTGCCGGCGTTGCTGCAAAGCAAAACGAGTTTGCCTGTCACACAGGTAACGGAACCACTCAAGGTCGAGCCGAACCACGTGTATGTCATCCCTCCGCTCAAGTACCTCGTGATGGCGGACGGGATGATCAAGCTCACCGATCCGGAGCGTTCACGCGGTCAACATACTTCGATCGACTTGTTCTTCCGGACCCTGGCCGACGCCTATGGAAAAGACGCGGCAGCGATCCTGATGTCGGGCACCGGTGTCGATGGAACGATCGGGCTTGGCCGGATCAAGGAGGAGGGCGGGTTCGTCATCGTCCAGGATCCCTCGGAAGCAGAGTACAAGGACATGCCACGCAGCGCACTGGATGCGGGAGTGGTTGACCTCGTTCTGCCCGCAGCGGAAATGCCCGCTAAGCTGCTGTCGCTGCATGACGGAACCAAGCGGCTGCGCATCGACGAGGAAGAGGAAGCGGAAGAGGCACCTCCCGCGGAGTTCGACGAGGGCTCGCTGCGTAACGTGCTTACCCTGTTGCGGCTACGCACGGGAAACGACTTCAGCCACTACCGCCGCCCGACCTTGCTGCGCCGGATCGTGCGCCGCATGCAGGTACACGAGCTCCACGATCTGAACGCATACCTGGCGTTTCTGCGCGAAAATCCGGACGAGATCGTGGCCCTGTTACGTGATCTCCTTATCACGGTGACGAATTTTTTCCGGGACCACGAGGCGTTCGGGGTCCTGGAACACCAGATCGTTCCGCAATTGTTTCAGAGCAAGGGCCCCAACGATCAAATACGGATTTGGTGCGCTGGTTGCGCGACTGGAGAAGAGGCCTATTCGCTGGCGATATTGATGGCGGAGTATGCGGCGCGGGTTCCCGAACCTCCGAAGATTCAAATTTTCGCCTCCGACATTGACGATCGCGCTATCGTCCTGGCACGTGAAGCGCGCTATCCGGAGACGATCGCACTGGACGTGTCACCGACTCGGATCAGGCAGTTTTTTGCACGGGAAGGCGAATATTACCAGATAAAGAAGCCAATTCGCGAGCTGGTGCTGTTTGCGACCCACAACGTGCTGCGCGATCCTCCGTTTTCCAAGCTCGACCTGGTGAGTTGCCGTAATCTGCTCATCTACCTCAATCGCGATATGCAGGACCAGGTACTCGAGATTTTCCATTTTGCTCTAAAGCAAGACGGCGTGCTGTTCCTTGGTGGATCCGAGTCGGCCGAGAACGTGCCTTCCTTGTACCTTCCGATCGACAAGAAACATCGACTTTATCGCCGCCGGGGCGTGGTGGGCACAGGTGTGCCTGCTGCCACTCTCGCGACGAGCAAATGGCGGGTCACCTTGCCCGCTCTGTCCGCCACCAGCAGTGAAACTCTGATTTCCGCGGGACAACTCCACCAGGAAGTGGTCGAGCAACTCGCACCTCCAAGCGTCCTCGTCAATGAGGACTACGACATCGTCCACGCCAGCGCCACGGTTGGACGTTATCTGCAGGTCGCGGGCGGGGAGCCGACACGGAACCTGCTGAAGCTGGTCAATCCCGCGCTGCGCCTCGAACTGCGTTCCGCGCTTTTGGAAATGAAGTCGCGAGGAACCAGCACCGCTGCTTCGCTCCGGCGGGTCGAGACAAATTCAGACGGTGAGGGTCGCTCGGTAACGCTGACCGTACGTCCGGTAGTTTCGAGCCCAGATGCGGCGCGCGGTTTCTTCCTGGTCATTTTCGACGAGACCAGTGAAACCAGTCCGGGCCCGGCGGCCCAAACCGCCATAGACGGTGCGCGGCTGGAAATGGTCGGGCAGCTCGAACAGGAACTCCAGCGCACCAAGGATTCGCTTCGCATCACCATTGAGCAGTACGAGACCTCGACCGAAGAACTGCGGGCCTCCAACGAAGAGTTGCAGGCGATCAACGAGGAACTGCGTTCGGCTACTGAGGAACTGGAAACGAGCAAGGAGGAGCTCCAGTCGGTCAACGAAGAACTGACCACGGTTAATCAGGAGTACAAGGAGAAAATCGAGGAAGTTGGTCGTGCCAACAGTGACCTGCAAAACCTGATGGCGTCGATCGACATTGGAACTATCTTTCTCGACCGGGCCCTCCAGATAAAACGCTACACTCCGCGCGTGCGCGAACTGTTCAATATCACGCCGGCCGACGTCGGACGCCCGCTTGAGCATTTCACCAACAAGCTCGAATACGGCTCGTTGCACCAGGATGCCGAGCGGGTACTGCACACACTTCACACCTTCGAGCGCGAAGTGCGCAGCACCGAGGGACTTTGGTACCTGTCTCGACTTACGCCATACCGGACCCTGGAGGACAAGATCGACGGGGTCGTGCTCACGTTCGTCGACATCACCAATCGCAAGCTGTTCGAAGAGCAACTCGAGCGTCAGACGGGCGAGCTGAAGGAGCAGGCGGAAATCCTGAATCTGGCGCACGTCATGATCCTGGACAACGATCGACATATCTTGCTCTGGAACCACGGTTGCGAGCAGCTCTACGGCTACTCGAGTGCAGAGGCCGTCGGCAGAGACGCTCACGAGCTTCTGAAGACCGGGTTTCCCGGTTCGATCGAAGAGCAGGACGAGGCTTTCCGGCGCGATGGACAGTGGCAGGGGGAGCTGACTCATATAACCAAGAACGGAACCCGCCTGACGGTTGCGAGCCGCTGGATTCTGCATCGCAGGCATCCCGACCTGCCGCCGGTAATTCTCGAAGTGAACAGCGACATTACCGCCCGTCGCCAGGCAGAAGAGGCCGCGCTGGCGGCCGAGCAAAACAAGGACTTCTTCCTGGCTACACTGGCTCACGAACTACGTAACCCGCTGGCTGCGATGGTGAGTGGTCTCGAGGTGCTGCAGCATCCCGAAGTTGACCAGCGGTCGACGGATCGCACGCTCGACATTCTGGGTCGGCAGGTGAAGAGTCTGACCCGCCTGGTCGACGATCTCCTTGACATGGAACGACTGACGCAAGGTCGCATCGCGCTCCAGAAGACACGCGCTGCGGTCAATGACATCGTCAACGCTGCCCTGGAAAGCTACCCCACCAAAGGTACCTCCCGAGGGCCCCGACTAAATGTGACCCTTCCGCAGCAGCCACTTTTCGTCGAAGGCGATCCGCTTCGCCTCGCGCAAATCCTCTCCAATCTCCTCGAGAATGCTTTTAAATATACGCCGGAAGGCGGAACCATCGACCTGGGGGTCGAGCAAAGCGGCCAGGAAGTCGCACTTCGGGTTCGTGATAGCGGGGTTGGAATCAGCCCGGAAGTAATTCCGCGCATATTCGACCTTTATTTCCAGGGTGAGCCCCCGCACGGGCCTGAATCGACAGGGCTCGGGCTAGGGCTGCACCTGGTGCGGCGCCTCACGGAGATGCACGGGGGGACAGTCGCGGCGAACAGCCCCGGGCTGGGACAGGGCGCGGAGTTTATCGTGCGACTTCCGCTTGCTCCAGCCGCGCCGTCTCAAGAGCACGCAGCCCCGACTGGTGGGGACGGCACCAGCCCAGCCCGAGGTCGATCTCCAAAGAGGAAGGTGTTGATCGTCGATGACAATCCGGACCTGGCTGAAGCGGCAGCTCTGTTCCTCCAGGCAAACGGGCATGAAGTGCGCACCGCGCAAGATGGTGCAAGCGCCCTGCGCCTGGTGAAGGATTTTCAACCTGACGCGGCGGTCGTGGACATTGGCCTTCCGGGAATGGACGGCTACGAACTGGCGCGGCGTCTGCGTGAACTCCTTCCCGGCCTCGCGCTCGCGGCACTCTCGGGATGGAGAATCAGTCCCGACGACCAGCGCCCGCGGGAGTCCGGGTTCAGGACGTACTTCACCAAGCCCGCAGATCCCGAGGAGCTTCTCAAGTTTGTTGCCGATGGGCAGTCGCCCAAAAAAAGCTGATCCTACCTAGCCGGCACTTTCAATTATCAATTCTCGCCAGGGTCTTTCTCAAAGCCTGGTTCACCCAGATGAATTGAGACCGCAAAATGCTGCGTCGGACGTGCGCGGCTTTACCTGGCGATGGAACCATCCTCCCCGGTCAGCGGAGTCCGGGTTCGGTTCCCAGCCGGCGCATTCCTGCGTTGTAAGGCTCCGGGCGCGTCACTCTAACCACAGAACCGCTCAACTATTCTGATGAGACGATCAGATTCGAAGGGCTTGTAAAGAATCTCAGCCGCCCCGGGCACGACCGATCCCCGGGGATGTCGCCCCGCGCTGATGACTACCACCGGGATGCCCGCCAGTACCGGGTCGGCGTTCCGTTGCGCAATAAACTCGTGACCATCCATCACCGGCATCATGAGGTCGAGCAGTATTAAACCAGGCGCATCTGATTCCCTAAGCCATCGGAGTGCCTTCGCCCCATCGTCAGCGGACGATACTCGGTATCCTCTACTCTGAAGTAAATCGGACAGTGCTTCCCGAACGTCTGCGTCGTCCTCTACAATCAGGATGGTCTTCAAGTCATACTCCTCTGTCCCCTGCGCCGCAGGAATCGCCGGTTTCGCCATAGAGTTGTCGTCTGTAGGTGAACGGTAAGATCCGATCTCGACCAACCCGCCAGGGCTAGCAGAACCCTGCTAAAGCCCTCCCTGGGCACCGTCGACCGGAGAGCGCGGCAACGAGAGTGTGAAAGTCGCACCGTGCCCGGGCTCGCTGCGCACGCTTAACTCACCCCCGGACGCCTTCACCAACTGCCGCGAGATCCATAAACCC
>Ga0126373_10001554_pt1 | contig 16407 bp, 11 predicted proteins | sample PanSoiMetPlot_11_FD_92545 | JGI IMG/M metagenome (GOLD analysis project Ga0126373, IMG submission 92545) | Tropical forest soil microbial communities from Panama - MetaG Plot_11 | ecosystem: Environmental > Terrestrial > Soil > Tropical forest > Bulk soil | place: Panama | collected 2016-02-17 | reverse complement strand
TCAGGGAGAAACAGGTACAGGAAAAGAGTTGATCGCCGAAGCGATTCACAATCGAAGCGCACGGCGAGATCGACCGTTTATAAAGGTGAACTGCGCCGCCATACCTTCAGGCCTACTGGAAAGTGAATTGTTTGGGCATGAGAAGGGTGCCTTCACTGGGGCGATCATGCGGAAGCCGGGCCGGTTCGAGCTGGCGGACAAAGGAACCTTGTTTTTGGACGAAGTGGCGGACATTCCCCTCGAGCTGCAAGCGAAATTGTTGCGGGTTTTGCAAGAGCATGAATTTGAACGGCTGGGCAGCACGCGAACGCAGAAAGTGGATGTACGCGTGGTCGCCGCCACGCACCGGGATCTCAAGCAAATGGTCGCTGAGGGAACATTCCGGAGCGATTTGTATTATCGTATCCACGTCTTCCCTCTGACGCTTCCTCCTTTACGCGATCGGCGCGAGGATATCCCTCTTATCGTTCGTCACTTTGTGGAAAAGTATTCCCGGCGAATGAATCGCCGCATCGAAACGATTTCATCACGCGCGTGGGAAGCGCTTACCAACTATGCTTGGCCAGGAAATGTGCGGGAGTTGCAGAACTTTATTGAGCGAGCTGTGATTCTTTCGCCCGGGACCTCTCTTCGCGCTCCGCTAGAGGAATTGGCACAAGAGGTGGTCTACAGTTCACAAACCCATTTGTCGACCCTCGAAGAGATTGAGCGAGAGCACGTGTTACGCGCGTTGAAGGAATCGAACTGGGTCACCGGAGGACCGAAAGGCGCAGCCGCCAAGTTGGGAATGAAACGAACCACCCTCGCCTATCGAATTCGTAAGCTGGGGATCCCGGTTCGGCCGCAGTAGGTTCGAAAATATGCACGCGCGAGCTCGACAACATCCTGGCAAGCCTTCGGCTGAGCACAACCCGGGCAGAGAGACCCTCCCCATAATCGCCGAAGGTTCTGGCTTTCACCAGTTGGAGAAAGGAAACATGTGCCAAAGCTGAAGTGGAAGCTACTGACGAAAAAACGCAATAGCTCTACCCAAGGCCTTCCGTCGCGAAGGAAGATCTGGCATGGGTGACCATTTCTTCGGCCTGAAGCTGCTGCTCGACAGGTTCCCCAACGCGGGAGCATTTGCTACCGCTCCCGCTGTTGCAGGCATGGAAAATCAGATAAAACCAGATTTTGTAAATGCCTTCTGGGAGCCGCGCTTTCCGGGTCCAAGTTCCGTCGCAATTGGTTGTGCCGAGTTTCATCCAGGGAAATAGTCTTCATCTTGAAGGGGAAGAACTAAAGGTGATCGCACTCGGCCACACGGATACGTCTAACACGACTGCGCTCCATGTGCCCTCTATTGATCTTGTTGTATCGGGAGATGCTGTTTATAACAACACGCACCCCTATCTCGCGGAGTGCGATGAAAAGGCCAGAGGCGAGTGGCTACGCGCGCTCGATAAGATCGAGGCTTTGCATCCGAACGCCGTGATAGCCGGCCATGGTGTGCTTGATCCCGATAGCTCTCCTCGGCATATCGAGGAAACGAGAAGTTATATCAATGGCTTCAACGCTGCCGCAGCGAGTATCTCAACTGTTACAGAGCTGTACGAGAAAATACTGGCACTACATCCAAATCGTGTGAATCCAGGTTTCCTCTGGGCAAGCGCCAAGGCTCTGAGAGGAAATACAAAAGCAGCCGCTTAGGCGGAGCATACGCGCACTCTAGAAAGTGAAACGGGCGTCCAGCTGAATCTGACGCCCAGTGCCGACAGTGGAGAATATTCGCCCGACATTGTTTGCGAGATTACCTGCAATGTCTTTGAAAATGGCATCTCCGTTCCCGCCGAGCGTGAGCGGACTTTGTGTGTTGCTTGGGACGGCAAAATTCGGATGGTTGACCAAATTGTAAGCTTCCGCTCCCAACGTAATCTTCATGCCTTCCTTCAATTCGAATCCCTTTTCCAGCGCTAGATCAAGTTCTGCGAAGGCGGGTCCACGCAGGCTGTTACGTCCAGCGCTACCGAAATCACCAGGAGGCGGTAACATAAAAGCACTTGGGTTAAACCAGCAAGACGGACTACCCGTTCTAAAACCGTTTGGACAAACACCTGTATAGGGATCGCCAACGAGATTGGGTCGTTCCGATGTTAGTAATGATTGCAAATCTGCATTATCAAAGGAGAGCACTGGAGTAAACGGGACGTTGCTGTGAACACTGGCAATGGCAGAAATCTGCCAGCCACCATATTGGCGTCCGCGCCCAAGGGGCAGCTCATAAATAGCGTTTGCGACGAAATTGTGCCGGATATCGAATCCTGACCGTCCTCTGTCCCCCTTGCGATTGAACGGGTCCTGAGTCGTGGGAGGTTCGTTTACGGCATCTATGGAAACATTGCTCGAAGCATCGTCCATCGAATGGGAAAAGGTGTAGGACACCTGCCAGGAGAGATTATGAGTATGACGCTGCGAAACGGACAGCTGCAATGAATTGTAGAAAGATTGCGCATCGGTCAGATCCTCCAGCAGAGGTGACGGCAAGTGTGGATTGTAGCGGTGCCCCAACGCCGCTTCGAACGGGTTCGCTTCCACTTCGCGAAGAAGGTGATTGCCCCGCGTACCGAGATATCCTGCTGTGAGAAAAATACCCGACGCAATTTCGCGCTCCAGGTTGAGGTTATATCGCAAAGCGTATGGAAACTTTGGATGGTAAGTAGCCTGAAATACGTAAAGCGGTTGTGTCAGGAGAGCATTTTGCGGATTGAGAAAGCTGGGAAATACGTAAGAATTTATGTCGAAGAACGGCGGTAGAGCCCGATTGACACTAAAGAAGATTATGGGGAACTGATCACGAAAGATGCCGGCTCCGCCTCGCAGCAGGGTTTTACCATCACCAAAGATGTTCCATGCAAAGCCAGCTTGAGGGGACAACAGATCTCGAGGAGTCGCTGCGAATACCTTGCCCACTGTCGGGCCCGAATCCGTCGCCGGATTACGAATAGCCGAAAGACGGCCGTGTGCCTCGCTCGGGTTGGAGTAAAAGTCGTACCGCAACCCAACGTTAACAGTTAAACGGCTCGTGGCTCGAAAGAAATCCTGCGCAAAACCAGACACAACGCTCTGCCGGTAATCGCGGTTTGAATCGGAACCGGAGGGGTCAACACCCACGTACGACAAAGGTAGAGCTTCGAGGAAGAATTCGAAAGAGGGGTTATTGGAGACTGCCGGGAACCCGAACGATCTTAGATCTTGAAACGTGTAGAGCCCGTTAACACCAAAATCTAAAGGCCCATTAGACTGAATCCTTCGAAACTGCGCCCCGACTTTTACGTTGTGGCGATGAATTGTTGATGAGAGTTGGTCCTGGATCTGATAAACCGTCGAAAAATCGCCTAATGGAATGATCGGGCTGTTGCCCACCAAGCTCATACCTGCAATGTTGAGCATTCCGAAGGATCGGCCGGGGACTAAAGAAATCGAAAGCCCCGGATGCGTATCGTCGATTGAAGTCGACCCGGTCGTGCGGTTGATACCGAATCGCAACTCGTTCAAGACTTCTTGTCCGAGATTGCTGCGGTCCTGAACAGCAAAATATTGATTCCGCGCTCGATGAAGAGCCGGAAACCCTGGTACGTAAGTTCCGGGTGGCATCCCGAAGTAAGGAACTGCGGACGAACTGTCATCGATCATGTAACGCGCGAATACCGAATGAGAATTTGTGAAGTTGTGATCGATGCGCAGGACGCCGAGATTCTCAGTCGTGTATCTCTTATCGGCGGTACTAAGGTCTGCGGTTCCATCTCCATTGTCTACCCCATTCGACGGAGGAAGTAGCGCCAGAAACTGCTCGATGCGAGGATCGATCATGACAGCAACGCACCCGTTCGGAGCAGAGTCATTGCAGCTCGCTGGGCTGGTGGCAGAGGGTAGCAAACCGCGGTGAGCTAAAGCATTTGGTACAGTGGCAATTGCGGTAGATGCTTGTACTTCCCGAAACCCCTCATAGTTCGTAAAGAAAAAGGTGCGGTTATGCACCAACGGTCCTCCGATGGTAGCGCCAAACTGGTTGTGCACGAGTGCTGGCTTCGGGCGGTTTCCCAAATCAAAGTAATTCCTGGCGTCGAGTGACGCGTCTCGGTGGATTTCCCATAGTGATCCATGGAACTGATTAGTTCCAGATTTGGTTACCGCCTCAATTACTCCGCCTCCATTGCTGCCGTACTCTGCACCGAATGTTTGGGTTAAGACCCTAACTTCTGTCAATCCATTCAGGCCCAGAAACAGGCCCGAAGCACCCGCTGGTGAAAACCCGAAGACCGGATCATTCGCATCCATACCGTCTATCAGTACATTCGTCGAACTCGGCCGCATACCACCAACTGAGACCTGGCTGGCTTTGCCATTCGAGAGCAACGAAGGGGCACTGTTAGGCGCTGGAGCGACTCCCCGTTCGAGGATAGCGGTCTTGAACAGATCACGACCGTTCAGAGGAAGTTCGGTTAGGCTTCGTTCAGCAATCGTTTCGCTGACCGTCGAAGTAGTAGTGTCGATTGACGCGTCCGCCTTGACCGTTACGTCTTGTGGAACCGTTCCGACCCTCAGCGACGGATTGACCGCGATTGCAGTTCCCGAAGTGAGGGTAATCCCTTCGAGCAGCTGTGTCTGAAATTTCTCCTTCTCTGCGCGAACTGTGTAGACTCCCGGTGGCAAGCCCGCGACGTGATACTCACCCCTGATGTCGGTGATCGCAACGCGCTTCAATCCAGTGTTTATGCTAGAGACCGTCACGTGAGCTTCTACAATGACGGCACCGGTTGGATCGGTCACGGTTCCAAAAACGCTCGCGAGCTGAGTTTGCGTCCACGCTGAAGCTGTATATAAGGCCAACGATAGGGCTAGCATTATGCACGACCTGTGGGAACAGCCCTTGGTGTACGCATGAACATTGAACATCACTGCTACCACCTTATTTGTGTGCGCGAAAAGGCACCGCGCCCAGTTGAAGGCGCTTATCTGCTGAAAACTCGGTTGCGGAGCATAAAATCTTTCGCGGTTGGGAGTATCTAACCAGAACTCAGTGAACGCTTTTTGGCGGCATTTTGATGGAGCCTCGCGGTCATTTTCACCAAATCCGCTACGGAGTTGGCCATCATCTTCTGCATTACCTGGCCGCGGTGTGCCTTCACTGTGCTCTCGGTAATACCGAGTTCGCCAGCGACCTGCTTATTCAACAGACCGGAAACGACCAACGCCATGACATCTCGTTCACGAGGAGTAAGTAATGCATAACGTTCTCGAAGCACCCGCATCTCCGTTTCCTGTGCAATAGCGAGGCAGCTTCGTTCTAGTGCCTGCCGGATGGCCGCCAACAATGCTTCATCATTGAATGGCTTCGTCAGAAACTCGACTGCCCCTGCCTTCATAGCGCCAACCGACATCGGAATGTCACCATGTCCCGTAATGAAAATGATCGGCATCTCGGTGCGTTCGGCCAGGCGCTCTTGCAGTTCGAGACCATTGAGGCCGGGCAGGGAAACGTCTAGCACCAGACAAGTTGGAGTAGATGTGCGTGGGCGATCGAGGAATTCTTGTGCCGATGCGAACGTCTCAGACTGCCAGCCTTCGTCGTGTATCAAAGTTTCCAGCGATTCGCGCACCCATGCGTCGTCATCAACAACAAACACGATGGGCTTGGCAGTCGCCATTCGCGATGACCCCAGTTCATGACCAAATGTGCCAGCGAAACTCATTGCTAGGCTTTCCAACAGTAACCAGAACGAACGAGAGAGCGTCAATACGGCAAAATCCGTAGCTCACCCCTGAGTTTCCACGGTCAGCCCCTCATTCCCCAGAAAGGGCCGCGTTGACTGCATCAAGCAAATCGCTGTCACTGAATGGCTTGTATAGGAACTTCACAGCCCCTTGTCTGAAAGCTCGTTGCCGGATGTCCTCGTCCTTCTGACCAGTGATGAAGATAACGGGAATCGCTTGCCCACGACGTTTCAATTCCTCTTGAAGATCCAGTCCGGACATCCCCGGCATCGCGACATCGAGGATCAGACACCTGGTTTCGTCGACAAAACCAGACGAAAGAAACTCTTGTCCCGACGAAAAAGCTCGAGCCGCGAAGCCGAATTCCCTGAGCAGATCGGGAAGTGACTCGCATAGCATTTCATCATCGTCAACTACGGACAGAAGTGGACGTTCCGTGGCGCCGTTTCCCGGATGAGACTTCATAACAAGACAATGCAAGACTCTGTTCGCTGCGTCTATTCAACTTTAGTACTGGCTTCACGCCGAATTAAGACGCCGGAGTAATCTCGCTCCGAACCAAGACAATGCACCACCCTGCAAGCTACGTCAATTCGACCTTGGTACTGCTTCTGTGGCGACAAAGAACGTCGGAGGCAAATCAGGAGGGTTACGCTGGTCAGAAACGTTGCAGTGGATCAGTGCGGACGTGCGTATTCGGGTACGCTGCCTGGCTTTGGATACGCTCGAGAGGCGAACCACGCTATCAGAAGGTTTTGCAGCGCCTGAGGCTGGTGTGACGAAATTTGCTTGAGTAATGTCGTGACGTCGAAGTAGATGCGCGCTGCAGTGACTTGCCGCTTTACCGGGTCGAATTGATACACTCCGCAGCCAGGCAGGTTTACACTTGTGCCGGTTGCAGCGGCGCCAGCAAAAGGCCCCTTGTGAGCGGCTTCGAAGCTCCACTCCACGACGACTACGTCTTTTCCAAAAATCATGTTCTTCACGACGTGACGGTTCCCAGGAAAGCCGGCGACAAAAGGGCGAACAAACTGGTCGCGGAGGGCTGCTTTTCCGTTTATGATCGAGCCCGGAATTTCCAGCGAAATGGTCTCGGAGTAGTAGGACAGAATCAACTTCTCATCGGTTCCGGACCATGCTTCAAAATACTCCTCGATGAAGGCGCGGACGTCACTGTCGGAAGTGATTGCGGTAGAAACACCCATGAGCCACCCTCCTGCGCCAGGTATGTTAGCCCAAATGCGCTGTATGATGCACGCCGGACCGCAAGTACTACTAGGCCGCCGCGTCCTTAGCGCTGCATGGACCACAAGGAATAGAAAACGAAAACGTGGTGCCTGGCCCATCATTCGGCTCGGCCCAGAGTCGCCCCTGATGTCTCTCGATGATCGAGCGGCTGACGGACAAACCGATGCCCATGCCTCCGCTCTTCGTCGTGTAAAAGGCCTCGAACAGCTTCTCAAAATCGTCAGGATTTACGCCGCAACCGGCATCTTGCACGCTCAGGCGCACACGATCGACTTCTTCTCGCTGCGTTCTGATCAGGAGTTGCCGCGGACGATCCTCAACTCCGATCATCGCGTCGGAACCATTGCGGAGCAGATTGAGGGTGACCTGCTGCAGCTGGGTACGATCGCCGATGACGGGCGGGAGGTCCTCGGTGAGTTCTGACCGCAGAACCACTCGATTTCTCTGAAGATCGCTCAACGACAGTGCAATCACCTCTTTCGTAACCTCGTTCAGATCGAGGGTCTCCAGTGTAAATTCCTTTTTCGTATACAGGGCACGCAATCGCGTGATGACATCGGAGGCTCGATTGGCATCGCGAATAGTTCGTTGCACGGTTTCGCGCGCACCGTCGACATTCGGAGGATCAGCATTCAACCTCCGAAGACAAATACTCGCGTTGGTGACGAGGCTCGCGAGCGGCTGGTTGATCTCGTGGGCGATGGAGGCGGTTAACGCATTCAGAGTCGTGACACGAGCCACGTGCGCAAGCTCGGAGCGAGCCCTGTCCAGGGCCTCCTCGGCGACCTTGCTTTCCGTTATGTCCTGAAGGGCACCAATAAAGAGAGGCCGATCTTGCAACATGATACGGGCCATGCCACGTATGTGTTTCATGGCACTTCGAGAGGTCACAATCCGGAATACGAAATCGACATCCACACCCGTCATGGCGCGCGCGATCATGGCATCGAACGACGGTAGGTCCTCAGGGTGGATGACTTCCCGAATTCTCTCCACCGTGACCTTGGTTGCGGGGTCGAAGTCGAAGATACGGAAAGTCTCTTCAGACCAGTTGTGGTCGTCAGCTAGCAAATCCGTGATGAAGCTGCCCGTTTTGCTTAGCCGCTGGGCTTCGGCGAGACGAAGATAGGCTTGCTCGACCTGATCTTCCGCTTGCTTGCGGTCATCAATGTCCGTGACAAGAGCATTCCATTGAAGAATTAGCCCATCAATGTCACGCACGGGGACAGTGCGGGCCTGAAACCAGCGGTATATGCCATCGAACCGACGGAGGCGATACTCTAAATCAAATGGCTGCCCACTTGAGATCCCATTCCCAAAAACTTCGATCGTGTGAGCAAGATCGTCACGGTGAACAATGTCGCTTGTCCTCCACCTCTTTAACTCGTCCAGCGTAACGCCGAGATACTGCAGAAACGGTCGATTATAGATTTCGGGCGTGCCATCAGGCGAAAGGCGAGCAAGGAGACCGGGCATGTTGTCCAAGAGCGAGCGCGCATCGAGTTCGCTCGCTTGCAGAGCCTCTTCAGCCTTTTTGCGATCATCAATGTCCGTGGTGAGTGCATTCCAGTGGAGAATTCGTCCCTCGACGTCGCGCACTGGGACCCAGCGGGCCTGAAACCAGCGGTATGTGCCATCGAACCGGCGGAGACGAAGCTCTAAGCCCCATGGCTGGCCGCTTGAGATCCCATTGCCAAAAGCTTCCATAACGTAAGCAAGATCGTCGGGATGAACAATGTCGCTCGTCCGCCATTTCTGCACCTCCTCCAGCGTCTTGCTGTAATACTCCAAGAATGGTCGATTGACGATCTCCGGCGTGCCATCCGGCGAATGACGACCAAGAAAGCCCGGCATGTTGTCCAAGAGCGAGCGCGCATCGAGTTCTCTCGCGTGCAAGGCTTCTTCTGCTCGCTTCCGATCATCGATATCGGTAAGGAGCAGATACCACGCGGTTATCTTATTTTCCGCATCGCGAACCGGGAGGCCGCGGACCTGGAACCATCGGTAAACACCATCAGCGCGACGGCAGCGGTGCTCAATCTCATAAATCTGCCCAGTCTCGATCGACTTTTTCCGCACCTCAACTACTCGCGGAAGGTCATCCGGATGAACCGCACCGATGAGAGCCCAGTCTTTTAACTCTTCATTGCTCTTGCCGAAATACTCCAAGGTCTGACGGTTCAGAAACTCCACTTCGCCCAGTGCACCCGTGGTAGCGATGAGTCCAGGAATGCTGTCGACGATCTGACGCCACGAGAGCTCTCTCGCACGCAGGATTTCCTCTGCACGCTTGCGGTCCTCGATGTCTACACAGGTTCCGTACCATTTGAGGATGTTGCCGGATTCATCCCTCAGTGGATTGCCACGAATCAGGAACCATCGATAGGAACTGTCAAAACGGCGAATGCGGGCTTCTGTGTCGATCGGGGCGCCCAAGGCGAGGCACGATTGCCACTCTTCGACAAGTGTCTCCCGGTCGTCCGGGTGAATAGATTCTGCCCAGCCCCAGCCCTGTGCTTGTTCCGCAATCATGCCCGTGTAATCGAGCCACACTTGGTTGAGGAAGTCGCAGTAGCCGTCCGGACGAGTCGTCCAAGCTGCGGTGGGAATCGTATTGATGATGGCAGCAAGATTACGCTCGCTCGATCGCCGTCCCTCCTCTGCCTGCTTTCGATCCTCGATATCAGTGCTGGTACCGTACCATCTCAGGATCTTGCCAGACTCGTTGCGGAGGGCCTGAGCCCGAATGAGAAACCACCGATAAACGCCATCCTGGCGGCGAAGGCGCGCCTCGATTTCGTCTGGTTCTCCTGAAACCAACATTTTTCGCCACTTTTCCATTAATGGCGGCAGGTCCTCCGGATGGAAAGCGACTTGCCACCCCCAACCGCGAGACTCTTCAATAGAAAGTCCGGTATATTCCTCCCATCGCTTGCTCAGAAATTCGTTGGAACCATCCGGTAGCATGGTCCACGCCAGTGTGGGAATCGTATCGATGATGGCGGCGAGATTGCGCTCGCTCGACTGCAGAGCCTGTTCCGTACAGGCGTTGCTGATAGCGACCGCGGCCTGATTCGCGAACAAACCTAGCCAAGTAAACTCTTGTTGACCGAGAGGCTGGCGGCTGAAGACAGCGATAACCCCGAGCAGTTTGTCTCGGAAGATGAGCGGGTGACCTGCAAAACTGCGAATCTTTTCACGCTCTGCCCATTCAGGTCGCACAATCCATTCGTTTTGAACGGTGACGTCTTCGACGAGAATTGGATGCCGGCTTGCTGCAACTTGACCAACCTTTCCGACATTGAACGGCACTCGAGCAAAGTGCCCCTGCAGGAAGCACCAATCTTCTCCGGGTGAATTGATGGGAGTTCCAGCGCTTGCGACGAGACAGAGATGATTTGGGAGGTCTGACACAGCGTGGCAAAAACTCGAGAGTTCGACAGATGGCAGCAGCCAAATCCGAGCTAATGCCACTCCCGGCTGTGATGCCAACCCCTGAACAATACTCTGCAAGACATAGTCGACGCGCTGTTCTGAGGTAACTGTAACCGCTAAGGCGAGCAGAGGCTCCGCCGCCAGTGAGCTTCCCACAAATCCCCCTCGATTTGCGTGTAAAACGCCTTTGGGCTTAATCGAACCTTTTGGAGCAAACGTCTGGCGTTTGCCACGCCCTCGTCAGCGATCAAATCCAGTAAATCGGGCCTCTACTGGTCGTGAAGAGCTGTCCAGAGATTACGAATTATGCCCCATTCGTGACATTCAGACCATCCCGAGTCCCATTCCTCATGGCTTCGGTATTGAGTCCTGCTGATGACTACGATCGTCCTCGGACCGATACCAAAGTATTGCCGTACCATCGTCCAATTGTTTTCGCATGCGCGACTGTGGTGTTATCGCGGCATTGCATCGGGCGCGGTCAGCAGCAGTTCTTTAAAGAGAAGCCGAAGTAGAAGGAGGGAACGTCATGAATACCGCTGAGTCTGCAATCAGGACTGATTTACCTGTGAGCATGCTGCCTCCCTTACCAGTAAGGCATGCGGGTGAGCATTCTGAAATTGTTAGTGGCAAAGTAGATCGTGTTGCAGCAGTGCTCAACATCGATCGTGCGTCCAGGATGGAGGAGGACCGCAGAGAATCGGCTCTCGAGGGAATCGTAGGCAGAAGTGCTGCTTTGGAACGCGCGATCCAGGAAGTTCAGGTTGTCGCACCGACCGATTGCGGCGTACTGATCTTGGGTGAGACGGGTACGGGAAAAGAGTTGATTGCCCGAGCGATCCATAACCTGAGCGCCCGCCGGGACCGACCCTTTATCAAACTGAACTGTGCAGCAATTCCCTCCGGTTTACTTGAAAGCGAGCTTTTTGGCCATGAAAGAGGTGCATTTACGGGCGCGCTCATGCGCAAGGCGGGCCGCTTCGAAGTGGCAGACAAGGGAACTCTCTTCCTCGATGAAGTAGGTGACATTCCACTTGAGCTTCAGCCCAAATTGCTGCGGGTGCTCCAGGAACACGAATTTGAAAGATTAGGCAGTACACACACACAGCAGGTGGATGTTCGCGTAGTTGCGGCTACTCATCGGAATCTCAAGCAGATGGCGGAAGTTGGCGAGTTTAGAAGCGACCTCTATTATCGCCTGCACATTTTTCCATTGGCGGTTCCGGCGTTGCGAGATCGCCGAGAAGACATTCCTCTCTTAGTACGGCATTTCGTGGATGAATATGCTCGGCGGTTCAACCGGCGCATCGAAACGATACCTCCGCACGTGATAGAAGCTTTTAGAAATTACTCTTGGCCCGGCAATATACGTGAGCTTCAGAATTTTATTGAGCGTGCGGTGATCTTGTCATCCGGGGGTGTCCTGCGTCCGCGTCTTGCTGAGCTGAAAGAGCCTGATGCCCAAACGCCCAGTTCGGAGCTAAGCACCTTGGAGGAAATGGAGCGTGAGCACGTGCTGCGGGCGATCCGAGCATGCAACTGGGTGCTCGGTGGTCCACATGGCGCGGCCGTACGCCTGGGGATGAAGCGTACGACCCTGGCCTATAGGATACGCAAACTTAACATTCCGCTCCGTCCGCAATAGAGCAAAACCAGTCTCATTCAATCTGGGCAAAACACGCGAGATGTTTATCGGATCAGGCTCGCTCTCTGAGACATGGAAACCACCTCGAAGCTCCTGGTCTGAGAGATCCCATCAGGCCTTCTGTAGCTGGTGCTTGGCGGCCGTGACAACCTGGCTCGGTTCGAATCCGAATTTCTTTTGCAGTTCCTTCAGCGGAGCCGAGGCACCAAAAGTATTCATTCCGATCACGCGGCCAGAATTGCCAACGTATCGATCCCATCCCAAAGTTGAACCCTGCTCCACGGCCACCCGAGCTTTTACGTCGGGCGGTAGAACCCTGTCTCGGTAGGCCTGAGGCTGATGCTCGAAAATCTCCCACGAAGGCATGGACACTACGCGCGAGCGAATGCCTTCCGCGACCAGGGTCTCGTGGGCAGCGATCGCGACATTGAGCTCGCTGCCAGAAGCCATGATAATCACTTCCGGATTTCCACCAGGAGCATCTGCGACAACGTAGGCGCCCTGCGCAAGGCCCGAGGCCGGAGCGTACTTGCTGCGGTCAAGAGTTGGTAGAGGCTGACGCGACAAGGCCAGCACCGCGGGTTGGTGCCGCAGTTGCATGATGAAGCGATATGCCTCGACGACTTCGTTGGCATCTCCCGGGCGCAATGTGATCAACCCTGGTATCGCCCGCAGGGATATGAGTTGCTCGATCGGCTGGTGCGTAGGACCATCCTCGCCATCACCCATTGCATCATGCGTGAAAACGAAAAGCGAGGGCAGTTCCATGAGGGAAGCCAGCCGAATTGCCGGACGTGCGTAATCGCTGAATATGAAAAACGACGCGCCAAATGCTCGCAGTTTGGACAAAGAGAGTCCGTTGACGATCGCTGCCATCGCGTGCTCGCGAATGCCGAAATGCAGATTTTTTCCACCTGGACTGTCGGCCTGGAAATCCCCGGCCCCTGCGTAAGTGAGTGTGGTTTTGTTGGATGGACCGAGATCGGCAGATCCGCCAAGGAACCACGGAATGTTCTGCGCAAGTACGTTCAGCACTTTTCCTGAAGCGTCGCGACCAGCGACGCCCTTCGCGTCAGCAGAAAAGACAGGAAGATTGCGGTCCCATCCCGTCGGAAGCTCACGCTTCTGCATCAACTCAATTTCGGCTGCGAGGTCTGGATATTGAGTGCGGTATGACTCAAGAAGTTGCGCCCACTTTTGTCGCGCTTCAGCGCCGCGATTGCCGATGCCCGATGTGAAGTGGTCGTATACTCCCTCGGGCACAAAGAACTTGGCATCTTCAGGAAAGCCGTAGGCCTTCTTGCACAACCGAACTTCTTCTTCTCCGAGAGGCTCTCCATGCGCAGCCGCAGTGTCCTGTTTATGTGGTGAACCGTAGCCGATGTGACTGTCGAGAACAATGAATGTGGGGCGGCCCGTGGTCTTTCGAAAGATCTCGAAGGCTTGTTCGATGCGATCAATGTCATTCGCGTCACCGACGCGCAGCACGTTCCAACCATAGGCGAGGAACCGAGCTGCAACATCTTCTGTGAACGCGATGCGGGTGTTACCTTCGATTGTGATGTGATTGTTGTCGTAAATCCAGCACAGATTGTCGAGCCCGAGATGTCCAGCCAGTGATGCAGCCTCCGACGCAATACCTTCCATCAAGCATCCGTCACCACAGACGCTATAAATGTGGTAATTGAAGAGGTCGAAGCCGGGCCGGTTGTAGCGGTGAGCGAGCCATTTTTCTGCGATCGCCATGCCAACGCTTGTAGCCACACCCTGCCCGAGCGGGCCAGTCGTAGTCTCGACACCTGAGACCCAGTGGTATTCAGGATGACCGGGAGCCTTGCTGTCGAGTTGGCGGAACCGCCGAATATCGTCGAGCGTAACCGAAGGTTGCCCCAATTTTTCATAGTCAGCATTCACGGATTGAACGCGGGTGAGATGAAGCGCAGACCAGAGCAACATCGAGGCATGGCCGTTCGACAACACAAAGCGATCGCGATTGGGCCAGATCGGATCCTGCGGATCGAATTTGAGCGCCCGATTCCATATGGTGTAGACAACCGGCGCGAGCGCCATTGGCGTTCCGGGATGCCCGGAGTTGGCCTGTTGCACGGCATCGATAGAGAGGGTGCGAATCGTGTTGATGCACAACTGATCAAGTTCTGCGGCGCTCAGATTTTCAACTGGAGCGATTGCGGTACTCATGACTGCCTCCGTAATGTCTAAAGTCATCTTTTTGCGGCTACGCGGGAATGGCTGGAGCTTCCGCTCCGATTTCGCTCGCGGCCTTTTTTTCGAGCGCAGCAACTTTGCCCAGACGTCGCAAGTGGCGTTCGGCCTGGCTGAACTCAGCCGCGAGAAAAGTTTCGACAAGGTCCCAGGCCACCATGGTTCCCATGACGCGGCCACCCAGACAAATGATGTTCATGTGATCGTCCTCGACACCTTGCCGAGCCGAGAAGTGATCATTGATCAGAGCGGCGCGAGCTCCCGGAACCTTGTTGGCACAGACGGAAGCGCCAACCCCGCTGCCGCAAACCGCAACCCCACGCTCTACCGTACCTGATACCACTGCTCGCGCCAGAGGAGTCACGAAATCCGGGTAGTCGTCGCCCGGCTCAAGCCTGGTTGCGCCGAAGTCAATAACATCATGACCCGCCGCGGCGAGGCGGTTGCGAAGGTCCTCTTTCAATCCGAACCCGCCGTGGTCGGCCGCGATTCCAATACGCATGTGTTCTCCTTATTATTAGGTCGCAAAATCGTTCGGCTTCATCCCAAATAACCCGCAACTCTCAAGCTACTTCTGTCTTCGCGTCCCTAATCACTTGGCTGGCGGCAGCGTGATCTGTCAAAACCACGGCATGATCCCGACTAACGCGCCCGGCTGGAATGGAAACATCTGCAGCCTGCAACCGGGCAAGCATTTCCGCTTTCTGGCTCCCGTTTACCAGCCATAACACTCGATGCGAACGATTGATAATCGGGTAGGTCAGCGTCATGCGCCGCCGTTGCTGATAGATTCCTGTTAGTGCAATATCTGCATTTTGAACGTTGAGAACCGGGTCTTGCGGCACCAGCGAAGCAGTGTGGCCGTCCGGTCCGAGCCCTAAGTGAACCAGATCGAGCACAGACGGTGATCCAGCAAGTTCATCCAGAGTTAGTGCATATCGGATGCAAGCCGCCTCTAGATCCTTAGCTTCCACCGGCATGGCATGGATCTGCTCAGCGCGCAGAGGTGCATGCTCGAGCAGACTCTCACGTAAGTGAGTGAGATTTCTGTCGGGATCGCCTTCGGGTGCAACTCTTTCGTCCACCTGGACGACATGCACGTCCTTCCAAGGAACATCTTCTTTTGCGAGATCGCGAAGCATAATCCAGGGAGTTTTGCCGCCGCTGACGGCCATGACGAATTTGCCACGAGTAGCAACCGCCTCTCGGGCTTCTTTAGCGATGAGCTTTGCGGCTGCAAGTGCGACGGCGTCAACATCGGAATAGACTTCAATTTGCATCACGCCGCCTCGCTCGCCACCTTGAACGGTTTCTTCACGCCCGGATCGGCCCAGCCCCCCGTTGGTGCCACCCGATCAACTTCGTTCGGACCCCAGGTCCCCGGCGCATACTGGTGAATCGGCGTGTTTTTCTTCAGAACCGGTTCCACGATCCTCCACGCTTCTTCGACGTAGTCTTCCCGCGCAAACAAGGTACTATCTCCGGCCATTGCTGCTCCGAGAACGCGTTCGTACGCATCCATCTCATCCGCCTGTGGAGAGTGGGTCGCCACCATTTCGCTGGTTTGAAGTTCCAGCCCCTCCGCGGCAGGAGAAAGGTTCATCATGCCCATGGCAATCGTGATTTCTGGACTCAATCGGAGGCGGAGATGGTTCTCAACCAACTGGCTGTCGGGAATCAGTGTCGGGGGCTTCCGAAATTTGGCGACAATCTCGGTACAAGTCGTCGGCAAGCATTTGCCGGCGCGAATGTAGAAGGATACCCCTTTCCACCGCCAGGAATTGATGTCCAGCTTCAATGCAGCGAAGGTCTCAGTCTGAGAGTCCTTTGCAACTCCGTTTTCATCGCGGTAGCCGCGGAATTGCCCACGCACCAGGCTCTTTTCGTCGATGGGTGGAATCGCCCGCAATACCTTGGCTTTTTCGTCGCGGATCGACTCGCTGTCGGAGCGAACGGGCGGCTCCATCGCCAGATTCGACAACACCTGGAAGAGGTGGTTTTGGACCACGTCGCGTATGGTTCCAGTCTGATCATAGAAACCACCGCGACCCTGCACGCCAAAATCTTCCGCCATTGTGATCTCGACGCTCTTGATGTAATTG
>Ga0126373_10001553_pt1 | contig 16412 bp, 15 predicted proteins | sample PanSoiMetPlot_11_FD_92545 | JGI IMG/M metagenome (GOLD analysis project Ga0126373, IMG submission 92545) | Tropical forest soil microbial communities from Panama - MetaG Plot_11 | ecosystem: Environmental > Terrestrial > Soil > Tropical forest > Bulk soil | place: Panama | collected 2016-02-17 | reverse complement strand
TCTCGTGAAGCATGGTTTCTTCACCGAGGCGGCGTTTTTCAGGGTCGTGCCGAATTTCATCATTCAATTCGGTCTCAGCGCAGATCCGGCGGTCAATCGGGCCTGGCGCATCGCGAATATCAAAGACGATCCCGTCGCGCAAAGCAATAAGCCTGGATACATCACCTTCGCGACGGCCGGACCGAACACGCGTACTACACAGCTCTTCATTAATTTCGGTAACAACGCATTTCTCGATTCGCAGGGCTTCGCGCCCTTCGGGCAGGTCAGTTCGGGCATGGACGTGGTCCAAAAATTCTACTCGGGTTACGGCGAGAAACCCGATCAAGGTTCCATCACATCGCAGGGCAAAGCATACCTGGACAAGAATTTTCCCAATATCGACAGAATCCAGTCAGCAAGAGTCGTCTCTTGAGCCGTTGGCGTCGTCGGAGCCGACCCCGCTGAAATCCCAACAAAGTCACAACCAGTAGCGCCCGAACGGGCCCAGGCAATCCACGGGAGTCAGCGGTGAACGATCCTCGAACGAAGGTGCGCGACAGTTACCCAAGGCTCCGCGCGGCCGTGCCGGGGTGTGGCGGCTGGCCGTTCGCATGACCGAAATGGAAATCACCGATGGCCGTGAGGCGTCGCTTGTCGCCGCGGACGCTCGCGGTATCGCTCTCAATGCCACAACGATTCTGGCCAGCCTCGCGGTCACCAAGCTCGTCATTCAACTTGCGGGGATTTTGCACTACGGCTTTTTCCGCGACGAGCTTTATTACATGGCCTGTGGCGAGCATCTTGCCTGGGGCTATGTGGACCAACCGCCGCTGGTCGCGCTGATTGCCTGGCTTGCGCGGCATCTGTTGGGTAATTCGCTTTTCGCGCTTCGCATCGGGTGTGCGCTGGCAGGCGCCGCCGTCGTATATTTCACCGGAATCCTGGCACGCGAGCTGGGCGGAGGGCGCTTCGCGCAATCGCTCGCCGCAATTTCGATTCTCTTCGCGCCCGGTTATCTTGCCTTCGATAGCTTCTTCTCCATGAATGCGTTTGAGCCGCTGTTTTGGCTTTTGTGCGCACTGCTCGCGGCACGAATCGTGAACGGGGCATCGGCAAACTTGTGGCTAGCGTTCGGCTCAATCGCCGGTATTGGCCTTGAAAACAAACACTCCATGCTTGTCTTTGGATTCAGTGTGGTGTCCGGGTTTTTGATCTCCGGCGAGCGGAGTATCTTTCGCTCGAAATGGATTTGGATCGGGGGAGCGATTGCGTTTGGGTTGTTCTTTCCGAATCTGGTTTGGGAATCGCGCCATGGCTGGCCACAGATCGAGGTCGTGCGCAACGCGCAGCTCTACAAAAACGTCTCGACCTCGCCACTTCGCTTCATCGCAGAACAAATCCCGTTTCTCGGCCCACTCGCTCTGCCCGTGTGGCTCAGCGGATTATGCTGGCTGTTTTCCGCCCGGGAAGCCAGGCGCTTCCGTTTTCTTGCCTGGACATACCTGATCGTGATGGCCGTTTTCATTTTCGGTAACGGAAAATCGTACTACCCACTTCCGTTTTACTCCGTCCTAATGGCCGCCGGGGGCGTTGCATTGGAGGGGCTGTCGGAAGAGCGCGGGCGTGCATGGCTGCGCACTCTTTATCCGTGTCTGCTCGTTATCGCGGGCCTCATCACCATCCCGTTTGCAGTGCCCGTTTTGCATGTGGACGCGTTCCTGCGCTACTCGCAAAGGCTGCCGTATTCGAAATCCGTCACCGCCGAACGGGATGCTGTCCAGGCCGAGTTGCCCCAGCTCTATGCCGACATGTTTGGGTGGGAAAACACCGCTGTGACGGTCGCGCGTGTGTATCGCAGCTTGCCTGGCGACGAGCGTGCCGGCTGCGCAATTCTGGGAGGCAACTACGGCGAGACCGGCGCAATCGACTACTACGGTCCTGCGCTCGGCCTGCCCAAAGCCATCAGCGGTCACAACAGCTACTACTACTGGGGCCCGCGCAACTATTCCGGTAAGTGCGTAATTGTTTTCGGCGAGCAAGCAAGCGATTTCATCAAGCTCTTCGGCGATGTCCAGCTGGCGGCCACCGCCGACAATCCCCACGCCATGCCCAACGAACAGCACATCCCGATTTACGTCTGCCGCCGGCCAGTGGCACCTCTTTCGGCTCTCTGGCCCCGCTTCAAAATGATCATCTGAGGCCCCCGGAAGAGGCTCATGGCGAGCGGAAATTTTGCGTATGACGCCCGCTAGGTAGGGTCCGCTGAGGGGCCTTGTTACACGCGTGGTCGCCGCTTGGGCAGCAGCACTTCTTTCTCCAGGCGCGCCACATCGAGCCCGCTCAGCGCCAGCTTGCGGCTGATCTCCGAGCCTAGGCTCCTGACCATACTCAGCAATACGCATTCTGTATTCAGAATCGGCAAGGATCGCCCTTCCTTGCGGTCGTAGGCGGGCGCGATCTGTTCAGCCTGTTTGAGGATGGTCGCCAGGGCGTCAGATGACTGAAGCGGCCTTGCCCCAGGTTCCTCGTTCTTCCGCCTGCGGAAAACCCTCCAGCGCGGGGCCACCTTCTCCTGTCGCTGCTGGTCGTATAACTTGATCCACGCATGCCACCGCTGCGGACTGATCTGGCAGATTTTGCGAAGCAGATCCTCGACGTTTTCGCGATCGTCTTCAGCCCAGTACTCCGAAAGATGTTCCCAATTGCAGATGTACATTCCGGCCAGATAATCCGACACTTCGATCACATTCGACGCACGGCTGTGCGCCAGCATCGCCGCAAACCTTTCCGCTCGCTGTAACTCTAAGGTCAGCCGGTGCGATGCCTGCGCATCGCCGCCTGCCGATTGCGCATTCTCATCGCCAGGCGTGCGCGCCCGGTTCCTGCTTCCGAACGGTTTCATGTCGGATGGGTAACCAAGCTACAGTGTATCAGCCCTCGCTCTAGCAGTGTTCAGCCCGTGTTCTATCAATCTGCAGTGTCGTCGAACTGGAAATCAGGAATCGACTCGATATTCATGATGGGTGCACGATCTTATGCTGTGGCGAAGTTCTCCAGATTTCGAGAGTGTCCTCTGCTCGGCATCGGAAGGGAAAGGCAATGAAGATTGCGCAAGTAGCCCCGCTGTACGAAAGTGTGCCGCCGAAGACGTACGGAGGCACTGAACGAATCGCGTCCTACCTGACCGAAGAGCTTGTCGATCAGGGACACGACGTGACCCTGTTCGCGAGCGGCGATTCGGTAACCGCTGCCCGCCTAGTCCCTTGCTGCCCGCAGGCGCTCAGATTCGATAAACAATGTATTGATTCCCTGGCCCACCACATGGTCATGCTGGAACGAGTCTTTCGCGAAGCGAATCACTTCGATGTCATGCATTTCCACTGCGATTACCTCCATTTTCCGTGTTCGCGCCGCCACAAGACGCCTAACCTGACCACATTGCATGGCCGCCTGGATCTAGCGGATCTCGTTCCTCTGTATCGGGAGTTCCCGGAGATGCCGGTTGTCTCCATCTCGAACGACCAGAGGTCGGCCCTTCCCGGGCTCAATTGGCACGGCACCGTCTATCACGGATTGCCGCGCAACCTGTACTCCTTCCACGGGGGACCCGGCCAATACCTTGCGTTCCTGGGACGGATTTGTCCGGAGAAAGGAGTAGACCGGGCCATCGAAATTGCCAAAGAGTCTGGCCTGGAGCTCCGCATCGCGGCAAAAGTCGATCGTGTTGATAAGGAATATTTCAAGAATGCGATACAGCCGCTGCTGGCCGATCCTCTGATTCAGTTTGTCGGCGAGATCAACGAGCAGGACAAGAACACTTTTCTCGGCGGTGCGCTGGCGCTTTTGGCGCCGGTGAGGTGGCCCGAGCCCTTCGGACTGGTGCTGATCGAAGCCATGGCCGCTGGCACTCCCATCATCGCTTTCGAAGAAGGATCCATCCCGGAGCTGGTTGAAAACGGGCGCTCAGGCTTTGTCGTGAAGACAACAAAGCAAGCCGTCGCCGCAGTGCAAAGCATTAGGCGAATCCGACGGGAGGAGTGCCGGCGGATCTTTGAGGAGCGATTTACTGCCTCGCGCATGGCGCAAGATTATATGAAGATATATGAGGGCCTCATTCGCGCTCAATCGGACCCCGAAGCCCCGGCCCTCCGGCGACCTGTCGCGGTCTAGGAGAACGGATCTTTGGAAGACGCCGTCCATCACACCGATGATGTCATCCGCGTAAGAGATCGTTACTACATTCTCTCCACTTCGTCACTCACCGATCACCGCACTCAGGTTCTCAAGAACGGAGATACCTTCGCCGTGTTTGACCGTCGCGGCGATATCGACATGCTGGGACATACAGCGCAAGGTCTCTATCATGACGAGACGCGGTATCTCTCCCAATGGGTGCTGCGGTTGGGCAAAGATCGCCCGCTACTGCTCAGCTCCTCCATCAAAGATGACAACTCATGTTTGAGTGTCGATTTGACCAACCCCGATATTCACGTCAACGATCAAGTGAGCGTACCTCGAGGGACATTGCACATCGAGCGCACCAAGTTCCTATGGAAAGCCAGTCAGTACGAACGTATCCGCATCCGCAACTACAGTCTCTCGCCGGTGGAAGGCAGAATCTCGGTTCAGTTTGCCTCGGATTTTGCCGACATCTTCGAAGTGCGTGGAGTGAAGAGAGAGCGCCGGGGAGAGCGCCTTGCCGAGACCATCCAAGCCGATCAAGTCGTTGCGTTCTATCGAGGTCTGGACGGCGTTCTTCGCGAAACGTGTGTGCGCTGTTCGCCCAGGCCTCAGGAAGTCTCGCCCTCGGTGATTGTTGTGGACCTGGCACTGGCCTCCAAAGGCGAGCAGACGATCGTTTTTTCAGTCTCCTGCGAACGTTGCGAACAGGCGATTCCCAGCGCTGCGTATGAGCTCGTCAGCCACGCCGCGGCAGAATCCTTAAGCCAGATCAAGGAAAAAGAGCCGCAAATTTTTACCGCCAACGAGCAATTCAACGACTGGCTGAACCGCTCGATCGCCGATCTTCGCGTCATGCTTACGGAAACCCGATTTGGCATGTACCCCTACGCCGGCGTTCCATGGTTCAGCACCGCATTTGGACGCGACGGAATCCTTACCGCCTTGGAAACGCTCTGGGCCTTGCCCTGGATCGCTCGTGGAGTCCTAACATTCCTGGCCGCCACGCAGGCGACGCAGACGAATCCTGAGAGCGATGCCGAGCCGGGTAAGATCATTCACGAGACTCGCAAAGGAGAAATGGCCGCCTTACAAGAGGTGCCATTCGGGCGTTATTACGGCAGCGTAGACGCGACGCCGCTGTTCGTCATGCTCGCCGGTGCCTATTTTCGCCGAACCGCCGATGTCGATTTCATTCGAGACATTTGGCCGAACATCGAATCCGCCCTGTGCTGGATTGACGAGTACGGCGACTCCGACCGTGACGGCCTGGTGGAATACCACCGTCGCTCTAAAACGGGACTGGTTCAGCAGGGCTGGAAGGACTCAGCCGATTCTGTCTTTCATTCCGACGGAGGGCCAGCGGAAGCCCCCATCGCTCTGTGTGAAGTCCAAGGGTACGCTTACGCCGCGAAGCGTGAAGCCGCTGAAATCGCAGACGCGTTGGGAAGGTCCGACGTCAGTGCGGCGTTGAGGCAACAGGCCGAGAAGATTCGTTCACGTTTCGAAGAGGCTTTTTGGTGCGAGGATCTGGGCACCTACGCCCTTGCGCTGGACGGAGGGAAGCGTCCCTGCCGCGTCCGCGCGTCCAATCCCGGCCATTGCCTCTTTACGGGCATCGCCAGTCCCGAACGCGGGAAAATCGTAAGCGATCTTCTGCTCAGCGATGAATTTTTTTCGGGATGGGGTGTCCGCACGCTGAGTTCACACGAACTTCGCTACAACGCCATGTCCTACCACAACGGCTCGGTATGGCCTCATGACAATGCACTGATCGCCGCCGGGATCGCCCGCTACGGCGACAAGGAGGGAGCTGCAAAGATTCTGACCGGCTTGCTTGACGCGAGTATCTTTCTCGATCTTCATCGCCTCCCAGAGCTTTTCTGCGGCTTCCCGAGACGCGAGGGAGAAGGCCCTACGCTCTACCCCGTGGCGTGTTCCCCGCAGGCTTGGGCTGCGGCAGCGGTTTACCTTCTATTGCAGGCCTGCCTCGGACTGGAAGTGCAGACCTCTCCGCCGAGGGTTGTTCTCCACCGCGCCGAACTTCCCGAAGCCCTTCCTCACATTGAGATCAGGAACCTCCGTATCGGAGAGCGCACTGTCGATCTCGCCATCGAGCGTGCGGGGCAGGGCGTCGGCGTGACGGTTTTGCGCAAACCCGCGGACCTGGATATCATCTCCATCGCGTAATTCAGGATCCCCCTACAAACATGCGCCCAGCCGACCAGAGTCCTCCCGGCTTCGAATTGTGCGTGGCCCGCGCGGATCTCTAAATGTCGTAGTACAGGTGAAACTCATACGGATGTGGGCGCATGCTCACCGGCGTCACTTCCTTGGACATCTTGTAATCGATCCAGAGGTCGACGAAGTCCTTCGTAAACACGCCACCCTTGGTGAGGAACCCATGGTCATGGTGCAGGGCCTTGAGCGATCCCTCGAGCGAGCCGGGTACGGAGGGAACACTCGCCAGCTCTTCCTTCGAAAGCTCGAAGATGTCCTTGTCGAGCGGCCCTCCCGGATCAATTTTGTTCTCGATCCCGTCAAGTCCCGCCATCAGCATTGCCGAGTAGGCCAGGTACGGATTGCACGACGGGTCCGGCGGGCGGAATTCAAGCCGCTTGGCCTTGGGGCTGGCCGAGTACATCGGAATGCGCACTGCGGCCGAACGGTTCCGGCGCGAATACGCCAAGTTCACCGGGGCCTCGAAGCCGGGCACCAAGCGCTTATAAGAATTGGTCGAGGGTGCCGCGAAGGCGAGAATCGAAGGCGCATGCTTCAACAATCCACCGATGTACCAGAGCGCGGTCTGGCTCAAGCCGGCGTAGCCATCGCCCGCAAAGAGCGGCTTGCCGCCCTTCCACAACGACTGGTGCGTGTGCATGCCCGAACCGTTGTCGGAATAAATTGGCTTGGGCATGAAAGTCACAGTCTTGCCGTACTGATAGGCGGTGTTGCGCAGGATGTACTTGTACTTACACATGTTGTCCGCGGCGCGGATCAGAGTGTCGAATTTGAAGTCGATTTCGCACTGGCCGGCCGTGGCCACTTCATGGTGATGGCATTCAACCTGGACACCCGCGTCCTCCAGCTTCTGCACCATGTCGCTGCGCATATCCTGGTAGTGATCGGTCGGTGGAACAGGAAAGTAGCCTTCTTTATAGCGCGGACGGAATCCAAGGTTGTGCTCGGCTCGTCCCGAATTCCAGCGACCCTCTTCGGAATCGAGGTAGTAATAGGCTTGATTCTCGCGCGAATCGAAACGCGCGCTGTCCAGAATAAAAAACTCCGCCTCCGCCCCGAAGAATGCTTGATCGGCAATGCCTGTCTTTTGCAGATATTCCTCAGCGCGGTGGGCCAGATTGCGCACGTCGCGCTCGTAAGGCTTGCGTGAGAGGGGATCCTGTGCATCGCAGATCAAGCACAGAGTTGGCGTATCGCGGAAGGGATCCATGAAAGCGCTGTTCGGATCCGGAATCAGCAGCATGTCGGATTCGTGAATCTGCGCCCAACCGCGGATCGAGCTCGCGTCCATCCCAAAGCCTTCCTGAAACGAGTCGAGCGTCAGTTCCTTGATCGGGTAGCTGACGTGTTGCCACACGCCCGGAACATCGATAAACCGCAGGTCAACGATTTTTGCATTGTGCTTCGCCGCATACTCCAGAACACCTTTCGGGTCCATTCAGACCTCCATTCTAGAATTTGGGGGCGCAAAAGATTTAGGGGCGAGACGTTACCTCACGGCTCAAACCCTCGTCAAGCCCGCCTAGAGGTTAAACCAACGGATTTTTTCATGGCTTCGATAGGTTTTTCGAATGGGATCGCACCAAAATTCCGTGGATTTGCTTACCAAATCCTTATGCGATTAGAACTGTTAGAGACCGCGCAATCGCCGAATCGAGCCGAACCGGCCCCAGAACCCAGCCGCTAGCTTGCCAGAGAGCTGGAATGTTCCGATTTTGCGCTCTGCCGCAGCTCGATTCGCTGCTCGCGGCTACCACCCGCCACTACATGGACCGAACGGGCATCCGCACAATATCCTCCGCTTGCATCACCTCCTTAACCACAAACCCTTCTGCATATTTCACGCCGACCATGCGGCCGTAATGACGGGCAGTATCACTCATACGAGCCTCGAGCTCATCGAGAGGAAGCACAACTTTCGACCGGCGCTCCCTAGTGAGCGGACGAAACTGCGATATGTAAGCGAGAATCGCTCGCCTGCGACGCTCGTATTGTCGGGTGATGTCCACCGCGAAGGTTGGCCGGACACCGGCATACGCGGCGGCGTAGATGATTTTGAATGGGCGAAAAGCCTCACCCGCAAGCGGATAGTTCCGCAGCCCGGCGACAAAGCACGCTTCGTATCCCAACTGCGCGGCTGTGTAATGGTCTGGATGGCGTCCCTCCCAATAGGGGAGGATCACGGTCCGCGGCTCGAGCTCACGAATCACTTCGGCGATGGCGACCTTGTATTCATCGCAGACCCGCAGGTGAGCGTCCGGCAGTCCGAGATTGCGCCGAACCTCGGCGCCCATAATTTTTCCGGCTCGGGCAGCTTCGCGCAGACGAGCCTCCGGACTACCGCGCGTGCCCGTTTCGCCTCGGGTCAGGTCCAGGATGCCCGTGCGATAACCAGCTTCCGCCATCTTGATCATGGTTCCGCCGCAAGTAAGCTCGACATCGTCCGGATGCGGCGCAATCGCCAGCAGGTCAAGTTTCATTCCCCCTCCGTCGGCGATTTTACACGACGAACTTGTCTGAATCACTGGCATCGAGAATTTTGCGTCGATTCTTGTTGAGTTGGCGATCAGGCTTCTGTTAATTTCGCCATCGGGACAAATTGTGCGAGCCAAGTTGATCCTCGCCGTTGTTGCGGGTCTGTTGTTCTGCACTCTTTCCACGCTTGAATTCCCGGAATTTTTGAAACTGGTTGATGACACCTCCAACGACTACTCCCTACTCGCGCACGTTCAAGAGGCGATTCTGACGCCCACCCAGAAACAAGCGCCACGCCGCATTGATTTCCGAACCGTGGCGGCCGCCCTTTGTGATCGACAAGCGGACCAGTTCCGCTTCTGCGGCAGCCAGGCGTCCGGCGCGGATTGCCTGCACTGGATCTGCGTCCTGCGCACGTAGTCCTTTCGAGCACTCGACTCTTCGCCACCCCTTCCACGGACCCGGCTGTTCTCTCGCCGGGCAATCGAAGCAAGGCAATTATCGGGACCGAGACTCGCGGCTCGCGCCCTTTAGAAAGGCGGGAAAAGATGAATTCAACGAAAAAGTCCAACCAAAAAGATTCACTGGAAGAATTTCTTCAGGAGTTTGTTTTGCAGATCGACCAACCCGAGCAGGTAGACCTGCTGTTAGAAATTCTGAAGGAGCTCAGATCGATAACCGAGCGGTCTTCGGCAGCACCCGCGCAGGGGCGCAGGCAGGCCGAAGCACGAGCGGACAGATACGACATTCTGAAGATGTATCCGGACCGAATCGCCCGAATCGGCTTCGTCAAAGGCGCAGAGAACGCGCGCCGAATGCTGTCTAGCCTGCCGGCGCTTGGCGACAGCGTCTACTTTCTCCACGAATCGCGGGGCGCAGCACAGCGAATATGCAGATGAAGATCGGGCAATCTTGCTGCGCCCCTGATTTGAGCGGGACCGACGCCGGGCGGCCACCGCCGTCACTGAGGATAGCTCGCCTTGGAGGGGCGCCGTCCTGCTTTTCATCGCGCTCTTCCGAAGGGCGGATTTACGTCCAGCGACAGGCGGCTGGCCCCGAGGATAAGCAAAAAAAGCGAGCCCGCAGAGCGTACAGAAATCCGTTCACTTTGTGCACCCTGGTGCAAACCGTCACCCCAGCTGCATTTTGTTTTCACCGCAGCGGAACCGGTGGTATGGTGCGTGGTTCGAAGTTCAAGAACCGACGAGATGGCAGCGAAGCCGCTGGCGGGACAAGTTGCTCTGGTCACCGGCGCAGGAAAGCGCATCGGGCGGAGTATTGCGCTGCGTCTGGCAGCCGACGGAGCGAATGTCGCGGTGAATTACAACACGTCGGCGGCGGATGCGAGCACGGTGCTGAGCGCTATTGGCGAGCTGGGGAGAAAGGCCGTCGCGATTCAGGCAGATGTTTCGAAACGGCGGGAAGTTGCGAACCTGCTGGCCACGGTCGAAAGAGAATTTGGCCGCCTGGATTTGCTTGTTAACAACGCCGGTGTTTTTTTTCCTGCAAGATTTGAGGAGTTGACCGACGACGAGTGGGACCGGGTGATGAACGCGAACTTGAGGTCGCAGTTCCTTTGCTCACAGGCGGCGGCGCCAGTGATGAAGCGGCAGGGCCGCGGTCGAATCATCAATATATCTTCGCTTGGCGGGCTGTTGCCCTGGCCGAGCTTCACGCATTACTGCGTGTCGAAAGCGGGCTCGATTATGCTGACCCGTTGCCTGGCGCGCGCCCTGGCACCGGAGATCTTGGTCAACAGCGTCGCACCGGGAACCATTCAGTTCCCGGGCGAGTTGCCCGATGAAGAATACATCCGCCGGGTGCCCTTGCATCGCACGGGGAGGGGCGATGATATCGCTGCGGCCGTCGCTTATCTCGCGACTGCCGATTTTGTGACCGGGCAGATCGTCGCTGTCGATGGAGGACGAACGCTCGTTTGATGCACGGGTCGAAATTCGAGGGGAGCTGGTGAGCCGCTATGCCCATATTGATCGAACAGCCGACGCGAATTGAAGCCGCTGGCACGAAGCCGAAGACGATTGAGGAATATGTGGGGCGGGCAAATTCGAAAACACACGGCGTGAGCATCGCCCGCATGCGAAGTCCGGCGGGTTGGTCGGAGCCGGCGCAGACGCCAGAATTTGACGAATACTCGCTGGTGCTGAAAGGCACACTTCGGGTGAGACACAAGAGCGGAACCGTGGATGTGCGCGAGGGGCAGGCTGTGATCGCCCAGCGCGGCGAATGGATTCAGTATTCGACTCCGGAGGGCGCGGAGTATGTTTCGGTCTGCTTGCCCGCCTTTTCGCCCGATACGGTGCACCGAGATTGACGCGCGATGGGCCGCACGAGCGGACTGTCGCGAAATTGTTTTTGCAAAACGGAACGTCTCCAATTATTCTGTTTGTAGTCAGCGGGGTAAGGAGCAGGGTGGCAGATTCTTCAACTCTTAAGGGACTAGACCGCTTCGGCAGTACGCAGCGACACGACGCCTGGTGGATCGAAGTTATTCCCACGCTCATCGTTTTCACCGCTTTCATCGTTTATGCGACTGTTCGGGCCTTCCAAGGCAAATACTACGAATGGGGACCGTACCTTTCTCCGTTCTATTCACCGTTGATTGATCCCGAGCATCACTGGTGGCCGCTCTCCCCGGCAGTTCTGATTCTGGGCGGTCCCGCGGGGTTTCGCTTCACCTGCTATTATTACCGCAAGGCTTACTACCGGGCCTTTGTGGCTCATCCGCCGGCCTGCGCTGTGGCAGAGGGGGAGCACCGGGGTTACATCGGCGAGGGAAAATTCCCCCTGATTCTGCAGAACGTGCATAGATATTTCTTCTACATCGTCACAATTTTTCTGGCTTTTCTCTGGTATGACGCGATCGTGGCTTTTCACTGGCCCGCGGGATTCGGTATCGGCATCGGCTCTGTGATCATGCTGGTGAATATCATTCTGCTGACGATTTATTCCGCGTCGTGCCATTCGCTGCGACACCTGATTGGCGGCAAGCTCGACTGCTTCTCTTGCGCGACGTTCGGCAAGCCTCGCCGCGCGGCCTGGCGGTGGGTGACCCTCCTCAACGAACACCATATGTTTTGGGCTTGGATTAGCCTGTTTAGCGTGGCGCTGACAGACCTTTACATCTGCCTCGTCTCGGCGGGCGTGCTCAAGGACTTTCGACTGCTGTGACTTCGCCTGCTCAATACGAAACTCACGAACACGACGTTGTGATCATCGGTGCAGGCGGAGCGGGATTGCGGGCTGCCATTGAAGCGCTTGCGCAGGGCGCGCGTGTGGCCGTGGTATGCAAGTCGCTGCTCGGTAAGGCGCACACGGTGATGGCCGAGGGCGGCCTGGCGGCCGCCATGGCCAATGTCGATAAAGCAGACGATTGGCGGACGCACTTTCGCGACACGATGAATGGCGGCAAGCGCCTAAACAATTGGCGTATGGCGCAACTTCACGCCGAGGAATCGCCGGACCGCGTCCGCGAACTCGAGCAGTGGGGTGCACTGTTTGATCGCACGGCAGAGGGAGAAATTCTGCAGCGCGCATTCGGCGGTCATACGTTCAAACGGCTGTGCCATGTAGGTGACCGCACCGGCCTGGAAATGATCCGCACGCTACAAGATCGCGGCGTCGAGATGGGTTTCGACGTCTTCATGGAGTGCACGGTGACGCGGCTACTGAAGGATGGTGATCGCGTCGTAGGCGCGTTCGCTTACTGGCGCAATTCCGGCGATTTCGTCGTATTCAAAGCGAAGGCGGTTGTCCTGGCCACCGGTGGCATCGGGAAGTCCTGGAAGATCACGTCGAACTCGTGGGAGTGCACGGGTGACGGAATGACCCTTGCCTACGACGCCGGCGCCGAGCTGATGGACATGGAGTTCGTGCAGTTTCATCCCACCGGGATGGTCTGGCCGCCCGGCGTGATGGGAATCCTGGTCACTGAAGCGGTGCGCGGCGAAGGCGGGATTCTGCGCAACAAGAATGGCGAGCGTTTCATGGAGAAGTACGACCCCCAGCGGCTCGAGCTTTCGACGCGAGACGTGGTGGCGCGATCCATCTATACGGAGGTGAAAGAAGGCCGAGGAAGTCCGCACGGCGGCGCGTTCCTCGATATTTCGCACAAGCCGGCCGAGTATGTGAAGCGCAAACTGCCGAGCATGTATCACCAATTTAAAGAACTCGCTGACGTGGATATCACCAAGGGTCCGATGGAAGTGGGACCGACTTGCCACTACGTGATGGGCGGGATTCGCGTCGACGCCGAGACCGGCCAGTCGTCGGTGCCCGGGCTTTTCGCCGCAGGCGAAGCCGCGGCCGGGCTGCACGGCGCAAATCGATTGGGAGGGAATTCGCTCTCCGATTTGCTGGTCTTTGGACGCCGCGCGGGATTGGCGGCGGCTGAGTACGCAAAGAAACAAACGTCCCCGCCAATCGAAAGCGCACAAATCGACCATGCCGCACGGCAGGCACTTGCGCCATTCGAATGTAGCGCGGGCGAGAACCCCTATGCGATTCACCAGGATTTGCAGGAAGTAATGCAGAACCTCGTCGGAATCTTTCGCACAGAAGAGGATCTTTGCCGCGCTCTAGCCGCCCTCGAGAAGCTAGAGCAACGAGCCCATAGAGTGAGTGCGACAGGATCGCGCGTTTACAATCCAGGTTGGCACTTGTGCTTCGACCTGCATTCGATGCTCACGCTTTCCGAGGCTTGCGCACGTGCAGCGCTCGCGCGCAAAGAGAGCCGCGGAGCGCACAGCCGGATTGATTTTCCGAAGACGGAAGATGAATGGGGCAGGAAGAATCACCTGCTAGTCAAAAAGGGCGAACAGATGAATCTATTCGAGCTGGCGCGGCCATCCATGCCCGCGGAAATACAGCAGATTCTCGAGGAGAGCAAGTAGCGAGGGTGGGGAGGAAGTAGATGGCGGAAAAAACGGCAACCTTGCGGGTCTATCGCGGCGACCGGGAAAGCGGCCAAGCCGTCGATTACCAGGTGCCGCTCGCGCCCGGCATGGTCGTGCTGGACGCTGTTCATTCGATTCAAGCCCATCAAGCACCCGATCTGGCGGTCCGCTGGAACTGCAAAGCGGCGAAATGCGGGTCGTGCTCGGCGGAAGTGAATGGCCGGCCGCGGCTGATGTGCAAAACGCGCATGGATTCGCTGCCTCTCGATCAACCCATAACCGTGTTCCCCCTGAAGGCATTTCCGATCATTAAGGATTTGGTGACGGACGTCTCCTGGAATTACGAGGTGAACAAGAAAATCACGCCATTTCGCCCGCGCCCAAACGTGGAATGGAAAATGGATCAAGCGGATGTGGACCGGGTGCAGGAATTTCGGAAGTGCATTGAATGCTTTTTGTGCCAGAACGTCTGCCATGTGCTCCGCGAGCACGCGATGAAAAAGGAGTTTGGCGGACCGCGCTTCTTCGTGCGAACGGCCGCGCTCGAAATGCACCCGCTCGATGGCGTGGATCGGATCCCGATCTTGCGAAACGAGCTTGGCCTTGGCTATTGCAACATCACCAAGTGCTGCACGGAAGTTTGCCCGGAGGACATTCATATCACCGACAATGCGATTATTCCGCTCAAAGAGCGCGTGGTCGATCAGTTCTACGATCCGTTGACGATGATGTTCCGCAAAATCTTCCCTTCGAAGTAGCCTCCCACCTGCTATCTCTGAGAGGCCAGGCGAATCGCCCCGCTGGCCAGTTTGGCGATCAGCTCTCGGTCGGCCGCAACGAAATTCAGCTCGGGCAACGATTCGAGCGTTCGCCAGGCGATCTGCTCGAATTGGAGATTGCGAATCTCCTCGGCCAACGCGCTGGCGGAAAGAAAGATCAGCTCGACGGGCAGGTCCACCTCGGCGTAACGATATCTGGTGCGGAAGACCTCGTCTCCGATCCTGGCATCGACGCCGAGCTCCTCTCGCAGTTCGCGTGCTAGAGCCATCTCGGTCGTTTCGCCCTCCTCGATTTTTCCTCCCGGAAACTCCCACATCAATTCGAACAACCGTCCGCGTGCCCTCTGGCAGGCGAGAACCTTGCCCTCATGCTCGATCAGTGCTGCAACAACAGTCAGCATGAAAGGGCTGGTTCGGTAAGCAATCGATCCGCGAGGGTGATCGGGGCTGTCGCAGCCAAGCTACGGCCAGCACTTGACCTGAGCGGAGGCGTGTGTGACCATCCGACCGTTCCCAGCCCCTCTTCCCACATTCGAAAGGAGAGAAAAGGATGGCTCACTTTTTGATTCAGGCCGCCTACACTGCCGAAGCGGTGCAGGCTCTTCTCCACAACCCACAAGATCGCACCGCTGCGCTGAAAGCGCCGGTCGAAAAACTGGGTGGACGAATTCACCAAATGTTCCTGTCATTCGGCGACTACGATGCAGTCGCCATTATCGAGATGCCCGACAGCGTGGCGGCTGCGGCGATTGCTTTGGCTGTGTCTTCCGGCGGGGCCTGCAAGAGCGTCAAGACGACCCCGCTGCTCACGACAGCGGAAGGGGTGGAAGCCGCAAAGAAGGCGGTCACATCGGGATATCACTCCATCGTTTCCTCGGCGAAAGCTGCCGGCTAACTCGAGGCTCAAGAAAAAACGCGCCGAAGAGCCTTCTCCGGCGCGTTTTGCCTTTCAAGCAGACTACTGATCTGCTTCGACCTTCTTGATGGTTGGTTTGGGCAGCTGCCAGATGAGCTTGGAGTCGTCCGCATTGTGCGGGAAGTACTGCGTCGACTTTTTGCCAGACGGCAGCAGCACGATGTCTGCGCGGCGGTTGTAAGCGAGCCAATCGGTGCGCTTTTCGCGCAAACGAGCCTTGGGGGGAGCGTTCGGGTTGGTCATCTCAAGCATGTTAACGCTGGCACGATCCATCGGGCGCTCTTTGCCGTACGCTGCCGTCTCGACCTTATCGGCGGCGACGCCCTGATCGACCAAATACTGCTTGATGCGCTCGACGCGTCTCTCGCTGAGGTCCTGATTATACGGCTTGGACCCGCGCTCATCCGCATACGCTTCGACGGAAAGCTTGGCGTCCGGATCATATTCGAGATACTTCTTGAATCCGCCGGCGAGCGTGGCGAGCGCAAGCTGCTGGCTGCGCACCAGGCCGACCTGCGGACTGCGCTTGTCGGGATAGTCCGTGGGATAAAAAATGCTCTGCAGCGTGACCGCCGGAATAGGCTCGACGGTTCCAGTAACGTGGACGGAGGCGGTCTGGGTGGCCGAGCCGCCGCAGACGTTCGTTGCGTTCAAGGTGTATGACTTGTTCTCGTCAATCGTGCGCGGCTGGCCGCCCTCCGCTACGGGGCTGGTATCGGTCGGCTCCGGTTTCACACTGTCAGACCCGCTGGCAGCGACGGTCTTGCCATCCACCGTAATGCTGTCGGCGTTCGAGGTCTGCCAATTGAGGGTTGTCGCATCCTGCGTCAGCACCTTATCGCCAATCTTGCGGTAGTGCACCTCGCTCGGATTGGCGGTGAGGCTGGCGTCGACCTTGGTGTTCACGTTCACGGTCGCGCTGTTCTT
>Ga0126373_10001552_pt1 | contig 16414 bp, 8 predicted proteins | sample PanSoiMetPlot_11_FD_92545 | JGI IMG/M metagenome (GOLD analysis project Ga0126373, IMG submission 92545) | Tropical forest soil microbial communities from Panama - MetaG Plot_11 | ecosystem: Environmental > Terrestrial > Soil > Tropical forest > Bulk soil | place: Panama | collected 2016-02-17 | reverse complement strand
TTTGCCCAAGCCAACCCGGACCCGGTCACTGGCAGGTTTATTCCACCCACTCTCTGGGGTCAATTTGGCGGTCCTATTGGCGGACCAATCGTCAAAGATAAGCTGTTTATTTTTGGAGACTACCAGGGAACCCGCGCCCACGATGGTGGATCTCAAGAGGCCGTAGTTCCGACACAAGCTGAACGTAACGGGGACTTCAGCAGGTGGCTGCCCAATAACCCCATTTTCAACCCGTTTAGCGGATGTCCAGGCAGCGCCTCCTGCGTCAATGGTATCCAGGACAATTTAACTCTACGCCAACCGATTCAGTACAACGGGCAACTCAATGTCATGGATCCAAGCCTGATCAGCCCAGTGGCGACGAGCCTTCTGAAATACATTCCGCTTCCGCTTCCCCAACTCGCAAACGCTCCGCCGGGTCAGGTGAACTATGCCGCCAGCGAGGATGAAATCTACCATGCGGACGCTTTGGATGTGAGAGCAGACTACTTTCACAGCGACAAACTGCGACTGTTTAATCGGTATACTTTTACGCAATTCCACAAGAGCGCACCCGGTCTATTTGGCGGAGCGGCTGGGGGACCGCAGCTCAACCCCATCGGTTACACCGGAGTGGGCAACACGCGCCCGCAAAGCAATTCGTTTGGGGTTTCTTACGCATTCAGCCCAACCTTGTTGATGGATGCACGCTTTGGCTGGTACAAGCAACGAATCGACGTGACCCCACTGGTGAGTGGTAATTTCGCCTCTCAGGCCGGCGCAGTGGGATTGAATATTCCCGGCGATCCTACGACCAACAGCATGCCTCACTTCTCGATCCAAGAGGGGCCGGCGGGATTGGACTTTGGGAACGGCCTCTACGACAACTGCAACTGCCCGCTGACCGAGAGGATGCAGCAGTTCCAGGGAATCAACAATTGGACTTGGACTGTAGGCAAACATACTTTCAAATTCGGGCCCGACATTCACTATCTGCAGAATTTGCGCCTGCCTAGCGACCAGCACCGTTCCGGCGAGGTGTACACCTGGAATTTGCTTACGCAGGGTGCTGCGGGAGGCGGCTTGGGTATGGCCGGCTTCCTCCTTGGGGAAGTGTCACAATTCACCCGCTACATATCCCATACGGAGGACGCGGGCGAGCGTGAGTGGCGCTATTTCTTCTATGGTCAGGATACGTGGCGGGTCACTCCAAAGCTGACGGTGAATTATGGGCTGCGCTGGGAGATTTACCAGCCACAAACTGTGACCGGGAAAGACAAAGGAGGCTGGTTTAACCTCCAAAACGGTGAAATGGACGTGGCCGGGGAGAATGGCGTCCCGCTGAGCGGCCCGGTGCAAACCAATTTTAGGAATTTCGCGCCACGCGTCGGAATTGCCTACCAGGCCACCCCCAAGACGGTGGTCCGCATGGGGTATGGCCGATCGTTTGACGTGGGTATGTTCGGCACTATCTTTGGTCATACCGTGACACAGAATCTGCCCGTACTGGGAACACAGCAAACGAATCCTCTGCCGAACGGCTGGGATGACGCCTTTAACCTAACTGTCGGGCCACAGCTGCTCGATCCAGCGACCGTATTGAACAACCAGCCTAAAGGCTCGGATGGGAATCACATCTATCCTGATGGCTTCCGCGCCTGGGTCATGCCCTTCCATACCCACATGCCAACGGTGGACTCCTGGAACGCCACGGTCCAGCGTCAGATTACACCGACCTTTTCACTGCAAGCCGCCTACGTGGGCAACAAAGGCTCTCACATTTTCGTCGGCGAGAATAACTGGATTAACTTAAACACTTCGACCGAAGCGGGTTTCTGCCAGCCCGGAGTAGTCGCCCCGCAATGTGTCGATCAACTCCACCGCCTGCCTTACTACAACAAATTTGGTCTGACAACAGGTCTGCTCTGCATGTGCAACCCGGGCGACGACCACTATAACTCCCTGCAGATCCAGGCCGACAAACGCTTTTCGCACGGTCTTTCAGTGCTGGGGAACTACACGTTCTCACACTCAAAGAACCACGACACCCCTGATTTCCTATATCAGAAAAATCTCGAGTATGGACGGCCCTCATGGCAGCGGGACCACGCCGTAACGGTGTCTACCATCTATGAACTGCCATTCGGGAGGGGAAAAGCGCTCGCTGGCAACGTCCCGTCTGCCTTCAACTACGTGATCGGCGGATGGCAGTTAATCAACGTGACCACGATCATGAGCGGCGCGGGTGTTAACCCGGGTTATTCGGAATGCGGTCTTGACAATGATGCCGGCGTTTGCTTCCCCGATGTGGTTGGGAGCTGGCGTGTGCCCCATCCCAACAAAAACCAGTGGTTTGCTACGACTGCGCCCGTGAGCGGTGTTCCTACGCCTCTGCTTGCCAACGGACAGAGCAGCGGACCGTGGCAGCGCCCGGCTGCGCCCGCCCCCGGGTCTCCCAGCTTTGGCGATGCCGCACGCAACTCGATCATAGGTCCGAAGTGGTTCGATAGTGACCTGTCGGTAGTGAAGGTCGTTCCCGTCGGGGAGCAGGTCAGGATTCAGTTCCGGGCCGAGGCCTTTAACGTGTTTAATCACCCCAATCTGGGTAATCCTAACAGTTGCGTGGACTGCTTCGGAGGAGCGACGATTCAGAGTTTGGCCAACAACGCAAGCATGCGCAAGATGCAATTCGGATTGCGGGTCGACTTCTAACGAGTTCCGTGCGAGATCTGTTCACCGATGCTACACTCTCTGCGAGGAGCGCCAATTCCGGCCCTCCTCGCATTGTGCTTTCTACACCGTCATCGCTGCCGTTGCTGTTCGTATTATTGTGTGTCGGCGGCGCATTCGGGCAGGGCATACCGTCGCCTTCACCCGAAGCGCAGATTGCGCGCGCCGACGAATTGCTGCGGCTGGGACAACCCAAAGATGCGCTGACTATCCTGAACCAATTGGCCGATTCCGCCCCGAATACGGCTTATCTTGAAGCCAGAATCGGCAAAGCCTACTACCAGTCCAGCCAATTCCAACCGGCTGTGACTCATCTCAAAGCTGCACTGCAGAATGATGGTTCCGACGCGGAATCGATGCAACTCCTGGCCTTGAGCTACTTTGTCTTATCTCAGTACGCCGAGGCGCTGCCCCTCTTGGAAAAACTAGGTCCGCGGCTTTCTGGGAGCGGGCCTGACGGCCCTTATCTGCTCGCAAGCTGTTATGTGATGACACAGCGGTGGGAAAATGCCCGCACGACATACGCTAACCTGTTGTCGTTGGCTCCTGACAGCGCCATTGCCTATCTGATGTTTGGCAAGTTCCTGGTGCGCCAACGGCTCGAGAATCGCGCCGTGCCGGAAATTCAGGCGGCTCTCGATCGCGACCCCCGCATCGCTATGGCGCATTTCCTTCTAGGTGAAATCGAACTCTACAAAGGCGACGGGCAGGCGGCCGTAGAGGAATTTCACAAAGAGCTGGCCATCAATCCGAGCGTGTGGCTGGTCTACTGGCGCCTTGGAGATGCGTATGTGCGACTAGAAAAATACAATGAAGCGGAGAAAGTGCTGAAGCAGGCGGTCTGGCTGAATGAAACAACCTCGGGCCCCTACATACTGCTCGGTCAGGTGGCCCTGAAGCGCGACAATCCTGCGTTGGCTGCCGTATACCTTGAGCGCGCCGTCAGGCTGGATGCGCAAAATGACTACGTGCATTATTTTCTCGGTAAGGCGTATATGGGCGTGGGACGCACAACCGAGGCGAACCAGCACTTCGCCATCGCCAAACAGCTGCGGAATAACCGGCGGGCAGACGAGCGGTCCGTTTCGCAGCAGATTCGGGAAACGGTGGAGTAATCTATTTGGAGCTGCGCCTCCAGAGTTCAAGGGGTCAGCTTTTCGATATACGCCGAGAATGGCTGGAGTTTGATTGTGCTGTCACGAGAGGGTATCGCCGTGCGACCGCTAGTCAGCAGGACCACTCGCTTCGTAGCGGTCAGACCATATGGTGCCGGATCGAACGCCACCGTTCGATCAGTTCCCGACATGTTCAACGCGACCAATACTGCCTCGCCCTGGTAACGCCGCAGAAACGAAAGGACGTAGGGGTTGGACTCGTCGAGCGGAATGTACTCCCCTTCGAGTAATGCTTTCTCGTGATGCCGTAAAAACAATAGGCGCTTATAGAAGTTCAGGATCGAACTCGGATCGGCGGATTCGGTTTCAACATTGTGAGTGGATGCACTCGACGGCACCGGCAGCCACGGTTTTGACCCACTGAATCCGCCGTTGACATCGGAGGTCCACTGCATGGGAGTGCGTTCTCCGTCGCGTCCTTTTTCAGTTGGCCAACCGATCTTACCCTGCGGGTCCCTTACATCTTCCCTGCTTTTGGGGTCATTATTCTGCATCCCGATCTCCTCACCGTAGTAAAGAATCGGGCTCCCACGCAGCGTGAGATAGAGCGCAGCCATCAGTTTCGCAATGGCATCATCGTGAATGCCGTCGCCGTAGCGGTTATAGGACCGCGCCATGTCGTGGTTGCCAATAAGAAATACAGGCCACTGGCCGGAAGCATTCACCGATCCAATCTGCTTGCGGAATTCGGCAGGTGATAGTCTATCGACGGTAGCAAACATCATGTCCATGGGCAGCTGCAATTCGCTGCTATGGTCACCGTAGTAGTGTTTGAGCTCGTCAATCGACGAAGTGTAGGTCTCGCCGATGAGCACCGCGTTGTATTCGTCGGCCACTTTGCGAAGTCCGCGAAGCACGCCATGCACCTCAGGGAGTTTCTGGTTGTATTTCTCATCCATATTCGGGCGGTCGAACGTGTCCATGCCTGCGGAGAATGGATTGTCTGTGAGGTTCGGGTCTTCGAACAAGGAGTCCACGGCGTCCAGGCGAAACCCCGCGACACCGCGCTTGTACCAAAAGCGCGTGACGTCGAACATCGCGGCTTCTACGGCAGGGTTTCTCCAGTTCAGGTCTGGTTGTTCGGGATAAAAATAATGGTAATAGTACTGCTGCGTCGTGGGATCAAACGTCCATGCCGGGGTCCCGAAGGTCGAAGTCCAGTTATTCGGCGGTTGGCCGGGGACTTTGCCATCGCGCCAGATATACCAGTCTCGATGGGCAGATGTGCGCGAACTCCTCGAATCCTGAAACCATTTGTGCTGATTCGAGGTGTGGTTGGCGACGAAATCGAGAAGGATGCGGATGCCACGCTTGTTCGCCGCAGCAAGCAAGCGGTCGAAATCTTGCAGCGAGCCGTACATGGGTTCAATATTTTCGTAGTCCGAGACGTCGTAGCCGAAATCGACTTGAGGAGAAGGAAAACATGGCGTGATCCAAATGGCGTCGACGCCAAGGTCTTTCAGATAGTCGAGCTTTGCCGTAATGCCGTTGACATCCCCGATGCCGTCGTTGTTGCTGTCGGCGAAACTGCGTGGGTAGAGCTCATAAAACACCGTCTGCTGCCACCATGGATGCCCATCTGCATCGGTGGCTTTAAGTTGCCCCTGGGCCGGTGAAGCCAGGACGGCGGCAAGGGCCAGAATCGAAAGAGCGAGATTGTAAAGTTGTCGTTGCACGCGAGGCTTTGTTTATAAAGGCAGCAACAGAGGTTTGCAACAAAATCCGCCGCAACGGGCAGATATTTTCGGGAGGCACAAAATTGTTCATGAGCAACGCCGAAAAACACGCCGAAAAGTTTAGAGCGGCTGATACTCTTACAATCCGGGAAAATGCCGGCAATTACCTCCCGGAGATTGTTTCGGGAATGCCAGCAAATGAGATTGCGGGATTTCAAACAAGTCTGCGGCCCACAGGCAGCAAAGAAAATGTGGACTCCAGGCGGAAAGGTCGGATGACAGAGTGTCTTGTTCGCGACGTGACGCTTTAAGGTGGCTCACTCGATCGGGACTGGCTTTTTCGTTGGAAGGTATTCTTTCGTTATCGCGTCGGGTTTGGCCCCAAACGCCGCAGGCAGCGCAAGGTGCCACAGACCGTTTGAAACCAGGGAAGTCGCTGGACGTTACATTTCTCAATGTCGGCCGGGAAGCGGGTTTCAACGTCAAAACTATTTTTGGTGGAGAGCACAAGAACAAGTACCTCCTCGAAACCACCGGTTGTGGGGTTGCGTTTTACGATTACGATAACGACGGCTGGTTGGACATTTTCCTGGTCAATGGAACACGTCTCGAGGGCTTCCCTGCCGGCCAGGAGCCCATCTCGCGATTGTTCAAGAACAATCGTGATGGCACCTTTTCCGACGTGACGTTGAAAGCGGGAGTCGGCCATTCCGGCTGGGGACAGGGCGTCTGCATTGGCGACTACGACAACGACGGCTTCGACGATCTTTTTGTCACTTACTTTGGCAAGAACGTGCTCTATCACAACAACGGCGACGGCACATTCACGGATGTGACCGCCAAAGCCGGGGTTGCCACCGACGGGAAGCGCTGGAACACCGGATGCGCGTTTGTGGACTACGACCGCGACGGAAAGCTCGACCTATTCGTCGCGAATTACATCGATATGGACCTCGCCACTGCACCGGTCCCGGAGTCGGGGCCGTGTCTCTACAAGGGAGTGATGGTGGCTTGTGGTCCACCAGGCTTGCTGGGCGGGAAAAACATTCTATTTCACAACAATGGCGACGGCACATTCAGCGATGTTTCGGAAAGTGCGGGAATCCTCGGAGCAAGCGGTACGTACGGCCTTGGGGTTCTGGCTGCCGATCTCGACAATGACGGCTGGCCCGATATTTACGTCGCCAACGACTCCGCTCCCAGTGCGCTCTATCAGAACAAGAAAAACGGGAAGTTCCAGGACATTGCGGTCGAAGCCGGGTGTGCGCTCAGTCCAGATGGAAAGGCACAGGCAGGTATGGGAATTTCCGCAGCCGACTATGATCTCGACGGCAACCTTGATCTGATCAAAACCAACTTTGCCGGCGATACGCCTTCGCTTTACCACAATGTTGGTGGCGCCAATTTCGAGGATGCGACGTTCGCGGCCGGGCTTGGCAAGTACACGCAGTTTCTTGGCTGGGGCTGCGGTTTTTTCGATTTCGATAACGATGGCTGGTCAGATATTTTGATTTGCAACGGCCACGTCTATCCCGAAGTCGAGCAGCTTAAGACAGAGGCCGGCTATGCGCAGCGCAAACTGCTCTACCGCAATTTGCGCGACGGACGGTTCGAGGATGTCTCGCTTCGGGCCGGGCCGGGCATCTCCGATCAGATTGCAGCACGGGGCTGTGCGTTCGGCGATTTCGACAATGACGGTGACCTCGACATCGTGGTGAATGCCGTTAATGATTATCCCCAGCTCATACGCTGCGACTCCCAAACCGGCAACAACTGGATCAAAGTGCGCACAATCGGGACGAGATCGAATCGAAGCGGCATCGGTGCGCGGCTGAAATGCGTGACACTTGTCGATGGCGAGACTAAGCCGCATCAGCAGATCGATGAAGTGCGCAGCGGCGGAGGCTACTTGTCACAAAATGATCTGCGCGTTCATTTCGGAATTGGCAAAGCGGAAAAGGTCAACCTGCTCGAAATCCGCTGGCCGAGCGGACAGATCGACACTCTCAAAGACATCCAACCGAACCAGGTGCTGTATGTGAAAGAGGGCGAAGGCATCGTGCGCTCTTTGCGTTTCAAATAAAACATGTTTCGCGGATTGTGTCTTCACCTTGCGTTTGCGAACCAAGACCGGAATGTCTCGGGCGCAATTCGAGGCATCTGGAGTTACGAAGCCAATATCTTGTGAATGAGGTTGCCCCCTCGATCTTGGCTTCCCCCGCTGACTCAGCACAGCGACCCCGGCAATCTTTGATGCATCTCGAATCTGCTTGACAAAGACACTCACCTGCAATATAAGCCGGGATTGGCACTAAGCGGTTAGATTTTCCTTGCCCAGAGGCGACTGCTGTCCGTCGTTAGCGCTGCTAAAAACGAGCGGATTTCCGCCGTGGAGGGAATATGAGCAGAGAATCGATTTGGCGAGTGAATTTACTGATTTTGGCCATGTCCCTAATTCTTTCTGGTCCTCTTTTCGCGGGTGTTACCGCCAGCATCTCCGGCACAATCAAAGACCCTAGTGGGGCGGCAATCGTGGGCGCCACAGTCACCGCCACCAATATCGACACGGGCATTACCGAGAGTCAGAATACGAATGAACTTGGCTTCTATTCCTTTCAGTCTCTCCCCCTCGGCAGGTACGCCATCGATGTGCAGGAGAAGGGGTTCAGGGCTTACCGGCAGACGGACGTGGTCCTGGATGTCAATGCGGCTCTGAAAATTGACGTCACCATGCAAGTCGGCGAGGCGGCTGAGAAGGTTGAAGTCGCTGCGGACGCTTTGCATGTTGAGACCATCAACTCGCAGATGGGGGAGGTAATCAAAGGCAAAGAGATGACGGACGTGCCGCTGGTAAAGCGCAGCTTCACAGATCTTTTGGCGCTCCAACCTGGCGTCTCGGCAAGCGCCTCCCAGATCACCGGCGCCTATGCGGGGCCATTCATTTCGGCCGGCTTTGCAGTGCCGCTGATTTCCGGAGACCTGAATTCGGGAGCTTTGTCGGTCAACGGAATGCGCGAGTCGTCTAATGGTTTCATCCTGAACGGAATACTTGTTCAGGAACTGGGCTATTCGGGGGCAGGTGCGATTCCTAACCTGGATTCGATCGCGGAGTTCAGGATTCTAACCAACAACCCGGATGCAGAATTTGGAAACTACGCGGGTGGTCAGATCAACGTTGTCACGAAATCTGGAACCAACCAGTGGCATGGAAATGTTTTTGAATTCCTGCGAAACACGCATCTGGATGCGAAAAATTATTTCGATGTGAATGGCCGGGGAGCCTATCACCAGAATCAATTCGGAGGAACTTTCGGCGGTCCAGTCGTTCGCGACAAGATGTTTTTCTTTGCAGATTATCAAGGCAACCGGGTCATCCAAGCGGTCCCCCAAACGATTCATGGGGCGCCAAGCACCGCCACAGAAGCAGGCGACTTTTCGGGAATTATCTCTAGCTTGACCGGAAAAGTTACCGGAGCAGCATGGGCGAGCCAGTTGGATACGCAGTTAGGACAGCCAGCAGGAACTTTTCAGGCAGGCATCACTCCTTACTACACTCCTGGGTGTACGAGCTTTTCGCAGTGTGTTTTTCCGAACATGCAGCTGTCGCAGAATGCGTTCTCACCAATCTCGCAGCAACTCCTGAAGTACGTTCTTCCCGCGAATGGTCCTATTGGCGCAGATGGGACGGGCACCTTTTCCACGAGTTCCGGGGCGATCAACCTGCACGACAATAAGTTTAGCGGCAGACTCGACGGCAACTCACGATTCGGGCTGCTAACCGCTTATTACTACCTCGACCGCTACGATCGCATCGACCCGTACTGGCCTGGTAATGCGCCGTTGTACCCAGGTTTCGCCATTAGCGGAAGGGGCCGCACTCACAACATCAATCTGGGGACGACCAAGACCTTGAGCTCCACTTCAGTCAATGAACTGCGCGTGGGGTATTTCCGCCTGGACACAAAACTAAACCGGCCGCTTGGCGGAACCAACACAACCCTAGCAAACCTGGGCTTTGCTGCGCCGAGTGCTGGGGGAATATTCGCAGGAACACCCAGCGTCGAAGGAGTGCCGGAAATTGACTTCAACAACTTCGTAATCGGTGTGCCGAGCCGGCCGAATCAGCTGATCGACAATATTTACCAGGTACTCGATAATTTCAGCAAAGTGATAGGCACCCACACTATTAAGTTCGGCGGGCAATTCCACTTTAACCAACTCGAAGAGAACCTTTCGAACGTCGCCAACGGCAATTTCTTCTTTGGATCGAATTTCAGTTGCTGCGCCAGTGAAACGGGTAGCGATTTTGTGGACTTTCTGCTGGGTGCTCCGAGTCAGTACGTGCAAGGTCAATCCTATCCTTCGTACGGTCGCAGCTACTATTTGGGGTTTTATGGCCAGGACAGCTGGCGGGTGCGTCCCAACCTGACCTTTAACGTCGGTTTGCGCTATGACGTCAGCACACCGTTCTGGGAAAAGTACGATGAGATCCAGACCATCATACCCGGCGAGCAGTCGGTAGTGTTTCCCGGTTCACCGAAAGGCTGGCTGTTCCCGGGCGATCCGCATGTGCCCCGGACCCTGGCCCCCACGCGGTGGAATAACTTTGGTCCGCGGATCGGACTGGCATATTCCTTTGGCGATCACGAAGGGGCATTGGGCAAATTCTTAGGCAAATCCGGCTCGTCAAGCCTTCGTGCCGGCTACACACTTTCTTATTCGGCGTTGGAGGGAGCGACAGACTTCAACGAAATCGGTGATGCGCCTTTCGGCAACTACACCGGCCAGAGTGAGCCTAGTTTTGCTACACCATTCATCACGCGTTCGAGCGGAGTCAACAATGGACAACTCTTCCCAGTGGCGCTGCCACCGAAACATTTTTCTGCGAGTCACCCAGGCTCCGGTTTTCCCTATGACAACCTGGCTGAATTCTATAGCGCCTTTGGCACGATTGGGAGTTCGCCTGCGTTCTTCAACCGCAGCCGCCTGCCCTACGCAGAGCACTACGAACTGTCATTCGAGCGTCAACTTACGCGCAGTGACCTGGTTTCCGTGAGCTACGTCGGTACCCAGGGCCACAGGCTTCTCTCATCATTTTCCGCCAATCCGGGCAATCCCAGTCTGTGCCTAGCAACTCCGGGTTGCGGTCCCGGAGGAGAGAATAATATTTACATCAGTGGCGCAAATTTCGTCCTGGGTACCCGATCCGTCCTTCCCGGCGTGGAACTCACTCCTGCGCAGGCGACACAGGGATTGGCCGCTCCGGTAGGGACGCTGCTTCCTGATGGCAATTACGGGATCATTCCTTTCGGAAATGACTCCTATTTCATCACCGAAGGCGCTTCTAATTACAATTCCGCACAGGTCAATTTGCGACATACATCTGATCGGATGCAACTGCTGCTCGGCTACACGTACAGCAAGTCGCTCGACAATGCCTCTGGCTATGGTGAGCAGTTTGACCCTTTCAATCCGCACGGCACGCGTGGTTTGTCGGCGTTCGACTCGACCCATAACTTTGTCGTCAGCTATAACTATGTTCTTCCAGTTGATAAGTGGGGTGGACCAAAACGCCTCACCAGTGGATGGGCACTGAGCGGAATTACGCGCTTTGCTACTGGACTTCCCGTCACAGTGGTAGAGACTGACGATTTTTCCCTCGAGGGCACGTCCTTTGGCGGACCGATCATTCTTTTGGCGGACCGGCCAAACCTGGCAGGGCGGCTTCACATACTGGATCCGCGTAAGTCGGGTGGGTTTTACTTCGATCCAGCTTCATTCGAGGGTTCCGCTCTCGGGCAGCAAGGCGACGCAGGTCGAAGGTTCTTCCATGGCCCTGGCATAAACAATTGGGACATGGCGCTGGTTAAGGACACATCCATTACAGAGCGTGTTAACCTGCAGTTTCGCGCCGAGCTCTTCAATGTCTTCAATCACACCCAATTCTTGGGGCCGAGTGGCATAAGTTCGTTCGTTGATAATCGCGCCAATCCAAGCGTACCCCGAACATCGACCACCGCCTCATTTGGTCAGGTGCCCGGGGCCGCGCCGCCCCGTATTGGACAGCTGTCGTTGAAATTGAACTTTTAGAAAACTGGCGCATACTCAAACCCGCACGGGGGGACTTTTCCCAATCCCCCAGATTATCAGCGACGAGCTTGCGTTTGGTGCATAGGCGGTCAGATCAAAAGGAACTTCCTGCATGTCGAACCAGGCGGTTGCTGCGGCAACTTTGGTTGAGCCCGGGCGTTATGAAATTCGGGAATACCCGTTGCCCGATCCTGCGCCTGGATGCCTCCTTTTAAGAATGGAGGTTTCCGGCATCTGCGGCACCGACAAACACACCTACCAAGGCAATGTGGGCCAGTATGGCGGAAATGGAACACCACGTTCAGTTCCCTTTCCGATTATTCAAGGTCATGAGAATGTCGGCACCATAGCTGCAGTTGGAAAAGGCACCACCTGCACCGATTTTGAAGGCGTGCCACTAAAAATTGGGGACCGCGTCGTTCTGGCTCCGAATGTCAGTTGTGGAGAGTGTTATTACTGCCGGCACGATTTTCCCTACTACTGCTGCGAGAAAACCGTTGATTACGGCAACAACATTAGTGCGAAAGATCCACCCCATCTCTTCGGCGGGTGGGCTCAGTATCTTTACGTTCTGCCGGGCAGCGTAATGATCAAAGTTCCCGAGGAGCTGCCCTCGGAAATCGCGGTAATGGCCGAGATCATGGCGGTGACCGCCGGCCTCGACCGTGCCAAACAGATCTCCGCTTTTCCAAACGAATCATTTCGCTTTGATGATGCTGTCGTGGTCTTGGGTGTAGGACCGCTGGGCATGTGCTTCCTGATGAAGGCGCGCATGCTCGGTGCCGGCACAATTATCGCGGTTGATCTCTCCAACTATCGGCTCGATTTCTCAAGACAATTAGGCGCCGATCACGTGATCAATGCCAGCCAAACCACTATTCGTGAACGTTTGCAGATAATTCGTGACCTTACCTGTGGCCGAGGTGCTGACGTGGTGATTGAGTGCGCCGGCGTACCCACCGCTGTACCAGAAGCATTGGAGATGCTACGGATCGGAGGACTGCTTGTCGAGGCAGGTAATTTCTCCGATATGGGGGAGGTCACGATCAGCCCGCACCGGCATCTATGCGCAAAGAACGTTCGTATTCTTGGCGTGGGCGGCGAAGAACCGGCCGCGTATGGACCGAGTATGCGGCAGATGGCGCGGTACATGCGACATTATCCTCTACGCGAGTTCGTAACTCACCGGTTCGGATTAAAGCAAGTTGAGACGGCAATGCAGAAATCCATGACGCAAGACTCAATGAAGGTGGTAATAGATCCGTGGTCCTGATGGACATTTTGTTTATTTCATTTTTCCCTGGAGAACCGCACCATGACAGACTTGAAGTCGCGTTTTCATTTCGCCTGCGCACCCGATAGCTGGGGCGTGCTGGATTATCCTGGTCCCTCCTGGAACCAGTCGTACGAGAACATGCTCGATGAGATGGTCGAAGCTGGGTACACCGGTACTGAACTTGGCCCTTACGGATTCTTTCCCACTGACCCGGCGGTCCTGAAGCCTCAGCTCGAAAAACGCAAGCTGCAACTCTTGGGTTCATTTGTGCCCGTCGTGCTGAGCGATCCCGCATCCGCCGGTGTCGCGGTGGAGCACATCCGCAAGGTCGGCGACCTGCTCGCAACTTTAAAAGCGCCTTTTCTGGTGCTGGCGGATGCGCAATCCGATGAACGCAACCGTCTGTCGGGGCGAGTGCCCACAGATGGCAGCGCCGGATTAACCCCTGCGCAGTGGAAAAACGTCGCACATGTGGTGGAGGAGGCTGCAAAAGTGTGCGCCGAGTTTGGGTTGGATTTGGTGTTTCATCCGCATGTGGCCACCTACGTTGAAACGCCACAGGAGTGCGAGCGCTTCTTTGACGTAACCTCGCATACCGGAATCGGTTTATGCCTTGATACTGGCCATTGCGAGTACGGAGGCGGAGACACGGTGACCGAGGCCGCAAAATTCGCTTCGGTTTTGAGATTCCTGCACATCAAGGATGTAGACAAGAAAGTCCTGGCGGAGGCGCGGCGGAGAAAGCTCACGTTCGAAGAGGCTATTGAAGACAAAGTATTCACGATCATCGGACAGGGGTCAATCGACTTCCCCGCGCTGTTCCGACTGCTCGAAAAGAACAACTACTCGGGATGGATGGTGATCGAGCAGGACGTGAAATTCGGGGCCACAGTAATTCCCCCGGCGGAGAGTGTGGCTGCAAGCCTACGCTATCTTCGCGGAGTGTGCTCTGATCTAGCTGCAGTGGCGTCGCGGTGACCGACCGCGCAAACCATTGAGGATGGTTCTTATTTGAGTGCGAATGTCGGCACGGCGCCTGTCGAAACGGCTCATACGCACGGCCACCTGGTGCGGCGGCTGGGCCTGCTCAACGCAATCTCCATCAATATGTCGAACATGGTGGGCACGGGGCCGTTCATCACCGTGCCCGCGATCGTGGCCACGCTAGGAGGGCCGCAGTCGCTGATTGCGTGGGCGGTGGGCGCGCTCTTAGCGATGGCAGATGGGTTGGTTTTCGCGGAATTAGGAGCTGCAATTCCCGCCTCCGGTGGGTCCTACATCTTCCTGCGTGAATGCCTTGGGCGCAACCGCTGGGGCCACATGATGGCGTGGATTTTCGTGTGGCAGTTCATGTTCAGCGGCACGCTGGAAATTGCCACCAGCAGCATCGGGATGGCGCAGTACACGGGTTTTCTTTGGCCACGCCTGCTCAATTATCGTTGGGGTGTTAAGCTGCTGGCCGCCGGGATCACGGCGATTGCTTTGTTGGCGCTGTACCGGAAAATTCAGGATATCGCGAAGCTCATGCTGGTGCTCTGGGTCGGCATGTTAATCACTGCAGCATGGGTCATCGTCACGGGATTCGTTCACTACAACCCAAAACTGCTTTTTGATTTCCCTCCCGGGGCATGGCATCTCGGTCTTCCTTTTATGCTGGGTCTCGGCAACGGGACCATGCTGGTGATGTTCAATTTTCTGGGTTACTACCAGATCTGCTATTTGGGGGATGAAGTCAAGCGGCCGGAGCGGGTCATTCCATCGGGCGTGATCCTCTCCATTCTTGTTGTGACGGTGATTGATTTTTTGATTTCGCTGAGCTTCACAGGGGTCATCCCCTGGCGCGAGATGATTCAGCCGGATTCCCAAGCTTTCAATGCGATCGGGTCGGTGTACATGCAGAGGGTGGCGGGACACTGGGCCTCCGCGCTAATGACGATTATGGTGGAAGTAACCGCCTTCGCTGCCACCTATGCCATGATTTTGGGCTATTCGCGGATTCCCTACGCGGCAGCGCTGGACGGCTCTTTCTTTCGGTGGTTTGCCGAACTGCATCCAACCAAGAACTTTCCTCACCGGTCGTTGCTGCTGGTCGGATTTCTGGTCATGGTGTCGTGCTTCTTCAACCTCGTCCAAATCATCACCGCCCTGATGCTGGCGCGGATACTTTCAATGTTTGTTGCGCAAATTGTTGGTCTGCTGATCTACCGAAAGTACAGGCCAGATGCTTCTCGCCCATTTCGCATGTGGCTGTATCCGTTGCCAGCGTTGTTCGCTCTTGGGGGATGGCTTGGGGTGTTTGTAACCCCGGCTTTCGAGCCGGATGGATGGAAATTCATGGTGTACGCGCTCGGCAGCATCGGGCTGGGCTTTGTGGCCTATCTAGGGCTTGCCTGGAAGAAGCGTGAGTGGCCGTTTGTAAGGCAACAAATCTAAACGGTTATAGAACACGCCATTGGTCCTCAGCGGGCGGTAAACGAGGGAATGTGGTGTCAGCCTTTAGCCCTTAAAAACTAAAGCGCTCAAAGCCAAAATGACACTTCTGATTTGCGTCTATTCCTGATAGAATCTCGTGCGGTCGTGGGCTGCAATTCAGCTTTTGTCAAAGCGGTAAGATCGGGGGGCAAGTGAAAAAATTGGGAGTTGGAGTGTTGGGCGTGGGAGAAATGGGGCGGCGGCACGCCGAAAACATCCGGCGCTTTGTTCCCGAGGCCCATTTGCTGGCCGTAGCAGATGTTGCTGCTGATCGAGCCCGGCAGGCCGCCAAGGATTTGGAAATAGACCACGCCTTCGGCAGTTTGAACGAAATGCTGGATCTCCGAGGCATCGATGCTGTGCTAATCGCGACTCCCGATCGATTCCACGCTAGCGCCATCGAGGCTGCAGCGGCGGCAGGAAAAGACATCCTGTGCGAAAAGCCATTAGCCACAAATCGTGCCGATGCCGAGATGGCGCTGACTTCAGTCGCACGCGCGGGCGTACGCCTGCAGATCGGCTTCATGCGGCGATACGATCCGGCCTATGACGCGGCGATGAAAAGAATCGAGGCAGGCGAAATCGGTGACCCTGTCATGTTCAAGTCGCTTGGCCGCGACAAGGATGTGCCCCCCATCGAAGCCTACCGTGCAAATATCAACGGCATGCTTTTCTACAACAACACCATTCACGATTTCGACTTGGCCCGCTGGCTAATGCGTGATGAAGTAATCGAAGTCCAAGCTTATACGACGGTCGCGATTCGTCCGGAGCTGGCGCAGTTTGGCGATGTGGTGGCCAGCACGGTGAATCTGAAGTATGCACATGGCGCCATCGGCAACGTCGAATCGAACGTGCAGGCAATTTACGGGTATGACGTGCGGACTGAAATTGTAGGCTCAAAGGCTTCCATTTTCGTGGGCACTCTAGAGAAAACCCCGGCCACTTTTCTTGACGCCTCCGGCGGCAGCCGGATTTTATGCGACCATTTCTTCTCGCGTTTTGCTGATGCCTAT
>Ga0126373_10001551_pt1 | contig 16415 bp, 12 predicted proteins | sample PanSoiMetPlot_11_FD_92545 | JGI IMG/M metagenome (GOLD analysis project Ga0126373, IMG submission 92545) | Tropical forest soil microbial communities from Panama - MetaG Plot_11 | ecosystem: Environmental > Terrestrial > Soil > Tropical forest > Bulk soil | place: Panama | collected 2016-02-17 | reverse complement strand
TTTCGCGCCGGCGCAGCGGCCCTCCGGCACGATTTGCGGCGCGGGTAGATCGACGTACCAGTCCAGTCTTCTGGCCCAAGACGCGTAATGCCGGCGTGCGCGGCCATTCGCGCCCCGGCTTGGTCGGTCTGGATTTCGGGCGGCGACCGATTGGGATCGAACGCCGGCCCCGGGTCGATGAAGATCGTCTCAGGCCTACTTTATTTCGACAGTCGCACCCGCGTCTTCAAGCTGCTTTTTGATTTTCGCCGCCTCTTCCTTGTTGACGCCCTCCTTGACCGGCTTGGGTGCGGCTTCGACAAGATCCTTGGCCTCCTTGAGGCCGAGGCTGGTAATCGCGCGGACCTCTTTAATGACATTGATTTTCTTGTCGCCGATCGCGGCAAGGATCACGTCAAACTCGGTCTTTTCCGCGGCGGCCTCAGGCGCCGCCGCGACGGCTCCGCCACTGGCCGCGGCTACCGCGACGGGTGCTGCAGCCGAGACGCCCCATTTTTCTTCGAGCATCTTCGACAGCTGGGCCGCCTCGATGACGCTCAAGGCCGACAGATCGTCGACCAGCCTTGCTAGATCAGCCATGTTATGCTCCTGATTTCTGTGTGATTACGGGCGAATATTTCAAGCCTTTACTAGCCGCCTTCGTTCGGCTTTTCAGCATAAGCGGCGAGGATCCGGGCGATTTGGCCGGCGGACGCCTGCAGGACCGTCGCTAACCTTGCCGCCGGGGCTTGCAGTAGGCCGATGAGTTTGCCACGCAGCTCATCGAGCGAGGGCAGGCTCGCCAATTCCTTGATGCCGACGGCGTCGATCTGCTGCCCCGCGAGTCCGCCGCCGATGATCGTCAGCCTCTCGTTTCGGTTGGCGTATCCGACGACGACCTTTGCTGCGGCAACCGGGTCGCGTGAAAAGGCAATCGCTGTGGGGCCGGTGAACAGTGAGGACAAAGACTCGAAGGGAGTGCCCGCTAAGGCCCGTTTCGCGAGGCGGTTTTTAGTCACGCGAAAGCTGGCGCCGGCACTGCGAACCTGGCGTCGCAATTGGGTGACTTCGTCGACGTTGAGCCCGGTCTGGTGTGTTACAACCACGCAGGATGTGCCCGCAAGATCTTGCTGCAGCCTCTCAACTAGTCGCTGTTTTTGTGCTCGGTCCACTCAGCTCTCCAGCCACCTGCGCGCTGCCGCTGCAGTCAGGTCCTCGGCTCCTCGGCCAGTCCGGACAATTCGACCCTCACGCCCGGACCCATCGTCGAGCTGACGCTGACTTTCTTGATGTAGGTACCTCTGACGCCGCTCGGCTTGCCGCGGGTGATCGCGCCGACAAAGGCGCGCACATTATCCGCCAAATCCGCTTCGGTAAAGCTTGCCTTGCCGACACCGGCATGCACGATCCCCGCCCTCTCGGCGCGGAACTCGACTTGCCCGCCCTTGGCCGCTTGCACCGCCTCGGCGACGTTCTGCGTTACCGTGCCAAGGCGCGGGTTCGGCATCAAGCCGCGTGGCCCCAGAATTTTACCTAGTCGTCCTACCAGCGCCATCATATCCGGGGTCGCGATCGCCCGGTCGAAATCGATCTGGCCCGCTTGCACTTTTTCGGCCAGATCCTCGGCGCCAACGACCTCCGCACCCGCGGCCTCGGCTTCCCTCGCGCGGTCGCCGCGCGCGAAAACCGCGACACGCACGGTTTTGCCGGTGCCGTGCGGCAGCATGACCGCGCCCCGCAGATTCTGGTCGGGCTTACGCGGGTCGAGGTTCAAATTCATCGCGATTTCGATGGTTTCGTCGAACTTCACCGAAGCACGTTCCTTGATAAGCTGGAGCGCTTCCTCGAGCGGGCGCGCCACCGTCGCGTCGATCCCTTCATAGGCCTTCTTCAGCCGTTTCCCAGCCTTCGCCATCGATCACTCCACCACTTCGAGGCCCATCGACCGCGCCGAGCCGATCAACATGCGGTAGGCGCCGTCGAGATCCTTGGCATTAAGGTCCTGCATCTTCTGTTGTGCGATCTCGCGGATCTGCGCCATGGTGACTTGACCCACGGGCCGCGCTTTGCCAGCCGTTTGGGAACCCTTCTCGATCCCGGCGGCTTTTTTCAGGAAGTAGCTATTTGGCGGGCTCTTCGTGACAAAGATAAAAGAGCGGTCGCCGTAAGCGGTGATCACTACCGGGATCGGAATACCAGGTTCGAGATTCTGAGTTGCAGCGTTGAACGCCTTGCAGAACTCCATAATGTTAAGCCCCCGCTGACCGAGTGCCGGACCGATCGGGGGCGACGGATTTGCCTTGCCGGCGGGCACCTGCAATTTGATAACACCCACAACCTTTTTTGCCATTTAGTTCTCCAAGACCGCACCCGCGGTGTTGGCCACCCCGCGTCCTAGACCTTTTCGACCTGCGAATACTCCAATTCGACCGGCGTTGCGCGTCCGAAAATCGACACGGCCACTTTGAGCCGGGCCTTTTCCTCGTCCACCTCCTCGACGAGGCCATTGAACGAGGTGAAGGGTCCGTCGCAAACCCGCACCTGCTCGCCGACCTCGAAGGTGATCGACGGTTTCGGCCGTTCGATCCCCTCCTGCACCTGATGCATGATGCGCGCGGCCTCGTGATCGCTGATCGGCGCGGGCCTGCCGCGGCCGCCGAGAAAACCGGTGACCTTGGCGGTGTTTTTGACGAGGTGCCAAGTCTCGTCGTTCATATCCATCTTGATAAGGACATAACCTGGGAAAAACTTGCGCTCAGAACTCACTTTGGCGCCGCGCCTAACCTCGACCACTTCCTCGGTCGGAACGAGGATCTCCTCGAACTGGTCGGAAAGGCCCTTCTGCTCGGCTTGCTCGCGGATCGCGGATGCGACCTTCTTCTCGAAGCCGGAATAGACGTGGATCACATACCAGCGGCTGGCCATTTGCAGCGTCCCGAAATTAGTGCCCGAGCCCGAAGATCAGCCGCACGCTGGCGGAAAAGATTTGATCTACGACGAAAAAGAAGGCGGCCGCGATGAACACCATCACGAACACCATAGCGGTCGTGACGAGAGTTTCTTTGCGGCTCGGCCAAGTGACCCGGGAAACCTCCTGCCGAACCTGCTGAAAAAACTCGACCGGGGTTGTCTTTGTCATAAACCTTGTTCACCCTTGTGCGACGGGCGTCATAGCGATGATATATGGCCCGCGGCCTGCATTCTTTCCAGGAACCCCGCTGTTGCGGGCGGTGCGGATAACGCCGTTCAAGGACTGGCAGGAGTGGAGGGGCTCGAACCCCCAACCCCCGGTTTTGGAGACCGGTGCTCTACCAGTTGAGCTACACTCCTACTTTATGATTTTGGCGACGACGCCGGCGCCGACGGTGCGGCCGCCTTCGCGGATTGCAAAGCGCAGGCCCTCGTCCATCGCGATCGGCGCGATCAGTTCGATCTCCATCGACACATTGTCGCCCGGCATCACCATCTCGGTGCCCTCCGGCAGATGCACGGTGCCGGTGACATCGGTCGTGCGGAAATAGAATTGCGGCCGATAATTGCCAAAGAACGGCGTGTGCCGGCCGCCCTCCTCCTTGGTCAGGATATAGGCCTCGCACTGAAAGCGGGTATGCGGCGTGATCGAGCCGGGGGCGGCCAAGACCTGGCCGCGCTCGACCTCCTCGCGCTTGGTGCCGCGCAGCAGCGCCCCGATATTGTCGCCCGCCTCGCCCTGATCAAGCAATTTGCGGAACATCTCAACGCCGGTCACCACGGTCTTGGCGGTCGGCCTGAGGCCGACGATCTCAACCTCGTCGCCGACCTTGATGACGCCGCGCTCAACCCGCCCGGTCACTACCGTGCCGCGCCCCGAGATCGTGAATACATCCTCGATCGGCATCAGGAACGGCCGGTCCTTGGCGCGTTCCGGCTGCGGCACGTAAGTGTCGACCGCCTCCATCAGCGCGGTGATCGAAGCGTGCCCCAGCTCGGGGTTGCGCCCCTCCAGCGCAAACAGCGCCGAGCCGCGAATGACCGGAATGTCGTCGCCCGGGAACTGATAGCCGGACAAGAGCTCGCGCACCTCCAATTCGACCAGATCCAACAGTTCGGGATCGTCGACCATGTCGACCTTGTTGAGATACACCACCAGAGAGGGCACCCCGACCTGGCGCGCCAACAGCACATGCTCGCGGGTCTGCGGCATCGGCCCGTCGGCCGCCGAGACCACCAGGATCGCGCCGTCCATCTGCGCCGCCCCGGTGATCATGTTCTTGATATAATCGGCATGCCCCGGGCAGTCGACATGCGCATAGTGCCGCTTGCCGGTCTCGTACTCGACATGCGCCGTCGCAATCGTGATGCCGCGCGCCCGCTCCTCCGGCGCCTTGTCGATCTGGTCAAACGGCACAAACGTCGCGCCGCCCTTCTCCGCCAGCACCTTTGTGATCGCCGCCGTCAGCGTCGTCTTGCCGTGGTCGATGTGACCGATCGTCCCAATGTTGCAGTGCGGCTTCGTCCGCTGAAACTTCGCCTTCGCCATTGCCTTCTCTTCTCCGCTCGATCCAGCGCGGGCTGGACTGTTAAGCCATTTTGGCGCGGACTTCGTCCGCCACCGCCTGCGGTACCTGCTCGTAATGGTCGAAATGCATCGTGTACTGGGCCCGGCCCTGGCTCATCGACCGCAACGTATTGACATAGCCGAACATATTGGCGAGCGGGACCATCGCATTAATGACCCGCGCATTGCCGCGCGTGTCCATGCCAGTGACCTGGCCGCGGCGGCTGTTCAGGTCGCCAATTACGTCCCCCATATACTCCTCGGGAGTGACGACTTCGACCCGCATGATCGGCTCGAGGAGTTTCGGCGCCGCCTTCATGACGCCCTCCTTGAAAGCGGCGCGTGCCGCGATTTCGAAGGCGAGGACGCTCGAGTCGACGTCGTGATAAGCGCCGTCGAACAGTGTGACCTGCAAATCGATCACCGGAAAGCCGGCGAGCACGCCGGTTTCGGTGGATGCCTTCAGCCCCTTCTCGACACCCGGCACAAATTCCTTGGGTACGGCGCCGCCGACCACGGCGTTCTCGAACACGAAACCCGAGCCGGGCGGAAGCGGCTCGAAGCGCAGCTTGACGCGCGCGAACTGCCCGGCTCCCCCCGTCTGCTTCTTGTGTGTGTAATCGACCTGGGACACGCGAGTGATCGTCTCACGATACGCGACCTGCGGTGCGCCCACATTGGCGTCCACTTTGAACTCGCGCTTCATGCGATCGACGATGATCTCGAGATGTAGCTCCCCCATCCCTTTGATCACGGTCTGGCCGCTTTCGTTATCGACCGTCACGCGGAATGAGGGATCCTCGGTCGCCAACCGGGCCAGCGCCTGGCTCATCTTTTCTTGGTCGCCCTTGGTCTTGGGCTCGACCGCGATCTCGATGACCGGTTCGGGAAATTCCATCCGTTCGAGCACGACCGGATCCGCAGGATCGCACAAAGTGTCGCCGGTCGTCGTGTTTTTCAGTCCGGCCAACGCGACAATGTCGCCGGCGCGCGCTTCCTTGATATCCTCACGATGGTTCGCATGCATCTGCAGCATGCGGCCGACCCGCTCACGGGTTCCCTTGATGCTGTTCAGGACCTGGCTGCCGGAGGCGACAACCCCGGAGTAGATGCGAACGAAGGTCAGCGAGCCGACGAACGGATCGCTCATGATCTTGAAAGCGAGGCCGGAAAACGGCTCATCATCCGAACAGCGGTGCACAACCGGCTCGTCCGAACCGACTTTGACGCCCCTGATCGCCTCTACGTCTGTCGGTGCCGGGAGATAGTCGACCACCGCATCGAGCAGCGGCTGCACCCCCTTGTTCTTGAACGCCGAGCCGCACAGCACTGGAACAAAGACGCCGCCGATTGTCCCCTTGCGGATGCAGCGCTTCAGCGCCGCCTCGTTCGGCTCCTCGCCGCCGAGATAGGCTTCGAGCGCCTCATCGTCCTGCTCTACCGCCGTTTCGATCAATTTCGTCCGGAAAACCTTGGCCCGTTCGACCATTTCAGACGGGACGTCGACGATATCGAATTGAGCACCAAGGGTCTCGTCCCGCCATTTGATCGCGCGGAAACCGACGAGATCGATAATTCCGACAAAATCGCTTTCGACGCCGATCGGCAATTGCAGGACCAGCGGCTTGGCGCCGAGGCGATCACTGATCATCGCGACGCAGCGCGGGAAATCCGCGCCGATCCGGTCCATCTTGTTGACGAAGCAGATGCGAGGGACGCCGTATTTGTCGGCTTGGCGCCACACCGTCTCCGACTGCGGTTCGACGCCAGCCACCGAATCGAATACGGCGACCGCGCCGTCGAGCACGCGAAGGCTGCGCTCGACCTCGATCGTAAAATCGACGTGACCGGGCGTGTCGATGATGTTGATCCGGTGGTCTTGCCAGAAACAAGTGGTCGCGGCAGAGGTAATCGTGATGCCGCGCTCCTGCTCCTGTGCCATCCAATCCATTGTTGCGGTGCCTTCATGCACCTCGCCCATTTTGTACGCGCGCCCGGTGTAATAGAGGATGCGTTCGGTCGTCGTAGTCTTGCCGGCGTCGATGTGCGCCATGATGCCGATGTTTCGGTATCGCTCGAGGGGTGTCTCGCGTGCCATGGGGATGACTCCGACGGCGCCGTTCGAAGCGGCGCCGAGAATGGGGAATACTGTTCGTCGTAATCCGAGATCGTCTACCAGCGATAATGCGAGAAGGCCCTGTTGGCATCGGCCATCCGATGCGTATCCTCCCGCCGCTTCACCGCGGTCCCGCGATTGTTGGCGGCATCCAGCAGTTCCCCGGAAAGCCGCTCCTCCATTGTATTTTCCGACCGCCCGCGCGAACCTGAGATCAGCCAGCGAATAGCGAGCGCCTGGGCGCGGTCAGCCCGTACCTCCACCGGAACCTGGTAGGTCGCACCGCCGACCCGACGCGAGCGTACTTCGACTGCGGGACGCACATTACCGAGCGCGTCGTGGAAAACGCGAAGCGGATCTTGCCCGCTGCGCCTGGCAATACGATCGAGGGCGCCATACACGATCCGTTCGGCAACCGACTTCTTGCCCTCATGCATCAGGCAATTCATAAACTTGGTTAAGATACTATCGCCAAATTTGGCATCCGGCAAAACTTCCCGTTTGACCGCAGCGCGGCGGCGCGACATGCGACTCTCCCCGCTATTTTGGGCGCTTGGCGCCGTATTTCGAACGACGTTGGCGACGGTCTCTGACACCCTGGGTATCGAGCGTGCCCCGAATGACGTGGTAACGCACACCGGGTAGATCCTTGACCCGGCCCCCGCGGATCAGAACCACGGAGTGCTCTTGCAGATTGTGGCCCTCGCCCGGGATATAGCTCGTCACCTCGAAGCCGTTGGTCAGGCGAACCCGCGCTACCTTGCGCAGCGCCGAATTGGGCTTTTTCGGAGTGGTTGTGTAGACGCGCGTGCACACCCCCCGCTTCTGCGGGCAAGCTTGCATTGCCGGTACCTTGTTGCGTGCCACCTGCAGGCTCCGCGGATTGCGGATCAGCTGGTTTATCGTCGGCATCGTCACAACCTCGTCAAAACCATGACAATCGCCCGACGCGATCATCGCGCCGGGTCGATAATTCCTCTACCCTAGCATTTGTGCATCCCCTCACAGGGATGCCGAGCCAACAATTGATTAGGGGCTGCGTCTAGGTGGCTTCCTACGGCCAGCCCCGAACGGGCACTATTAGTAGTGCTGCCGGCTCTGTTGGTCAAGTCCTCTTGCCCGGAAGACTTTGCGTCTCACGGGCAAGAGGACGCCCGCGCGCGTTATGCAGTCTGTTTGTCGGGCTCAACCAACTGGGCGGACTCTTCGTTTGCAGCAATGGCGGCGAGCTCCCGATCGCGTTCGGCCGCGATCTCGCGCAACCGCGCAATTACACTCCCTGTGCCTGCCGGGATCAATCGGCCAACGATCACATTCTCCTTGAGACCGGTCAAGGCGTCGACGCGCCCGGACACCGCCGCTTCGGTGAGGACGCGTGTCGTCTCCTGGAACGAAGCGGCCGAGATGAACGAGTTCGTCTGTAGGCTCGCTTTGGTGATGCCTTGGAGAACGGGGCGGGCCCGCGCGAGCGCCAAACCCTCCCCTTCGACCTTGGCATTTTCAAGCTCGAATTCAGCACGGTCGATCTGCTCGCCGGCGAGGAAGGTCGTATCGCCCGGATCGTTAATTTCCACCTTCTGCAGCATCTGCCGGACAATCACCTCGATGTGTTTGTCATTAATACGGACACCCTGCAGCCGGTAGACCTCTTGGATCTCGTTGGTCAGGTAGCTTGCCAGCTCTTCGACCCCGAGGATGCGCAGGATGTCGTGCGGCACCCGGTTCCCGTCCATGAGGAGATCGCCCTTCTGGACGTAATCCCCTTCCTGGACGCTGATGTGCTTCCCCTTCGGGATTAGGTACTCGAGCGGCTCCTTATCGTTTTCCGGGGGCACCACGAGGATGCGCCTTTTCGCCTTATAGTCCTTGCCGAACTCGACGCGACCCTCGCTCTCGCTAATGATTGCGAAATCCTTCGGTTTGCGCGCCTCGAACAGCTCTGCGACACGTGGCAGACCGCCGGTGATATCCCGGGTTTTGGAGGATTCCCGCGGAATGCGCGCGAGCACGTCGCCGGCTTTGACGTGCGCGCCGTTCTCCACCGACAGGATCGCGTCGACGGACATGAAATAACGGGCCTCGAGGCCATTTGCGAGCGTGAGCACCTCGCCATCCTCGTCGCGCAACGTAATGCGCGGCCGCAGATCGCCGCCCCGCGGTTGCTGCTTCCAGTCAACGACCACCTTTGAGGAAATGCCGGTCGCCTCGTCGATGGTCTCGCGAACCGACAGGCCTTCGATCAAGTCGACATAGTGCGCAATGCCGTCTCGTTCGGTGATGATCGGAATCGTGTAGGGATCCCACTCGACGAGCCGGTCCCCCCGCTTGATCTGGGCCCCGTCATCGACCAGCAGTCTCGCTCCATAAGGGACGCGATGTCGCGCTTTCTCGCGGCCCGCCTCATCCAATAGAACGACTTCGGTGTTGCGGCCCATGACCACCGGTACCCCGGAGGAATTAATGACAACATTCCGGTTCTTGACCTCTACGATCCCGTCGAAGGCAGCCTCGACCGAAGATTGCTCGGCCCCGCGCTGCGCCGCGCCTCCAATATGGAAGGTGCGCATCGTCAGCTGCGTGCCGGGCTCGCCGATGGACTGCGCGGCGATGACGCCGACCGCTTCCCCAATGTTGACGACAGTGCCGCGGGCGAGATCGCGCCCGTAGCACCCGCCGCAAACTCCGATACGCGATTCGCATGTCAGCACCGAGCGTATCGGCACGGCGTCCACGCCGGCGCGTTCGATTTGGTCGATAGCATCCTCATCAATCAACGCGCCCGCAGGCAGCACGACCTCACCGCTGAGCGGGTCGAGGATGTCGACCGCCGCGGTCCGACCCAGAATGCGATCGGCGAGCGGCGCGATAACCTCACCGCCATCGACGACCGCGGTCGTCATGAGCCCCCGCGTCGTGCCGCAATCTTCCTCGGTGATTATCGCATCCTGCGCGACGTCGACCAGCCGGCGGGTCAGATAACCGGAATTGGCGGTTTTGAGTGCCGTATCGGCCAGACCCTTGCGCGCGCCATGCGTCGAATTGAAGTACTCAAGGACGGTGAGCCCCTCCTTGAAGTTCGAGATGATCGGGGTCTCGATGATTTCGCCGGACGGCTTCGCCATTAGGCCGCGCATGCCGGCCAGCTGCTTAATCTGCGCCGCCGAGCCGCGAGCCCCTGAATCCGACATCATCCACACTGAATTGACAGGCTCGCCAGGTCCAGAGGAGCGGATCATCTTGAGCATCTCTTCGGCGACCTTGTCGGTGCAGCGCGACCAGACGTCGACCACCTTGTTGTACTTCTCGCCCTGAGTGATCAGGCCGTCCTGGTACTGCTGCTCGTATTGCTTGACCTGCTCCTGGGCTTCCGTGACCAGACGGCGCTTTGCGTCTGGGACGATCAGATCGTCCTTGCCGAACGAAATACCGGCCTTGCAGGCTTGCTGGAAGCCGAGCGTCATCAGATGGTCGCAGAAGATGACGGTCTCCTTTTGCCCGCAATGGCGATAGACCTCGTCGATGACGTTGCTGATCTCCTTTTTGGTCAGAAGCGTGTTGATAAGGTCAAAACTGACCGCCGGATGGCGCGGCAAGATCTCCGACAGCAGCATCCGTCCTGGCGTCGTCTCGACGCGCTGCATCACTGGTTTGCCGTCCGCATCTACCGTGTAATAGCGGGCCTTGATCCGGGCGTGCAGGGACACCGCCTTTGCTTCGAGCGCCTGCTCGATCTCGCCGATGCTGGTGAAGGACATGCCTTCTCCCTTCTCGCCCGGCCGCTCCATCGAGATGTGATAGAGGCCGAGCACGATGTCCTGCGACGGTACGATGATGGGCTTGCCGTTTGCCGGACTGAGAATGTTGTTGGTCGACATCATCAGCACGCGTGCCTCGAGCTGCGCCTCGAGCGAGAGCGGAACGTGCACAGCCATCTGGTCGCCGTCGAAATCGGCGTTAAACGCGGTGCAGACGAGCGGATGCAGCTGGATCGCCTTGCCTTCGATTAGTACCGGCTCAAAGGCTTGAATTCCCAGTCGATGGAGCGTTGGCGCTCGGTTCAGGAGGACAGGATGCTCGCGAATTACCTCCTCGAGAATATCCCAGACCTCGGGGCGCTCCTTTTCGACCATCCGCTTGGCGGCCTTTATCGTGCTGGCGAGGCCGTAAAGCTCGAGCTTCGAGTAAATGAACGGTTTGAACAGCTCGAGCGCCATCTTTTTCGGCAGCCCGCATTGATGCAGTTTGAGTTCGGGACCGACAACGATAACCGAGCGACCCGAGTAATCAACGCGTTTGCCGAGCAGGTTCTGACGGAACCGGCCCTGCTTGCCCTTCAACATATCGGACAAGGACTTCAGCGGCCGCTTGTTGGCTCCGGTAATTACGCGCCCGCGCCGGCCATTGTCGAAGAGCGCATCGACCGCTTCTTGCAGCATGCGCTTTTCGTTGCGCACGATGATGTCGGGCGCGCGCAGTTCGATCAGCCGCTTCAGCCGGTTGTTACGATTGATGACACGGCGGTAGAGGTCATTCAGATCCGAGGTAGCAAAGCGACCGCCATCAAGCGGCACGAGCGGCCTCAGCTCCGGTGGAATGACCGGAACCACCTCGAGAATCATCCATTCCGGGCGGCTGTTCGACTCGATGAAGGCTTCGACAAGTTTCAGCCTCTTGACGAGCTTTTTGCGGCGCGCCTCCGAGCTCGTTTCCCGCAGCTCGTCACGCAGCCTGGTTTTCTCTTCAATCAGATCGATTGCCGATAACATCGTCCGCAGCGCTTCAGCTCCGATCGCCGCAGTGAACTGATCGTCGCCGTAATCGTCCTGTGCTTTCAGGTATTCCTCTTCGCTGAGCAGCTGGTGCTGCTTCAGGGGAGTGAGCCCTGGCTCGATCACGACGTAGTTCTCGAAATAAAGCACCCGCTCGAGATCTTTGAGTGTCATATCGAGCAATAGGCCGATACGGCTCGGCAAGGATTTTAGAAACCAGATGTGCGCGACGGGAGACGCCAGCTCGATATGACCCATGCGATCGCGCCGGACCTTGGAGAGGGTTACTTCGACGCCGCACTTTTCGCAGATGATGCCGCGATACTTCATTCGCTTGTACTTGCCGCACAAGCATTCGTAATCCTTGATCGGTCCAAAAATGCGCGCGCAAAACAGGCCATCCCGCTCCGGCTTAAACGTCCGATAGTTGATCGTCTCCGGTTTTTTGATCTCGCCGTACGACCATGAGTGGATGCGCTCCGGGCTCGCGATCGAGATGCGGATCTGATCGAAGCTCTGCGGCCCGCTCACCTGGCCGAAGATGTTCATCAACTCGTTCATGAACGACCCCTTTCGTGGTCTGTCGTCATGCCCACTCTGGCGGGGGCGACCGATAAGAAAATTCGCGCGTCACTGGCTTGTCGGCTCAACTGCTCAGTAACCGCGTTGCTCAAGTTCCACATTTAAACCGAGCGAGCGCAGCTCCTTCACCAGGACGTTGAAGGATTCGGGGATGCCGGCCTCGAAATTGTCGTCACCGCGCACGATCGCCTCATAGACTTTGGTTCGCCCGGAGACGTCGTCCGATTTCACAGTCAGCATCTCCTGCAAGGTGTATGCCGCGCCGTATGCCTCCAGTGCCCATACTTCCATTTCGCCGAAACGCTGTCCGCCGAATTGCGCTTTGCCGCCGAGCGGCTGCTGGGTGACGAGGCTGTATGGGCCGATCGACCGTGCGTGGATCTTGTCATCGACAAGGTGATGCAGCTTCATCATGTAAATATAACCCACGGTCACCGGCCGATCGAACGGTTCGCCGGTGCGCCCGTCGATGAGGGTAACCTGCCCGGAGGAAGATAGGCCCGCTTTCTTGAGCATCGCGACGATATCTTCTTCTCGCGCACCATCAAAGACCGGACTCGCCACGGGCACGCCGTTAGCAAGATTGCCGGCCAATTCGATAAGTTCCTGCTCTTCGAGCTTTTCGATCTCGGCCTTGTCTTCCCCGTCATACATCGCATCAAGCAGGCCGCGTAGCTCGCCATCGGCGAGGCCGCGCTTGACGCGGCCGAGCACCTCGCCGATGCGCTGTCCCAGCCCGGCCGCGGCCCAACCGAGATGGGTCTCGAGTATCTGGCCGACATTCATGCGGCTCGGCACCCCCAGCGGGTTCAACACGATATCGACCGGTGTGCCATCCTCGAGATAGGGCATGTCCTCTGCGGGCACGATGCGCGAAATCACGCCCTTGTTGCCATGGCGGCCGGCCATTTTGTCTCCCGGTTGCAGCTTGCGCTTCACCGCGACGAAGACCTTGACCATTTTCATTACCCCGGGCGGCAGTTCGTCACCACGCTGCAGTTTTTCCACTTTGCTCTCAAAGCGGGCGGTCAGCGCCGCGATGGCGTCGTCCATCTGCTTCTTGAGGCCTTCGATATCCGCCATCCCGGCGTCGTCGCGGATCGAGATCTGCTTCCACAACGCTGGCGGATACTCGGCGAGCACATCTTCGGTGATTTCCGCCCCGGACTTCATTCCACGGGGACCGCCGACCGCAATTTGGCGCAGCAGTAACTCCTTCAGTCTCGCCGCGAAAGTGCGCTCTAGGATTGCCCGCTCGTCGTCGCGGTCCTTGGCAAGCCGTTCGATCTCGGCTCGCTCGATCGCCAACGCGCGTTCATCCTTGTCGACGCCGCGACGGGAGAACACCCGGACTTCGACGATCGTGCCGGAAACGCCCGGCGGGAGTCGTAATGAAGTGTCTCGCACATCGGAGGCCTTCTCGCCAAAGATTGCGCGAAGGAGCTTTTCTTCGGGGGTCATTGGCGATTCACCCTTCGGGGTGACCTTGCCAACCAAGATGTCGCCTGGCTTGACCTCGGCGCCGATGTAGACGATCCCCGCCTCGTCGAGGTTTTTCAACGCCTCCTCGCCGACATTGGGGATGTCCCGCGTGATCTCCTCCTGGCCGAGCTTGGTGTCGCGCGCCATGACCTCGAACTCTTCGATGTGTATCGAGGTGAACACGTCGTCCGATACAAGTCGCTCGGAAATCAGGATGGAATCCTCGAAGTTGTAGCCATGCCAGGGCATGAACGCACACAGTACGTTGCGCCCGAGCGCCAGCTCGCCGAGGTGGGTCGACGGTCCGTCGGCGATAATGTCACCGGCCATCACCGCGTCGCCGACTTTGACGAGCGGTCGCTGGGTAATGCAGGTGTTTTGGTTCGATCGTTGGAATTTGAGGAGGTTATAGATGTCGACCCCCGAAGCAGCGGTCGATGTCTCCTCGGTCGCGCGTACAACGATACGCGTCGCATCGACCTGGTCGACGATACCGGCTCGCCGGGCGATGATCGTGACGCCTGAATCGCGGGCGACTGTCTCCTCCATTCCCGTGCCCACCAGCGGCGCCTCCGAGCGGATCAACGGCACCGCTTGGCGCTGCATGTTGGATCCCATAAGAGCGCGGTTCGCGTCGTCATTTTCGAGGAACGGGATCAGCGCCGCCGCCACAGAGACCAACTGTTTTGGCGAAACATCGATCAGATCGATGTCCTCGGGCCGCGTCATCACGAAGTCGCCGGCTTTGCGGCAATTTATCAGTTCCGCAGTGATTCGCCCTTCCGCATCAGTTTCAACATTGGCTTGCGCGATTGCATAACGGCCCTCATCCATCGCCGAGAGGTAGACAACCTCGTCGGTAACGCGGCCACCCACCACCCTGCGGTACGGGCTCTCGATAAAGCCGTATTGGTTTACCCGGGCATAAGTCGCCAAGCTGTTGATGAGACCAATGTTCGGACCTTCCGGCGTCTCGATCGGGCAGATACGCCCGTAATGCGTTGGATGCACGTCGCGTACCTCAAACCCCGCGCGTTCGCGCGTCAGGCCGCCGGGGCCGAGCGCCGACAAACGCCGTTTGTGTGTGATCTCCGACAACGGATTCGTCTGATCCATGAATTGCGAGAGTTGCGACGAGCCGAAAAATTCGCGCACCGCCGCAGCCGCGGGCTTGGCATTGATCAGGTCATGCGGCATTACCGTGTCGATCTCGACCGAGCTCATGCGTTCGCGGATCGCCCGCTCCATGCGCAACAGACCGACCCGGTACTGATTTTCCATCAGCTCGCCGACCGAACGCACCCTGCGGTTGCCGAGATGGTCGATATCGTCGATCTCGCCGCGCCCGTCTTTCAGCTCGACCAGCACCTTCAGGATCGCGAGAATGTCGGCTTTGCGCAAAGTGCGGACCGAATCATCGCCCGGCAGGCCGAGCCGAGAGTTCATCTTGACGCGACCAACCGCCGACAGATCGTACCGCTCGGGGTCGAAGAAGAGGCCGTTAAACAGCGCCTCGGCCGTTTCCAAGGTCGGCGGCTCCCCGGGCCGCATGACCCGATACATATCGATCAACGCATCTTCTCGCGTCGCGTTCTTATCAATCGCGAGCGTATTGCGAATGTAAGGGCCGACGGTGACGTGATCGATATCGAGAACTGGCAATTCGTCGATGCCGTAGTCGGTCAAATTTGCCAGTGTTGCGGCGGTTATCTCGTCGCCGGCCTCGAAGTAAACCTCCCCTGTCGATTCATTGATGAGATCCGAGGCGAAAAAACGGCCGATCAATTCTTCGTCGGTGACGAGAACCTCGGTGAGCCCATCATCACGAAGCCGCCTGGCGATCCGAGGAGTGACGCGCTCTCCGGCCGACAACACGATTTCACCGGTATCGGCATTACGCAGGTCGCTCGTCAGCTTCCCTTTGAAATAGTCCTCCTGGAACGGCATCATCCAGCCCTGGGCGCCGCGCCGGAACAGGATGGACCCGTAGAAGTTGGAAAGGATCTCCTCTTTCGACATCCCCGCGGCTTCACCGGGCAGCAGCGGCTTGTTTTCTCCCTTCCGGTGCCGGCGTAACTCCTCGGTAGCAGCGCTGTCGAGGGCGAGCAGCAAAGTTGTCGCCGGGAGCTTACGGCGGCGGTCTATACGAACGTAGACGTGATCCTTGGCGTCGAATTCGAAATCGAGCCACGAGCCGCGATAGGGAATGATCCGGGCGGCAAACAGATACTTGCCGGAAGAATGAGTTTTGCCCTTGTCGTGGTCGAAGAAGACCCCAGGGCTGCGGTGCATCTGCGAGACGATGACCCGTTCGGTACCGTTGATGATGAAGGTTCCATTCTTCGTCATCAGCGGCATGTCGCCCATGTAGACGTCTTGCTCCTTGATGTCGCGGATCGAGCGCGATCCGGTGTCCTCATCGACGTCCCAAACGACAAGCCGGAGCGTGACCTTTAGCGGCGCGGCATAGGTGATGCCGCGCTGCTGACATTCATCAACGTCGTATTTAGGGGTCTCTAGTTCATAGCGGACGAACTCGAGCTGCGCACGTTCGGAAAAATCGCGGATCGGGAACACCGACCGAAACACTTCCTGCAGCCCCACATTCGCGCGCCGCTCGGGTACGACCTCCATCTGCAAGAAATGGTCATAGGAGCTCTTTTGTACCTCGATCAAGTTCGGCATCGGCGCAACTTCGGCGATGCGTCCGAAGGTTTTGCGGATCCGCTTCTTGCCCGTGAAGGAAATAGCCATTCGTGCTCCTTACTGTGTGCCGCTGCTCTCACCCCTGAACGCAATCAGAGGTCATCTCATCCGCCGGGAACCATTTCGCGCCGGCGCAGCGGCCCTCCGGCACGATTTGCGGCGCGGGTAGATCGACGTACCAGTCCAGTCTTCTGGCCCAAGACGCGTAATGCCGGCGTGCGCGGCCATTCGCGCCCCGGCTTGG
>Ga0126373_10001550_pt1 | contig 16417 bp, 16 predicted proteins | sample PanSoiMetPlot_11_FD_92545 | JGI IMG/M metagenome (GOLD analysis project Ga0126373, IMG submission 92545) | Tropical forest soil microbial communities from Panama - MetaG Plot_11 | ecosystem: Environmental > Terrestrial > Soil > Tropical forest > Bulk soil | place: Panama | collected 2016-02-17 | reverse complement strand
CTTGCTCATCGTCGCGGGCGCAGGAGCGCTCGGCCGGGAGATGACGAGAGCGGCGACCCCCGCCGAGGCTGCCGCGGCCCTGCAACAGGAGATCGCCACGCGCTGGGAGCGGCTTCCCGCGGGGAAGATCTTCCCCGCGACGGTCAGCTATTCCGACGCCGAGGGCACCTCGATGGTCGCCCGCCTGGTGGGCATTGCGCCGCGAGCCTCCTGTCAGGGTGCGCTCGGGCCGGCCGGATACGCGGCTGTTCACGGCCTTGGCTGCGCCGCGATCTTGCGAGCGACATACGTCGACGGGAGCGGCGCACTCGTCGCCACCGTTGGCGTCGCCGTGCTGCGTTCCCCGGCGGCGGCACAGCAGGCCTGGAGCAGCGTTCTCTCGCTGGGGCCCGTCGATGGCCTGTACGCAGTGACGTTCGCCGGCACGACCGCCGCCCGGTTCGATGACACCGGGCGCGGAGCGCAGGGCGGCATAGCGGCCGGACCCTATCTCTTGCTGTACACCGCAGGTTTCACCGACGGGCTGCCGGGCAGCGCCGCCGCCGACCAGCAGTCCGAGCTCGACTCATTCGGCAACGGCGTGGACATCGGCCTCCAGCATGTGCTGACCGGACATGGCAAGCCCTGCGCTATGAAGGACATCACGTGCTGATCAGCCTCTGGAAGGCTCACGCCGGTCTCGTGGCCAGCAGCGTGCTGAGCGCCGTCGTCGTGGTTGCCTGCGTCGCCGGGCCGGCCGCGACCGCGGCGGCGGCGGGCCCGGGCATCCCTGCCTCGGCCAAGAACCAGCTCGCCAGCGAGATTACCGCGGCCTGGCAGCTCACCAACGGGCACGGCGTGACTGTCGCAGTCCTCGCTACGCCGGCCGATCACATCAGCGAGCTGGCCGGCAAGCTGACCATCGGGCCGAACTACGCGCCGCTGCCCGGCGCATCAGCGGTAGAAGGAACGCTCCTGGCGTCGATGATCGCCGGCAGCGGCGCGACGACCGCCAACGCATTCGGGACGGTGGGCCGCGCCCCCGGAGCCCGCATCCTGTCCGAGAGCGTCTTCAATCCCACCAGTCACTCGCCGCGCGAGAAGCACTACGAGTCCGATGGCATCTGGCAGGGCATCGTGGCCAAGGCCATCAGGTACGCCGTCGACCACGGTGCCAGCGTCATCGTGGTCGCCGAGCCGGGCGGTAACACTTCGGACCTCGACGGGGCAGTGGCCTACGCGATCTCCAAGAACGCGGTCGTGATCGGCGCGAGCGCCGCAGGCAGCCGTAACTCCAGCGCGCTCTACTACCCAGACAGCCTGCCCGGAGTGATCAACTTCAGCGGGACCACCATCAGCGGCCTGCCGCCGCCGCAGAGCCATGAGCAATACCCCACCAACGACTCGGTGCTGGTCACTGCCCCGGACAATCAGGTCGCCGCGTCCGGGCCGGGCGACGCGCCGTACATGGCATGGGGCTATTACTCAGCAGTTGCCTGGGTCGCCGGCACCGTCGCGCTCATCAAATCGCTGTACCCGCAGATCACCCCCGCCATGGTGGCGACGGCGCTGGCCATGTCGGCGAGCTACCACCCGGCCGACGGCTACAACACGACCATTGGCTATGGCCTGATCAACCCGGTCGGTGCCCTGCACGAGGCCGCGAGCCTGGTGAAACTCGGCGCCACCGCGAAGCCCGGCACGGGTGTGGTGCCCGCCGCTGCCCGGTTCAGCGGGACTCCGCCGGCCGCCATCCACGCTGTCCGGCACCCGGTCGTCATGCTGGCCGGATCCGGCGCGGCCATCGTCGCCGGCGCGATCCTGCTGCTGCTGGGGTTCCGTGTCAGGGCTCGAGGGCGGCGATCCCCTGGAGGTCGACACAGTTCTGTGTATGACGCCGCACTACCACCATGAGCACCGCTGCGCAGGACCGGCACCGGACGACGGTGCCGGGAGCGCGCAGGTACACGACCGTCTCGGCCATCTGCATGGAAGCGCCACAGGTGGCGCACGTGGCGACGGCTGCCGTCATCTCGCTGCCGAAGACCTCGAACAGCATGCCGCCGATTGCGTTGCCGTCCAGCACACTTTCGTCCAGAGCCGTCATTTCCCCCCCGCTCCCCCGTATCGTTCGGTCTTGACCCGGTGCGCCGGGTATCCGAGGCCCACCAGACCGGCCGCGACCGTCTCGACGAACGGCGTCGGGCCGCAGACGTACGCCAGCCCGTCCTGTCCGGCCGGCCACGCGGTCTCGGCGAGAAGTTCGGCGCCGACTCGCCCGGTGTGCCCGGTCCAGCCCGGCGGTTGCTGCCTGGTCAGCGTGTAGACGACCGCGACCCCGTCGTCGGCCTCGTCAAGTTCAGTGCGGTAGATAACGTCCGGCAGCGAGCGCGCCGAGTACAGCAGGCGAAACGGTGCTTTACTGCCGAGGTTACGCCGGTGCCGCAGCATCGATCGGAACGGCACCACGCCCGAGCCGCCCGCTACCAGCAGCAGCGGCGTGGCCGCGTCGGCCCCCGTCCAGACGAAGTACCCGCCGATGGGGCCGCGGAGCTCGATCTGGTCGCCGACCCGCAGTTCCTCCGTGAGATACGGCGAGACCTCTCCGTCCTCGAGCCGCTCGACCGTGACGGTGACCGGCTCGCCGGGCGCCGAGGCGATGGAGTACGACCGTTCGGCCGTGTAGCCGTCCTCAGCGGTGAGCCGCACGTCCAGGTGTTGCCCGGCCGTGTGGCCGGCCCAGTCAGGCACGTTCAGGACGATCGTCCGCACCGACCCGGTCTCGTCCATGACCGCGTCGACCGTGGCGACCTGCCAGGTCAGTCGCCCGCGTACCGCTGTTCCCGCCATGGATCCCCGTAGTTGTGGTAGCCGTACCGCTCCCAGAAACCGGGCTCGTCAGCGGCCAGCAGATCCAGGCCGCGAACCCACTTGGCGCTCTTCCAGAAATACAAATGGGGAACGAGAAGCCGGGCGGGACCGCCGTGCTCGGGCGCTAGCGGCCGCCCGTCGTACTCGTACGCCACCCACGCCTTACCTGCCGTCAGGTCGGCCAGCGGCAGGTTTGTCGTATAGCCGCCGTCGCAGAAGGCAAGCGCGAATCTGGCTTGGTGGCCGATATCCGCCAGCAGGGTGTCGATCGCCACGGCCTGCCAGCTGGTATCCAGCTTCGACCACCGCGTCACGCAGTGAATGTCAGCGGTGACCTGCTCGGCTGGTAGCGCCAGCAGGTCCGGCCAGGTCAACGTCCGCAGGTCCCGGCCAGCCTCCCGGATCGAGAATGTCCAGTCCCTGAGCGGCGTGTGCGGCGTCGGGCCTGCGGACAGCACCGGGAAATCGCTGGTCAGGTACTGTCCGGGCGGGATTCTCGCCGTGTCAGCCGGGGACTCGCGCCGGCGGCCGTGAAAGCCGCGTGATACGGGGCTCATGGTGCCTTCATTCCCCGTCTTCGAGCATCGCCATCAGCTTGGTGACGGTGGCCCAATTACGCGCAGTGCCGCCCGCCAGCGAGGCCGACGCGGTGAGCTTCGCCGCAAGATCGCTGCGGCCGAAGCCATCGGGGGTGTGCAGAAACAGCGTCCGCCCGATAACAACCGCTTCGTCCCTGCTGCCGCCTGCTCGCGCTGCTTCGGCCGCGACCGCGATCGCGGCGAGGCCGGACTCTGTGTGGTCATCGATCCGGAAGACGGCGTGGACGAGCCTCGGGTTTGGCTCGTCAGCAAACGGGTTGGCGGCGATCACCCGCGCGAGTTCCACCGCGGAGATCACCACGACCGCCGGCCGGACACCGAGCCGCTCCGCGATGCGGCGCTCCAGGACCGAGGCCAGGTCCGCCGCGTCCTCCTGGTCTGCTGCGAACAGCAGGTTCCCGCTCTGTATATAGGTGGAGACGTCGGAGTAGCCCAGGTCCGCCGCGATCTGCCGCAGGTCCGCCATGGCGACCTTGTTGCGACCGCCGACGTTGATACCGCGCAGCAGCGCCACATATCTCGGCATGACCCCGAGACTAGCGAGATATGCCCTGGTGCTCGCCGAGGGCGATGGGCCGGCTCAGGATCATTGACGGTCAGCGGCGACCGCCTCGCGCACCAGCTCCTCTAGGTGCTCGAGCGGGACCTTCCCGTCTACGCGCTGACCGTTGACATAGAACTTCGGGGTTGCGTTGACCCCGTTTCGCAGTCCCTCCTGCATGTCCCCGTCGATCTTCCCGGCGTAGCGCTGCTCGGCGACGTCGTCGGCGAAGCGCGGGACGTCGAGGCCGACCATCTGGGCGTAGGTGACCAGTGAGTCGGTATCGAGGTGCGCGTGCGGCTGCAGCAGCAGCTCATACATCGGCCAGAACTTGCCCTGCGCGGCGGCGGCCTCGGCGGCCTCGGCCGCCTGCGCCGCGTGCGGGTGCAGCTGCGGGATGGGAAAGTTCCGGAATACGAACCGGATCTTGCCGCGATAGGTGTCCAGCATCTCCTGCACATCCCGGAACGCGCCACGGCAGTACGGGCATTCGTAGTCGCCGTACTCAACGACGGTCACCGGCGCGTCGGCCGGACCCTGCGCGTGGTCGTCCGCTGTCACTCGGGGCGTCGTGAATGTCTCCACTGCGGCTCCTTCCCCTCAGCCGTGGCTCGCGACGAGCGCGGTCACGACCGTCAGCGTGATCGAGAGCGCTGCTGCGGCGCCATGCAGGGCGATCAGCCGGGGCGGGAACGACCAGCTGCCGCTCTCCTTGCGCAGCGCGGCCTGCCGGTTGCGCGCGTACCAGCTGAGTCCCACCAGCAGCGTCGTCACCAGGACCGCAAACGAAATCCAGGCGAACGGCCGGTAGTGCACGAACGTGAACATCAGCCAGCACGCTACGCCGGTGGTGGCCAGCGCCGGGTGAGTGAACTCCAGGAGCGGGTGCTCGCCCGCCGGTGTGCTGACCCGCGCGTGCGGCCCCGGCGGCGGCTTTCCCTCCGCCGTGAGTGGCACCGCGCCGATGCGGACCAGCGGCTCTGCCGGCGACTCAGCCGGCGCAACTAGCTGAGGCGCTGATGCGCGCCGCCGGGCGGTACCTGCTCGTAGCAGGCTGAGGCCAGCCCCGGCCGTGCACAGCCACAGGATGAGCGCGGCGATCGCCACCCAAGCTCCCTTTCACCCAGTCCCAGCCGACAAGGCTAGCCGACATGAACCTGGCGCCATCCTGGCATCCGCTGTAATCTTGTAATCGATCTGATCGAGGAGGCAGCGGCGACATGGCAGCGGAACCACTCGACGCTTATTCCCAGATCGTGGCCGGGGTGGCCGCCGAGCTCACGCCCCGGGTCGCCAGCCTCCGGGTGCCCCATCCAGGCGGCCGCCTGCGCGGCGAAGGTCTCGGCTCGGCGGTCATCTACACGCCCGACGGTTTCCTGCTCACCAACGCGCACGTAGTCGGGCGTGCCGACCAGGGAGTGGCGCTGTTCTCCGACGGTGGCAGCGCAGCGTTCCGGGTGGTCGGCGCGGATCCGCTGTCGGATCTCGCGGTCGTCAGGGTCGACACCGCTACGCCCAATCCGGCGGTCCTCGGCGAGGCCGACGACCTCGTCGTCGGCCAGCTTGTGGTGGCGGTCGGAAGCCCTCTCGGCCTCACCGGATCGGTGACGGCCGGCGTCATCAGCGCCCTCGGCCGGTCGCTACCGACCAGGGAAGGCATGAACACCCGGCTGGTCGAGGACGTCATTCAGACCGACGCAGCACTCAATCCGGGTAATTCCGGCGGAGCGCTCGCCGACTCGCGGGCCCGCATCGTCGGCATCAACACGGCAGTGGCCGGTGTCGGCCTGGGACTCGCCGTGCCGATCAACGCGACCACTCGCAAGATCATCTCCGCGCTCATGCGAGACGGCCAGGTGAGGCGCGCCTATCTCGGCATCGTGAGCGTGCCCTTCCCGCTCAGTGAGCCACTGCAGCAGCGCTTCGGCCGGACCACCGGCCTGAGAGTGGCCGAAGTCGTGCCGGGAGCGCCGGCGGACCGGGCCGGGCTGCGTCGCGGCGACCTGCTCATCACGGCGGGCGGGCACTCGGTCACCCGCGCACAAGACCTGCAGAAGCTCATGTTCGGCGAGGCGATCGGGCGGCCGCTGGCGGTCACTGTGCTGCGCAACGGCGCGCTAGTCGACGTCATCGCTGAGCCCACGGCGCTGGTCGCGGCCTAGTCACACATTGGCCTGTCGACGCGTTATCCCGCAGCCGGCGGCGCGGAGTCGGTCACCGCGGTCCCAGGAGGGGCAGGACGCCGGCGGGCCGGCTCGCGGCCAGCCGGCTGCCGGGCCCTGGCACGTGCGGTGATCGCGGGAATGTCCTGGACCGACGACTCGCCCGCCGCGAGCATGACCGTGGCGCCGTGGTGGCTGATGTCGAGCGGCTCACCCTCGACAAGCAGGTAACGAGCCGACGCGTGCTTGATCTCCACCCGGAGCCGACGGCCTTGCAGCACGATGGTGAAGGCCAGCCGGGCCAAGCCATCCGGCAGCCGCGGCGCGAACTGCGGGATGCCCGCCTCATATCGCAGTCCGGCGAAACCGGATATCAGCGCCACATACGTGCCGGCCAGCGAGGCGATGTGCACGCCATCCCTGGTGTTGTGTTCCAGGTCGTCCAGGTCTATCAGCGCCGCCTCGCCGAGATAGTCGAACGCCAGGTCCAGCTCGCCCACCTCCGCGGCCATGACGGCCTGCGTGTTCGCCGACAGCGAGGAGTCCCTGACGGTCAGCGCCTCGTAGTAGTCGAAGTTCCTGGCCTTCTGCTCGGCCGTGAAGGCCTCGCCGCACTTCTGCATCGCGAGGACCAGGTCCGCCTGCTTCACGACTTGCTTGCGATACAGGTCGAAATAGGGGTGGTGCAGCATCAGCGGATAGTTACCGGCGGGGGTGTCGGCAAAATCCCAGGCCTGGTGACCGGTGAAGCCGGCTGCCTGCGGATGCACGCCGAGCGCCTCGTCGTAGGGGATGAACATCGCGGTGGCAGCGTCCCGCCAGCCTGCGGCTTCCTCCAAGTCGACACCCAATTCCTGGGCGCGATCCGGGTACTTCTCTGCCCTCTCCGCAGCTGCCAGCAGGTTCCGCTGCGCCATCAGATTCGTATACACATTGTCGTCAGCGAGCGCGCTGTATTCGTCCGGTCCCGTGACACCGTCAATATGAAACCGGCCCTCGCTGTCGTGGTGGCCGAGCGACCGCCAGAGCCGCGCAGTGTGCACCAGCAAGTCGGTGCCAACGGTTTGATCGAAGTCCGAATCCGCGGTCGCCGCGACATAGCGGATGACCGCATCGGCGATGGCGGCGTTCACATGGAAGGCCGCCAGGCTGGCGGGCCAGTAACCAGAGCACTCCGGGCCCGTAATGGTCCGCCAGGCGAAGGCGGCGCCGTCAAATCCGAGCTCCGCCGCTCGCGCGCGGGCGGTGGGGAGCGTGCTCTGCCGCCAGCGCAGGGCGCTCGCGGCGGCGTCCGGCGCGGTCACGCTGAGCAGGGGCAGTACGAACATCTCGGTGTCCCAGAACGTGTGCCCGTCATAGCCGGGCCCGGTCAGGCCCTTGGCCGGGATCGGCCGGTCCTCCCCGCGGGCCCCGGCCTGCAGCACGTGGAACAGCGAGAATCGGACCGCCTGCTGAATCTCCGCATCGCCGTCGACCTCAACGTCGGAGCGATCCCAGAAGTCGTCAAGGTAGGTGCGCTGTTCGTGCACCAAGCCCTCCCAGCCCACCAGGCGGCCCGAGCTGAGCGCCGCCCACACCGAGTCCCGCACCATCTCCAGCGAGCGCCTGCTCGACCAGTGGTAGGCCACAAACTTCACTACCTGCAGCCGCTGGCCGGGCTCCAGCATCGCCGTGGCGGTCATGAGACCGCCGTCCGCGAGCACCTTCGTGTCTGTGCGCAGGCTGTCCGGCCCGCTGACAAGGTGGTCCATCGCCGCACCAACCCGGATGCCACTGCGTTGCGTCCGGTGCACCAGCACGACGGCGCTCTCGTCCTCACCCTGGTATTCAGGGTCAAGCGGGCGCTCGAGCACGGCCGCGGCGCGCGGATCGCCGTCAGCAGCAGGCAGCTGCTCGTTGGCCAGGAGCTCCGACTGGACTGTGATCTGATGCGCACTGCCGAGGGGTTCCACCTCATAGCTGATCGCCGCGACGGCCCGGTGTGTAAAGGACACCAGCCGCCGCGATACCAGCCGCATGGACCCGCCTGCCGGGGACACCCACTCGGCCTGGCGGGTGAGCAGACCGGTCCGAAAATCGAGCACGCGCTCGTGCGACCGGAGGCTGCCGTATCGGACGTCGAAAGGCTCGTCATCCACGAACAGCCGGATGATCTTGCCGTTCGTGACGTTGATGACCGTCTGGCCGGACTCCGGGCGCCCATACGAGCGCTCGCCGTACGGCAGCGGCCGGTCCTCGTAGACGCCGTTGAGGTAGCTGCCCGGTAGCCCGTTCGGCTCGCCCTCGTCCAGCACGCCCCGCCAGCCGATGTGGCCGTTGGACAGTGCGAACACCGACTCGGTCTGCGCCAGCCGGTCGAGGTTCAGTCCGGTCTCCCGCAGCGCCCACGGATCGAGGCTGAACTCAGGTTGCTTGATCACAGCAGGTCTCCGAGATCGGTCACCACGACGTCGGCGCCGTGCTGCCGGAGCGCATCAGCCTGACCCACCCGGTCCACGCCGACCACGCATCCGAATTGTCCGGCCCGTCCCGCCGCGACCCCGGCGAGGGCGTCTTCGAACACCGCCGCCGCCTTGGGGGCCAGGCCGAGCGCCTTGGCGCCAGCGAGATAGGTGTCAGGAGACGGCTTGCCGCGTAGGTGCTCCGCCACCGCCACGACGCCGTCGATCCGGGCCTCGAACAGGTCGGCGATGCCCGCGGCCGCGAGCACGTCGGCCGTATTCGCGCTGGACGATACGACGGCCCGGCGCAGGCCGGCGTCGCGGGCGGCCCGGACGAAGCGGACCGAGCCGGGATAGGCGTGCACGCCGTCGGTCCGAAGACGGCGCAGCAGGATGTCGTTCTTGGCGTTACCGAGTCCGTGGATGGTCGGGGCGCCCGGCGGGTCGTCCACCGCCCCGGCCGCGAGGTGGATGCCGCGGGACGCCAGAAACGACGCCGTTCCCTCTTCTCTCGGCCTGCCGTCGACGTACTCGTCATAGTCGTGCACCGGGTCGAAGGGGACGAACGGCTCGCCCTTTTCCAGCGCCCGGGTGCGGAGGAAGCTGTCGAACATCTCCTGCCATGCCGCGGCGTGCACGGTGGCCGTCTGCGTCAGCACGCCGTCCAGGTCGAACAGGCAGCCGCGGATCGGATCCGGAAGTCCGAGCACTGGCCCAGCCTATGAGAGCGCGCTGTAGCCGCCGCGCTGAGGCCAAGCTGAGGCCAAGTAGTTATCTCACCACGCGGAAGTACTGCCTTGCGGCCCTGCTAACGCCCCTCTAGAGTCGGCACACCTTGCCCAGGACGGCCGGGGTTCTTGCCGTCACCACCAGGTAGTGGAAAGACAGGTGCGAATGTACGGACGAGTAGCACACGCGCGTCCCTTCGTCGCCCTCATCGCGGCTGTGGGAATCGCCACCCTGGTCGGCTGCGGCAGCAGCGGCAACCCGACCAGCACATCGAGCGGCGGCTCGACCGGCACCGGGGCGGTCAAGTCGTCAGATTGCGGCACCAAGCCCGGCGTGAAGGCCACCGGTACGCCTATTAACCTCGGAGCGATCGTCACCGATCAGACGGGCACGTCGTTCGCCGACATCGCCTACATGGCGGACGCGTACTTCACCTGCGTCAACGCCAACGGCGGCATTAACGGGCACCCGATCAAGTACTACATCGAGACCGAGCAGACCCAGCCAGCGCAGATCGCCGGCGACGCCAACCAGCTTGTGCAGACCGACCAGGTGCTCGGCATCGTCGGCAACACCAGCATCATCGAGTGCTCGGTCGACTCGAGTTACTGGCAGCAGCACGGGTTCTACATCATCGACTCCGGGATCGCTCCCGAGTGCTACTCCACGTCGAACAGCGCCGCGGTCAACATGGGCCCGCGGTACAGCTCCGACGGCGCGGTCCAGTACGCGATCTCCCAGCACGTCTCCAAGATCGTGTTCGACCAGGCCAACGTACCCGGCACCCAGCACATCGCTGCCGGACCGAACGCGCTGGCAGCCGCCGCGCACATCCCGATCGTGGATCTGGCCGAGACCCCGCCGGTCACCAGCGCGAACTCGGTGGCCATCAAGGAGGTCAACGACGCCGGCCCGAACGGCGCCGTGATCCTCAACTTCACCCCGCCGGACGCGCTGACCATCCTGCAGGCGGCCCAGAAGCTTGGCATCGTGGACCACGTGAAGATGTGGGGCTGCTCGACGCCGTGCAACACGGACTTCCTGGCCCAGTCGCTCGGCGCGCAGTGGAACAGCAAGCTGTTCGTAAACGCGGAGCTGACCCCGCCCGACTCAACGAACAGCAAGACCATGCAGCTGTACAACGCGATCCTGAAGGACTACGGCTCCTCCGGGCCGCACAAGGTCGCAGGCGGCGTCGGCAGCTTCAGCCAGATGGGCTTCACCGAGGCGGAGATCGCCGTGCACGCGCTCGAGGGCATCAAGGGCGCCTACACGGTGGCGAGCGTCAATGCCGCCTTCAAGGGTGTGACCAACTTCGACACCGGGATGCTCTGCCAGAAGTGGACCTACGGCGGCTACTCCTCGCACCTCCCCAACAACATGGACTACACGGTGACGCCGAACAACGGAAAGATGACGACGGCTCAGGGCTGCACGCAGATTTCCTCGGTCGACCCGGACATCGCCGCATACCGGCAGGAGGCCGGCGTGGCACCTCTCGATCCGACTGCGAACGGGTGACGGCACACGTGACCATATCCCTACGCTAGCGGTAGGAAGGCTATGCCGAGCTGGCAGAACTTCCAGCCGTTCATCGTGACCGGTCTCGCCCTCGGGGGGGTTTACGCCCTCTCGGGGGTGGGACTGGTCGTCCTCTACCAGGCCACCGGCGTGGTCTACCTGGCCCTCGGCGCGGTAGGCGCGATGGGGGCACTCATCAGCTACTCCCTCATCGCCGCGGGCGTGGCACCCTGGCTCACCTGGCTGGTGTGCCTGCTGTTTAGCGGTGCGGTCACCCTCGCCTACGGCATGATCTTCGGCCCGCTGCTGGCCAAACGCGAGCCACTGGTGAAAGCGACAGCGACGCTCGGCCTGCTGCTGGTGCTGTTTGGCGTCATGGACCTGCTGTGGACGACGAGCAGCGGCAAGGTCCGCTCGCTGACCTTCCCGACCGACGGCCACGGCTTCAGCCTCGGTAACGTCAACATCACCTGGACGCAGGTCATCGGGCTCGCGGTCGGCATCGCGATCACCATCGGGACCGCGGCGTTCCTCCGCTTCACCAAGCTCGGCACGGCGATGCGGGCCATGGCCAACGACCGGGAGATCACCGCAACGCTCGGCGTGCCAGTGCGCCGGGTCGAGGCGGCGGCGTGGCTCGGCTGCGGCATCCTTGCCGGGATCGCCGGGCTGCTGCTGGCGGACATGGTCGCCCTTGACGCCACGACGCTGACCTTCCTGGTGATCTCGTCACTCGCCGCCGCGCTGATCGCCCGGCTGCGCTCGATCGTGCTGACCTTCGTTGCCGCCATCGTGGTCGGCCTGGTCCAGAACATGCTCGTGCCGATCCCGGCGCTGACGAGCTACAGCAACATGGCGCCGTTCGTGCTGGCGGCCGTGGCGCTGCTGCTGATATCGCGCCGCCGGGTGATCACGCTGTCCCGCGAGGAGGCCTGAGTGCTCGACGTAACGGACAGCCCGGACAGCCCGGCCGGGACGGCCAGCGCGCTTCGGTCTCCGCTGCTCCGCCGGCCGGCCCAGCCAACACTCATCCGGGCCGTCGTGATCGTCGTGCTCCTGGTGTTCGTCCTGTTCGGGCTGCCCCAGCTACTGAGCCTGTATTACGTAGACGCCATGACCCAGGTGGCGGTCTACGCGATGGTGGCGCTCGGGCTCGGTGTGCTCGTCGGCCGCGTCGGCCTGATGTCACTCGGTCAGGTCGCGGTGCTGGCGGTCGGCGCGTGGTCGGCCGCGCGGCTGCTCTTCGGCACCGGTCAGCCGTATCCGCTCGTGCTGCTTGAGGCCGGGCTGGTCACGATGATCCTCGGTACCGTGCTGCTGCTCCCCGCGCTGCGCCTGCGCGGCCTGTACCTCGCGCTGATCACGCTCATGCTGGCCGGCGCCGTCACCGTCGTGCTCGCGACGCTGAACTTCCCGAACGGCGGGGGCGGATTCAGCGGCTATGACGGCAACCAGACGCACATCCCGCCGATCCGCAGGCCCAGCATCGCCACCAGCGACCCGGCCTACTTCCGGTACTCGGTCCTCGTGGCAGTGGTGATGTTCGCCCTGGTCGCGATCCACATCCGGACGCGGCCGGGCCGGGCGTGGGCCGCGATCCGGCAGAGCGAGCCCTCTGCGCTGGCGGCGGGCATCAACACCACGGCGTACAAGCTCTGGGCCGTCGCGCTCGCGTCGTTCGTCACCGGCGTGGCCGGCGGTACTTATGCGGGTGCGGTGCACTACCTGTACCCGTACGACTTCCCCGCCTACACCTCGATCACTATCCTCGCCGTCGTGCTCATGGGGGGCGCGTACAACCTGTGGGGCGCCGTCGTCGCCGGGCTGCTCATGCAGCTGCTGCCCGCCCTGCTGCAGAACTGGGGCGTGTCCAACGACTGGCTCACGATCCTGTTCGGCATCGGCGTCGTCCAGGTACTCACCACCGCGCCCCGCGGGCTGGCCGATCAGTTCCCCAAGGACATGGCGAAACTGGGCCACTTGCTCATGGGGCTGGTGCGCCGTCCGGTGCCCGCCGCCGTGCCGGAGACGACCGGAGGTGAGACACCGTGATCGAGGTCAGCGGCTTGACCGTGAAGTTCGGCGGAGTCACCTCTCTGGACAACATGAGCGTGACGTTCGAGGCCGGCACGTGCGGGCTGATCGGCCCGAACGGGGCAGGTAAGACGACCTTCTTCAACGTGCTCAGCGGCTTCGTGCGACCGTCCGCGGGATCAGTGCGGGCATTCGGCGACGACCTCCTGTCGATCGTCCACTTCCGGCGCGCTCGCTGGGGAGTGCGCCGGACCTTCCAGACCGAGCAGGCGATCGAGGAGCTGTCTGTCTACGACAACGTCGCCCTCGTGCATGAGCACGCCGGCCAGCCGCGCGCGTCCCGGCGGACGGACGTCCTGGACGCGATCTCCTTCGTCGGCCTGGACGTCGATCCCGCTGGCCTGGTCGGCACTCTCGGCGCCGGACAGCGCCGGCTGGTCGAGGTCGCCAGGGCGGTCGTGGGACGACCCCGGCTGGTGCTGCTCGACGAGCCAGCCGCTGGCCTGCCGGATGCCGAGACCGAGAGCCTGGCCGAGGTCATCAGGCAGATCCCGGCGCGGACCGGCGCGCTGACGATCCTGGTGGACCATGACATGAGCCTGGTGTCCGGCTGCTGCGAGACGACAGCCGTGCTGGACTTCGGTGAGCTGATCGCATCCGGCCCGACCGCGCAGGTGCTGCGGGACGAGCGCGTCGTGCGGGCGTACCTGGGCACCGCGGAGGTGGCGTGAGCGTGGCTGAGGACGGGAACGGGGTCCTTGCCCTGAGCGGCGTCACCGTCGAGCGCGGCCGCCGGGCCGTGGTCAGGGACGTCTCCCTGGAAGTCCCGGCCGGGGATGTGACCGCGTTGCTCGGCCCGAATGGGGCCGGCAAGTCGAGTCTGGTCCTGGCGGTGGGCGGCGTACTCCGCCCGCTCGGGGGCTCGGTCCGGATGGACGGCCGCGAGCTGGCTCGGCAGCGGCCAGAGCTGATCCGCCGGGCCGGTGTCGCGATCGTGCCGGAAGGGCGGCGGCTGCTGCCCGATCTGACCGTCGAGGACAACATCCGGGTGGCCGCCTACCCGCTGTCTGGTGACGCGGCCAAGAGCGGCCGCGGCCGGGCTCTCGAGCTGTTTCCTGAGCTGAAGCGCCGGCTGTCCGCACCGGCCCGGGCGCTGTCCGGCGGCGAGCAGCAGATGCTCGTCCTCGCCCAGGCCATCATCTCCGCCCCCCGGTACCTCCTCATCGACGAGCTGTCACTCGGACTCGCGCCGGTGATCATCAACCGGCTCGTGCCCACCATCCGCGAGATCGCGGCGTCAGGTATCGGGGTGCTGCTCATCGAGCAGTTCGCGGCGGTCGCTCTTGGCCTAGCCACCACGGCCCACATCCTGGAGGGCGGCCGGATCCGGTACTCAGGCCCGACGACCGAGCTGCGAGACCACCCGGAGCTGCTTCGCTCCGCCTATCTGCTGCGCGGCAGCCCGGAGGCCCCCAGCCTGTAGCCGGGCCAGACGCCACCGGCGCCTGTGGCTCTGCACAAGGCTCGCAGTCTTCCAGGAGATGGAATCCCATGCTTGCAGGCAGCACGTCTGCGGTAAGTTACCGCCCAGAGACGCCAGATTGCGCACGCTTATTGTGCTCTGACACAGGGCAATTGCCCGGTAGCGGTCTAATGTGAAAGCTAACGTGGACACCTCACAGATGGCCCGTCAGCCGTCAGTGGTGCTGGACGAGCGGGCCGTGCATCGCGAGAACGCGCTGCTGCGTGAGCTGGTGACGGTGTATCAGCACCTCACCGGCCTCACCCTGCAGGATGCCGATGTCTCGACGGTGCTGCAGCTGCTGGCCAGGCGGACCGCCGCCACCGTGGCCGTCGTCACCCGCGGGCTGGAGGTCATGGCGGCCGCGGGGCCGGACCTCCCGGACGAGCAGGTGGCCAGCAACGTTCAGGAGTACGTCGCCGCGCGACGGCTCGGCACGGTCCTCAACAGCACCGCGCAGACTCGCCGGTCGCTGCGGCTGCCCGAGACCGGGGACTCCTCCGGCGTCATCGTGGCGCCCATCCTGGTCGGCGACGACGTGCCTGCCTATCTGCTGACTTTCGGCAAGCCGGATGCCGACGGCGGTGACATGAGCCTCCTGGTCACCGAGCACGCCGCGACCATCTGCGGCGTGATCCTCGGCCGCGAACGGGTCGTCGCTGCCGCGGCGCGCCAGGTCAGGGACGATCTCATGGAGGGCCTGCTGCTCGGCACGGCCCACGCGAACGGCGAGGTCAGCCGCTGGGCCCGGCACCTTGGCTACGACGCGAGCCGCGACCACCGCGTGCTGACCATCGCCATCGAGGCAACCGGGTCCGCGGGCGCCGCCGGCAGCGCAGCGGCGCTGTGGCAGCGGGTCGCCAGCGCCATCGACCACTTCTTCGCGACCAGGGTGCCCGGTGCGATCATCGCCATCCGCGATGGCGAGGTCGTCATCGTCGTGCCGGACCGCGACGGGCCCGCGGGGGGTCAGGCGAGCTCGCTCCCGCGGGTTGGTGTAGCGACGGGCAGCACCGAGGTGAGCCGGCTGAGCGCGGCCTGCCTGGCCCGGATGCGGGACCTGTTCCCTGAGGCCATCGTGACCGTCGGCATCGGCGGGTCATGCCGGGACCCGGCCGAGATCGCGCGTTCCTATGGTCAGGCCCGCCGGACGATCGATGCCGTTGTCCGCCTCGGCCGGCAGGGCCAGGCGATCGCCTTCGAGGACCTCGGCATCCACCGGCTGCTGCTCCAGGTTCCCGACCTCGCCGAGCTGAAGTCGTTCGCCGCCGAGATCCTGGGCGAGCTCGACCGGCAGGATCCCCAGCGCGGCGCCGAGCTGCTCGCGACGCTCGCGTGCTATTTCCGGGAGAACAACAGCCCGCAGCGGACGGCACAGAGCCTGCACGTGCACCCCAACACCGTGGCCTACCGGATCCGCAGGGTGCAGGAGATCACGGGGCTGAAGCTCGACACCTACCGCGACCGGCTGATGGCGCAGGTGGCGATCGAGATCGTGGCCGCGACCGAGGGCGGCATGGACGTCCTGCACGCTCAGGAAAGGGTGGCCAGGTGACCGCCGGGGATATGGACCTCGGCACCGCACTGCGCAAGCGCGTGCTGATCTGCGACGGCGCGATGGGCACGATGCTGCACGCGGCGGGAAACTCGCTGGACCGGGCGCTGACCGAGCTGAACCTCTCCAACCCCGGCCTCGTCAGCACCATCCACGAGAGCTACCTGAGCGCCGGGGCAGACGTCATCCTGACGAACACGTTCGGCGCCAGCCGGCAGCGCCTGGCCGAGCAGGGCTATGGCGACCTGGTCACCGAGATCAACGAGGCAGGCGCCCGGCTTGCCCTGCGGGCACGAGACGGTGCCGCCAGGGATCGTGCCGGTCGGCGTGTCTTTGTGGGCGGCTCGGTCGGCCCGGCCGTAACCCCGAGTCTCCGCCGGCGGGTGGAGCGGGCCGAGCGGGTCGAGGCGCTCGGGGAGCAGATCTCGGTCCTCGCCGCCGCGGGTGTCGACGCCATCGTCCT
>Ga0126373_10001547_pt1 | contig 16418 bp, 11 predicted proteins | sample PanSoiMetPlot_11_FD_92545 | JGI IMG/M metagenome (GOLD analysis project Ga0126373, IMG submission 92545) | Tropical forest soil microbial communities from Panama - MetaG Plot_11 | ecosystem: Environmental > Terrestrial > Soil > Tropical forest > Bulk soil | place: Panama | collected 2016-02-17 | reverse complement strand
GGCGGAGCCAATTCCGCGGGCCAGGCAGCGGTCAACCTGGCCCGGTATGCCGGGCAGGTAACCATCGTGGTGCGCGGAGGCTCTCTGGCTGCTCGGATGTCGCAGTACCTGATCGACGAGATCAGCGCCACGCCCAACATCGACGTGCGCCCGAGCACCCAGATCGCGGCTGCCGAAGGCACCGGGCACCTGGAGTCTCTCAGCCTGACAGACACTACGACTGGCGAGACCGAGACCGTTGCCGCCACGGCACTGGTGATCCTCATCGGCGCCGTTCCGCACACCGACTGGCTCCCGCCCGAGGTCAGCCGCGACGAGCACGGATTCATCCTCACCGGCAACGACCTGCCCAGCAGCCTGAATCCGGATCCCGGCGTGCGACCACCGATGCCGCTTGAGACCAGCTTGCCGGGCGTATTCGCTGCGGGCGATGTCCGGCACGGCTCGGTGAAACGCGTCGCATCCGCAGTCGGCGAAGGCTCTATCGCCACCACCCAGATAACCGAGTACCTGCAGAACCCAGCCGCGCATTCGTAAGCGGGTGCTACTCCGGCCACCCGGTCGGCCCGGCTGCCGCTTAGGCGAATCCAGTCTCCCGCGCCATTACCCGAGTTCTGCACACCGCTTTCATACCTACGTGGCCTGCTGGGCGTACGAGGTCGCGAGCCGGCGGCTTCCGCTGACGATGGCCGGAAGCGTGGAGATTGGCGCGCCGGTTCGGCTATGGCAGACGAAGCGAGCACCGATAGGGGGCTAAATCATGACCGACATGACCGATCCGACCTTCTACCGCACTCCCGGTGATGCGATCACGGCCACGCCGGAGTCGCTGGCATACGTGGCCGCGTTCGACCCTCGTGGTAATGCCAATGATGCGATCGCGGTGCTGGACTGCGATACCGCGTCCTCGACGTACGGGAAAGTGGTGGGCTGGGCGGAACTGCCGACCAGCGGCAACGAGCTACATCATTTCGGGTGGAATGCATGCTCAAGTGCCCTATGCCATGGCGGCCACGCTGGAAGCCTGGAACGCCGCTATCTGATCGTGCCGGGTCTGCGCTCCTCGCGAACCTACATACTCGACACCGGGCCCGATCCGCGCTCACCAAAAGTAAGCCGCGAGATCGAGGCACAAGAGCTGGCTGCTAAGGCCGGATATTCCCGGCCGCACACTCTGCACTGCGGGCCGGACGCAATCTTCATGTCCGCGCTGGGTGGCGCCAACGGCGACGACGGGCCGGGCGGCGTCGCGCTCCTGGACCACGAAACCTTCGATGTGGTGGGACCGTGGGAAGCAGATCGCGGCAGCCAGTTTCTGTCCTACGACGTGTGGTGGCACCTCAACTACGACACGTTGATTACGTCGGAGTGGGCCACACCATCGATGATCGAGAACGGCCTTAACCCCGATGATCTGCTCGGCCGCAAGTTCGGTCACCACCTGAACTTCTGGAGCATGTCTGGGCGAAACCTTACCCAGCGCATTGACCTAGGGGACGAGCAGCAGATGGTGCTCGAACTCCGGCCCGCACATGACCCTGCCAGGGCGTACGGCTTCGCAGGCGTGGTGACGAGCGTCGCCGACCTGTCAGCATCAGTATGGATGTGGTTCCGTGACGGTGACCGCTGGGCGATCCGCAAGGTCATCACGATCCCGGCAGAGCCCGCCGATGCCGACGTCCTGCCACCAGCGCTCAAGCCTTTTGGCGCGGTACCGCCATTCATCACTGACATCGATCTGTCGGTGGATGACCGCTGGCTGTATGTGTCCTGCTGGGGCACCGGCGACCTGAAGCAGTACGACGTGACCGACCCGGCCAATCCGCGCGAGACCGCGTCGGTGCGGCTTGGCGGCATCGTCGGCCGCCAGCCGCACCCGGCCGCACCCGACGAGCCGCTCAGCGGCGGCGCCCAGATGGTGGAGATCAGCCGTGACGGCAAGCGGGTTTACCTAACCAACTCGCTGTACGCCGCATGGGACGAGGTCTTCTACCCTGACGGCGTCGGCGCCTGGCTCGCGAAGCTTGACGCGGATACAACCGGCGGCGGGCTGTCGGTGGATGAGCGATTCTTCCCCCATGGGGACGAGTTCAACGGGCATCGTGTGCACCAAACCCGGTTGCAGGGAGGGGACGCATCGAGCGACTCCTACTGCTTCACCGGGTAACCGCTGGCGAGCCCCGATCCGCGGCCGCCGATGCTGCCAGTCACTGCTTTGCTCGGCTCCACCCTGGTCGCTATCGCGACTCTAGCCGGTGCGTGGCTGGCCCGGCGTTGCCCGGATCAGCGGCAGATCTGGTTTGCGGCCGCCGCGGGCGCTCTGCTCATCATCGTCGGGCTGCACCTGCTCCCCGATGCCTGGGCGGGCGCCCGCGACGCCCGGATGTGGCCACCACTGGTGCCGATAGCCGCGGTTGCGGCGTTCATGGTTGCCAGGCTTGTGGCGCGCGCTGGTTGCGGGTGCCGCGAGCACGAGGACCAGCGTGTCGGTTCTGCGGCGGCAGCGGCACTGGCAACGCACCGCTTCCTGGAGGGCGCCGCCATCGCGCTGGCCGGGTCTGCAACGGTCGCGATCGCGCTCGCTGCGCACGCTTTCGCGGAAGGCCTGGCCGCAGGGGCGCTACTGGGTGCACAGCCAAGGCGCCGGGTGGCCGCATGGCTGTCCGTCATGTGCCTGAGCCCACTTCTGGGCGCAGGTACGGCTGACATCTTGGCAATCCCGGAAGCGGTCGAACCGGTCCTGCTTGCCGTGGCGGCCGGGATCCTCATCCAGGCTGCCTGGATGAGCTTGCGCACGGCTTTCACTGGCTTGTCGCACAATTGGCTTTTGCTGTTGCGGCCGTTCGCCACCAGCGCCATGGCCGCCGCTGTCACTGTGCTAGCCGTGCGTGGAGTCGGCTGACGCTATTGCGGCACCGTCGCCGGTGTCATCGTGGAACAGGTGCCGGTGCAGGAAGTCCAGCTGCGCGGCGACGACCGTCTCGTGCTGGTCCAGGAATGCCGCGTAGTGCGTGCCGTCGATCTGGAGGACCTCGGCCTGAGGTGCCTTGCTGGCGGCCTTCAGGGCCGGTGCCGCGAGAACGGACTGATCGCGGGTGCTGATGACTGCCAGCAGGGGGCAGCTAATACGGCTGGCGGTACGTCCCGGGCGGTACATGGCGATGGGTATCACCGACCGGGCCGCAATAGTCTGCTGCCAGCCGGGGTAGGCGTTGCCCGGGTTGAGCGCGCGGTCGCAGTCTGCGGCATCCGGCGTGGTGAGCATCGCGACGTCCCCGCGTAGCCCTGCCAGCGGCACCACCAAGGGCTCGCGGCCGGCGAGCCCGCGGGCGAAGTCGCGCAGAGCGATCAGCGGGAACCGGGCAAGAACCCCAGGGGTCTCGTGGCTAAGCGCGTGCGGCGAGCTTGCGGCTCCGTCGGCGAGCGGCGCCTGAGCGATTACCGCGGCCAGACGATGCTGATCTCCGTGCCCGGCCGCCATCCGCAGCAAGTGACCCGCTGCCAGCGAGAAGCCCCATCCAGCGATCTTGTCCGCCGCCACGCCGGGCAGCGACGCGGCGCAATTCAGCGCAGCCTCCCAGTCGGCCAGCTGCTCCCGGATGCGCACCACCTGCCGTGGCTCTCCCCCGGAACCGCCGAAATGGCGGTGGTCGAAGGCGAGCACGCTGTATCCGGCGGCATGGAAGCGGGCGGCGAACCGGTCGGTAGCCGGCTCCTTTGTCACTCCAGCCCCGCCTGCCATCACCACGCACGCGCCGTTAGTGCCCCGGTAGTGCCAGGCAGCACAATCATCAGTGCCGCTGCGGAAGGTAAGCCCGTCACGTTTGGCTTCGGTGTGCCGAGCGCTGCCGCCCACTACCGCGAATTGATCCTCCATGGCATCTGTCCATCCCCTTGGATGCGTCATTCTCTCGATCCCCTCGGATGCGTCATCTTCATTTAGCAGCTAACATACAGACAGTACGTATGTATGTCCAGCCGCATGACGCGGCCGACGAAGATGTGGAGAATCGGAGCATGTCATCGCAGGTTTCCGTTGCCCCCCGGGCACGGCGCACGCAGGCCGACCGCTCAGCCGCAACTCGTGATGCGCTGGTGGCCGCAGCGCGCCCGCTGTTCGCCGCGCACGGTTTCGCGGAGGTGCCGACCGATGCGATCGCCGCCGCCGCCGGGGTCACCCGGGGGGCGCTCTATCACCAGTTCGCGGATAAGACCGCTCTATTCGAGGCGGTCCTCACCGCTGTCGAGGCCGACATCGCCAGGCGGCTAGCCAAAGAGGCCGAAGCTGCCGGGCTCACAGATCCGATAGAAGTCATGCGGCACGCCATCCGAACCTGGCTCGACATCTGCGTCGAGCCGGACATTCTTCGCATCGCGCTCATCGACGGCCCTTCCGTTCTGGGCTGGAGGCATTGGCGGGAGGTCTGCCAGTTGCACGTCTTCGGACTCGTAAGGGCCCTCGTGGTGCAAGGGATCGAACTGGGGCGCATCCGCCCGCAGCCAGTGATGCCGCTCTCGCATGCCCTCATGGGAGCCAGCGACGAGGCCGCCCTCTACGTCGCCGAAGCGACCGACCGCGCGCGAGCTCGAGCCGAGATGACCGAAATCCTAGACCAGTTCATCCAGGGCCTGGCTGCCTGACCATCCCGCTCGCCCCTTGCGGTGGACGATCGAGAAGCGTATTTATGTCCGAGTGCATGAGACGCCGGAAGACCTCGACATGCTTCAAGCCCTCCTGGACCGAAGCTGGCAACGGGCGGGCAAGAACTTACGAGATATCCACGGACAGGGGCGCCACCTGACCGCCGTTGAGCTGTCCGATCGTCTCCAGGGGCCGCGATGGCTCGTAGTGGCAACGGTGAGCTCCGACTGCCGGCCGTTTACCGTGCAAGTCGACGGGACGTTCTACCGTGGCCGGTTCTACTTCGGGGTGAGCGACCCGTGCTCGCTCAAAGCTCGGCACCTCGCCCGAAACCCGGCAGCCAGCGCCACCCACGTGCCCGACGACAACTTGGTGGTAACCGTCCACGGCCGTGCTCAACGCGTCGACGTCAGCCGCGACGGTGGGCCAGGCATCCACCGGGTGCTGGTCGACACTTACAGGCAGCGCTACGGGCCTGAGTGGACGGACGACGCTGTGACCTCCGACTCCATCTATTTCAGGATCGAGCCGGACCGGATGTTCAGCCTCGATCTGACCGACGTGAGGAAGGCCAACAGGGCCTGATGCGGTTGGGCACATGACTCACACCGGGCACGGCCATTCCGGCCGAGGTGGCGGGTAAAGGCGTGGCTGTGCCGTGCACTGCCACGGCTTCCTTTCGGAAAGCCCGGTCAGCCATTGCGGTTACGAAGGGACGCATAGGCCTGGGTATGTCGGACGCCACTGCAGTGCTCTGCTCTGGCGGTGCCCAGTAACGGATGGTGCCCAGTATGAGCATCTTCTTGTCCTTCGGGAGAGCGCCCATTGCTCGCTCGCCGATCTCGTCCCATTCGGACTGGCTGATGGCTCGTGCGGCAATCGGCAGGACCTCTCGTTCCTCGGCGCCCAGGTGCTCCTCGAGTATGGCCTTCGCCGACTCACAGGTATCTGCTAGCTCGTCGCGACGCGCGCTCGTGGGGTCGGAGGCCCATGCGGCCAGCTGGCTGCTGAGTTTCTCGATCACGCCGTGAATCTGTGCGTGCTGGCTCTCCATGACATCGATTAGTGGCTCCAAGTCTGCATGCACTCGTTCGTGTAGCTTCGGCCACAGGAGTTCGTCTTCGGTGGTGTGGTGCTCAGTCAGCGAATCGAGAAGGAACTGCAGATGCCCGGCGACAACCCCCGCGCGATGCGTGTCTCCTTCTGGAACGTTGCGCACCATGCCGGGCGCGCGGCGGAACTCGCCGCGAAAGATGCTGTGCGGGATCTGCATGTCACTTGTGTCGGTGAGAACTCCGCCCGAATTGAGCGGGTTACTGATATCAGTCTGCCGAGGCTGCTCATTCACGACAATCCCCCCGTCTTCGGTACAGCGGCCGCCATCCTGGTATCCCTCCGCCACCATAACCAGCGCGCCGAATTACCAGCCATTCGGCATCTGGACGACCACTTCAGGCTGGGTGTGGCGGCGCTTTAGCCTTGCGCCCGGCGAGCAGCCCAGCGAGAAGCAGGACGAGCACGCTGATCCCGACGCCGCAAAGCGTCCAGAGGATCCGGTAGCTCTCGGCGCTATAGCTGGACGGCTGCGGAAGGTCCAGCAAGATCAGCAGTGCCGCGGCGATGGCCCCGGTATAGAACGCGTAGCTCCAAAACCGGATCGCGGCAGCGTGCATCAAGAGCACAATCGCGACAACCTCTAGGCCGTGCGTGATCGAGAGCAGCTTCAGTCCACTGTCGTTGGCGGGGATGAGCAGCAGCAGCGCCGCAGCTCCGGCGCCGATCGCCGCGCCGACCAAGCGCTGGACGGCTCTAAGCGTGGTGTCGGCCAGGCTGGGCTTCATCGCGACGAAGGCCGCAATCGGCAACCATGCGCCATGGGACAGATTCAGCCCGAAGGCCAGCGAGAGTGTGCCGGCTATGACGACAGCGCGGAGCGTCATGAACATGATCACGGGCTCGGTCAGCGGTTGGCGCGAGGCGTCTCCGGGGATTTCCGCGACCAGCGGGGGCTCGTCCTTGCGCCCGCGGATTATCCATACGATGAACGTCATGGCGATCCACAGAGCTGCCCCCCCGGTCCAGGCGAGCACCTGAGCCCACGTGTAATTGGTGATTTGGATGCGATGGTGCGTGTGATGGACGTTGAACGCAACCGCGAGGGCAATGATGAACCAAATGTTCAGAAGCATGCCCGCCACGAATCTGTGCACCCCGAACATGATTGCCAGCCCGGATAGCAGCGTGACCGCAAAGGCCGCGAGTGCCAGCCAGCCCCATGAGTCCCCGCCGATGCCGAAACCCAGCCCCGTCAGGCCTGCGCCGATCAGCGCGAAGACGGCGAGACGCGACGCACGGGACCCGTAGCTGCCCCCTGGGTCAGCCAGCGCAGTAAACAGGACGCCCACCACCGCACTGAGAAGGTACTGCTCGTACCCGATCGACCAGAACACCACCAGCGGCACCAGCACGACGTCGAGCATTAGCACTCCGCGCGTCCAGTTGAGCCCGGCGGAGTTCCACTCGAACACCTGCGACACCCAGCGTGACAGCCAGCTCGTGACCCTTCCTAGGGGACCCGGTCGTCGTTCACGCCCGGTTGCCGTGGCACCGTGAACGGCCTGTCTTTCCCGCCCGGGTGCAGTGGGCATGGTCATCCCCGTTGACTACGTCTGTACCGGTAATCGCCGCTGTCCGCATTCGTGTCCGGGCCGAGCCGCCCGCACCGCTCGCAGCATGCCATCCGAATGGCGCCCGTCCATCCCCCGCCAAGGGGTGAGGCTCGATAGTCGTCACCAGGCCGGGATGGCTTGAGCGCAGCATGAAAGAGCCAAGCCGAGTAGTTCGCTAAAGCACGGTCGTTGCAGGTGGCAAGGCCTTCACCCGTGGCTGGGTGATGACACGGCACTGATTAGCAACGAGGCTGCAATAGACACAACCGAGAGCACGGGGCACCGGCCGTGGAGCGATATCAGACTTATGAAATAACGTTCACAGGGCACGCAGGACCTGCACTGTGCGCGCTATTCGATGACTGCGACATCGCGGTTGGGTCAGACACGACGACGTTGAGAGCCAATTTGCCCGATCAGGCGGCGCTAGCTGGGCTGCTCCAGCGAATCAGCGGCCTTCGGCTTGAGATACTCCACCTGCAACTAGTGGGTAGCTCGCCTAGGAGTTAAGGCCTCCCCATTCTCGGCGCGATTCAGCTGCTGGGACTATCTCGCCGCAACAGACGACCCTCAGTTAGGTGACTGAGAGGACTTCGAAGGCATTGCACTTGGGTCGCGAGGTTTGGGAGCACGTGCGCTGCCAGACGGCGTGCCAGGCAGAGCCTCGTATATGTCGCTCACGTGGCCAATCTGACGAGTCGTGAAAGCCCGCTCCTTCCGGATATCGCGAACGAAAGCCGTCCACCATGTCAGCATCGCGCTGATCCTGTTTCGGAATCCGGTGAGGAAGGCTATATGGATGAACAGCCACACAACCCAACCCGGAAATCCCGCCAGATGCATCGGGCCAGCCTTGACGACAGCCCGGCCGCGCGCGATGTAGGCAGCAGAGCCCAGATCCCGGTATTTGAACGGGTGTGAGTTAGGCTCCCCTTCGATCTCGCGCCTGACCCTCCGGCCCGCGTATAGCCCGGATTGCATCGCTACTTCGGCGACACCAGGCAGCTTGTCCAAGCTCATCATGTCGCCGATGACCGAGATCTCCCGATGACCATCAATCGTGAGATCGTCGCGGACGACAATCCGGCCGGCCCGATCACGTTCCGCGCCGGTGGCGCCGGCGAGCGCCTCGGCGAAAGCAGGCGCCTCCACTCCGGCGGTCCACAGTACGGTGCCCGCGTCATAGCGTGTCTCGCTCCCGTCGTGATCACGGGCAACCAGGCCATGCTGGTCGATGTCCGTCGCGAGCGAGCCCATATGCAGCTCCACACCAAGCCTCTCAAGCTCGGCCTTGGCCTTGCTCGCCAGCTTGTCCCCGAACACGGCTAGCGGGGCACTTCCGCCATCAAAAAGCATCACCCGCGCATCGTCTGGGTCGATCTCGCGATACTCGTCGCGGAGCGTCTTGGTCGCCAGTTCGCGGATCTGACCTGCCAGCTCAACGCCCGTGGGTCCGGCGCCCACTAGCGCGAACGTCAGCCAGTGCCGTTTCTCTGCCGGGTCGTCAGCTGACTCTGCCATCTCGAAGGCACCGAAGACCCGGCGCCGGATGGTCAGTACGTCGCTGATCGTTTTCATCCCTGGTGCCCATTCGGCGTATTCGTTGTGCCCGAAATACGACTGTTGGACACCGGCTGCGGCGATGAGGTGATCGTACGGCAGCTCAATCTTCTCGCCCACCGGACGCATACAGATCAGCACTCGCTTTTCCGGATCCACGTCGAGTGCCTCGGCGGCTATGCATCTGAGGTTGTGGTGGCCGCGCAGTACCCGGCGCAGCGGAACGGTGATCTGTCCTTCCGACAGAATGCCGGTCGCCGCCTGATAGAGCAGTGGCTGGAAAACGTGCTGCGCCGTGCGGTCAACCAGGGTGACGTCGAACGGCCCGTTACGCAACGCTCGGGCTGCGAATAGCCCGCCAAAACCGCCTCCGACGATTACGACCCTTGTGCGTGTGTGGTCATCACTCATCATGCGCCCCCAGTGGAGCGGTCGCAGGTCAGGTTGTCATGCCGGATCGTGCCAAGGGACGCCGTCGGGGAGCAGGTCGTCGGCTTCCTTGGGTCCCCAGCTATCACGCGAGTAGACGTGCAGCGGCACGGTGTCGCCAAGGATTGGGTCGACGACCCGCCATGCATGTTCGATGGTGTCCTGTCGGGCGAACAGCCAGCGTTCGCCGGACAGGGCGGCGCCGATGAGCCGGTCGTAGGTGCGCATGTCCTCGCCGGGACTTTCGGCGAAGGTCAGGTCCTCGTGCCGCACAGCCCACCCAGCGCCCTGCTTCTTGCCGACCAGCCGCAAACCGACCTGCGCTTCCGGGTAAACCCGGAACCGCATCGAATTGGCAATTGCGGCGGGCTCGAGATTGAACACATCGTGCGGCGGGCGGCGGAACCGGATATAGACCTCGGTCGCGGTCACTGGCATGCACTTGCCCGCGCGGATGACAATCGGCACATCGGACCAGCGCCATGAGTCTGCGGTAAGACGGACGGCAACATAGCTCTCGGTCGTCGAGTGCGGCGCAACCCCTGTCACGTCCAGGTATCCGTCGTACTGTCCGCGGACGGCGTCTTCCGGGGTCAGCGGTCGTAGCGCGCTGATCAGCTGGGACTTGGAGTCTCGCCAGCCGTTCATACCCTTGCCGTGCGGTGGATCGGCCATCACACTAGCGAGGATCTGCAGCATGTGGTTCTGCACCACGTCGCGAATCGCGCCGGTACGGTCGTAGAACCGGCCGCGGTCGGAAACATCGAATTCCTCGGCCATGGTGATCTGGATGCTGTGCACGTGAGTGCGGTCCAGCAGCGGCTCGAGGATGTGATTGGCGAACCGGGCAAACAGCAAGTTCTCCACCGGGTCGAACCCGAGCCAGTCATCGACCCGGTAGATCGCTTCCTCCGGGTAGTACTTGTGCATCGTGTCGTTCAACTGCTTTGAGCTGGCCAGGTCGCTACCGAACGGCTTCTCTACCATTACCCTGGCGTTCTCGGCCCGGCCCGCATCGGAAATGCCCTGCGCGATCCGCCCGAACAACGGAGGCGGCACCTCCATATAGAACAGGACGTTGCCGCCTGGACCGATCGCATCCGACATTTCCTTATACGTTGATGGATCGTCTAGATCGCCATCGACATAGCGGAGCAGGCTCAGCATCTTCGCCGCCGATGGCGCCTTCGGGTCCATCTTGTTGAGCTTGAGTGAGTTCTCGGCATACGCGCGGAACTGCTCGAGCCCCCAGCCGCTCTTGGCCACGCCGATCACGGGGAAATCCAGCACGCCCCGGTCGACGAGCCCGACGAGTGCAGGAAATGTTTCCAGCTTGGCCAAGTCGCCAGTAGCTCCGAAGATGACCAGAGCGTCAACTTTGTCTGTATGTGCTCGCGCGTCGGTGGTCATGCTCGCTGCCTCTCCGTCTTTGAGTTCCCTTCGATTTGACTCCACGTCGCGCGGTGCGCAGCGCCGTCGCGCGTTAGCTACCTCCTATCGGCGAGGAGCAGAGATTGCCGTAGCCGGGTGTCCTCCTGATCCGACCCGCGGGGCATTCGCCCATTCTCCGCTTGTTGCGCTTGCGCCAAGCCGTTCGGCGATGTGCTCGCCGACCCGGATGGCATTAGCGATCGCGGTGAGCCCCGGGTTCACCGCGCCGATGCTCGGGAAGATGCTCGTGTCGGCCACGTACAGGTTGTCGACTTCATGCGCCTTGCAGTTGATGTCGACCACTGAAGTTGCGGGATCCGTTCCGAACCGGCAGGTCCCTGCCTGGTGAGCGCAGCCGGCCAGCGGAATGTTCATGCTCATGTAAAAGCTCTTGTGCAGCACGTGATGCTTGGCCAGGCCGATGTGGTTGAGTACCTTGCGGAACTCCTTGTATAGGCCTTCCGCCTCAGCTTCGTTGGTTGCCGTGTAAGCGAGACGGATGTTCCCGTCGGCTTCGATTGTGACCCGATTATCGGGCTTGGGCAGGTCCTCTGTCGTGAGCCAGAAGTCGACTGCGTGGCGCGCTGCCTCATCCAGGCCCCACTGAGGGACGAGCTTGGTCAGGTGTGGCTCCTCGCCCTTCATCGCGCCGCCGGTGGACTTGCCCATCATCTGGATGTTGCCGAGCGGGTACTCCCGTCCGTCCCCAGGCAGATAAAAGTCATTGATTCCCAGGGTCTTCTGGAAGATCGTGTCGTTGACCTCGTCGCCGAAGCCCGCAACTGCCTTGCTGAGGTGGTACATGTAATTCCGGCCGACCTGGTCAGACCCATTAGCCAGGCCATTCGGGCTTGCGTCGGTTGCAGACCGCAGCAGGATCTTGGCACTGTTCGCGGCGCCAGCCGCCAGCACGACGATTCCGGCGCGGTAAATTTCCTCCTTGCCGTCAGGACCGTGATCGACGACAACGCCCGTGACCGTCCTGCCAGACGGATCAGTCTCCAGCCGCACGACCTCGGAATTGAGGAGAAGCGTCACGTTAGGCTGCCCCAGCAGTGGCCTGACCGCGATGACCTCCGCGTCTGACTTGGCATGCACGAGGCACGGATAGCCATCGCAAGTCGAGCAGCGTATGCAGGTGCTTGCGGGCCGGTCGGCCTCATCCAGCAAGATGCCACACGGCGCGTGGAATGGCTGGTATCCGGCGTGTTGCAAGGAGTCTGAGATCTGCTGAATCCGCGGCTCGTGCGATACCGGCGGCCACGGAAACTGCTTCGAGCAATGCCCCTCAGTCGGGTCCTCACCATGCGATCCGCGCACTTGGTAAAGCCACTCGGCCTTGGTGTACCAGGGCTCGAACTCGTCGTAGCTCATCGGCCACGCAGGTGAGACGCCGTCTACGTGCCGGATCTCTCCGAAATCCTCTGGCCGTAGCCGGTATAGGGCGCCGCCGTACATCTTGGTGGCGCCGCCGACGAAGTAATGGACCTGCGGCTGGAAGGGAGTCCCGTCGCCGTCATACCAGGTATCGGATGACATGTACTTTCCGTCGACGAATACCGGGTCGGGCTCCCAGTTCGCCATTTCGCGCGTCAGGAAGGTGCCTCGCTCCAGCAGCAGGATTCGTTTGCCCGACGGCGCCAGCGTGTGCGCCAGAGTCCCGCCGCCAGCGCCTGTTCCGACCACGATTACGTCGAACTCGTCTGCCACGACAACCTCCCCCGGGATTTCTTCCTCTCCGCAGAGTGCCCACTCGCGGACTGCTGTCACACCACCCAGGCAAGGGTGATTCGAGGACGGGGCGCGAATACCTGACGATCTCACCCCGCACTGGGTGAGGCAGCTCAGGCATCGAACGGTGACCATGCTTATGAGTTCGCCAACTGCGGGCCGCACATCGATCAGGCCTGCTTGGCGCTGTAAGACCTGATCCGGCGCGGATGACGTGACGAGCGCGTTCGGGTGCGAGCGTGAACCTGATAGTCCAAGGAGATGATCATGGAGCGGTATCCGAACATCAGTGATCACGGGCTCATCGGCGATCTGCAGACCGCGGCGCTGGTTACAACTGACGGCACGATCGACTTCTTCTGTCCCTCCCGGTTCGATTCGCCAAGCGTGTTCTGCTCGCTGCTGGATGCGGAGAAGGGCGGCTATTTCCGGATCTCGCCTGTAGCCGACAGCTACGTGTCAAAGCAGCTGTACTTCCCGAATACCGCAATGCTGATCACTCGGTTCATGACCCCAGACGGAGTCGGCGAGGTGCTCGACTTCATGCCCGTGATCGAGGGCGGCCCGACTGACCGCCACCGGATCGTGCGGCACCTGCGGGTCGCTAGGGGCAAGATGCAGTTCCAGATCGAGGTGCAACCCCGGTTCGACTACGGTCGCGCAAACCACACGGTTGACGTGACGGACGCTGGCGCGGTGTTCCGCACCACAGGCGGGATGGAACTGACACTTCACAGCACACCGCCACCGAGTGCCGATGACCGCGCCCCGGTGGAGCGAGTAGGCGACGGCCTGCGTGCCACCTTCTCGATGCGCGAGGGCGATAGCGGCCGCGGCGTCATTCTTGAGTCGATGGGTGGCCAGCCTCGCCGGCTGGAGCCCGCTGAGCTCCAGCGGCTCGCCGACGACACCGCCAAGTTCTGGAAGGGCTGGCTAGCCCGCTCCACCTACACGGGCCGCTGGCGGGAGATGGTGACCCGGTCGGCGATGACCCTGAAGCTGATGACCTACCAGCCGACCGGCGCGCCCGTCGCCGCGGCTACTCTCGGCTTGCCCGAGCAGGCAGGCGGGGAACGGAACTGGGACTACCGGTTCACCTGGATCCGCGACGGGTCGCTGACTATGCACGCCTTGGCCAACCTCGGCTACCTGGACGAGGCCGCGCGGTTCGGCGTCTGGCTGCGGGACCGCATCACCGAAAGCGCCGGCCACAACGGCACCGGACCGGTGAAGATCATGTACCGGGTCGACGGGTCCTCGGACCTGACCGAGGAGATCCTGGACCACTTCGAGGGCTGGCGTGGCTCCCGCCCGGTGCGCATCGGCAACGGCGCTGCCGACCAGCTGCAACTAGACATCTACGGCGAGGCGATGGACGCCATCTACAAGGGCGAGGCGTCCGGGCTGCCCATCGCACACAAGGGCTGGCAAGCGCTCACCAAGGTCATGGACTGGGTCTCTGACAACTGGGACCAGCCGGACGAGGGCATCTGGGAAACGCGAGGCGGCAAGAAGGACTTCACCTACGGCCGGTTCCAGTGCTGGGTCGCTCTCGACCGGGCCATCAAGATGGCCGAGCGCAACGGCCGACCGGCCAACACCGCCAAATGGGTCACTGAGCGAGACCGGCTCTATGACCAGATCATGACGCGCGGCTGGAACGACAAGGTCAAGGCGTTCACGCAGCACTACGAGACGGACGTGCTGGACTCGTCCTTGCTGCTCATGCCGATCGAAGGGTTTGTCTCACCAGTCGACCCGCTATGGCTATCAACAATCAAAGGCATGGACAAGCAACTTGTCTCCGACAGCCTCGTCTATCGGTACAACCCAGCAGCCTCGCCCGATGGGCTGCACGGCGACGAGGGCACATTCTCCCTCTGCACGTTCCTATACGTCGACGCGCTGGCGCGGGCCGGACGGCTCGACGACGCGATCCTCGTCTTCGAGAAAATGTTCACGTACGGCAACCACCTCGGCCTGTTCTCCGAGGAGATCGACTCCACAGGCGGGCAACTCGGTAACTTCCCGCAGGCCTTCACCCACCTAGCCCTTATCAACTCCGCAATCACCCTCAACCGCGAACTCGACCGGCGCACCATCACCGAACCCGTCTTCGCAGCTGCCACCTGATCGGCGCGGGTCACTCGCAGACGGGGTCACCTGAACGCCGGTGACCGCGCGCAGAGATTGCGACGCCTGACGAAGGACCCGGTTCGCGTATGAGCCGGTTGCGCGGCGCTGGCGGCGATCTGCCGCACTGCGCCGCTAGTCGCGGCGTCATGCCTCGGTTGATTGAGCGCGCCCGCACCTTACAACAGGTGAAGGTCGATCGCGCGCTCGATTGCCTCCTTGCGGGTCGCGACGACCAGCTTGTGGTAGATGGAGCGAAGGTGCGTTTTCACCGTGTTCCGCGATATGTACAGCCGATCCGCCATCTGCAGATACGTATTGGTGGGCAGCAGTTTGAGGACACGCAGTTCAGCTTCGGTCAGCGGCTCGGCAAGCTGGTGCCGCCGCGGCGCTTGGTCCGCAAATGCGGCCCGTGCGTCCAGTGCCGCGCCGATCAACTGCTCCATGAATGGGTCGTGGCGCGCCTGGCCCGAATGCTCGATCAGGTATCCCGTCAGTTGCGGTGCTGCTGACACGACCGTATTGCAGTATCCGTCGTTCCGGGCAAGATCCACCAGGTCGGCAACCGTGGCAGGGGCCCTTGGATCGGCTCGTGATATCTCAACCGCAGCTTGCAACGCCTGGGTCTGCAGTGCTCGCCGAGGCGTCAGCTCGCTCGGTAGCGTCGCCAGGTCATTAGCTGCAGATTTATGGTCGCCGTCCGCCAGCGCGATCCTGGCGAGCACCAACTGCCGTGGGCAAGGTGGCAAGCGGTTGGCCAGCTGAGCTGCCGATTCCAGATCACCGAGCCACAAGCGCAGCGTGGCCTCGAGCTCATCGGCGCGCTCGAGCAGTACCGAGCCGGATCCCTCCATGACTAGGCGTGCCGAGTCGACAGTCGGCAGCGCCTCGCGGACCACCCCGCGTGCTGCCCAGATCGCTGCCCGATCGAGCAGTGCGAGGAACTCGAACGCTGGCCGACGGCGCTCCGATATCGACAATGCTCGCTCGGTCAATTGCTCGGCTGCGTCGAGGTCGCGACGCTCCAGAGCCAGCCCGGCAAGCGCATGCAGATAGTCCAGCGCAAAGAAGTGGTGGTCGAATCCGAGGAGCCTGGCTTCCTCCTCCGCGGCAGCTGCGAACTTCGCAGCTTTATCAAGGCTGCCTTGTTCGAGCCAGGCGACGGCTTGCGCACCTGGAACGGCAACACGAGCGACCGGCCCCGGGAGGTCGGCATGTGCGATGGCTTCGCGCTCGAGCGCGCCGTACTCACCCAGGTAGGCGTAGACGAGCCCGAGGCTCGCAGTCGTGAGGGAGACCCACTCATCTGCCAAGTGGGAGTGCTCCAGGATGTGACGCGCTTCGTCAGCGTTGCGCACAGCATCATTTTCTTTGCCTATCTGCGCAAACAAGGCTGCGCGACTTCCGGCAACGCGGGCTGCAAGTCTCGGCTCCGTGTTCGCCGACAGCGCGGCGCCATCAATGAGGTCCAGGTATTTGGCGCAGTTCGTGAGGTCGCCGCAGATAAACAAGTCAGCTGCGACCGACAGCAGCCTGTCCGGCGCGGACGCGAGCAGCTCGGGTGCTATCGCGCTAAGATCCGGCGGCGGCAGTTCCGCGGGATCGCGTAGGAACTCCCCACCGATGACGGTGTCCTGCAGCCGCGACAGTGCACGCTCTGCTTGGCCGGCGGCAAGGTACTGACGCGCTGACCGGCGGCTGTCACCTGCGGAATCGAACCACTCAGCCGCTCTAAGCTGTAGCTCCCGTTCTCGGGCTCGGTCCCTTGCGCGCAACTCGGCGTGCAGCACTTCCCTTATCAGATGGTGATAACGGAAGCTGGT